>Ga0210408_10000682_pt1 | contig 39904 bp, 28 predicted proteins | sample IncBWH4MmetaG_FD_155471 | JGI IMG/M metagenome (GOLD analysis project Ga0210408, IMG submission 155471) | Forest soil microbial communities from Barre Woods Harvard Forest LTER site, Petersham, Massachusetts, United States - Inc-BW-H-4-M | ecosystem: Environmental > Terrestrial > Soil >...
AAACCCTGGATGGACCTATCCAACGCACAAGCCGCCCGTGCGGCCAGCACCGCCACTGGTTCCAATTGGTTTTGGGGAACGACACATTCTCGACAGGTCGCGTTCATGCACGGATTCTACACCCCCCTGCAAGAAACTGGGTTGCGCCCGAATGATCTTGGACAGCGAGGATTCAATTGTGTCGTTACACTATCTTGCCGCACGGTGGCCGACTGGTGCATAGCCCCGGCGGCCGGCGGGGCGCGATGTTTATAGTAGCGCTCGCTGGAACCACGCACTAAGCCGCAGCGGGGCGTGATGTTCCGAACGACGGCGTTCCAAGCTCTTTGCGCACCTCCATTTACTCCTTTGGAGGCGGCGGAAACCCCAGCCCATATTTCTTCCCAAGCTCAATCACCCGCGGGATGCCCCAACGGCCGAAGCTCGCTTCTGGCTGGCGGGTAAAACTATAGTTTGATCCGTTCAACGTGTGGGAAAGTTGTCCCAATTGCCTCATTGCTACGAATTGCATGATCAAGTTTTTGCCGAAACCCTGTAACATTTTTCGGGTTTTGCTTCTGAGGAAGGTGTATGAATGGACCCGGACCTGATCCCAAAATGGAAAGCAAATGTCCCCAATGCGGTGCGTCGCTGCCGGCCGGGGCGCTGGAGGGGCTTTGTCCCGCCTGCCTCCTCAAGCAAGGCGCCGCCGCGGAAACGGCCACCCAGCCGGAAGTCGCGCCATTTCAGCCACCCAGCGTCGAGGAAATGGCGCGGATGTTTCCCCAACTCGAAATTCAGGCCTTCATCGGCAAAGGCGGCATGGGGGCCGTTTACAAGGCCAGGCAGCCGGCACTGGATCGCCTGGTGGCGCTAAAAATTCTCCCGCCACAAGTGGCCAGCGGACCCGGCTTTGCCGAACGTTTCAACCGCGAAGCCCGGGCGCTCGCCAAGCTGAGTCATCCCAACATAGTCGCCGTCCATGAATTCGGCCAGGTAAACGGGCTGCCGTTCTTTATCATGGAATTCGTCGACGGGCTGAACCTTCGGCAGTTGGAGCGCGCGGGAAAATTGTCACCTCGCGAGGCCTTGCAGATCGTCCCGCAGATTTGCGAGGCGCTGGAATTCGCCCACGACGAAGGCATCGTGCACCGGGATATCAAGCCGGAGAACATCCTGTTGGACAAAAAGGGCCGGGTAAAGATCGCCGACTTCGGCATCGCAAAGATCATGGGTGCCGAACCCGAAATCGGCCTCACCGAAACCCGGGGAGTCATCGGCACCCCGCAATATATGGCGCCCGAGCAAGTCGAGAAGCCGGAGACAGTGGACCATCGCGCGGACATTTTTTCTTTGGGGGTGGTTTTTTATGAGATGCTCACCGGTGAACTGCCGCTGGGGAAGTTCGCTCCGCCCTCAAGCAAAGTGAACGTGGACGTCCGATTGGATGACGTGGTGCTTCGCGCCCTGGAAAAGGAACCTGAACGCCGCTACCAATACGCGAGCCAGGTGAAGACCGCGGTGGACACCATCGCCAGCACCACCCCGCCGCCGCCACCACCGGATGCCCAGGCCCTGGCCCGGGAAATCCTGGCCCGGGATTACGTGTTGGACATCGGGAGTTGCCTGCGCCGAAGCTGGGCGCTGGTGCGAAGCGAGTTTTGGCCGATAGTCGGCGTCAGTGCGCTCATGTTGCTGCTGGTGCAGGCCGCCAGCTCCACTGCGGTGGGTATCGTCGCCGTCGGCCCGCTGATGGGTGGTTTGTGGCTTTACCTCGTGAACCGGGCGCGCGGCGAGCCTGCCGGGCTGGACACCGCCTTCTCCGGATTCCGCATCGCCTTTGTGAACTTATTCCTGGCCGGCTTCGTCAGGTTTGTGCTGACGTTGCTCGGCTTTATCTGCCTGATTTTGCCCGGGCTTTATCTCGCCGTGGCGTGGATGTTCGCGCTGTTGCTGGTCATCGACCTGCGGCTCGATTTCTGGCCGGCCATGGAGTTAAGCCGCAAGGTCGTGACCCGTCATTGGTGGAAGCTCTTCGGGTTCTGGCTCGTGCTGTTGGTGATAAACGCCGCCGGAGCCCTCGCTTGCGGAATTGGACTATTCTTTACCGCTCCCATCGCCCTCGCGGCCACGGTGTTCGCCTACGAAGACATCTTTGGCTCCGCCCGACGAAAGGCGCCTGAACTTTCTGCTCGCGTGGGTCCGTCCGGCACTGCGGTGCTGGCAACCGCGCCGGCGAAGGGCTCTTTACCCGGCGGCGTGGCCTGGAAGCCGCTCGTGGCCGGCCTAGCCGCCGTCGTATTCCTTCTTATCTTGGCTGTGGCGTTATTCGCTCACAGAGCGCAGAGAATTGCCGAGGCTGAGGCATGGAGCGCTCAGCAGGCGGCAGCCTGGGAAGCCGAAGCAAGACCAAACTTTGCCTTCGGCCCGGTGACCGAGCGCGTATTCGAGTTCAGCGATCCCAATCACCGGGCCTTGAATTTGGCTTCCGGCAACTTCGTGGCCTCGACGCCCGAGCATCCGCTGGATTTCAGCCTGGGTGGGAGCAACTCTTTGAGGGAAGCCGGCGTGGACCTGTATCTCAGCGACGCGGCGCTGAACGCTTTTGTTAACAAAACGGGACGTGATGAGACCGAGGTTCCCCGGCTCGACGTGCTGGATCGCCGGGCGTTTAGCCCTGCGCTTTCCGATGACGGCGGTGGACCGATGAACGATATCACCAGCGCCCAGAATGGCACCCTCGACCGGCTGATAGAACGTCGTGAGATGTTGGAGCAGACCGACGACAGCCTCGCCGGCAGCAACGTGTTCAGGCTGGTTACGCGCGACGGCACCGAGAGCCTGGTGCAGCTCAGCGGCCTCACCGACGAACCGCGCGGCGTAAGGGTTCGCTACAGACTGCTAAAAGAAACCTCAGCTTCCGGGGAAGGGCGCAACCTTTCGCTTCAAAGTCTGACCGAGCGGCGGGACGCTGCGGAGAGGATCGGTAATAACGCGGAACGGGACCGGGCGTTTGCCAGACTGGCCGGCGATTCCGCCCGGGCGGGAAAGGTGGAGCTGGTGCGCAAATCGCTTGAAGGGATCATCGATAATAACATGCGCGACCAGGCGGCGTTGGATGCAGTGCGCCTGCTGGCGGGGCGCCGGCTCCGGAAGCAGGCCATACCGATCGCCGAAAGCATCATCGGCAGTGAACTCCGCGATCGGGCATTCTCCGAATTGGCTCGGTAAAGAGTTGCAAAACTAAATGACTTGAGCACCGAAAACCCAACTGCAGCCACCGGCGCGCCGCGCGACGTCTTCGCCACCACTCATTGGACGGTGGTGCTGGCCGCCGGTCGCGGCAGGTCGCCCGAGGCTGAAGTTGCTCTGGAGGAATTGTGCCGGACGTATTGGTTCCCGCTCTACGTTTACGTTCGACGCCAAACGCCCACGCGCGAAGATGCGGAAGACCTGACCCAGGCGTTCTTTGCCCGCTTCCTGGAAAAGAATTACCTCGAAAAACTCACCAGCCAAAAAGGGAAATTCCGCGCTTTTCTCCTGGCCGCGCTGAAGCATTTTCTGGCCAATGAGTGGGACCGCGCCAGCAGGCAGAAGCGCGGAGGCGGTGTGGCGCCTCTCTCACTGGATTGGCAGGACGCTGACGCGCGCTATCAAATTGAGCCGGCCGATAATCTGAGTCCCGACAAACTCTATGATCGCGCCTGGGCGGTGACCCTGCTGGAAAGGGTGCTGGCTCGCCTGCGCGATGAGAATGCGGCGGAAGACAAGGCGAGGTGCTTCAAACAATTGAAAGCGTTCCTGATGGTTGGCACGAACGCTATCCCCTACGGCGAAGCCGCCGGCAGACTCAACTTAAGCGAAGGCGCGGTGCGGGTCGCCGTTCATCGCCTGCGGCGGCGCTACCGGGAGCTGCTCCGTGAGGAAATCGGCCAAACCCTCTCCGACGCCGCTGAAATCGCCGAGGAGATGCGGACCCTCTTTAGCGCCTTCGCCAATTGAGAAACCGCCGGCGGTCTCCTTCCACGCCTGGGGAATGGCGACCCTGCAGAAGTGTGCAGCAAACGCGCAGTTCATATCTGCTTCGAAATGAGCTATTAACCCCGGCAGACAATCCTTGGCTAATTCATCTGCGTGAGCCTTTATGAGCGCAGATTAGCTCTGTAGCCGTTATTAGCGCTTCAACTGTTCAACAGAAACCTTGAAATCCGAGCAAAGCAGGAGCGGGGTGGGTCAGCCAATCGCCGGTTGGCCGGTAATCAAGCGCGGCAAGGTCATTCTCATCCTGCAGGCGATGGATGTGGTCCAGTTGCTCGTGAGTCAATCCCTGGCGGTAATCGGACCACCAGTTAAACCAACGCCAGAAAAATCGTGAGAACCCGGATTCGGGGGTAAAGGGAAGGACAATGTCGAAGCGTTCGGTCGCTTGGGCCAGGGCCGAGAGTTGCGCGAAGAGGCGGTTGCGCCTCTCCCCATGCAGTGATGCGTTTTTTCCGCTGGATGCGCCCGCCCATTCCGCGTCTTTGACAAGCGCAACCACATGTCGGCAGGCTGAAAAAATGTATATTTCCGGGGCATGAACCAGGAATTCTGTGTCGAATTCCTGCATCACGTTCAGCTCGAGTTTAGCTTCGGACATAAACAAGCCTTGCCTCAAAAAAAGGCAGTTCTTGGTGGCCGCATAGTCCGTGCCATACTGAGGTACCAAGTGCCGGTGACGCCGGCTAACGGCCAGGCATTCTACCGCCTGTCCGTTCGCTAACTAGCCGTATGCGAACCGCAGCGCAAATGCTATCTTCCGTCACGAAAAAACGCTGATGAAGAACAGGTCGTTTCTTGGCCCAGCTCTGGCGGTGCTGTGCCTCCTCGCCGGTCCAGGACGGGAGGTTCAAGCCGCGCCGGCTCCCAGCGACCAGGCGGCGCAACCCGGGACCTTCTTCAAAAGCTCCAAGCCATACACGCGCTGGTGGTGGTTCGCCTCCGAGATCAGGAAAGAAGACCTCGACGCGCAGTTGGAATGGCTAAAGGATAACAATTTCGGCGGCGTCGAGATTGCCTGGCTCTACCCGCCTCGGCCCAAGGTCTGGGCCAAGCTGTTCAGCCAGTTGAGTCCCGAGGAAAAGCAGCGCCGGACCCAGGCCGCCAAGTGGCTCAGCCCCGAGTGGTCGGCGCTCGTCGCCTACGCCAAACAGAAGGCCGACAGCCTGGGACTCGGCTGCGACTTCACCTTCGGCAGCGGGTGGCCATTTGGCGATACCGGCGTCACGAAAGACGAATCGGTGCAAATATACGGCAAGCCGGACTTTGAACAACGCATCGAAAGGATCTCCTGGGAGCTGCCCGCCAAACCGCTCGTCTTGAACCATCTCGACCATCGGGCCTTCGCGCACTATGCCCAGCGGATTGGCCAAGCGCTGGCCCCTGCCCTGGCGGGCTCGCGCAGCGGCCTGTTCTGCGACTCGTGGGAGGTCGAGACGCACGGCTTGTGGACGCGCGGCTTCGGCGAGGCGTTCAAAAAGAAATTCGGCTACCATGTGGAGCCCTTCATGAGCCGCCTCTACGACCGCGATAGCGGCGACGTCCGCTACGACTACATGAAGCTGCTGTCGGATTACGTCATCGAGGAGTTCTACCAGCCCTTCGCGCGGACCAGCCACGAGCTAGGGGCGTTCTCTCGCGTGCAAGCCCACGGTTCGCCGACCGACCTCATCAGGGCCTATGCCTTGTTTGACGTGCCGGAAACCGAGGCGATGCTTTTCGAGCCGCCGTTCGGCAGGATCGCGGCCTCGGCCGCCGCCCTGGCCTCGCGCAGGGAAGTCAGCGCGGAGACGTTTACCTGCTTGTACGGATACGCCCGCGAGCACCACGAGGAAGAACAGACGGCCGACCTCAAGCTCGTCGCCGACGCCATGTTCGCCAACGGGGTGAATCAAATCGTCTGGCATGGCACGCCGCTTAGCTACAAGGACGCCGGGCACGACAGCGAATTCTACGCCACCGTGCATGTCGGGCGCGAAGGCGCGCTGGCCAAGGACCTGGCGGCCTTCAACGCCTACATGGAAAAGGTCTCCGAGTTCATGAAGCGGGGCAGGACCTTCTCGGATATCGCGGTGTACCTGCCGTTGGAGGATTCCTGGGTGACGGGGGAATATCCGAAAGGACTGCAAATACCCTGGGGCGCATCGGATGCCTTCGAACTGCGCGACGCCCGCTTTCCGGACGAGTTGAGGGGGTATCATCCGTTGTGGATCAACCATGAGTTTTTGAAACGCGGGGCGATGGAGGGCCGCCGCCTGCGCGTCGCAGACCTGACTTTTTCGATGCTCTATGTGGATGCTTCCTATCTGGACCTGGAAACGCTCGGCACCATCTTGCAGGTTGCCAAGGCGGGACTGCCGCTCTGTCTGAAGTGCGCACCGAAACAGGCCGGCCGCATCAAGTCAAATGCGTTCGCTGCACAGCTCAAGAAGCTTCGCTCACTTGCGAACGTCTCTTCCGACCTCGGAACGGTCGTCGCCAGCAAGCCGCTGGTTGCCGGCGAGGATCTCCCGGATTACTGGGCCCGGGTGGATAAGGGCGAGGTTATCATCTTTTTTGCCCACCCGATGACGCGAGACCTCCGGCTGCCCCTGCGCTTCGGACAGTCGTTCACAGACCAGGAGCTGACGCGCGATGTGACCCTGGCGGCCGCCGGACGCTCGCTGCCGCTCAAGCTGGTATTCAAGCCGTACCAATCGCTCTTACTTAAGCTGGATAAAGGGGGGCGTGCCGAGTTCCAGGACATCCCGTACCAACCTCCACCGGCAGTGCCTTATTGAGCCTGCCTTTCCTAAGCTGACATTAGCCGGGGAGCCGGGTGGGGTAAGGGTGCCTTGGCAAAGCCGGTAAGCCAAGCAGTGAGAGTTGACAAAGCTACCGCTGCCAGACGAGCGCCGACACGGCGGGGGACCTGAAAGAGAATTGGGTGGATGAGATCACAGATAGTCGAGGTGTTTATGCCGATCCGTTTGGCCAAGGCGGTGTGCTGCTAGGTTACTGGGTCGGCGTTCCGCCATTTCGCCATTATGGGAACAAATGCAGATTAGCAGATCCCCTTGTATTTTCAACTCCGATGCTGCCTGCCCCCCGATGGTGGCGACTTTACGTCCGGTGCTTTTCGCTTAGGGCACTCGCAGCGTATAAAACTGCCGCAGGCTCGTTCCGATGGCGTTCGTGAAGGAGAATTTGCCGTTGGTGTCAAAACTCCCGTTCGTCAACACCACCCAGTTGGTGCGCGGCAATAGCAGGTTCGTCGAGATCAACACGCGATACGTGCCGCCCGGACCGCTGTTGTTCGTCCCGCTCAAGATAAAAGTTCCGCCGCTCACCGCAACGCGCTGGATCGTCGGCGCCGACAAAATGGAGGTGAAGGTAAACCTGTCCGCCGCTGTCAGGGCCGAGGTTCCATAACCAAAAATGGGCGCGTTGACATTGGCGTTGGGATTGCTGCTGATGTTGTCCACTTCGTTAGTGCCCGATTGAACCTTCACATCCACCGTCCCGGAACCGCTGGGAATTGTCACCGAGATCTGGGTGTCGCCGAGCACGTTGACCGAGCCGGCGGCCGTGCTGCCAAAGAGCACCGACAGGCGCCCCGCCGCGCCCGAGAAGTTCTGGCCCTGAACGGTGAGAGCGCTGCCGAGCGGACCGTTGGCTGCGCTCAAGCCGGTCACGATGGGCATGAGGTTGACAACGTCGAAATTGGTGGCCTGCAACTGCCTGATACCATTGAGGACATCGGTCATGTCCCAGGTGAGGCTGATGCCGTTGGTGGCGTTCACCGAGGCGGACGCGCCCGTGACATACATGGCACTGCCGACATCCGCGAGGATGAGGCCGTATTGCTGCATGGCCCGGGCAAGGCTCTGAGACTGAGGACCCATCGTGCTGATCAAAGCGTTGACGGCCGGCGTGTTCTTCAGGCGCAATCGGCCGCCAAAAGGCAAATTGGTGGCGCCCTGCGAAGTCGAAACTATGTGCGAGCCGGGAAAAACGTATTGTGGGTTAATATCGCCGGCCGGCAAGGTCATGCGCAGGGCGTGGTTGATGGCGCCCTGGCCTCCCTGCGCCACAGTCAACCCCTCATCGGGCCGGGCCAGTCCGGCCAGGATCGACAGTCCCGCGGCGTCCGCGGACGTCTCGCCGAGAGTGCGGAAGCTGTTCGCGTTAAAGTTCCAGACGGTTTCCTGGGCTGCGTGCCACTTGCCGTCCGTATGAGGAAGTTCAACGCCGCTCGTATTGGGAAACAAGGTCGTGTCGGATGGACGGGTCACCCCATACAGCTCAAAGCCGATGTTGTTGTCCTCGTCCCAAACGATCAGATGCGAGTCGCCGCGTTGACCCGTGTTGTAACCGCCCCCGTTGGGATTTGGTCCGTTTTGGTAATCGCCTTCAATTACGGCATTCGCCGGAATCGGCACCCCGACGATGTCACTTTCACCGGGATAATTGTCGATGATGACATTGATCTTCGTAGTGCTGTTGCCGTGGACCACGTTGAAGGGAATCCCGTACAAGGGGCTGGCCCCATTGGAAGCACTATCCGCGCCCCAATCGGGGTGGATATGGATCGAGGAGCCGATGTGGGCGATGATAGCTGCCGAATTCGTCGCCACTGGCGCGTTGCTGATGTCCTGGTTCCAGGGATAGTTCGTTGGATAGAGCTGGTTCCCAAGCAACGAAGCCAGTCCCGAGTGGACGGGCGTCAGCGCTGCACCTGTCGCCAAGGCCATCAGGCGCTTCATACGGCGTCTTTCTCGTCGCATTTTTCTCGAAACGTTGTGCCGGCATTGAAGCCCCCCAAGCACACGAAAGGGGACCGGCGCTCACACTCCGGGGCCGGCAGACGATTTCCCAAATGATACTCCCAAGGTGCAGGCTCATCCAATGAAATTCTACGCAATACTGACTTCAGGGCGGTCAGGTCAATGGTCCAGGTTCCGTTGCCCCGCGGTTCTTTCCAATTTCTCAAGCCTTAACCTCAAGGCTTCAATCTCGGCGTCCTTGGTTTTCACTTGCGCTTCGAGTTTTTGATTCAGTCCCTGAATGGCGGTCAGAGCGACGCCGCCTTCATCGACAATGCCGATGGTCGTGTCGCTGGCACCGAGACCAAAGGTTGCTTTGAAATCCTGCGCGGTCGGGCCGAGATGGCGGATATTTGGGACCTCGTTGGTGAAACGCCAGCTTTGGATCGGCAACGCGACCAGCCTCGCCAGAATATCCTCCGGATTGACCCCGAGGAATCCGGTCTTGATGTTGCGGTCCGAACCGAGGGACGAGGAAATTATTAAAGTGTTGCCGTTGGTGCCGATGGTGACGCCGGTGCCGGCTGCTAGAATGACTCGGTCGCTTAATCCGTTGAGACTGGTCACAGCCTGGCCCGGTGAAAGGTCGGCCACGACACCGGCCGAGTAGGCGTAAAGCGCCTGGGGCGTCGGCGTGATGGGCAACGGCGGGGTGAGCGGAGTGAAACTGTTACCGTTGGGTGGCATGACCGACATACTCAGCCAAAGCGGGTTGCCCATAAAAATGGTGGGGTTGAACGGCAACGGTGTGGTGAAAAGACCATTGACCACTTTCACCGCCTGGGTGACCAACAAGCTTACGGGCAGGCCGTTGCTCCCGTCCAGCAGTTGGAAGGTAAAGTTGTACAGGCCGTTGCTCGGCGGCAACATGGGAATCGAATTGCAAGAGATGTTGCCCTGGAAACTCGGAAACGGCACTGGGACCGAATACGGAAGCTGGACGGGGTAGGCCCAATCCGGCGGCATGTCCGGCACGATGGCGGGAACATTGACGAGGGTCTCGTGGGCCTGGTTATTGCCATCCGTCCAGTCGTCGATGATGGTCAAGGTACCATTTTTTGGCTGTGTGTCCGAAAGCATTCCAAAGGTCGTGGCCGTCTTTCCGGGGGAAAGACAACCGGCACCAAACAGAAAAGTGACATCGCCCAGCGGCGTCAGTGTGCCCGAAGACACGTTGACAGTGCCGGTTCCATTGGTGAGCACGAGCACATCGTAGGTGCAGCTCAGCGGCCGGCTGAAATGGATCAAGAGTTTGACACAATGATTGGCCGCCACGGACATGCCGCTCAAGTCCAGGGAATAAACGTAAAAGACGTGGTCTTCCAAACGGACATTGTCAGCCTTATAGGACGCGACGCTGGTGACGACGCCGATTCCGGAAACCCCAGTCAACGTAAAGCTGTTGCTGGTGGTTAGGGGAGCTGGAACCAGCAGTGAATCGTCCCAGCATGGGCCGCCGGGAATGATGAGGGTCACATCGCCGACGGTCAACGAGCTGTTGGCACGCGTGGACGCAGCCACGCACGCGACGAGAAGAATTTGAACCAGGTATTTATTCATTGCTAAGTCCTTTCTCCAGGGAAGTTGTTCGTCACCGGCTAATGCCCGATGGTGGACGGGCCAAAAACCGATGTGATGGTCATCGGCTTTAAAATCGTCATGGTTTCGGTCGAATCGCTGGGTTGCACACTGGCATTGAGGGCGATGGTGCCGCCGCTGGCCACGGCGCTCACGCCATTGGCCAGGGTGTTGTAGGGCTGGGAGTAGGTGCCAAAATAGAAGCCGAAGGGGCTGGAGTAATTGAAATCTACCCACACGGGGCCATAGAAGGTAACCGGGTCCGAAGAGATGCCATTGGCGATAACCCGCAGCGCGAACGTGCCCGGTGCATTGAAGACATTTGAGGGGATGGTCACCTCAGTGGTGACCATCCGCCCGCCGGTTTGCACGCTGGTAATGCTCCAATTGTAGGTGGTCCCGCAGGAAACATTCCCCCCGCCGTCGGTGAAGGTGACAATGGGAAAGTTGCTGTCCATCTGAGCGTCGTCGCGGTAAGCGGCGCCAGAGCTGCAACCTTGTGCACAACTGCCGATTTTACCGGAGTTTTGCATGGGAGGTTTCATTGTTTGTTTGCCTTTCTCTTGGACGGTGCTCCGCTATTCCTCACGGGTTCATCAGCCGGAAAAACCATTTGCCCGCTGGTTGAGTGAGGGTCAGATAATTCGTTCCGTTGCTGTTGGTGACGCCGCTGCTGGCCGACCAGCCGGCGGCTGCGGTAACGCTGCTGTTCTGCTGCAAGCTCCAGCTCGCAACGGCTTGCCAGTAGACCGTCACCGAATTGGTGCCTCGGCTGATGTAAAGGAGCGGCGCGCCCGGCGTTTGCACCGGCGCAATCAACGCCCAAAATCCGCCCGTGACTGAATAAGAGCCACCGGTCATCGGCCCGCCGGCATCGTGTTGGCCGATGGTGCCGCTGACCGCGTACGTTCCGCCGGTGCTGTTCATGCCACCGCCACCGGAGACTTTGTACCAGTCAATGCTGTAGCTTTGGGCGGTCGCGCGAAGGCACAGGGTAAAAGGCAAAAGGCACAAAAGAATGAGTTTGTATTTCATGGTTATGCTCCTTCAATTTGACTTTTGGTTGCGAATGATGTTTTCCAGTGATACGAGTCGTTGTTGCAACGCCGCGTTTTCCGCGTCGCGGCGTTTCAATTCCTCCCTGAGCCTGGTGTTTTCGGAATCCACTTTCTGGTTCAACCCCTGAATCGCCGCCAGCGCTACACCTTCCTCGTCCACCGTGGCAATATGTTTATCGTCCAGGCCGACATTGAACGCCGCATAAAAGTCCTGCGCCATCGGGCCGAGATGGGGTGTGGCCAAATCGTTGGTATAATGCCAGCGCGTGATGGGCATCGCGGCCACCCGCTCCAAAACGGTCTTCGTATCCACCGGCTCGAACCCCGCCTTGACGTTCCGATCGCTGCTGCTGACAAAGGTGCCGCGCACCGTCAGGCCGGCACTGTCCAATAACAGCATGGTTGCGCCGATGGACCCGCTGTAGATGACAAAATTCGTCGTGGTCGCCCCCACATCCCATCGTTTGTTTGCATTCCCTCCAACCGTAAAGCGCAGTCGCGAAAAATCCGACGCGGTTTGCTGATCCAATTGCGCCTGTGGGAAGGAGTTGCCGCCGCTGCTGGTGACGTGCAGTTGCGCCTGCGGGTGATTCGTACCAATGCCGACACCGCCGCCGGCGTAAACCAGGAACTGGTTGGGTGCGCTCGAACTGAAAGGGTACACTTCGCCATCCGACCAGATAAAGCAATCGTCATTCAGAGCCTGAGCGCCATTACCTGCCGCAAAGGAAGCAGCACCTTTGGCAACATTACCCGCGCCGCCTGGCACCACCGCAGAAGCGCCGCTGGCAGTGTTGCCGTAGCCGCCGCCCACGGTCCCCTGTTGGCTGCTGGCGGTATTGTTATAGCCGCCGCTGACTGTCGAGTAATCCCCGCTGGCGGTGTTTTGGGTGCCCCCTCCCACCGTCGAGTAGCCGTAGCCCGTTCCGCTGGCCGTGTTGTAACTCCCCCCGCCCACGGTCGAGAAGCCAGAGGTTGGGATGCTGGAAGTGTTGTAGTAGCCTCCGGCCACGGTAGAGGCTTGGCCAATGGCGGCGTTGTGGTATCCACCGGCGACAGTTGCCATCACACCACTAGCGGTATTTTGAGCGCCACCGCCCACCGTGGTGTCATTGAGCGAGGCGGTGTTGCCAAACCCGCCCGCTACCGTCGCGTAGCTGAAACTGGCGGTGTTGCCGTAGCCTCCTCCCACCGTGGTGAAGCCGTAATGCCCCCCGCTGGCGGTGTTGCCAAGGCCGCCGCTAACCACAGATGCATCGCCGCTGGCTACGTTCCCGGCGAAAATCCCGGCGCCATAACCGCCACCCCCGACGAACGAGCCGGAGCCGGTCGCAGAGTTCGAAACCCCGCCGCCCACCGTCGAATAACCGAGCAATGGCGTCGTGTAATAGTTATCCGAGCCGCTGGCAAGGTTGCCGGAGCCGCCGCCCACCGTCCCAAAGTCCGCGACTACACTGTTGGTGCCGGGGCTGCCGAAATAATTGTTGGCACCGCCGCCGGCAATAGTCGCGCCATACACGCCCGCACCTACGGAATTGACCGCGGCACCACCCGCCACGTTGACGATGCCTGAGTGGTTTGCATCATTGGCCGTCGGCTCCAGCCGCAAGGCACGGGTGCCGTTGATGTGCAATTCCAACGGTTGATAGTCCGTCGTGCCGACAAAGTTGCCATTGGTTGCGCTGGTGCCGGCGTTGCCGGCAATTTGCCAGGCGTTGCCCAACGCCGCCGCCGGCACGGTTCCGGTCGTCAATTGCGACGCGTTCAAGCCGGTCAACCCGCCGCCGTTGCCATTGAAACTGTCGCCTGGATTGGTCAGGTTGACCGCGCCGCCGTAGGTGCCACTGAGGCTCGCCGCCGGAATGGTCCCGCTTAGTCCCGCCGCGCTGGCGCCTTCGGCGAAAATGGCATAAGGCGTCGGCGTCAACTGCTGGCGCGGACTCAAGACCTTGAACGCTCCGACGTTGTTGGTCCGGACGGCGATTTGCAGCCAATAGGTGGTGCCGTCAAACACGCCGCCATAATCCAGCGTGATGGTAAACAGGCCGTTGCTCACCGCCACGGCCGCATTGGTAATCGGCCCGGCAAAAACAGTGCTGCCGGTACTAGTGAGATAAAGGCCAACGCGAATGTCGTAAAGGCCGTTGGCGGGATTGCCGCCGTCGTTTAGCTCGCCTTGATAGGTGAACGCAGTGCCCTGGGCTCGGACGGTTGAGGGTTGGCCAAAGAGCGTTGAGATTAACGCCACCGCCAGGACCGCACAGCGGGGAACGCCGCCGAACCGCCCGCCAGAGCTGCAACATTGCGCACCACCGCCGATTTTACCTGAATTTTGCATGGGAGTAACAACCATGGGTTTCATAGCGTTCACTCTGTCCTCAGTGCGTTGTTTCGCGGGAAAAAATATCAGCCCTCGGAAGTATTTTTGGAGGTTGAAACCAGGCCCCCTGGTATTGCCGCCCCGAAGGCGAACTCTCATCAACACCGTGGCTTCTCCGCGCTGCGGAATTCCGTGCTACGGCTCTGCGGTGATGGCCACGAGGAAGGGCTGGCCTCGAGTCGGTTTGTCCGACACAAAGTCGAACTGGCGTATGGGCACGTTTGGGAAGGGGTTTTCCCAGATAGTTTTGAACAGGCGGATGGCGTGGCCACCGCGCCGGGCTGCTGGATTACTGCCGGCCCAGGCCAGGACGAAGCTCATGGGTTGCTCGTTGGGTTGAGTCCACCAATCGGCCATGTCTTTGCCGGTGACGATCGGCAGTTCGACCTGGCGGCCATCGGCATAATGGAAGATGTAACTGCCAAGTTCGTCACCCGGACGGGCGCCGGCAGCGAGGATAGCGGCGTGCAGGAAATGCAGGTGCCGGCACTGCCGGCGGATCGGAATGTCCAGCACGTGGCTGGGATATGCCAGGCCGTTGGGGGCGCTCACCCCGATCTGGATCAGGCCGCGAACATCAAACTCAACCCCGCCGAATTTCTGCACGCCTCGCCGTAGTTCAGACAAGTTATTTTCCGCCGCTTTTGCGCTATGCCAGCTCTCGGTCAGCGGCGCGTTGTAATAGTCGGTCAGGTCGATCAAATTTGCGGCGGTGTCTGGGTCGCGGGGCGGAATGGTTTGTGCCAGTTCTTCCTTGCTGAAGGGACCTGCATCCAGTTGCAGTACTGCCGGCCCGGTGGGCGGAGCATCGTCGGCGGCAGGAAACGGCGGGAGGCCCCAGTCCAGGTTCAACTTCATGAGTTCTTCCCCAATGAAGCGCAAATCCCAAACATCGACCTGGCCGCTCCACTCGAAGGCGGCGAGCTTGGCGCCATCGGGACTGAAGCTGAGGCAACCGACGTGCGCGACCGTGGGCACTCGCAAAGTGGCCACCGGCTCACAGGTTGGGACCTTGAGAAGTTGAATCTCATAGGTCGCATGAACTGCCGCGAGCAGGCGGCCATCGGGGCTGAACGCCAGCGGATTGATTTCGGAGACCCGGTCGCCAGCCACGGATTGCGGCGAGGCTTCCCACGAGCCGGTTCTCCAAAGCTTCAACACAGTCATGTCGGCGGCGGCCAGCCAATGGCCATCAGGACTGAAGGCAACAAAAGCTGTGCCCCTGGCGGGCAGGCTGCGGATGAGTTGGCCGGTCGATACGTCGTACACCTTGACGCCTGTGCCCTTCCAGGTGCCGGTGGCAGCCCAGCGGCCGCCGGGATCAAAGGCGACGAATTGAGCGCCCGGATGGCCGCGCAGCTTGAGTATATTGGTCGGATTGTCCAAGTCCAACAGCAGTGGCTCATCCGTAACTTCCCTCGAAGCGAGGATCTTTTTGCCGTCGCGATCCAGCGCTGAGTAGCGAAACAGTTGATGGGCCATCAGGATTTGCGGGGCTCCGACGCGGAGGAACGAGCCGCGGGCCGTGGACTGGACCTCAAGGGGCCACCGGTAAAGGCCATCCGAAGTGCTCCCCAGAATGCCCAGCCCGCCATAGGTTTGAAAATGCGCCGAGCGGCAGGTGGCGGTGGGGATCAGACCGATTTGCTTGCCGGCGATCAGATCCCAGAACCCTATCCCGCTGACCGTGCTGACGGCCACGAGGCGCCCATCTGGAGAGAAGTCCGCGCTCCACGGCCTGGGAGTTTCCGCAGGGCCAACGAGCCGCCGATAACCGGTGCTATGAGCCACTTCGAGCAGCTTCGTGGTTTCACCTTCAACTGCGCACGCCAGTGTCCGGTCATCCGGACTGAAATGGAGTTCCGCGTCTTGGCTCTCGTACTCCACCAATTGCCGGCCCCTCGCGACATCCCACAGGCGCAGCGTATTGTCCCAACTCCCGCTGGCCAGCAAGTCGCCCTGCTGCGAAAAGGCTAGGGCCGTCAACCGCGCCTCATGGCCTGCCAGGCGAGCCTGCAGGCGCCCGGTCTGCGCCTCCCAAACCTCAATCTGGCCATCGAGTCGGCCGGTTGCCAGCAGAGCCCCATCGTGGCTCCAGGCCAGGAAACTCAGCTTGCCTGGCGATAGCAGGCTGGTGATGAGCTGGCCAGAGGCCAACTCCCAGATCCGCACCGTCGAGCCGCCAAACTCCAGACCCGCCAGCCGCGTGCCGTCGGGGCTGACCCGCAGCAGACCGAGCTTGCCCTCGACGCGTAACCGCTTCAGGTCTTTCCCCGACTCAATCTCCTTAACCGAGACAGTGTCATCCGGATTGATGACCAATATCTCCTGGCCGTCGGGACTGAAATCCGGGTAGGCGCTACTGGCGAGGTCGAGCGCCAAGGCACCGCGACGGGTGAGGTCCCAAACCCGGCAACGCCACCCTCCGTTGGTGGTCAGGCAGGAAGCGGCCAGATAGCGACTGCGGGGGTCAAACCGGCGGACGATGAGCCCATTGGCAATATCACTGACGTCTTTCACGGGCAGGAAGTTTACCTCCTGGTCGTCCGCGACGCGCCGCACACTGAAGCCGGAGAGAGTTCGGTAAGCGTACAATTCGAAGGCGGTATCGAAGCACACGTTTTGAGCAGCCCAATGCGAAGGAAACCGCCAGCGCTTTTCTTCGCGCAAATCCGGCAAGCCGAAGGCCGCGACGGCCGCCTCACTCAGGTCGGTCGAACGGTGAATCACTGCTGCCTTGCTGAGCGCTTCGAGACTTTCGAAACGTTGGCCGGCACGGCCGCTGAACTGCTTGGCGCGCGCTTCGCCCAGCAGAGCGTTGTAAAGGTGCTCTTCGGCTGCCGCCCGCTGTTTGGCTTCGCCGGTTCGAGCTCGCTCGGCCTCCTCACGCAGGCGGCCTTGTGCTCGCTCGGCCCGCCGCGCCCGGATCGCCTCCCAAGTACTCCCCGTCGTTCCCAGGACCAGCGCCAGGACCACGGCGCCGGCGGCCGCAAAAGCAAGTTTGTTCCGGCGAACAAGTTTCTGGAATCGATACAGGTTGCTTGGGGGGCGGGCCACCACGGGTTCACTCTTCAAATGCCGCTGCAGGTCCATGGCCAGACCATTGGCGGTTTCATAACGCCGCGTCCGGTCCTTTTCCAGGCACTTCATCACGATCCAGTCCAGGTCCCCGCGGAGAACATTGATCAGCTCCTTCTTCTCGAGCAGCCGACGCGAGGACGCTCCACTCACCTCGGCTGTTTGGTTTTCGTTCTGTGGCCAGCCCCTCCCTAATCGGGCGGGCGTCTCGCCCGCGGAGGACTGCAGGCCAGAGGCCGGCGCCACTGATGCAGCGCTTAAGCCATTGGGCTCCGGCTTTGGACCGCGCTTTTCCCGCTTCGCGGGTTCCGCCCGTGCAAGTTCCAGGGTAAGCCGGGTGGAAGGGCGGAGCGGTTCTTTCTCTCGTATCGTTCGTCGCATCTCATCCAGCCCGGCCGACAAGAGTTCTTTCGCGTCAAACGGGGTCGTGCCGGTGAGTAATTCGTAGAGCAACACTCCGAGCGAGTAGATATCGGTACGGGTATCCACGTCCAGTCCCCTCAGTTCGGCCTGTTCCGGGCTCATATAGGCCGGAGTCCCGACGAACTGCTCGAACGACGTGAAGAGTGTTTGATCCGTCAATCGCCCCTCCGTGGCCTTGGCAATCCCAAAATCGATCACCTTGGGCATGGGCAGGCCGTCGTGAGCGGTCACCAGGACATTCGAGGGCTTGATATCGCGATGAATGATGCCTTTTTGGTGGGCATGCTGAATCGCCCGGCAGGCCTGCATGAACAGGTGAATCCGTTCCGCGGTCGAAAGATCATTCTCCTCGCAATAGTCGGTTATCTTGACCCCCCGCACCAGTTCCATGACAAAGTAAGGCCGTCCGGTGTGGGTCGTGCCGGCGTCGAGAACCTTGGCGATGTTCGGATGGTCCATCAGGGCCAGCGCTTGGCGTTCCGCTTCGAACCTGGCTACCACCTTCTTGGTGTCCATGCCCAGCTTGATGACCTTGAGCGCCACCCGGCGACGCACAGGCTGCTCCTGTTCGGCCATATAAACCACACCACAGCCGCCTTCGCCAATTTGCTGGAGCAGTTTGTAATGGCCGATGCGGTCACCTGGCTTTTCTGCAATCAGGCCCCCGACCGCTTCCTGGCGAGGTTGTTCGGGCAGAATACCTTCACCTGTCTCATGGGCCTGGAGCAAGGCGCGCACGCGCGCCAGCAGGGCGGAGTCCTGGCCGCAAGCTCCCACCAGAAAGGCCGCGCGTTCATCGGGGCGAAACTCGATGGCCCGACTGAACAGGGCTTCCAGCCGCTCGATATTCGTACTCATTGCTCGCTCGCCGCTCTCGTGGAGTAGTGCGCTTTTGAGAAGCAAAACGTCTCAGCCGAACCGCAAAAAACCTGTCCGCCCGCGAGAAATTCAGCCACCGGTCTGCAATTCTGCCATCAGCCAGGCCCGGGCGAAGGCCCAATGCCGATTTGCCGTCGCCGGGGCAATCCCCAGAGCCTCAGCGGCTTCGGCAATGCTCAGGCCGGTGAAAAAGCGCAGCTTGACCAGTTGGGCCCGCTGCGGAGCTTCGGCCTCCAGCTTCTCCAACGCCTCGTTGACCCGCAGCAGCAGGTCGTCATCGGTGGTGATGGCGACGTCTAACTGGCTTAGATCAATCCGGACCAGGCCATGGCCGTGGCGCTCCCGGTGGCGCTTGCGAGCGCGGTCGATGAGGATGCGTCGCATGGCCTCGGCGGCGGCGCCAAAGAAATGGCCTCGGCCATTCCAATGTTCGTTGCCCGAGCCAACCAGCCGGAGCCACGCCTCGTGGACCAATGCTGTCGGCTGCAGGGTCTGGCCGGGAGCCTCCTGGGCCAGCTTCGCCGCCGCCAAGTGGCGGAGCTCCTTGTAAACCAACGGCAGCAACCTCTCCGCCGCCCGCTCATCGCCGGCGCCGGCAGCCTCAAGGACTTGTGTAACTTTTTCCGGAGCGGAGTCCATGCATAGTTCACCAACGGTTGACGGCTACTCAACGCCAGGGAACACTAATACAAATATTAGGACACAACCCGTTAGAACACAACCCTTTCGGCGGCAGAAACCTCGGCGCGCATGTCTGATTTTTGAGCTTGCCGACGGCGTAACGCGGATTTGCATTGGCGTGCTCTGGAGGCTGCGCGAGTGAAGCGCCGGAGGTCAACGCGGTTAAGTCAAGCGGCGGTGGGCGGGACGGTCCAGAGGGGCGCGCCGACGTCCTTTTCGGCTGCGGGGCCGGAGATATAAGGGGACACAAGTCCCGGCAACACTTGAACGTCGAAGATTTCCTCGACCCCTGCGCGGAACTCCAGATGGGCGGCGATAGCTCCGGTCCGCAAATCGACCACCCAAAGCCCGCAGCGCAGCTTGTCGCGCTCGGCCACGATGGGGACTCCGTCGAGCGTCGGCCGGGCCTTTGAGAGACCGACAAAGGCATACCCGCCATGAAGGGCCAGGCCGCGTGCAACGCCCGGCACGGCGACCACAGTGGTGACCTGGCCGGTCCGGGGGTCGGCCACGGCCAAGTGACCCTGGCCGGTGTGGAGAAAAAAGATTTGGTTGCCTTCCACCCGTGGGGAGTGAGGGAGGGACAGCCCGCGGGCCACCACGCGGCCGCTGGGGACCTCGATGAGACAGCCGCCGTTGCCCTTGACAGCGCGCCAGCCGGAGGGCGCGTCGGTTTCCGCCAGGGCGGTGACGTAGCGGGGTTGCCCGTTGATCACGGCTAGACCGTTCAGATGGCAGCGGTCTTCGGGCCGCAGGGCGGATATGAACGGCGGCCGCCAGCGCGGCGCGAAACTGTAATGTGGATGCAGCGCGGACAGGCAGGAGAAGAGCGTATTGACGAGCCAGAACTCGCTGCTCCCGGCGCGCGCCCCGCCCCCAGCCCCCTCGACCCAGGCTGCTTCGTGCGCCTGGATGTCATCGGTGAAGTGGGAGGTGCGCGCCAGAAAACAGGCGTCGTGTTGTCCCGGGTGCTGCAACTTGGCGGCGACATCCGGCACGTTCCGCAGGAACCACACTTCCTTGCGCGTGCAGACGGCGATGGTTCCGTGCCTGACGGCGATGCCCATGGCGCGCTCGAATTGGTTAAACGTCAGCGTGAGCCGGCCTTTCCGGGCCGACACAACCACCAGGTGGCCGGTCTGGTAGGTGGAGATCAGGACCGACAGACGCCGTTGCGTGAGGAGCGCGGGGAGACTGTCCGAGTGGGAACAGCGGATGTCGCGATATTCCTGGACCGGTTCAGAAGCTTGAGCGGTCACGGGCGCTCCTGGTTGAATCGGCCAACTCGTTCCGGTGCTGAATTGAACTAAACACTCCCCGGGGTCGGGTGTTTCCATGGCGTGCGATACGTGCGTGCCAGCCGGCCATTGGCTTCGTCGTCGCCCGCAATTTTTCCCGCCTCAGCGTCCCAGCGCAAACTGCGGCCTAACTCCATGGAAACGTTGGCGAGGATGCAGCAAGCGGTTGAGATATAGCCTTCTTCAATATCCGCAACCGGGCGTTGGCCGGATTTGCGGGCCTGGACAAAGTTCAAGAGGTTCCGCCGGTTTGCCGGCGCGGCAAACAACTCGGTTTCTTTGTGCTCGACGTCTTCCGGATATTTCTCGCGTTCCTCCACCGCTTTGACCCTCTCGGGCGAGCCGCCATCGTTTGGAATGTAGTCGTACGACCAGACACTGAGCTTCAAAGTGCCTTTCTCCCCGTAGTAGGTCACCCCCCAGGGGTAGTCCGGTTCCGGGTTCCGGCCCCAATTGCGCTGGTTCCAAACGACCTGGACATCGCCATAATCGAAAAGCGCCGTCTGCGTGTCGTGCACGTTCAGGCTCGAGTGGCGGTCCCGCATCAAAATGCCGCCGGTCGAAGAAATGCTCCTGGGCCAGCGGAGCTCGAGGAACATTCGCGTCACATCGAACAGGTGAACGCCCAGGTCACCGGTTTGGCCGTTGCTGAATTCGCGCGCATCACGCCAACTGCGTGGATGGATGCCCGGGTTGTAATCACGCCACGTCGCCGGCCCGACATACATCTCCCAATCCAGCGTGGAGGGAGGCGCGGTCGGCGCGGGGAAACTTTTTCTGCCGCCGTAATAGCTGTGGATATCCACATAGGCGATCTTTCCGAGTTTGCCGCTCTTGATGTAGCGATCTCGCGCTTCAAGAATATGGGGAGTGCTGCGCCGTTCCAATCCCACCTGGACTGTGCGGTTATATTTTCGCGCCGCGGCAACCATCGCCTGGCCTTCGACGACGTCATAGCTGATCGGCTTTTGGACATAGACATCCGCTCCCGCCTTGACGGCATCGATCATCGGCAGGCAATGCCAGTGGTCGGGCGTGCCGATCAGCACGATTTCCGGCCGCTGGTCCGCCAGCAATTTGCGGTAGTCGCCAAACACCGGTGGCTTCTTTTTGGATGGTTGGCGCCTGGCGACCAACTCCGCCGCGGCTTCCACCATTTTACGGTCCACATCGCACAGGCCGACGACTTCGATTGGCGCAACCTGGATTAGATGAAACAGATCGGTCTTTCCATACCACCCACAGCCGATCAGTGCGACGCGCAAAGGCTTTTCCTCCTCGGCGGCGAAGAGGCTTGTTTTCGCCGCCGCCAAAGCCAGCGCCCCGGCTCCGCTTGTTTTCAAGAAACTCCGTCTGGTCATGTGTCAGCTCTTTCGTTTTGTTTTCGCAATGTTCGCTCCGAGACGGTCTCCCGGCAACGCCAAATGCGCATCGGGCGAGAAGGGATTCGGGTGTCACGTGGTCAGAGTGAAATGGCATGGAAACATCTCCCGAAAAAAAATTTAGTGTTAAGAAATGTTAAGGAGTGTTAAGAAGTGCTAAGGCCGCGATAGCGGGATGGGGTGGACGGGGCGGCGGCGAGGAGCGGGAAGGTGGCACGGGGAGCTGGGCTTCATGTTTGCTTGTACGGTTTTCTGTTTTCCGGGCCGCTCGCTGTTGGCGACAGTGGCCTCTACTATGTATTGTGCGACAAAGGTTGTCTGACGGCGGACATGTTTGCTGGTACGAATTTCTGTTTTCGGGGCCGGCCGCAGTTGGCGACACTGCCCTCTACTATATATGGCGCGACGAAAGTAGTCTGACGGCGGACATCGGAGCGCCAAGATTGTAGCAGCCGACGCCAGGAGGCTTTGATCTCTCGGCCAATGGACAAAGGATCAGAGCCTCCTGGCGTCTGGCTGCTACGGCAGGGGGTTAGTTGGCTTTTCCTTCCGGCAGGCGGAGCAGCGGACGAGTGGACTTGGTGAACGCGGAACCGCACCGGACCGAGGCGCGGCAAGGAGATGTGGGGCCGGTGTGGCGCAGGAGATCGAGGATCCGGAAGTGAAGATGAGTGTGTGGCGGCGCCGCCGAGCCTCCAAAATTGCCGGGGCCAGCAATGCGGCGGATCGACGCGAGCTGCGGGAACACACCGATCTTCCCTTAACTGCGTTGGGCTCCGGCAGCGATTACGCGAGTTTTTTGGATTTCCTGGGCATCCCCTGCGTGAGCCTCGATTTCGCTGACGAGAGCAACGATGCGGCAGCTCGTGGGCCACAGGTGATGAGTATGTCGGTGCCCTAGGCGACGGGAAGACCAACGGCTATACGAACGCCTGGGAGATGGTCGTAGCCAGCGGTGTCACGGCGGTTGCGGCCGGGAGCCGCCATAGTCTGTTCCTCGAATCCGACGGCAGCCTCTGGGGCATGGGCGACGGTACCACCACGGACCGGCTCACTCCGGAGCAGATTCTGTCGAGCGGCGTGGTCGCGGTCGCGGCCGGGCATGGGCACAGTCTTTTCCTCAAGTCTGACGGCAGCCTTTGGGGGATGGGCGAAAACGGGTTCGGTCAGTTGGGCGACGGCACGTACACGAGCCGTCCGACACCGGTAACGATTGTCCCGCCGCCGCCGCCCACGATCACTAGCATTAGCCTGGCGGGGACGAATATGGTCATCGTGTGGCCGGCGAACCAGTGCGGTTTCACGTTGCAATGCGCCTCGAATCTGGAGCCGCAGGTAACTTGGAGCAACGTTTCCGCTGGAGTGGTCGTCAGCAACCAATACGTAGTGACCAATTCCATCTCCGTCCCGCGGATGTTCTATCGGCTGGCCGAATAGCTGGGAAAAAATTAGTGTCAAAAAAGCTTAGAAACCGCTAAAAAGGTTAAAGCTGATGGCGGCTTAATGGATGGGGGCGGCGGCGGGCAGAGCGGCGAGGCTGCGGCGAGGGAGTGTGGGTGCCCGGGGTGGTATGGAGGGTTGGGCTTTCATCTTTGCTGATACGAATTTCTATCTTCGGGGCTGGCCGCGGTTGGCGACACTGCCCTCTACTTTATATGGCGCGACGATAGTAGTCTGACGGCGGACAGGGCCGCCGGGATGATATTATCTGCCCAGACTGGAGCACGTTTTTTATCAGGCCGACGCGGTGGTGCATTGGGAGATGAGCGTTGCTCACCGCGATACCGGCTGGCTCACGCGGACGTTTCATTGCCCTTTTCGTGAGATATGGTGCACACGGGCGCGCGCTGCACGAAGAGCAAGGACCCGGCCGCATCAATGGTGCGGCGTCCGATCAAAAGGACCATCGAAGCGCCAAGATCGTAGCAGCCGACGCCAGGAGGCTCTGATCATTTGTTCGATTGACCGAGAGATCAGAGCCTCCTGGCGTCGGCTGCGACGGGAGGGGGGTGGTTGGCTTTTCCTTCCGGCAGACGGAGCAGGAGGCGAGTGGACCTGGTGAACGCGGAACCGGACCGGGCCGAGGTGCGGCAAGGAGATGTGGGGCCGGGGTGGTTACCGGATTACCAGGCGAGCGCAGCACCGTTCGCGCGCGGATCGGCTGCGCTGAGAAAGCCGTGGCCGTCGGGCGCGAGGCCGACTGCTTGCGTCGCCCCAAACCATTTGATCGGGCGCACGATGTGACCGCGTGTCGCGAGGTCGAACTGGACCGCGGGATTCAGTGCCTCCTCGACCTTCAGTTCGTCCGGCCTCCATTGGTGATGAAATTTCGGCTGGTTGATCGCGGTCTGAGCATCCATACCCAAATCCAAAACATTGACGATGCTCAACAGCGTTTGACTGATGATGGTAGGGCCGCCCGCCGCACCGAGCGCCAGGATGGGTTGCCGACCCTTCAGGACGATGGTCGGACTCATGCTGGAGAGCGGACGTTTCCCAGGCGCGATCGCGTTAGCTTCACCGCCAACCAGGCCAAAGTAATTGGGGACCCCCGGTTGAGCGGAGAAGTCATCCATCTGGTTGTTCATGACGACGCCCGTGCCGGGAATGACGACCTTGGACCCAAAATGAGTGTTGATGGTGGTGGTCAGCGCTACCCAAGTTCCTCCCGCATCCACGGTTGACAGATGTGTAGTGTGTTTTGAAAACAGGTCGATTTCGGAATCGGAGGGTGTGCCGTGGCCGTGCACCGGCGTCGCGTGCTTCAAATCGATTCTCGCGGCGCGAGCGCGGGCGTAATCCTTGCTCATGAGACCACGCGGCACTTTGACAAAATCCGGATCGCCCAGCCAAAAGGCGCGGTCGGCAAACACCAGCTTCATCGATTCGGCGATGAAGTGGTCTCGGTCGGCCTCCGTGAAGTTCGAAATATTGTGACTTTCCAGCATGTTCAGCGCTTCAAGGATATGGACCCCGCCGGAACTGGGCGGCGGAAACGAAATCACCGTGTAGCCACGATACACGGTGGAGACCGGCGCACGCAGCACCGGACGATAACCCTTGAGGTCCGCAGTGGTAACCAGGCCATGATTCTCCTTCATCCACTTTTCCACCGCTTGAGCAAACGGCCCATCGTAAAACCATTCCAGGCCGTGTTCCGCGATAGCGCGATAGGTTCGCGCGAGGTCGGTTTGCCGCAGGATTTCGCCTTCTCCCCATGGAGTGCCATCGGGCTTGACAAAAACGGCTCGGGCAGCGGGATACTTCGCCAGGTCGGCGGCGTTTTCTCGAAGGTGCGTGGCGTATTGCTTGTCGATCCGAAAACCCGTCTCGGCCATTTCAGCGGCAGCCAGAAGATGTTCCTTGAGCGGGATTTTGCCCCAGGATTTCACGGCCAGAGCATACGCGGCCAAGGCGCCAGGCGTAGCGATGGCCAACGCACCAGTTTCGCTAAGGCCCGGAATAACTTTGCGTTTGTGCAGCAGGCTTCGTTTGCTCAGATACATGTCGTGCGTGGCGGCAGCGGGGGAGGTCTCGCGACCATCAACGCAGACGATCTCGCCGCTGGCAAGGCGGACGAGAATGAAACAGCCGCCGCCGATACCTGAATTGTATCCGTTAACGACACCGAGCGTCAGGGCGGCGGCAATTGCGGCATCGACCGCGTTGCCCCCCTTCTTCATGGCGTCAATGCCGGCCTGGCTGGCAATGCCGTCCACCGTAGCCACCGCGCCGTGAGGACCTACGGCTGGTTGAGCAGGGGCGCAGAAGGAAAACAAGACTACCAGGACCGCGAGCTCGCGCAGATGTCTGACCGTGCGGGTCATATGGATTCCATTTGTTTTCATTCCGGTCCTCTCATTCGAGGAGTTGGGTCTCCTAATCGCAGGCGAGATAAAGCGTTGCGGTTCTCGGACATCAACGACTCCTATCAGTTCAGCCGGCCCCAGAAAAGGAATTTACCGGTGTGCCGGTTTCGTAGGTATGGGAGTTCTTCCCGCCCGCGATTCTCCATCCCGTGAGCTCGTTTCATCGTGGCTTCAGTTCACCTTGGTCCCAATGGCGCGTCCGGCAGGACTTGAACCTGCAACCTTCTGATCCGAAGTCAGAAGCTCTATCCAATTGAGCTACGGACGCACGATTGTCGTTGAATGCTACGCTATCCTGACCAAGCACGAAGTCAACGCTGCATCGTTTCGGAGGCGTGACCAGTGACAAGTGGCGAGTGAGAGGCTTCTCGCTCGCGCGGTGCTTCTCCCTAAGTGCCTCGCGCCGGGAAGGTTGTACCTGGCTTTCTTGACAACCCGGCGAGTTATGGGATTGGTGGTACAGCAGTTGAAGCAGCCTAAGTTGGCTTTCCTTCCTGAAGGCCAATGCGGGGGACCCAAAGTCCTCGAACAGGTGTTTGGGGAAGGGGCGAAAGGCCGCGGGTAACCGCGGTTAAGGTCACTTCCTGGACCGAGCCCGTCAGCTAACCTCGCCGGCAATGGGAAGGGCGATCCTCTAGGGTCCCGCTCGGGCGGGTTCCCACGTTCACCCAGTCAAGAAAGCGCGCTGCGCCTTGCGCGGCGATACCGCAGCGGTGTGCAGCCACATCGGAGAATCGGTATGAATACAATGATTCTATTTGGAACACTCGGGCCCGTGGAACTCGGGCTGGCGGTAATCGTGATGCTGGGTTTGCTATCGATCGGACCGCTGGTGCTCGGCGCGGTATTAATCCGCGAGCGCCAGGTCGGGATCGTGGTGAAGAAGTTTGGCGGCCGGGGGTTACCGCCGGGGCGATTGGTTGCCCTGGCCGGCGAATCCGGCTACCAGGCCGACACCCTCGCGCCGGGCCTGCACTTCGGATATTTCCGGTGGCAATACCGGATTCTGAAGATGCCGGTGACGGTCGTGTCGCAAGGCGAGATCGCGCTGGTGGTGGCCGCTGATGGGGCTTCGATTCCATCGGAACGCATCCTGGGCAAAGTGGTCGATTGCGACAACTTCCAGGACGCGCGGAAGTTCCTGGTCAACGGCGGCGAGAAAGGGCGCCAATTGGGCGTCCTCACCGCGGGCACGTACCGGATCAACCGGGCGTTGTTCACGGTGATCACCTCGGACACGGCGCAGGACCACGGCATGCTGGGCTCGCAACTGCGGTTGCACCAGATCGAGCCGGACATGGTGGGGATTGTGACCGCCATGGACGGCCAGCCGATTGAGGCCGGCGAAATCGCAGGGCCGGTGATTGCCGGCCACCAAAACTTCCAGAACACGCAAGCGTTTCTGGACGGCGGCGGCCGGCGCGGATTGCAGGACCAAATCCTGTTGTCCGGCACCTGGAACCTCAATCCGTGGTTCGTGCAGGTCGAGCAGGTGCCGATGGTGCAGATCCCGATCGGCTACGTCGGCGTCGTCATCTCGTATGTGGGCAAAGCCCACGTCGATGTGAGCGGCATCGAGTTCAAGCACGGCGACCTGGTCGAGACCGGCCACAAAGGTGTGTGGGTGACCCCGCTTTACCCGGGGAAGCATCCGATCAACACCCGCGTGATGAAAGTCGAGCTGGTACCGACGACCAACATCGTGCTCAACTGGGCGGCCCGCACCGAGACGCATAAGTACGACGAGAAACTCTCGTCCATCACGGTGCGGTCGAAGGACGGGTTCGCCTTCAGCCTGGACGTGTCGCAGATCATCCACGTCGGCGCGTTGGACGCGCCGAAGGTGATCTCGCGCGTCGGCTCGATGCAAAACCTGGTCGATCACGTCTTGCAGCCGATTGTGGGAAATTACTTCCGCAATTCGGCGCAGGACTACACGGTGCTCGACTTCCTCGGGGCGCGCAGCCAGCGCCAGGTGGAAGCGGCCGAGCACATCCGGGCGGCGTTGTCCGCCTATGATGTGCAGGCCATCGACACGCTGATCGGCGACATCAATCCGCCGGCGCAACTGATGCAAACGCAGACGGACCGGAAAATCGCCGAAGAACAGCGCAAAACCTACGAGGTACAGGAAGCGGCGCAGGTGCAGCGCCAGCAACTCGTGCGACAGACCTCGCTGGCGGATATCCAGCATGAGGTGGTCGGCGCCGAGCAAGGCGTGAGCATCGCCGAACTGCACGCGAACGCGCAGGTGAAACAGGCGACCGGTGAAGCCGAGTCAGTGCGCTTACGGGCGCACGGCGAGGCGGAGGCCATTCGGGCCACCGGCCAGGCCAAGGCCGAGGCCTACCGGGCCGGCGTTGAAGCGCTGGGCCCGCAGGCCTACACGACGATGCAGCTCATGCAAATCGTCGGCGACCGACAGGTACGGATCGTGCCGGACGTTGCCGTCAACGGCGCCAACGCGAGTCCTGGTCTCGTGGACGGGCTGCTCGGACTGATGGTCCGCAGCCAGGCCAACGGGGAAGGGCGCAGCGCGAAGGCCGAAGTGCCAGGCGCCGAAGCGGTGCTGCCGCGCGCGAACTAAGCCAGGAGCCGGGGACATTGGGGAAGAACAAGTGGAGTGCGTCCGAAAGGGCGCACTCCATCGTTTTATTTCGACTGCTTCAACAGCTTCGCCAGATGCTTCTTCCAGACGGCGGCGAGCGTGTGGGTTCCGTGGCCGCGGGTTCGGTCGCTCATCGGCATGACGAGCGCCTGCCCCTTGGGCACGCGTTTGATCTCGCGTTGGAGGATGCCCAGCTCAGGCGGATTGATGAGGTCGTCCGCAAAATTGATCGCGAGCAATGGAGCTTTGATTTGTTGGAGGCCGGGGCCGGGATCATAATCGTGTGAAGCTTCAAGCGCGTAGAGCACGTCATTGGCATCGTGGGTTTTCAGTGTGCTGGCGACGCTGGCATCCAACAGCTTATCAGCCTGTTCCAGTGTCGGGGCCTCCTTCTGCCGCTGGACCGGGTTGTTTCCCATGAAATAGAGGACCTCCGCTGCAACGCCCAGGCCATGAGGCTGGGTTTGGTATTCGCCGTTCTGCCAACCGGGATCGGTGCGGATGGCATCGATGATCATGCGGCGCCAGACGCGGTTGCGGCCAGAGATCTGGGTCGGGAAGCTGGCCAGAGGCAGCAGAGCGTCCATGAAGTCCGGGTGCGTTTCGCCCCAAAGCCAGGTGTGCATGCCGCCCATCGAGGTGCCCATCACGAGCCGCAAGTGATTTACTTTCAACCCTTCGGTAACCAGCCGGTACTGCGCCTCGATCATATCGCGGTAACCGTAATGTGGAAACCGCGCGTGTAGTCCGTCGCTGGGTTTGGTGGATTGCCCGTGGCCGATGCCGTCCGGGAGAATGATGTAGTAACGGGTCGCGTCCAGGATTTGGCCTGGGCTGAAAAGTTCGCCGGCGAACTCGCGCCGGATGAAGTTGCCGCCGTTGCCGGTGGTGCCGTGCAGGACGAGGATCGCGTTCCGGACGAGACCCTGCGCGTCGCGCTGCGGCGTTCCCACCGTGCGATAGTGGATGCGCAGTTCGGGCAAATTTTCACCGGAACGAAAATGGAAATCGCGGATGAGATAATCGCCGGCCTGCGGCGCCGGATAATCGGCGGCGGAAAGGAGGCTGATTGGGGAAAGGAGCAGGAGGAGAAAGGAGCCAGCGAGCCGAGCTGTTATGCGGCACGAATTGTTCGGGTGCATGGGGGAAACCATAGATTGGCGCTTGTAGCTTGCCAATGCGGATCGGAGTAGTAATCAGTAATCAGTAATCAGCAATCAGTAGTCACTAATCAGTAGTCAGTAATGATTGACCAGTGCTCGCGGGTGAGCGGGGAGGCTTAACCTATTTAATGCTTCCGACGAGCGCGGCGCGGTCGCGCAACTCGGCCAACCCCGCTTCGAGTTCGGCGCGCGGCAAGTTGCCGGCCGCAAGGCTCGAGTCACTTTGCCCCTGAAGCCGCCGATAGAACGAGAGGCCGAAATCCACCAGGCCCGGATGCCCAGGCTCGGCTTCCAGCATCCCAAAGAGCGCGTCCTCCGCTTTGGCGAATTGCCCGGTGCGCTCATAATGCTGCATCAGCAGTCCATGTGTCGGGAGCGGTAGCGGCGCCTCGCCCAAAGACGCTACGAAGCTTTCGACTTTGGGGACGAAATCCGGAAAATCGGAAACCTCGCCCTGGGCAAGGATATTGAGCAAGAGATTCAGCCCTTTCAAGTAGCAAGCGCGGCTTTCGTGCTCTCGGTTTTGTGCGGCGGCGATATCGCCGGCCTCTTTGAGCAAGGTGGTGAGCAGGAGCGTTTTTTGCCGTACCGCCTGTGTGGGTTCGCCCTGGATAAGCCTGGCCAGAAGTTCCGTCTCGCTGAGTTGGACCACTGCCTTGGCTCCCTGGCCCATCAGCCGCTGAAATTCCTCATCCACCGTCCCGGCCGCCTCTTGCCAGTGCTGGCCTTGCTTGAGCGATTTGATGCGGGATAGCGCCTGGAAAAACTCTTCGATCATCCGCAGGATGTAATCGCGCCGAATCATGGTAAATCCACCGCTCCAGCCAAAGAGTTAAATGGGTCAAAAGAGTTAACTGAGTTAAATGAGGGACACGGCTTTTGAGAACCCACAAGAAATTTGCGCATGCTGCGCAAACTTTGAAGGAAGCAGTACGAAGAACGGCTGACGAGAAAGCGAAATTCCTTCATCGGTGCCCGCCGCCGTGTCCACCACCGAATCCGCCGCCCCTGGCACCACCGCTGAATCCGCCTCTGAATCCGCCACCGAAACTCCGAGTGCCGCCGAAGGCGCTGCTGCGGGTGGCCATCATGCCTGGGCGGCTGCCGAAACTGCGGGCCGGAGCGAACGGGGCGGAAGACCTGGCGGCGAAGGAGGTTCGAGGAAACCCTCCGAAAGGACGCGAGGCGAACCGCTGGTTTGGACCACCAAAGCGGTGGTGGAAATCAAAATCGCGATCAAAACGGCGGCGGCCGAAATCGAAATCACGGAAATGCCGATGTCCGAAGAAGTCGAAGCTGGCAAAGAAAGGCGAGTAGAATCCCCACGGGTAGCCGTAATTGTACCACCAGTAGCTGGAGTAGTAAGGATAAGCGTATGGATAGGCCGGGTATCCGTAATCTACATACCCAGGCTCGATGCCATAATCATAGGGGTAAGCGGGGGCTTGAGGGTAAGCGTAATTGGGAGTTTGGGGATAAGGATAAACCGGGGCGGTCGGAACGCCGTTACCCTGACCGGCTCGCACCTCACCGCCGCGCTGCAACATGGCGGCCAGGACATCATCAGGAACACCCCGCTCTTTCAGCGCGATAATTTCCGAGGCGGTCGGATTATAGGCGACGGTCGAGTTTTTGATGTAGGCCTTGATGACGTCGGTGCCTACCCTGGCGTCCACCATCTTCAGAATCTCGGCGGCTCCTGGGGAATACCTGACCGTAGAGACAGTTGGTGTGGTGGTTTGGGCGGCCGGCGCGTCTACCGTTGTCAATGCGCCAGCCGGCAGCACGAACGTCGCGCCTGTAAACACCCCAAAGGTCATCAACCCTCCGGCCAAGCGCCCCTTCATTCGCTTCAAGATTCTCATAGCGGCTCCTGGTTAAACTGTACGGAGTACCATTGTCCTTTTGCGCCAGTTGTCAAGTGCTGGGTGGCTCCGGAGCTGACGCTGCAACCAATGAGTTAAATGGGCTAACTGAGTTAAATGAGGAACACGGCACCGGCCCGTTTGCGGATGTTGCTGCGCCCGCAGGGCGCTCTTCGGCGTTGCGCGAGGGGTGAAAACCGGATTATTAGGGCACGAGTGAATTACACGATACGCGGCGCTGACGGGACCCCGAAGCTCGAGACCGACTGGCACGACCCATTCTGGAGCCAGGCCGAAACCCTGGAGATAAGCCACTTTCTCCCCGAAAGCAGCTCGCATCATCCGCGGACTCAGGTGCGCCTGCTGTATGACGAACGCGGCATACGCGGCATTTTCCAGGTTCACGATCAGTATGTGCGGTGCGTGCGAACCAATTACTTCGACGAAGTGTGGAAGGACAGTTGCGTGGAGTTTTTTGCCGAGCCGCAGCCTGACCGCGGCTATTTCAATTTCGAGTTCAACTGCGGCGGGGCGTTTCTCTGCTGTCACATCCTCGACCCGGAGCGGGTGCCCGGCGGATTCAGAGAATTCACCAAAGTGCCGGCCAGCCTTGGCGGACAGATCAAGGTCTGCTCCTCACTTCCCAGCCGCATCGAGGCGGAAATCGCAGATCCCGTGGTGTGGACGCTGCGTTTTTCCATACCTTTCGCGTTCTTCGAACACTACCTCGGTCCACTGGGGGACACAAAGGGTCAGGTCTGGCGCGGGAATTTCTTCAAATGTGCCGAGGAGATTTCACATCCTCATTGGGCGGCCTGGGCGCCAGTGGACAAATTCGATTTCCATCGGCCCGAGTGCTTCGGGACGCTGCGGTTTGTTTAACCACGGATGAACACAGCGCGGCAAAGCCGCAACCAAAGAGTTAAAAAGGTTAAAAAGGTTAGAAAAGTTAAATGGGTTAAAAGAGTTAGATCCGGGACGCACGTTTGCGCACGCACAAGAAGTTTGATAAAGCTGCGCAAACTAAAAGTGACGCAGAAGCGCTTTTCTGCCTTTTTGATTCTCCTATCTCCCGTCTCTCGAGATTCGGCCTGCTACTTGCTCGCATCCGGGGCGGGCGCCTGCTTTTGCTGGACCGGCCACTCGAAGCTGAGTTTGACCGGGTCGCCGGTACTGAGTAAACCGATTAACACTGGCGCTTCCACTTTGAAGTCGCTCATCTTGAGAGTAATGGAACCCGAAATCTTGAGCTTTTTATCCCCCAGGGGCAATACGTTGACCGGCATGGAAATGGAATTGGTGACGCCAGCGACGGCCAATTCGCCTTTGGAATCGAACACATAAGGCAGGTCTTTGCTCCGGGGCGACTCTTTGAGCACGAGCTCGATTGAGTGATAGGTGATGCGCGGGTTGGCAGCGCTTTTCATCTTGTCATACATCACCTCGTCCATCTTGTCGCTGTAATGGGAGCCGTCTTTTTCAACGCTCTTGAGCCCCCGCACGGGAATGTAAGCTTTCACTTCGGCCTGGACTTTGCCGGGCGTGGCTGCCTGGCCGGGTTCGGTGGGAAAACCGGGCCCGACTTCGATGGACCCGCCGATGATATGGCCCTCGACCTGCCAATCGTGAATGGTAGAAGTGCCTTCGATGCGCACCTTCATGTCCGGACCCGACTTTGCATCGAAACGCGTTAAGCCAGCCGCGACGACGGGTGGAGGATTGGTTTTTTCAAGGTCGGCCAGCGAAGGCTCCTCGTGCTTCGGAGGTTTCGCGCAACCCGCCGCAAGTGCCAGTACGAAGATGGCCATGGCTGCCCTGCCGACCCTCTGAAATTCCATAGTCACAATCTGGATTTGCGCGAAGCGGGGAGGGCATCTCGGTCCGCGGCCCGCCGTGAGAGGTCTGACCTCGGGCTTTATTTGCTGGCGTCCGCGGCAGGCGCCTGCTTCTGCTGGACCGGCCACTCGAAGCTGAGTTTGACGGGGTCGCCGGTGCTCAAAATTCCGATCAGCACGGGCGCTTCCACCTTGAAATCGCTCATCTTGAGAGTAGTGGAACCGGAAATCTTCAGCTTTTTATCCCCCAGGGGCAATACGTTGACCGGCATGGAAATGGTATTGGTGACTCCGGCTACGGCCAGTTCGCCCTTGGAATCAAACACGTAAGGCAGATCCTTGCTCTTCGGCGCCTCTTTAAGCACAAGTTCGGTCGAATGATAAGTGATGCGCGGGTTGGCAGCGCTTTTCATCTTGTCGTACATCACCTCGTCCATCTTGTCGCTGTAATGGGAGCCGTCTTTTTCGACGCTCTTGAGCACCCGCACCGGAATGTAGGCCTTTACTTCGGCCTGGACCTTGCCGGGCGTGACGGTCTGGCCCGGCTCCGTGGGAAAACCCGGCCCCACTTCGATGGACCCGCCGATGATGTGGCCCTCGACCTGCCAATCGTGAATGGTAGAAGTGCCTTCGATGCGCACCTTCATGTCCGGACCCGACTTCGCGTCGAAACGTGTCGTCGGCTCGGCGGCCCGCGACAGAGAGGCCAGGGCAAGACCCAGGACGATTTGGCCAGCGAGTAAATTTCGTGTTTTCATATTCCTAATTTTCGAGTTGCGCAGCCGCTTGAGCTGCAATTTTGATTTTTAGACCCAACCGCCAGAAAGATGCGATCCGAATTTCGCTTACGAATTCAAGGCAAACAGCTCTGGCTGGATGAGCACCCGTTGATGACTCATCACCGCTTCGTTGGCTTTGATGGCAACCACTGTGGCCCGATAGGCATCCAGGTAGCTGCACATGTGCCGTTTCGGCACGTTCTTGCTGAGATATTCGAGCAAACCCTTGACGTCATCAGCGCCGTTCAAATCGACATAATCCTGTGTGTTGCCGGCGATGTCTGCGGCGGTGAGAACGAAGTTTTCCAAGGCATGGTCCAGAGGAGTCCTTTCCAGCGCTTTTTTGGCCTCAGGGCTGTCGTTCACCACGGCTTTGCTGGCGTCGGCGAGCAGCGCAATGCCCGTATCTTTGTAGAAGGTCTCTTTGCGAGCATAGACTTCCCAGCCCAGCAGCGGCGAATTGACTTCTTTGAACATCCAGGCCTTGCTGTCGCGGAGCATCACCGCCGCGTTGTTGCCGTAAAACATCTCGTACTCGCTATCGAAGGAATTGGCCAGCGTCGCGTCGTAGATCATATTGACGCCGCCGGGGAACTCCAGCACCACCTGGATCGTATCGGGCACTTCCCGCCCATCGTCTCGGTGGACAAGGAGCGACCCAAACCCAGTGACCGCCACCGGCTGCCCATTCAAAAACCAACAGGCCTGGTCCAGCGGATGGCACCCAATCTCGCCGACCAGTCCGAGCGAAATTGACTTATCCAGCCGCCAGTTGAGCTCTTTCTCGCGTTCGGGGTTCGGGGACTGCGAGCGCCAGGTCTGGAACTTGTGCCACTGCGCGCGCGCCATGACGGTGGTTCCCAGGCAGCCCGAGCGGATGAACGGCAGCAGGAAAGGCCGCTCCGGGTCCGAGCGCGTCTGGAGTCCCGCTTGAAACAACTGGGTTTTGGGCGCGGCGTGCGCTGCCGAGGCAATCGCTTTCGCATCTTCGATGGTGTTGGCCAGCGGCGCTTCGCAATAGACATGTTTGCCCGCCTTGAGCGCCTCGATAACAATATCCTTGTGCTTATGTGTCGGAGTGGCGATGACCACGGCCTTGATATCCTTGTTCTCCAGTATCGTCTTGTAATCAGGAGTCTGGGCTGCCCCGGGCGCCGTCGAGGCGCAACGGCGGAGCGAGGCTGGGTAGGTGTCGCAAATGGCGGCGATGTCCGCCTGCGGTATCTTGGTCAAACTGGTGAGCAGTTCCCGGCCCCAGGCGCCGAGGCCAATGACGGCGACTTTGGTTTTCGCCCCGGAGTAGGCCGTTTTCACCGGCTCGGTGGTCTGGGCCAGGAGTTCGACGCCGCCGAGCATCGTCATGATGGTGGCCACTGAACCGCCCTTGAGAAAGTCCCGCCGGTTAAAATCCTGAGAAATAATTTCGCTGTCTTTCATGTCGGTCTCTAAAAGTCGGAAGCATACGGCATCGGTTACGTGTTAGACGAATAAAATCATCCCAGCCATGTCGTCTAAATTACCGACAGGCGGACTACTCGACCTTTTGCGGCTTGGCATTCCACGATTCCAGGCCCACGGCCCATTTAATGCCATTTAAGATGAGCTGTTGGTAGGCCTCGGCAACCTCTTTGGAGTTCTTCCGGTCGGTCCAGTTGGGGTCCCACACATCTTCACGATGGCCGAGTGAAGTATAGAACACGCGCCCCTTGCCGTATTCCTTGCACCAGGAAATCGGGTAGTCACCGGGAGTCTTTTCGTTGGGATGCTTGTCGAGGGTCAGCAGGCCGTGGACTTTGGAGCGGTCGAAGCCATTGAAAATGTAAATTTCATCGAAGACCTTCCAGTCTGCGGGCAGCTGCTTGCAAGCGGGGCATCCCTGGTCCTGGTTGAGCACGTCCACCTCTACTTGCGCATGATGTTCTTTGAATTCAGCGCCGAGCATTTCCACGTAGGAGTCCAGCGGTTTGTGGCCTCGGAAGGTGTCGGTGGCGGAGTGCATGCCAACGAAACCCTTGCCCGATTTGATCCAGTCCAGGAAAGCCTGTTTGTCCGGCAACGGCAGGTCACCCGTGGTATTCGCAAAAATCACGGCATCGTAGTTTTTGAGCGCCTCGGGGCTCATCTTTTCGGCGAGGACCTGTTTGATGGCCGCATCCACTTTCGCCGTGTCCGGTTTGCCGTCGTCACCTTTGTATTCAGCGTCCTTGGGCTCGACCCGGGCGTACTCGACAGTGAAGGCGCCGCTCTTCTCGCCTAACTCAGCGATGATTTTCTCGGCGGTGGGAATCGAGCTGTGGCGGAAACCTTTGGTAACGGTCACCACCAACACCTTTTTGGGCGCAGCCTGGGCCGAGGGCACGGCACTTAACGCGCAGACAAACAAACCTGTGCAGAGCAGGCTTGCTGATAGGGAGAGACTCATATTTTTCATAAGCTTAATTGGCCAATCAAGGGGCGGTTTCGCAAATCATCAGACTTGCGCACCCGCGATAAAATTCATTTTTGGCCCGCAGGTCAATCTTAAATAGACCACAGAAAGGCCGTAGAAGTCACAAAACAACCAAGTTTCCCTTTTTTGTGTCCCTTTTTTGTTGCTCTTTGCGCCTCTTTGTGGCCAATTCAACCCGGCCTCGTTTTATATTGCCACTTTGCCGCGTCCGGCTATTAATAACTCCCATGCAAATCCGCTGCCCAATCAGATTATTCGGACCTTTTACCGCAATCCTGCTCGCGGCCTCCGCGGCTCCAGCCGCTGCCCCCAATCAACTCACCGACCAGGAGCAAGCCGCCGGATGGAAGCTGCTTTTCGACGGCAAAGACACCGCGGGCTGGCGCACCTTCAAGAAGGAAACCTTCCCGAAGAAGGGTTGGGTGGTCGAGGATGGCTGGCTGCATTGCCTGGGCAGCGGCGGCGGCGACATCATTACCGACGTCGAATTCGACGACTTCGAATTACAATGGGAATGGAAGCAGGCACCTGCCGGCAACAGCGGTGTGAAATATTTCATCACCGAGACGCGCAACTCCGCCATCGGTCACGAGTACCAGATGATCGACGAAGCCCTCGAGCCGGACGCCAAATTGGCGGATGGCAAACGCGTCAGCGCCTCGTTTTATGACGTGCTCAAGCCGACGAAGGTGGCGACGAAGCCGCCGGGGGAGCTTAATCAGTCACGCATCGTGGTGAAAGGCAATCTCGTCGAGCACTGGCTTAATGGCGAGAAGGTGCTCGAGTACGAATGCGGCAGCGAGGCGCTCAAGGCGGCCGTCGCCGAGAGCAAATTCAAAACCACGGCCGGCTTTGGCGATAAAATCAAAGGCCACATCCTGCTTCAAGATCATCACAGCGAGGTTTGGTTCCGCAACGTGAAGCTTCGCCCGCTCAACCTCCATTCTTAAAACGTCCGGGCTCTTTGAGTTCCCTTGTGGGTGCTTTTGTGGCGAATCGAATCCGCGCAAAACCAAGCCATCCAATTCCGCTCTAAGTTCCGCCACGGAAAGAACCGAACATGAAAGCCGCATTCATCAACCAAACCGGGACTCCCGAAGTGATCACCTATGGCGAGCTGCCCACCCCCAAACCATCCCGCAGGCAATGCCTGATCAAAGTCGGCGCCGTCGATGTGAACCCCATCGATACCTATATTCGCAGCGGAGCCATTCCGGCTAAATTGTCGTTCCCCTTTATCCTCGGGCGCGACCTGGCGGGAACCGTGGTCGAGGTGGGCGCCAGCGTGAAGAGCTTCAAACCGGGCGACCGCGTTTGGGCCACCAGCCAGGGCGCCGATGGGCGCCCGGGCACCTTCGCCGAATTCGCCGCCGTGGACCAGCGCTGGCTCCATCTCACGCCCGCCGGGGTGAGCGACGAAGACATCGTGGCCCTCTCCCTGGTCGGGATTACCGCCCAGCTTGGCCTGGTGCGCAGCGCCAACTTGAAAACAGGCGAGGTCCTGTTCGTTAACGGCGGCTCCGGCGGTGTCGGCTCCAGCGTAGTCCAAATGGCGAAAATCCTCGGCGCGCGCGTTATCACCACTGCCGGCACCGATGAAAAGGTCAAAATCTGCCGCGACCTGGGCGCCGACCTCGCCCTTAACTATAAAACTCAGGATGTGGACGCTGCCGTCAAGCAGTTCGCCCCTGAAGGCGTAAACGTCTGGTGGGAGACCCTGCGCGAGCCCAACTTCGAACGCACGCTCCCCCTGCTGGCATTGCGCGGCCGGATGATCGTTATGGCTGGGCGCGACGCCCGGCCGGTGTTCCCGGTCGGCCCGTTCTATGTGAAGGACTGCTCGCTTCATGGTTTCGCCATGTTTAACGCGACCGCTCGCGAGCAGCGCTCCGCAGCCAACTCGATCAATCGCTGGCTCGCCGAAGGCAAACTCAAGCCGCGCATCGATCGCGTCCTGCCGCTCTCGCAGGCTGCCGAAGCCCACCGCCTCCAGGAGCAGAGCACGGTTCACGGCTCCAGCGCCCTGGCGGGCAAGCTTGTCTTGAAACCGTGAAGCATACATCGATACGCCGGCCTGCGGACTGACGCGCGAAGCGTTTGGAGTGCGTGCGCTCTGCGCCGCTTTGTTATGTTCGAGCTGAGTGGTTACATTTAGCTGCTCGAGAGTCCGAGAACGGCGCAGAGCGCACGCACTCCAAACGCTTCGCGCCTCTCGTTCAATGATTTTGCGCTTTTTTCTGTAACAATTGCCCCCTCTCCTGCGTATTACCTGCAGGGTCATCGTGTTATGCTGAATGTTAATCAACCTTTGCCCGGCCTGCCACGCCGTACCTTCCTCAAAGGCGTGGCGGCCAGTGCCGGCGCTCTCGCGCTCGGCGGCCCAAGCTTGCTGGCCCAGCCCTTGCCCGGCAAGACCCTTCCGGCGAAACCCCCGTATCGCGGCCCAAAGGTCATTATCGTCCGCTTCGGTGGCGGAGCGCGCCGGCGGGAAACAATTGACCCGCAGACTACCTGCGCGCCGTTTCTCTGCCGCGATTTTGCCAAACGCGGCACGCTGTTTACGAAAATGGAGATCGACTCCTTCACGCCCACCGTCGGCGTCGATACCAGTCATGGCCAAGGCACGCTCTACATCATCACTGGCAAATACGAAAAGTATAAGGACATCACCGAAAAATTCCTCTCGGAACGATTCGCGTCGAAAGCGCCGACCATTTTCGAGTATCTCCGCAAGTCCTATAACGTGCCAGAGAGCCAGACCCTCATCATCAACAGCGAAGACCGCACCAACGAGGAGTTTTACACCTTCAGCAACCATCATCTCTACGGCATCAATTACCGCTCGAACACGTTGAGCCTTTACCGCTACAAAACCTACCTGCTGCGCCGCGCCATCCAGGCCGGCAAATGGAGCGGTAAAGAACTCGAAAAGCAGCAAAAGCAATTGGCCAAACTCGAAGCGGTCGATTACCGCAACGCCGAACCCAACGGCCAGGGACCCGAGTTAGTGCGCTTCTGGGACCGGTGGCGCGAGTATTACGGCGAAACCGGCCTCGTCAACCCGCGCGGCGACCGATTGCTCACCGAGCTTGCTATCCGGTCGCTCAAGGACTTGCGGCCCCAATTGCTCATGGTCAATTACCAGGACTGCGACTACGTCCACTGGGGCAACCTCACGCATTACACCCGTGCCCTTACGATCATCGATGACGGTTTGAAGCAGCTCGTCGCTGCCGTCGAAGCCGATCCCGAATATCGCGACAACACCGTCTTTGTCGTCGTGCCCGATTGTGGACGTGACAACAATCCGCTGGCCGATGTGCCCTGCCAGCACCATTTCGGCTCGCGCTCGTCGCATGAGATTTTCGCGCTGCTGGTCGGCGCAGGCGTGCGGCGCGGGCTGGTGGTCGATAACGCCACCGACCAAATCAGCATCGCCGGCACCATCGGCCACCTGATGGGCTTCAAAGCCGAGCACGCCGAAACCCGCGTCCTGGAAGAGGCGATCGCTTAGGGCGGATGATGGATGGTGGATGATGGATGATGAACACGGGCAATAACATTGATTCCTCTGCACTCCCTCTCGATGCCGCGGCTGCACCTATCGACTCCTTGTCGCCCGCCATCGAGCCTCCATCATCCATCATCTACCATCCACCATCCTCCGCCGCTCTGCGGCGGCTCCGTCGCGCGTTGCTCTTCCCGGTAAAACTCTTTTGGGGAATGATCTTCTGCCAGGGATTGCTCGTTAGCTTTT
>Ga0210408_10000683_pt1 | contig 39846 bp, 38 predicted proteins | sample IncBWH4MmetaG_FD_155471 | JGI IMG/M metagenome (GOLD analysis project Ga0210408, IMG submission 155471) | Forest soil microbial communities from Barre Woods Harvard Forest LTER site, Petersham, Massachusetts, United States - Inc-BW-H-4-M | ecosystem: Environmental > Terrestrial > Soil >...
TGGCCCGTTTCGCCTTCTAGGGGACCCATGCCCGCGCGCAGCTCGATGGCGCGCGGATCATCAGCCACACGATGCGGCAGATGGACTTCGGCACGATGCGGCCGGACCGCTCGGTGATCGTGGTGTTCAGCGAAACCGACTTGCGCGCGGCTCACACCATTGCGCGCAGGCTTTCCAGCGTCATCCGCCAGACCTCGCACGGCGCGGGACATCAGCGCTTCGAGCCCACGCTCTCGATCGCGACGCTACAGCCCTCCGACACGCCAACCTTGCTGCTCGCGCGTCTCGATCGCAGCCCGCGCCGCGCGGTGTCGTAAAGCGTGCCTTACCGGCTATGCACCCGCCATCATCAAGCGGGCCAAATCACTGCGAGTACGAAAGCTGATCTTCCGTGACGACTCGCTCGACATTCTCCGACTTGCTCTTGATGCGGTATCTGAGCCGTCCATCCGACTCGATCGGCATGAGTTGAACGATGGTGTAAATCATTGGTGCATCAGTTGCGGCACGTCCCTGTGGACCTTGGGGCTGATGGCGAACGGCTTCATTCAGCTTGTAGGCATATGACATGTGTACCTCTAAGATTTGCGACACCACTAGCTCGGACCAGGCTGTGATGCAATCCTTGCCGGTGCCCTCGGGCTCAGGCGCGTGAAGGCGAGAACGAGCGCCGCATCGGTGCGACTGGCGATCCAGGGAGCGTACCGCCCGCACCGCAGGGCCGCCGGCGAGGACGCAATTGAACAGACTTCCCGACCGTGCCTCGACGGCAGGCGGGGTCGCGAACGTCAGATCCGCTCACCAGCTATTTCTTTTTGTCGGAAGCCAAGGTCGGCTGCCACGCTGCGGCCTTCTGGCTTGGCGCCGCGGCACTTGCCTTGATCTTCTCCTTTTTAGGCTTCTTGGCCTCCCGATTCCCCTTCTGCTGCCGGTTAGCCATGTCGATCTCCTTGGGTTTGGGGGTGACACAACGAATGAGAAGGAACGGGACCACAACGGTGGCACGATCGAATCGGTCAAGCGAAACTGGGCCCCAAGTGATCCGGTAACGACGGTGACATGCAACCTTACGCTCAGGTTCTGGGAATAGCGAGCGTTGAAATGCTGCGGGAAAATCTCAAAAACCCCCAGTGCCGCGCGTGCGACCGGTTCGAGCTGCGACATCACCCGCGAGCAACGGCCAAGACCGAAAGCGGACATCGGCAAGGCCGAGGCCTGCAGACCTTGACGTCGCTCCAATTCAGGTTCATATGGCGCCAATCGACGCTTGGCCGAATGACCTGGGCGCTTCGCCTCCGTTATTGACAGGCGTGCACGTTTCAGAACCCTTCTCCAAAATCGATCAACCGACGAAGAGTGCCGATTCCTTGGGCGCCCAAAGGCGTGCGGGCTACGAGGCTGAGAGTTCAGTCCATCAGGCGCGCGATCGCAGGCTTCGGATACCATCTTGAGCATTGGACATAACTCAGGTCTGGCGGCGCCCGATGCTCGGCGTTGGACACGCATTCTGGGCAATTATCGCACGCCGAATCGCGTGCGCAGTGTTGCCGAGTTGGCGATCACGGCTTTGCCGCTCGTGACATTGTGGGCCGCGGCCTGGTTCACATTCTCGCTCGGCCATGCCTGGGCTTCATTGCTGATCGCAGTTCCAGGCGGCGGCTTTCTGTTGCGCCTGTTCATGATCCAGCACGACTGCGGCCATGGCACCTTTTTCACCGATCGTCTGGCCAACGACTGGGTCGGCCGCGTCATTGGCGTCGTCACGCTGACGCCGTACGACTGGTGGCGCCACACGCATGCGATCCATCATGCCACCACCGGCAACCTCGATCAGCGCGGTATCGGCGATGTCGATACCCTGACCGTGCGCGAATACCAGGCCCGTTCATGGTTGGGCCGCCTGAAATACCGACTTTACCGCCACCCGCTGGTCATGTTCGGGCTCGGACCGGCCTACCTGTTTCTCTTGCAACACCGTCTCCCGGTCGGCCTCATGCGCAACGGTTGGCAGCCTTGGGCGAGCACAATGGCAACCAATCTCGCGACTGCCCTGATCGTCGCCGCGCTCACGTGGTTCATCGGCATAAAGGCGTTCCTGTTCGTGCATCTCCCGATCATGCTGCTCGCCGCCACGGCCGGCGTATGGCTGTTCTATGTACAGCATCAATTCGAGCAAACGGCGTGGGAACGCGACGAGCGCTGGAACCTGCATCACGCCGCTCTGTACGGCAGTTCACATTACGATCTGCCGGTGTTGCTGCGCTGGTTCACAGCCAATATCGGCATCCACCACATCCACCATCTCTGCAGTCGTATTCCTTATTACCGGCTACCGCGCGTGCTGCGCGACCACCCGGAGCTGCGCGAGGTCGGACAGATAACGCTCCTGCAAAGCTTTCGGTGCGTACGGCTCGTGCTCTGGGACGAAGCGCAGTGCCGCCTGGTGTCGTTCCGTGACATCAGAGCCCGAGAGCTTCGGGAAACGGCGACGAAGCTCGCCGCACCATAGCACGCTGCGCTCATCTGGCGCGGACTTCGCCAAGTGGGCACTGAATGGAGCTGGTGAAATCAGCTCAGGTGAACGTAGCTCCGCCATACGAACGTTGCCAGGACACCCAGCGCGAACATGCTGACGAACATCAGCAGCCGTCCGACAAACAGCCCGTTTACATTCTCGTCCTTTTTCATCGCGATGTCGAAAATCCTGTCGATCTTCGCGACCAGATACCCGGTCACGAAGGTCGAAAGGGCCCTTCCGGTGTCGGAAAAGACCGCCTGCTCCTTTGGAGAGACGGGCGTTATCAGCATTCCGACGACCCACCCGACCAAACCTCCGGCAATGAGGATCACGAGGTTCAGCTGCCGTGGCGACACGTCCGCAGGCGTCCTGGTTGCGAGCGCCGCATAGAGGATTCCAAGCACACAGAGCGCCGCGAACGAAAATCCGATCCAGATTCCCAGGTTGCTCATGTGTCTTCCCCGCAAGAGAGCAATAACGGCTCGAGCGCAAGCGGCAGGCCTGAGCCGCTGGTATTGGCTCGGACAATCAACAAGCGGGTTGGCCCCCACGCCCCCCGGTTCGCCGCTTCACCGTGACGCACGCAGTCGCGCTTGTGGAGTCAAAAGAGCGGTTCGACGGAGCGGAACCCTCCCGGAGTTGCCATCGCGACACACATCCTGTGTATCCGCATGTGGATGTTGGAACTCAATCGGAAGCATGGTCGCTGCGTCCCGCCGCCGCCTGAGACGACCCATCTCCGCCGTCTCAGTTCGCCCAATGAAACGCGCTCTTGATTCCGTCGACGACGAACTGCGTTTTCGAATGCGGCGAGCACGATCCCGAGCAGCCGCGCCAGCACGATATTGCCTGTGCGGCCGAGGATACGCGCCACCCCTATTTTGTCCCGGCGCGAGACGACCCCACCGGCGGCTTCTGCGTCATCCGCCCATGCGTGCTTCGAGCCCACGCTTCCGGTTGCATCCCTGCAGCCCACGGACACGGTGACCTCGCTGCTCGCGCGTCTCGATCGTGGCCCGCGCTGCGCGGTGTCGCGAGGCGCGGCCTCCTTGGCATGCACCGCAGCCAGACAGCCGACGCAACGTCTCTGTTTGTCAGCGGCCGGTGGTGCCACCGGGGGGCTCGTACAGCCATGACTCTAAGCCGAAATCGACGACCACATCAGCGGATGCCGCAACCGACATCGGTTTACAGATTGGTGGTCATTTCATATGAAAGCATCTTTTCATATGAAAGCATCTTTCCGCGAGAGCGCCCATGCAGCCACTGGTTGAGGACGTCATTTTACCCTCCAAATCCTTGAGTGTGCTGGAGCAGGTTAAGACCAGACTTGGTGTCGACGGCGTAGCGGCCAGGATGCGCCGCACGGGTGTCCCCCCACTCGCCGCCGAGTTCATGGAAGTCCAGACGAAGATCGACGAGGTGACCCGCTTTGCACATGGACTCTGGGAGCGACACGTCCGCGACGACGAGATGCCCACCAAGGTCATCAACGTCTCGCGCGTAAACTACCTTGTCGGGCAGGTTCTAAACGGCGGCTTCTTGCAATTCGTCACGAATTCACAATGGAACAAGAGCTTCGTCGACGGCGTACGGTCCGGTCTGGCAGGCATTGGTGCAATCGAACATCTGGCCGTGTTCGATGGTGGCGCGCGACTGATCAACGAAGCCTACGAAAAGGACGGCGGCAAGCTCGATACCGATAGGTTCGCCATGACGCTCGCTCAGCTCGAGCGCGAGCATTTGAGCAACTCCAAGCTGAGTCGCCGGCTGAGCCGTAGCGTGGACGACAGCTGGAGGTGGGGCGATCGCTGGCAATGCGCCCAGATCCTGAGCGCTCGTTACATCGCGGAATGGCGAGGTGTGCGGCGTGTACCTGCCGCGGCCTATCCTGCCGCACTTGACGGCCTTGCGGCCAGCATCCCCGATCTCGCGACACGCCGTCAGATGCGTGAGGACGCGCGGCCCTGGGAAAAGAAGGCCATCGATCGCCTGGTTGCCCCGGTCTTTCTCAGTGACATCTGGTACACCGGTTTCAGTACCCGAGAGCATAACGGCAGCAAGGTTTGGTGCTGGAATTTCACCGTCGGAAAGACACCCGGCCAGGGCCATCACCAGGCTGTATTCATCGACGGCGAGGCAATCATGTTCAAGGGAAATACCGACGAGATCGTCTCGCGGAGGCCCGCACCAGAGTGTGCTTCGGGGAGCGGCGTCGCCCGCAATGAGCCGCAGCTGGAGCCGGGAACGGAAGACCCCAACATCATTATCCGCATTACGAACCCCTGAGGTCTCCAAGCCGGCGGCACGTAATTATGCCGTCCCAGCGAGCTTGCCGACACTGGAGAGAAGCAGTTTCAGGATCGGGGAATTGTTTGCCTTGTGGTAGGCGATGATCAGGTCAAGCGTGGGGACGTCCCCCTTGACCGGACGGGCGGTGACTGACTCGGGCAGAAGACGCTCCGTGTACGCCGGCAACAGCATCACCGCGCGGGTCGATGTGATCATTGATATGGCATGGCCGACATTGTGGACCTCATGCTGCGGTTTGAGATCGACGCCGGCTCGGCCAAAATACGCCAGGACGGAGCGGCGCACCGCAGGGGCGGTCTTGGAGGGAAGGATGAAGATTTCGTCCGCGATCTCTTGCGGCGCGATGGCCGCTTGCGAGGCAAGGCGATGGTCGCTCGGCAGCACGAAAATCAAGGGGTCCGTCCGCACCCGCCTCGAGGCCAGATCTCCCATATGCTCTTCCGGCCGCATGAAAGCTGCTTCAAGCCTGCCCCTCATCAAGGCCTTGGCGAGCGCCGGCGAGAAGTCACTCGACAGGCGGATGTCGAGGCCGGGAAATTCATCGCGCAGGATGCGGCTCACCTCGGGCAGCAAACCGATTTCGCTCCCCGACAGAAAGCCGAGGGCAAATGTCGGTCTCGCCAACTGAGCGGCGCGCTGCGCGGCCTCTTTTGCGGCCTCGGCCTGGAGCAGCGCCGTTCGCGCATGATCGAGAAACGCCTTGCCGGCTGACGTCAGTTCGATGCCGTGAGCGCTGCGGCGCATCAGCTGAACGCCGACTTCCTGTTCGAGATCGCGGATCTGCCGGCTGAGCGACGGCTGCGAGGTGTGCAGCTTTTGCTCGGCGGCGACAGTCAGGCTGCCGGCATCCGCAACGGCGACGAAATAGCGGAGATGCCGGAGCTCCATCTTAAACCTCCCATATCTCGCGAGCATGGGGCCAGCCTACAAAGTCTTTTTCGAGCCGGCCAGCGGTCTCTATAGCAAAAGCACCGTGCACGCGGGGTCTGCCTGACCCGCAGAGCGTATTGCCTTGCGGTCGCTCGTGTCGGCGCAGCCTTGCAGGACAGGCGATGGAGACATCGTCGAAAGCCATCCGAATCCCGACAGCCAACACGAGAAAGAGGCAAAAATGTCCAGGCAGACCAAACCGAGCATCGTGTTCGCCCATGGACTGTGGGCCGACGGCTCCTGCTTTGGTAAACTCATTCCCGCGCTTCGGGCTGATGGACGCGAGGTCGTGTCTGTCCAAAACAGTCTCGATACGCTCGAAGGCGACGTTGCCGCCGTAACTCGCGCCCTGGGACGGGTGAGCAGCCCGGCTATCCTCGTTGGCCATTCTTATGGTGGAACCGTCATCACGGCTGCCGGAACCGACAGCCGCGTAGCCGGACTGGTCTACATCGCCGCGCTTGCCCCCGATGGCGACGAAACCTCTCAGAGCCTGATCGGCAAATTTCCCACCACATCCGTCTTCTCGCACATCGAGGTTGCCGACGGGCGCATCTGGCTTCGTCCTGACGGCATCGACTGCTTCGCGGGGGACTTGTCCGAGGAGGAGCAGCAGGTCGTCTGGGCGACCCAGGGCGTGCCGGCCGCAAACCTCTTCGAGCAGACGATGGCCGGCACCGCCTGGAGGTCGAAGCCGAGCTGGTGCATCGTGGCCAGGAACGACCGCACCGTTCAACCCGATCTGGAACGCTTCTGTGCGAAGCGCATGGGCGCGACCACCTACGAGGCCGACAGCAGCCATGTTCCCATGCTGTCCCAGCCCCGCTTCGTGCTCGATGTGATCCGCGCGGCCGTCAGCGCCGTTCAAAAGGCCTAAAGCCAATGCGTTGGAGCCTGCACAGCAGTGGAGGCCGTCGAGCGTCGCTGTTGTTCGTTCTGATGATGACCGGAATCGGCGGAGCCGCAGCGCAATCCCAAAGCGAGCAACCGAAGGCAAGCAGCATGGAAACCGACGTGACGACAATCAAGCAGGCGATGCTTGGAGACTGGACGAGCATCGCCCCTGAAGTGCGGCCGAGCGCGAGCAAGAACGCGGACGGTTCGCTCAAGCCGTTCTATCTGAAGCGCGCGTTCAAATATCTTCCGTCCGATCGATTCGAGCTTGAGATCATCAATTCGGCCGATCCGTATGGCGCGGTGCCGCTCGTGCAGATCAAGATCGCCGGGCACATGCTCTGGCGCGGCGCCCATCCGATCGCGCCGGGCGCGCAGAAGGTCGACTTTGTTGCCGATGATGCTTACGAGGTCACTCCGCTTGCGCAGGGGTTTGCCGACGTCCTCAACAAGGTCGCGTCAGTTGGCTACGCGCCCTGGGCCGTCAGCTCACCCCAGAGCATTTTTGGAAAAGCCTTCGCGCCCTTCGGTCTCGCCGAAGGGACGAACTTCATGGAGTACGACCTCGTCTATCTCAGAGGTGACCTCTTGTTCTGGGGTGCGCGCAACATTGACGGCCGAGGCTTTGACACGGAGCAGAATCGTCCGACCAATCTGCAGATCCCGCTGATCCGGAAGTAACGTGCCATGGTCACGTCCAGCGAAAACCACCGCGTCCAAATCGTCCTGGACGCGTTTGATACGCTTTTCAACAAACGCGACTACGCTTCCGCCGAGCGCTTCTGGTCGCCGCGTTACATCCAGCACAGCGCACATATTCCGCCCGGCCGTGACGGGCTCTTCGACCTGGTCAAGGCCCTGCCTGCGACGCTGCGCTACGAGAACCACCTTGCGGCGGCGACCGGCGATTTCGTCATTCTCCATGGCCGGTTCACCGGTCACGGCCTGCCGGCGGCATGGGTCGTGGCCGACATCGTGCGGATGGAGGACGGCGTGCTCGCGGAGCACTGGGACGTGATCCAGGACGAGGCCACGCGGGAGCAATCACGCAGCGGTCTGCCGATGTTCGGCGATCAATTCCCGGTGTGATCACGGACCGGACGCAGGACCAAGGCCGCGCTCAGACTCTGGTTCGAGTGCGGCAGTTTGATGCAAATGCAAACCCCGGGCGCCACCGATGTCAAAGCCTGCCAGCAATGTCGACGCCCCGACCATGTTCATCCAGTGCGCCGGGGAGCGCTACGCGTACCGTCGCTTTGGCGCGGGTCGAGGTTTACCGCTGCTGTGCCTGCAGCACTTCACGGGCACGCTGGATAATTGGGATCCTGCCGTCACGGATCCTCTTGCGCGCGACCGTGAGGTGATCTTGTTTGAAAGCGCCGGGCTTGGCCAATCCACCGGCAAGGTGCCCGACACGATCGCCGGAATGGCGGCTCACGCGCTGGCATTTCTCGACGGCCTTGGCCTCACAACCTTCGACGTCCTTGGATTTTCCCTGGGCGGCATGGTGGCGCAACAGATGGCGCTCGATCGACCGTCCGTCTTCCGCAGGATGATCCTCGTCGGTACCGCGCCGCGCGGCGGCGAGGACATCATGCACCTCGAGAAGCCGAACCTCGCCAGGCATCTGGCCGATCCGACACTTCAGGGCTATGCGGTCTTGCAAAAACTGTTCTTCGCGCCGACACAGTCGAGCCAGGCTGCCGGCGCGGCTTTCGTCGAAAGGCTGATGCAACGTCAGCAGGATCGCGCGCCCATTTCCGGACCGGCCGTCGCTCAGGCCCAGATCACGGCCTTTCGCGAACGGGAAAAAGTTGCGGGGCAGCGCTTCGTCGATCTGAAGGCGATCCGACATGCGGTGCTCGTCGTCGATGGCATCCATGATGAGATGATCCCGGTCTCGAACTCCTATTGGCTGAGCGCCAATCTTCCGAACGCGGTTCTTCTCACCTACCCCGACTCCGGGCACGGGTCCCTCTTTCAATTTCACGACTCGTTCACGAGACAAACCGCGGCCTTTCTCGCTTCCGATACGCCCGACGCGCCCTATTGAATCGTAGCAGGGCGCGGGCGTGTGGTCGGCGAGCCACTCCTCCGGCGTCGTCCAGCTGACGGTGTCGCATTACAGCCGGGCAGCCGACGCGACGTCTGCGTTCGAGGGCCGCAATGGAAATAGTTGTCCACGGTTCGAGACTTGCCGATTCTGAACCGCAACCACCCTTCGCAGAGGCGGCTTGACAACCCGGGCCGAAGAAATTCTACTTTTGGTAGACGATGCCAACGGCCTCAGCCCATGACCCGTCATGCCCGGCCTTGTGCCCGGCTTCGCTAAAGCTTCGCCGGACTTGGTCCGAACCCGGCGAAGCCTCTGGCGCAGCCGGGTGCCGGGCATCCACGTCTTCCTCGTTGCGTCAAGGACGTGGGTGGCCGAGACATCTGCGCGAACGCACGTAAGACGCGCTTTTGCCCGGCCATGACAAAGTGGAAAGGTCAATGCTCGCATCCATTGGTTAGAAGCTTTTGCTCGCGGAGTGGATTTCATGCCGGTCCTGCGGATCGCTCAACAGCGTGGCGATGCACCTCATCGCTATCGGATCGAGATCACCGCAACCGATATCCCAAATTTTGCGTCGCCGCAGTTCAGCAGCGACATCACCTTCGAGCTCGCGCAGCAGGATGGCGAGCGCATTCGCTGGTATCTCGAGGACTACCTCCAATTCGACGAAGACCCGGCGCCGCAAATCGCTGGAGATGTCGAAGCCTTCATGGCCGCATGCGGCGACGGGTTGTTTCGCAGCCTGTTCGAAGGCACGCGTCAGGGCGCCCAGCTTTGGACGATGATCGAGCCGCAGCTTAACGCAACGCGCGCTGAGATCACGACCGGCATCCCCGAGGCAACCGCAATCCCCTGGGAATTGATCCGCAATCCGCACACCGGGACATTCCTGGCTCTCTCCGTCGCATCCTCTGTGCGCACCCAACGCGAGGCCCAGATATTGCACGGGGGCCATGGGTGAGGCCTTCACCCGGCATTCCCTGCGCCCTCGACTGTTTCAGAGGGTGACGTGTCCAGCATTACTCGGGGCGAATTCCGCCGCGAGAACGCGGACGATCGCCCGCAGCTCTTTGAAAAGTTAAAAAAGGATACGCGGTTGCCGCGACTCCGTCATTGCGAGGCGCCTGCGCCGAAGCAATCCAGACTCGCCGCGTTGAGATTCTGGATTGCTTCGCTTCGTCGCAATGACGGGATAGATCGAGTCCGCCGCTACGCCGCCTTCTTGCTCTCCGCGAGCGTCGCAAGCTGACGCAGAATTTCGGTCGTACCAGCGAGCCGTTCCTCCGGGGTTTCCCAGTCCTGAAAGAACACGACCTTCATGTCGGGTCGCACCTTGGCCGCCTGGCCGTGCTTGCGGATGAAGGAGACCAGCCGGTCCGGATGCGCGAACTTGTTGTCGCGGAAGGTGATGACGGCACCCTTCGGCCCGGCATCGACCTTCTCGACATTGGCCGTGCGGCAATAGGCCTTGATGGTCGCGACCTTGAACAGATAACGCACCTCGTCCGGCAGCTTGCCGAAGCGGTCGCGCAGCTCGGCGGCGAAGTTCTCGATCTCCTCTTCGGTGTCGAGGTCGGCGAGCCGGCGATACAGCGACAGCCGCACCGGCAGGTCGGAAACGTAATCCTCCGGGATCAGCACCGGCATGCCGATCGTGATCTGAGGCGACCAGCGGTCGGCGACCGGCTCGACGATCCCGGCCTTGAGATTGATGATCGCCTCTTCCAGCATCGACTGGTAGAGCTCGAAGCCGACCTCCTTGATGTGGCCGGATTGTTCTTCGCCGAGCAGATTGCCGGCGCCGCGAATGTCGAGATCGTGCGAGGCGAGCTGAAAGCCCGCGCCCAGGTTTTCCAGCGACTGCAGCACGGTGAGCCGGCGCTCGGCCTGCGCCGTGATCTTCTGCTGCGCCGGCAGTGTGAACAGGGCATAGGCGCGCAGCTTGGAGCGCCCGACGCGGCCGCGCAGCTGATAGAGCTGGGCGAGGCCGAACATGTCGGCGCGATGCACGATCAGCGTGTTGGCGTTGGGAATGTCGAGGCCGGACTCGACGATGGTGGTGGACAGCAGCACGTCGTATTTGCCGTCGTAGAACGCCGACATGATGTCCTCGATCGTGGTCGGCGGCATCTGGCCGTGGGCGACCGCGACCTTCATCTCCGGCACGTTCTTGTCCAGAAAATCCTTGACGCCGGCGAGGTCCTCGATCCGCGGCACGACATAGAACGCCTGGCCGCCGCGGTAGCGCTCGCGGAGCAGCGCTTCGCGGATCATCAGCGGATCATGCGGGGCGACGAAGGTGCGCACCGCGAGGCGGTCGACCGGCGCGGACGCGATGATCGAGAGCTCGCGCACCCCGGTCAGCGCGAGCTGCAGCGTACGCGGGATCGGGGTGGCGCTCAGCGTCAGCACATGCACCTCGGCGCGCAACTGCTTCAGCCGCTCCTTGTGGCTGACACCAAAGTGCTGCTCCTCGTCGACGATGAGCAGGCCGAGATCGCGGAATTTGATCGCCTTGCCGAGCAGCGCATGGGTGCCGACGACGATGTCGATCGAACCGTCGGTGATCCCCTTCTTGACCTGGGCAAGTTCTTTCGCGGCGATGAGCCGCGAGGCCTGCGCGACATTGACCGGAAAACCGCGGAAACGCTCGGTGAAGGTCTTGGCATGCTGGCGCGCCAAGAGCGTGGTCGGCACCACGACGGCGACCTGCTTGCCGTCGAGCGCGACCGCGAATGCGGCACGCAGCGCCACTTCGGTCTTGCCGAAACCGACGTCGCCGCAGATCAGCCGGTCCATCGGGCGGCCGATCTCGAGATCCTTCAAGGTCGCCTGGATCGCGGTGAGCTGGTCCTCGGTCTCCTCATAGGGGAAGCGGGCGCAGAACTCGTCGTAGAGTCCGACCTGCACTGGCAGCTTCGGCGCCTCATGCAGGTGCCGTTCGGCCGCGATCTTGATCAGTTCGCCCGCGATCTCGCGTATCCGGTTCTTCAGCTTGGCTTTGCGCGTCTGCCAGCCGCTGCCGCCGAGCTTGTCGAGCTCCACATTGGTCTGGTCGGAGCCATAGCGCGACAACAGCTCGATGTTCTCGACCGGCAAATACAGCTTTGTCTCGCCGGCATAGCGCAGCTCGAGACAGTCATGCGGCGCGCCGGCGACGTCGAGAGTCTGCAGGCCGACGAAGCGGCCGATGCCGTGCTCGACATGGACGACGATGTCGCCGGCGGCCAGACTAGTCACCTCGGAGATGAAATTGTCGAGCTTGCGGCTCGCCTTGCGCGGCCGCACCAGGCGGTCGCCAAGGATGTCCTGCTCGCTGATAACGGCGACGTCGTCGGTCTCGAAGCCCGATTCCATGCCGACGACGGCGAGCATGGTCTCGTTGCGCGGCGTCGCCTGCACGATGCGCCAGCTGTTGACGCTGGTGACATGGCTGAGCTTGTGGTCGCCCAGCATGCTCGCCATGCGGTCGCGCGAGCCCTCGCTCCACAGCGCGATCACGACCTTCTTGCGGCTCGCCTGCAGCGCGCGCACATGCGCGACCACGGCCTCGAACACGTTGACTGTGGCATCGTTCCGCTCGGGCGCAAAATTGCGGCCCTGGCGCGCGCCGGCATCGACGACCGCGGCGTCGGCCGGCACCGAAAACGCCGTCAGGCGCACCAGCGCCGCGTCCGCGAGGCGCTGCGTCCATTGTTGTTCGGTCAGATAGAGCCGATCCGGCGGCAGCGGCTTGTAGATCGCGCCGCCGCCGGGATGCTCCAGCGCCTCGCGCCGCGCCTCGAAGTAGTCCTTGATCTGCTTGAAGCGTTCGCGCGCGGCGTCCTCGCCTTGGGGTTCGATCACGACGGGCGCGCCGCCGAGATAATCGAACAGCGTATCCATCCGCTCCATGAACAGCGGCAGCCAGTGCTCCATGCCCGGATGACGACGGCCTTCGCTCACGGCCTCGTAGAGGTTGTCGTCGCGTCCGGGCGCGCCGAATTCGGCGACATAGCCCATTCGGAAGCGGCGGATGCTCTCGGTGACGAGCTGAAACTCCGAGACCGGCACCAGATCGAGCGAGCGCATCTCCAGCATCGTGCGCTGGGTCTCGGCATCGAAGGAGCGGATCGATTCCAGGCTGTCGCCGAAGAAGTCGAAACGGACCGGCAGGTCGAGGCCGGCGGGAAACAGATCGAGGATGCCGCCGCGCACCGCATATTCGCCGGCCTCACGCACCGTCGAGGAGCGCAAATAGCCATGATGCTCGAGCCAGGCGGCGATGGAATCCATCGGCACCCTATGGCCGGGCGCGACCGAGAGCGCCTGGGCAGCTACGACCTCGCGCGCCGGCACGCGCTGGACCGCGGCGTTGACGGTGGTCAGCACGATCATCGGCTTGTCGCTGCCGGCAAGCCGCGCGAGCCGCGCCAGCGTGGTCATGCGCTGCGCCAAAATGCCGCCATGCGGCGAGACGCGGTCATAGGGCTGGCAGTCCCAGGCGGGGAACTCCAGCACGGGCAGGTCGGGCGCGAAGAACGAGAGCGAACGCGCCAATTGCTGCATGCGCGGCCCGTCGCGGCAGATCACCGCCAGGCTGATCGCCGACGGCCGCGGCCGCGCCGCGATCGCGCGCGCCAGGTCCGAAATGACGAGGCCCTCGGCCCCCTCGGCCACATTGGCAAATGTCAGGGGCCGGCCACCGGCCAAGCGCTCGGCCGGCGATCGTACGATCTGCTTCATGCGCCCTCATTTGCCGGGCGAAACGACCGGACGCGCTCGAAAATGGTGCCGTCCCACGGCGGTTCCAGCGGCTTGTTGCCGGTCAGCGCGGCGTACAGATCAGGGTCAGGCAGGTCGATCAGGCGTTCGAGCTGCCCCAGTTCGTCATCGACCAGGGTCGCAATCTCCGCATCCGCAAAGCGGCCGAGAATGAGGTCCATTTCCCGTGTGCCGCGATGCCAGCAGCGAAACAGCAGCCGCTTGCGCCGGGCATCCAGGCCGTCGCTCGATCGTGTCGTCCCCGTCATGTCCCAAAACCAGTCCAACGCCGAAAGCCCGGACGTGCCGGGCGGCGTTCATATAGCGAGATCAATTGAGAATGTCAGCCCGCCATCGCGCCGAGGTAGGCCCGGATGGTCGAAAAAAGCGTGGAAGCCGGGTCTAAAGCCGGGCATGACGGGCGAAAAGGACCATAGACTCCCTCCGATGCGCCCCGCTCTGCTCAATCCGCTGTTTGCGCAGGTCACGAGCCTTTCCGGCATCGGACCGAAGCAGGACAAACTGCTGCAATATCTGCTCGGGCGGGATGACACGCCGCGGCTCGTCGACCTGTTGTTGCATCTGCCGACCAGCGTGATCGACCGCCGCGCCCAGCCGAAAATCCGCGACGCGGTGTCGGGAACCGTGGTGACGCTGAAAGTCACCATCGACCGCCACCGGCCATCGCCGCCACGCATTCAGCGCGCGCCCTATCTGGTCTATGCCAGCGACGACACCGGCGATGTGGTCCTGACCTATTTTCGTGCCAAATCCGACTACATCGAAAAGCTGCTGCCGGTCGGCACGACGCGCTACGTGTCCGGCACCTTGCAGATGTATGACGGGATCCCGCAGATCATCCATCCGGATCGCGTCGTGGACGAGGCCGGCTTTGCCAAACTCTCAGGGATCGATCCAGTCTATCCCCTGACCGAGGGGCTTGCGCTCGGCTCGCTGAAGCGCGCGATCGCCCTCGCGCTGCACAAACTGCCCGAACTGCCGGAGTGGATCAGCGCCGAGGTGATCCGCCGCTGCGCCTTCCCGGCGATGAAGGACGCGCTGCATCGCGTTCACCAACCGGCGGAGATGACCGATATTCTGCCCGAGGGGCCATTCTGGTCGCGGCTCGCCTTCGATGAGCTGTTGGCCGGGCAGCTGGCGCTGGCGCTGATCCGCGCGCAGCTCCGCCGCCCGGCCGGCAACCGCCATGCCGGCGACGGCCATTTGCGCAACCGCGTCATCGACGCCCTTCCCTACGCACTGACGGTGTCGCAGCGGCAGGCGGCCGCGGCAATCGCCGAGGATCTGCGCCAGCCGGTGCGCATGCTGCGGCTTCTGCAGGGCGACGTCGGCTCGGGCAAGACCGTGGTGGCGCTGCTCGCGGCCGCAACCGTGGTCGAGGCCGGCAAGCAGGCCGCGCTGATGGCGCCGACCGAGATTCTCGCGCGGCAGCACATCAAGACCATCGCGCCGCTCGCCGAGCAAGCCGGCCTGCGGATCGCAATCCTCACCGGCCGCGAGAAGGGCAAGGAGCGGCGCGACATCCTGGCGCAGCTCGAACACGGTGAGATCGATCTCCTGGTCGGAACCCACGCGCTGATCCAGGACGACGTCGTGTTCAAGGCGCTCGCGCTCGCCATCGTCGACGAGCAGCACCGCTTTGGCGTGCGTGAGCGGCTGGCGTTGACCGCCAAGGGCGAGGCCGTCGATGTGCTGGTGCTGAGCGCCACGCCGATCCCGCGCACGCTGGTCCTGACCTATTTCGGCGACATGGACGTCTCGGAGCTCCGGGAAAAGCCGGCCGGGCGCCAGCCGATCGACACCCGCGCGGTGCCGGACAGCCGCCTGAACGAGGTGATGGAGGCGGTCGGCCGGGCGCTTTCGGCCGGCAAACTGGTCTACTGGATCTGTCCGCTGGTCGAGGAATCCGAGGCCGAAGGCACCGATCACCTGACCAACGCCACAGAGCGGTTCGAGAGTCTGCAAAAACGCTTCGGCTCCCGCGTCGGCCTGGTGCACGGCCAGATGAAGGGGGCGGAGAAGGACCGCGTGATGGCGCAATTTGCCGGCCACGAGATCGGCCTCTTGGTGGCGACCACGGTGGTCGAGGTCGGTGTCGATGTCCCGGCGGCGACCATCATGGTGATCGAAAATGCCGAGCGGTTTGGGCTGGCACAATTGCACCAGCTCCGCGGCCGGATCGGCCGCGGCTCGGAGGCCTCGACCTGCCTCCTGCTCTACCGCGAGCCGCTCGGCGAGATGTCGAAGGCGCGGCTCAAGGTGATCCGGGAGACCACTGACGGATTCCGGATCGCGGAAGAGGATCTCAAGCTGCGCGGCGAAGGCGACGTGCTGGGCGTGCGGCAGAGCGGACTTCCCGGCTACCGCATCGCGCGCTCGGACGTGCATGCCCAGCTGATCGCGCAGGCGCGCGACGAGGCGCTGCGCGTCATGAAGGACAACCCGAAACTCGACGGCCCGCACGGCCAGGCGTTGCGCTGCCTGCTCTATTTGTACGAGCGCGACGAGGCGATTCCCTTCCTCAGCGCGGGGTAAAGCGCCTTCGGCGCAGACTGCTGACAGAATCTGGCACGGCAGGCCGTATCGTCGCCGAGAGATGCCGATTCCGCGACGAAAGGTCCCGCCGATGCCGAAAGCTCAAGCTCTCGATTCTCACCCCGTTACCCCGAAATGCTGGGTCGCGGTCGCATCGGCGGACCATGTGCGCATCGGCCGCGCCGAAGGTTTCATGCAGGTCTGTCACGGCAAGGGAGCACCCTTGCGCCGGATCTCGGCCGGCGACTGGGTGGTCTATTACTCTCCGACCGAGACATTCGGCGCCAATGACCGCCTGCAGGCGTTTACCGCAATCGGCGTGGTCGAGCCGGCGGCGCCGTATCAAGCCGAGATGTGCGATGGTTTCCATCCATTTCGCAGAAATGTGCGCTGGATCAAATCCGCCGAGACGCCGATCCGCCTCTTGCTCGAGGAGCTCTCGTTTTCGGCTGGTAACAAGAACTGGGGCTACAAATTGCGCTTCGGCCTGTTCGAGATCGACCGGCAGGACATGCGCAAGATCGCCCGCGCGATGGGGGCGAGCCTCGTCCCAGTAAGCATCCCGCTTCCGCCGCTCCCGGTGAAACCGCAACCTCAGCCGTCCGACGCGCCGCTGTCGCGCGCCGCCGGATAGGGCTCGAGCGCATAGCCGGCCTTCTGCCAGCCGCGGCAGCCGCCCTGGATCACGAAGACATCGGTAAAGCCCATGTCCAGGAGGGCGGTCGCGGAAAGCGTCGCTTTGCCACCCCCGCCGCAGGTCAGGATGATGGCCTGCCTGCGATCCTGCAGCGCCGGATCGCGCCGCTCTTCTTCGGTGTCAGCCTTGATCTCGAGCTCGCCGCGCGTGATGTTACGAGCGCCGGGGATGGTCCCGCGCTCGCGAAGCTGCCACTCCTCGCCGACATCGATCACCAGCACGCCGCCGGCATCGATTCGCTGCTTTGCCTGCTCTGGCGTAAGCATGCGGACCGTCGTGCGGGCGTCGTGAACGCGTTCGCGGAAGGTCTTGCCGCCCACCTACTCCACCTTCGCCGGCGCCGGCTGCAGCGGCGGCGTGCCATTGGCGGCACGGGCGGCATTGGCCATTCCGGCCAGCGCCGCGATTTTTTTCTGCGGATCGGAGCCCGGCTGCACCACGCCCGCGGACATGATCAGGGTCGCGGCGTCCTCCGCGCTCATCTCGACCTCGATGATCTTGTTCTTCGGCACGTAGAAGAAGAAGCCGGTGGTCGGGTTGGGGGCACAGGGCAGGAACACCGAGATGTGCTCCTCCTGGCCCGGCAGGCGGCGCGCCACCTCCGGGTTCGGCGACTGCGAGATCAGCACGATCGACCACATGCCGGGCGACGGAAACTCGACCAGTCCGACACGGCGGAAGCTCGATCCATTGCCCGAGAACAGGGTCTCGAACACCTGCTTGAGCCCGCGATAGATCGCGCGGACGGCGGGAATCCGTCCTAGGATCTTTTCCCCGAGGTCGACCAGCGTCCGCCCGATCAGGTTGGCGGTGAGAAAACCAAGCAGGGTCAGAGCGATCACGGCGACGATCAGGCCCGACCCCGGCAGGCCGAACGGCAGATAGGTCTCCGGCCGATAGGCGATGGGAACGAATGGCCGCACCAGGCCATCCACCCAGGTCACGAACCACCATGTCAGGTAGAAGGTGATCGCAATCGGGCCGGCGACGACGAGGCCGGTCAGAAAATAGTTCCGAAAGCGGGCCATGACGCCGCCGTGATGGGGTTCCGGCGGCGTTTCCGGAGGAATGGTCGGCGGCGGCAGATTGTCGTCGCGGGAGCTCATGCGGGTTCCAGGTCGAAGGCAGCCTATCAGCTAGGGTGTTCTAGCAGATTTTTTAAGGGTGCGAGACAGCGAAGCGTCGCGCACCACGCCTTCCCCTATTCGACGGTCACCGATTTCGCGAGATTACGCGGCTGATCGACGTCGGTACCCATGATGACGGCGGCATGATAGGCCAGAAGCTGCACCGGAACCGCATAGACCATCGGCGTAAAGGTCGCGGCCATGTCGGGCATCACGATGGTGACGAGCGAGTTGACGGTGGCCTCGGCTGCGCCCTTGGCGTCGGTCATCAGGATGATGTTGCCGCCGCGGGCCGCCACTTCCTGCATGTTCGAGACGGTTTTTTCGAAAACCCGGTCGAACGGCGCGATCACCACGACCGGCATGGTCTCGTCGATCAGCGCGATCGGCCCGTGCTTGAGCTCGCCTGCGGCATAGCCCTCGGCGTGGATGTAGGAAATCTCCTTCAGCTTCAGCGCGCCTTCGAGCGCGAGCGGATAGCTCGTGCCGCGGCCGAGATAAAGCACGTCCTTCGACTTGGCGATGTCGCGGGCCAGCTTTTCGATCTGCGGCTCGAGCGCGAGCGCGGCCGTCATCAGGCGCGGAATCTCGATCAGGGCGTGCACGAGCCTGGTCTCGTCCTCCGCCGAAATCTCGCCCCTTGCCTTGCCGGCCGCGACCGCAAGCGCCGCCAACACCATGAGCTGGCAGGTGAAGGCTTTGGTCGAAGCCACGCCGATTTCGGGACCGGCCAAAGTCGGCAGCACGGTTTCGCTCTCGCGCGCAATCGTCGAGGTCGGCACGTTGACGACGGACAGCGTATGGCAGCCTTCCGCCTTGGCGTAGCGCAGCGCGGCCAGCGTGTCGGCGGTCTCGCCGGATTGCGAGATGAAAATTGCGAGATCGCCCTTGCGGAGCGGCGCCTCGCGGTAACGGAACTCGGAGGCGACATCGAGTTCGACCGGCACGCGCGCCAGGCGCTCGAACCAGTACTTCGCGACATAGCCGGCGTAGCTCGCGGTGCCGCAGGCGGTGATCGAGATGCGCTGGATGTCCTTGAAATCGAACGGCAGCCCGGTCGGCAGCGAGACGCGGTCGGCGGCCAGGTCGACATAGCGCGCCAGCGTGTGGCCGACCACCTCCGGCTGCTCGTGGATTTCCTTGGCCATGAAGTGGCGGTAGTTGGCCTTGTCGACCAGCGAAGCCGAGGCGCCGTGCTTGATCGCGTCACGATGCACCACTGCGTTGGTCTTGTCGTAGATCGTGGCGCCGCCATGGGTCAGCACCACCCAGTCGCCATCCTCCAGATAGCTCACGGTATCCGTGAACGGGCCGAGCGCGATGGAATCCGAGCCGAGATACATCTCGCCTTCGCCGTAGCCGATCGCGAGCGGCGGGCCGTTGCGCGCGCCGATCATCAGATCGCCCTCGCCGGCAAAGATGAAGCCCAGCGCAAACGCGCCGCGCAACTGCGACAGCGCATGTCTCACCGCATCGACCGGGCTCGAGCCCCGCGCCAGGAGGCTGTCGACCAGATGCAGCACGGTCTCGGTATCGGTCTCGGTCGTGAAGACGGCGCCCTGCTTCTCGAGCCGCTCGCGCAATTCGCGGAAATTCTCGATGATGCCGTTGTGGACGACGGCGACACGCTCGGTCGCGTGCGGATGCGCGTTGCCTTCGGTCGGCTTGCCGTGGGTCGCCCAGCGGGTGTGTCCGATGCCGGTAAGACCTGAGAGCGGCTCGGTGCGCAGCCGCATTTCGAGATTTTTCAGTTTGCCTTCGGCGCGGCGGCGCGCCAGATGATCGCCTTCGAGCGTTGCAACACCGGCCGAATCGTAGCCGCGATATTCAAGACGCTTCAGCGAGTCGACCAGTTGTTCTGCGACCGGGCTGCGCCCGAGAATGCCGACAATGCCGCACATGCGGATCGCTATCTCCTGAAATTGTCGAAAAGACACATAAAACGATAGCTATTTCTGCAGCGAGAGATAGCGGGAAATGCTGGTGCCCAGATACTCAATATTTATTGCGGTTTGCGACAGGGTTAAGCCCCTCCAAAATACCGTTTCCAATGCGCCCCGCAATGCTTTCGCCGGCCGCATCCTCTACACCCATGGGCACCAATCACGCGACCGAGTTTTCGGCAGCTCCGTCCGCGCCTCGGAGCAGCGCGCTGCGGCTGCCCGGAAGGAAGCCGACAAGCGCGCCCGCGACGCCTGGAACAAGCACATGCTGGGCTTGCGCAGCCCTCGCCGATGCCTGGGCGACGCGCTGAATGCCGGATTTGGCTATCCCTGCAAGCGCAGTTGCCCCGTCGCTGCGCACCACCAAGATCTCGGCAAATGATCCGCCGTCCACGTGGCGGCCGCGGCAACGGTGAGAGATGATGCGGCTGGATATTCGCAGTCGTTGGTGCTCGACTTGGCAGTGAAATGACTTGATGCGTTTCAAAACATAATCGCGGGCCGTTCTTCGATCATGTGCAATCTCTATAGCATCACCACCAACCAGGCCGCGATCGCCGCGCTGTTCCGCGTCGTCAACCGCTATGTCGGCAACCTGCCGCCGATGCCCGGCGTCTTTCCGGATTTTCCAGCGCCGGTCATCCGCAACACCGACACCGGCCGCGAGATGGCCATGATGCGCTGGGGAATGCCGCCACCGCCGCGCACGGGCGGACCGCCCGTGACCAACATCCGCAACACGTCCTCGCCGCACTGGCGCATGTGGCGCGAGCCGGAGAACCGCTGTCTCATGCCCGCCAACAGCTTCGCCGAGTACGCGCCGGAGACGAACCCGGCGACGAAGAAACGGGACGTCGTCTGGTTCGCGTTGAACGAGGACCGGCCGCTGTTCGCGTTTGCCGGTATCTGGACGACCTTCAATGGCGACCGAGGCACCAAGTCCAAGCCGATCCCAGGCCCGCATCAGGTCTGCGGCTTCCTGACGACTGTGGCCAACGCGGTGGTCGCGCCAATTCATTCGAAGGCGATGCCGGTGATCCTGACGACCGACGAGGAGCGCGACATCTGGATGCGCGCGCCCTGGGACGAGGCGAAAGCGCTGCAGCGCCCCTTGCCCGACGATACGCTCGTGATCGTGATGCGCGGCGCGGACAAAGAGGACAAGACCGCTGCACGAAATTCGTCGCGGATCGCTAATTTGCCGATCCCGAGGTCGCCGCGCGCAAGCTGATGGAGATCGCCAGTTCGGTCGAGGCGGTGCAGGACGAGCGCATCCACGTCGAGAAGATCAGTTGGCCGTTTCCTCTCCAAGCTCAAGGGTTCGCCGACCGAATACAGCGCCGGCCTCAAGCCCGCGATCGAATGCGGCGGACCTTGAAAATATGTAGCCTGGAATCTTCGAATGTTTACGCTTTCTTAACCGCGAAAGCATCAATCTCGTAAGGTACTGGCGTCTGCTCTCGTCGTCGGGCGTGAACTAGGTATCGCACGCTTTTTTGGTAGCTCGTCCTCACGAAGGATCGCGAGTAGCGCAAGGCGCCCAAGCCCCACTCGGCGGTGGCCCCGGCATCATCCAGGGTTCTCCTGCCGTTGCGCTGAGCACTCGCTATGAGCTTTAGTTCGGCTATCTCCTTGACCATGATGCTGCTTGCGATCGTCAGCGTGGTCATCTTCATTCCCTTTGTCAGCGACCATGCCTTCTGGATAACGGTGGCGGCGTACATCATCCTTGCCAGCTCATATCATCGTTATCGTTGGGGCTGATCAATTGATGCGAAGCGCGAGCTTTCCCGCCAAATACCGGTCCAATGCGCTCCGCAATGCTTTCGCCGGACGACGACCTTAACGCGCCATCAACGCTTTTCCGTTTCCATAGGCCATCCGTGGAGAAGCGCCGTGAAGGATCAAGGCTCATCCGGACGCAGAGGTCTCTCGTCGCTCTATGTCCGCGCAAGCGAGACAGCCGGCACCCACCTCGCGCACTGGCCGCCTCCGCGCTACGAGCGCGAAGCAACTCCTATGCGAGTCAAGCACCAGCCAAATGAACCCGTCAAGCGCGCCAAGCCGCGCGGCTGGCGCCTGACGCGCGCCTTCTTCTCCGAATTCGCCGACGACGAGATCTAGCGAAGACGTCTTGAGCCCTTGGAAAAGCGGGTCTCCACTCCTCGCCTCCCGCGCCCACGGTCGCTTTTTGGCGCCGAGCGGGACATTGCAACCCGCTTTCTCCGTAAAACCGACTCCCATGGACATTCGCCTCAAACGACCTTGCTATGCTATGGCGTCGCGGTTTCGCCCAGATGCTTCTTGAAAAAAGCAATGGCTTCGGCGTGGAAGCGCTGGTGAATTCAGCGCGATCGAAGCCCGGCGCGTCGGTGCAGATGGGAGCAAACTGCTCCGCCTCTTTTGGCGTGCAGAGAGCAAGGAAGGAAAAGTGTTTCGCACCCTTCGCAAGATGGTATTCGGGCTTTGATGGGAGCCTGTTAGTGATGTCGGCCGCACAACATCCGGAGAGATGGTCGGCATTTTGCGCGGGGTCCGAACTCCATAATTGAACGGGGATCGTCACCGCTTTCAAATTCTCCTCCGGGAAAAAGAACACCGGATACGGATCAACGATGACGGCAGCCTTGACCCGCGGATCGTGGACGATGGGTTGAGTGGGAGACTCATTGTTTTCGTTTTCCAGTTCCTTGCAGGCCCGCAAGCTCGACGTTTGGCAGTTGGGCAAACCCTTGCGAAAGTCGGGATTGCCGCCAATGACGACGAGACCGGTATAGCCGCCGAAGGAGAAGCCGTAGAGGCCGATGCGCCGGGCGTCGATGCGTGATGCGTCCGGCCACGCCTCGAGCATGTAGTCGATCGAACGCTTGATATCGGCGGGCCGCTCGACGAGGACGGCAAGACTATCGGTACCGCTGATGTCGCGCTCGGTGTCGGTCGGATGATTGATCGCGAGAACGATGAAGCCGGCGTCCGCCAGGGCGGCGGCAGTGTCGTGATGTCCGCCGAGCCATCCCCGCCTGCCATGCGAAATCACGATGAGCGGCAGCTTGTCTCCGACGATCGGGCACCCGTTCACGGCGAAGAACGTTCTGCCGCCGCGGGCGTCGATCTCCCGCGGTGTTTCCGCACAGGGATGCCAAATCAGTCCTCTGATCGCCGGTCCCGCGGAGCTGGCAGGAACGTCGAAGGCCCTCAGTCCGGCGGCTTGTGCGGTGGAGATGGCAAAAGAGAATAACGCAGCGAACACGAACATGGCGCAACGCATGATGGCACCTAAAAAACTTGACGGCACGCAAGTTGCCGGGTTCGCCGATAGAGATCAGGGTCACCTTTGCTCGGCCCGGTGAATGCATCCCGAATTGGTGCGGATCAAAGCTGGGCTGGCAAAGATCACACGAGCGATTGCCTCGACGCGTTCTCACTCTCGCCGGTGGTCACTCACCCGGCACGCGCCTCATTTGTCCTTCTTCTTCCCGCGCGTCTTCAGCTCGCGATAGCGCGTGGCGCCTCCCTCGCGAATGGTCTGCGGGCTGCGCTCGACCGCCATGGCGTCCGCGGGCACGTCGCGCGTGATCACCGAGCCCGAGCCGACATAGGCGCCGTCGCCGATCTTGATCGGCGCTACCAGCGAGGAATTGGTGCCGACGAAAACGCCCTTGCCGATCGTGGTCTTGTGCTTGGCAAAGCCGTCATAGTTGCAGGTGATGGTGCCGGCACCGACATTGGTGTTGGCGCCGATCTCGGTGTCGCCGATATAGGAGAGATGGTTGACCTTGACGCCGGCTCCCAGCGTCGAAGCCTTGGCTTCGACGAAGTTGCCGATCTTGGCGCCGTCGCCGAGCGACGTCCCCGGCCTGATCCGCGCATAGGGACCGACCTGGGCATTCCTGCCGATGGAACATTGCACGATGTGGCAAAAGGAGTGGATCACGGCGCCATCGGCGATCGACACGCCCGGACCGATCACCACGAACGGTTCGATCGTCACGTCCTGTCCGAATGTCGTATCGGCTGCGAGATAGACTGTATCCGGCGCGATCAGGGTCACGCCGGCATCGAGCGCGGCACGGCGCAGCCGCGCCTGCATGACGCTCTCGGCCTCGGCGAGCTGGGCCTTGGTGTTGATGCCGCGCACTTCGTCCTCGCTGGTTTCGATCACCACGGCCTCTCCTCCCTGCTGCCTGACGATGCCGACGGCATCGACCAGATAATATTCACCCTTGGCGTTGGCGCTGCCGATCTCGTCCAGAATCTGAAGCGCCCGGCGGCCGTCAAACGCCATCACACCGGCATTGCAGAGCGTGACCTTGCGCTCCTCGGCGCTGGCGTCCGCATGTTCGCGGATCGCCGCCAACTGTCCGCCTTCGATCAGGAGCCGGCCGTAGCCGGTGGGATCGACGGCGCGAAAGCCGAGCACGGCCAGCGCGGCACCATCTTTCAAAGGCGCGCGCAGGCGCGAAAATGTCTCGGCCGAGATCAGCGGGCTGTCGCCGAACGCGACCAGCAGATCGTCGGCGCCGGCGGCGATGGCCTCGCGCGCGGCGAGCACGGCATGCGCGGTGCCGAGCCGTTCGCGCTGGATGAAGATCTTGGCGTCCGGGCGCAGCCGTTTGACCTCTTTGGCGACCGCCTCATGGTCGGGCCCGATCACGACGGCCAATCCGGCACGCTCGCCCTTCGGCGCGGCCGCAAGCACATGCGCAAGCATGGCCTGGCCCGCGACGGGATGCAGCACCTTCGGCAGCTGCGAGCGCATGCGCGTGCCCTCGCCGGCCGCGAGAATCACAGTCAGGCTGGAACGCGCACTCATCGGCTTCCTCACGACTCAGTATCCGGCGCCGTCATAAAGCGTTTTCGGCGCCTGACAACCCACCCGGGATTCCAGGTCGGGACCCTTTTCCTGTTAATGTTCCCCTATGATTCGGAGGGGTTGGGGCTCGCATGGCTAGGGAAGCCGACCATTTGGCCGGGACTGTCGGCAGTGACACGGCCGGCGGTATGCTGTCGAGGCTCCTGGCCGACGAAAACGAGTTCGACCGGCGGGCATTGTGGCGGCTGGGATCATGGGGCGCCATCGCCATCGGCGCCGTAATCGTGGCGACGCTGGTGAACCAGTCCTCGATCAGCCTGCGGCGCGAACAGGTCGCGGCCGCCGATCTGGCGCGCCAGGCCCGCGAAATGCAGTCGCTGACCCGCGAAAGCCAGGGCGAAACGCGCCGGCTTGCCTCCGCCGTCGATACGCTGAACGGCGACCGTGACCGGCTCTATTCCCGCGTCACCGTGCTGGAGCAGGGGCTGGAATCGGTCACCGGCGCGCTCGCGCGGCAGACCACGACGCCATCAGCCGCACCTGCGCCACCGCCCGCCGCGCCACAAGCGGCCGCGCCAAAGGTTGCCGCCTCGGCGGCGAATGCGGCGGCCGACCCGCCTCCGGCCGCGGCGCCGCCGCAAGTCGCCGCCTCCGCGCCGCCGACCGTCGCACCGGTCGGAACGACCGCTGCTGCTTTGACGGAGCGGCCGAAACCCGAGACGTCAGTGCCGACGCAGGCGCAGACACCCGCTCCCACGCCGCCACAGCAGGATCAGGCTGCCGCACCGGCCGCACCCGCCTCGCTGCCGAAGATCGCGTCCACCACGCCGGCCTCCACTGCACCCCCTGCGCCCCCGGTTGCGTCCGTGAGCTCGTTGTTGCCAGCGAAGTCGCTGATGGCGCCGCCCGATCCGGCGGCCTCCAAGCTGGAGCCTGCCAAGGACGCCTCAAAACCGCCCGCGAGCCCGGCGGCTGCCGCAGCTTCGCCTGACACCGCGGCGGCTCAGCCGGGGGCAAACGATGGCGACGCCGTCCCGGACAGCACCTCCGCCAAGATCGAGCGGACGGAATTTGCAGTCGACCTCGGCAGCGCCAACTCGGTCGGTGGATTGCGCGCGCTCTGGCGCGGGCTCACCAAGTCGAATACCGACCTCGCGGCGCTCAAGCCCATCATCGTCGTCAAGGAGCGCAGCAATGGGCTCGGCATGCAGCTTCGGCTCGCAGCAGGACCGCTGATGGACGCCGCGGCGGCCGCCAAAATCTGCGCGATGCTGATGGAGAGCGAACGGGCATGCGAGACGACATTGTTCGACGGCCAGCGCCTTGCACCCGGCAACGATGAGGGCGCGGAGAAGTCCCCCGTCACGGCGCCCGCGTTGAAGCCGACGCCGGCTGCGCGCGGCTGGCACACCCTTCAGAAGCATTCGCGGCATGACGACCCGCCGCCCACGCCCAAGCCGGAGCCGTCGACGCTCTCCTCGTTCTTCGGTCGGAAGTGATCTAGAAAATTATCACTTTACAATCCGTTAGGCCGGGAACTTAAGGTCCGTTCCACCCCCTCCCGCTCCCGAACGACGCTTAGCAGTTGTCTCGCCCATCGTTCCCGACCATATTCGAAACCATGAAGAAAACTCCGTTCCGGCTCACACCGTACCAGGTGCAGTGGCTTCTGGTGGTCGGCTTCTTGACCGTTGGCTACGCGCTCTATCTGCGTTACTTCGCGGTCGAGTTTTCCACCACGGCGCTCGCCTGCGACGCCGGCCTGCAGACAGTGATCTGCAAGGCGAGGCTGGTCGCCACCGTGCTGTTCAAGAACTCGGTGTTTGGCATCACCGCGCTCGTCATCGCCACACTGCACGTCATGAGGCCCTCGATCGTGCTCCTGACCGGCGGTCTGGTCGCCGCGGGGCTCGGGATCGTGCTCTACAACATCGTGCTGTCAGGGCTCGCGATCGGGCTGCTCATTCTGGGATTTGCACGGCCCGCGCCCGCCACAGCGTGACGGCAAACAGCGCATAAACGGCGCAGGTCCACAGCGACTGCCAGTTCTCCCGGCCCTCGTTACAGGCGATGTAGAGCGCGGACAGCGCGAAAAGCCCGGCGAAAGCTGATTCCGCCATTGGGCGAACGCCCTGTTGCGGGCGGTTGAGCATCAAGGTGGTGAGCGGCACCACCGCCATGCTCAGCGACGCATAGGGAAAATCGCGATAGCGCGGATCGAACACGAAGCCGAGCGCGGTCTCGGCGCCGATCAGCGTGGTCACCGCGAGCGAAGCGCCGAGGAGGTAGGGGAGGACCGACTTGCTCCGACCCCCGCGCGGGCCGACCAGTTCCAAGAAGGTCGGCAGCGCGCGGCCCGCCATCAGCGCATTGGCGCTCAGGATCGGCGCCGCGATGCCGGCGGCCAGCAGCGTCCCCCATTGCAGCCACCCGCCGATACCGTAGCTTTCATAAAACATCTTGTCGGCTGCGATGCCGAACAGGACTCCAGATGTCGTCGCGAAGATCGTGACCGCGATCCAGGCCGACAGCCGTGGCGTCCAGGGCCGGCGGCGCAGGGTCAGCAGGGCCGCGAGGAATGGAAGCACGCTCAAAACCATGCCGCCGCCCATCTGCCATTTCCAGAGCGGGAAATTGCTGATGGCCTGCCCCGGCGGATATTTCAGCGCGCGCTGCGCGGCGTCGATAAACCCCCAATAGCCGCCGACGGTGCCCTCGATCTGCCGCTTCCAGGGCTGGTCATAGGCCTCGATCAGGTTGACCCGAAAGCCTTCCTGCTTCGCCATGCTGAGGATTTCCGACACCACCCGGGCCTGGTTGGTGCGCGACGGCAGCGCCCCGTCGCGCATCCGGCCCTCGCTTGGCCAGCCGGTCTCGCCGATCAGGATTTCCTTGCCCGGAAAGGCCACCGCCATGCGCTGCCGGATGGTGTTGACATGGGTGGCGGCGAATTTCGCCCGGATCGGAAAATCCTCCCAATAGGGCAGGATGTGGATCGTGACGAAATCCACGGCGTCATAGATTTCCCGGTTCTTCAGCCAGTATTCCCAGACATCCGCATAGGTCACCGGGACGGTCACTTGCGATTTCACGGAGCGGATATTGGCGGCGAGATCCGATGTCGTCATCTCCCCGCGCAGCAGGACCTCGTTGCCGACGACGAGCGCGGTGATGACGCCGGGAAAATCCTTGCTGAGGCGGACCGCGATCGCAATCTGCGCGAGGTTCTTCAGGCGGTTGCTGCCGAGCCAGATGCCCTGAATGACCTTCAGCCCGACCTTCGCAGCGATGGCGGGAACCTGGTCGAGCCCGTTCTCGATCGAATAGGTCCGCACGCAGTCGGTAATCTCTGCAAGTTGCGTTAGGTCCTCCTCGATCTGACTGGCCGGAATATGGGTGGTCGGATCAAGCGGGCTCTGCAAGCCACGGAACGGCGCGTAGGACACGCATTGCAATTTGGCATCGGGGTCGATCGGCGCGCGCGCAAGCGTGATCGGCGTGGCCAGCCACCACCACACGGCAACAATCACACCCAGTGAAATGAGCAACAGCGCCAGTGGTGTACGAAAGGAAATGAGTCTTGTCCTCCGCTCGGGGTCTGTCGATTAGCGCCTCGCCGCGCGTCTGCCAAGAGCGGGGTTTACAGTTCTCCGCGCTGATCCGCCGCAGGCTCACCTTTGAGGCGATAAAGTTGTGACTTTGCTGGACAAAATCCGAAATTCCGGTCATGGGATTGCTGGGCCTCAGGCCGGCCGCACGGCCGCATTGGAGACCTATTTTTTCGGCATCACCGAACCGTTCATGGCTGGACGGCGGTTCAGCAATATACAATCGGGGAATTCATGCGTCGGGTGCTTCAACGAGAGATCACGGTTTTGCGCCATCTCGCCGTCCCCGCTTTAGTCCTGTTGCTTGCCACAGGCAGCGCGTTTGCCCAGAGCGGCAACCAGGACCAGGGCAAGCCGGCCGCCAACAATCCGGCCGATGCCGCCAAGGAAAATCAACGCAAGACTGACCAGTTCGTTGAAGCGGCGCAGGCCATCAACGGCCCGGCCGGCAATCCCGAATGCGTCTGGCTCGGGCGGCGGGTGGTGCAGCTGATCTGGGTCGATGACCTCGACACGGCCTTTCGCCATGTCGACCTCTATGATCGCTTCGGCTGCCCGGGCGGGCACATCCAGGCCGCCTTCCGCTGCCTGACCCGGTTCGGCGCGCAGATCGACGACAAGGTGCCGAACAGCCTGCGAGACCACGTCCACATGTGCTGGATCAACCCGGCGGCCCAGCCTCCGCAGCCATCCCCGACGCCGACGCCGGCCGCAGCGGCCGGATCAGCGACGCCGGCGGCGGTGCCGGCGGGATCATCGCCGACACCCGCGCCAGCGGCCACCGCGACACCGCAACCGGCGGCCTCGCCCTCGCCGGCGCCGAAATAACGCAACGTCGAGCGAGCCCTCCCTCTGACCTGATCTGGAGCCCGTCGCGGGGTTGAGCCGGGGTGGGCACGTCCGGCAACACCTTGAGGATTTTTCGATCGACCGTTCGTCAATGCCGCCCAAAACGCCATGACGTCATACCAATTGTGAAATCGCGCGATAGGTTTATCTTTAATGTGACGTTCAGGTTAGCGGCCTTAGAACGCGTTGCGAATTCGTGCGTTGGATCATAAGGCCGCACGAAAATCATAAGCTTGCCGCCCCTCGAGTTTCCGAAGTTCGTGCGGGAGGGTGGCTCGCCAGGACGTACGGACTTCGGAAGGCGAATGCTTGGGGACAGGTTCGCTCTCCTATAAATCCAGGCCCCGAATGGTCCTTGTCATCCATGCGTGCGATCGTTGCCGTCCTCTTGTTTGTGAGCGCGACTCACGCCGCGCTTTGGGGGCTTTTGCAGGACAAGCGGCAGGCTCCTGATTTCGCTGGCACGCTGCCGAGCGTTTCCTACACGCCGTTCGAGCCGGGTCATGTCGTCGACAAGACGACCGATCCCGACAAGATTCGCACCGACCTGAAAAAGCTCTCGACCATGACACGCGCCATCCGCGCGTACTCCGCGGCGGAAGGCAATGAGCTGGTCCCGCCAATCGCCGCCGAATTCGGCCTCAAGGTCACGGTCGGCGCCTGGATCAGCACGGATGACCAGCGCAACGAGCACGAGATTGCGGCTGCAATCGACCTCGCGCGGCGCAACAGCAACGTCATTGGGATCGTCGTCGGTAACGAAACCGTCTACAGGGGTGAGCAGATCCCCATCGAAAACCTTGGACAGCAACCCGGGATGGGACCTGAGCCTGAGGAGGCCGCGCGAATACTTGGCGAGGAAGCCCAGCGGCTTCGCGATGCGGATGCGCAGCCTGAGGATAAGCGGGCGGAAGCAGTGAAATGGGCAATTGCGGAAAACAACGTCCAGCGGCTCATAAAGCTCATCCAGCGGGTCAAAAAGTCGGTCAGCGTTCCCGTCAGCACCGGTGAAATCTGGAACATCTGGCGCGACCATCCGGCGCTTGCCCATAACACCGAGTTCATTGCAGCCCACATCCTGCCCTACTGGGAAAACCACTCGGACAAGCAGGCAGTCGACCAGGCGATGTACCTTTACAAGGTCTTGCGCGACATGTTTCCCGGCAAGCGGGTCGTGATCGCCGAGTTCGGCTGGCCGAGCGCGGGCTATAACAACCTCAATGCCGATCCGGGTCGATTTGAGCAGGCCGTGGTGCTGCGCAATTTCGTCGCCCGGGCCGATGCCATCGGCGCCGAATACAACATCGTCGAGGGCATCGATAGGCCCTGGAAAAGTTTCGAAGGCGGCGTCGGTCCGTATTGGGGCGTCCTCGACAACGCCGGCCAGCCGAAGTTTTCGTGGACCGGCCCGGTCGTCGATCTGAACTATTGGAAGCTGGCAACCATCGCGCTGCTGGTCGGCGTCTTGCTGTCGCTGCCGATCCTGCGGCTTTTCGAGCCCACCGTGATGCAGGCGCTGTTGCTGTCGGCCACGTCCAACGCCGTCGGTGCCTGGGCCGCCACCGTGTTTGCCTATTGGGACACTCATTATTTCATGTTCGGCTCGGCCTTTGCGCTGACGCTCGGCCTGATCCTCCTGGTCCCCCTGGTCCTCATCGCGATGGCGCGGATCGAGGAGATCGCCGCGGTCGCCTTCGGCCGCGGGCCACGGCGCCTGCTGGCCAAGGGCACGACGCCCGCCGATAGCCCCTGCCCCAAAGTCTCGATCCACATCCCGGCCTATTTCGAGCCGCCGGACATGCTCAAGGCAACCCTCGACGCGCTGGCCCGCCTCGACTACCCGAACTACGAGTGCGTGGTCATCATCAACAACACGCCGGATCCGGCGTTCTGGCAGCCGATCCAGGACCACTGCCGCATGCTCGGCGAGCGCTTCAAGTTCATCAACGCCGAGAAGGTGAAGGGTTTTAAAGCCGGCGCGCTGAAAATCGCGATGGATCGCACCGCCGCCGACGCCGAGATCATCGGCATCATCGATGCCGACTATGTCGTCGACCCCGACTGGCTGAAGGATCTGGTACCCGCGTTCACCGATCCGCATGTCGGCCTGGTGCAGGCGCCGCAGGACCATCGCGACGAGAACCGCTCGCTGATGCACTACATCATGAACGGCGAATATGCGGGGTTCTTCGACATCGGCATGGTCCAGCGCAACGAGGAGAACGCGATCATCGTGCACGGCACGATGTGCCTGATCCGCCGCGCGGCGATGGAGATGGCCGGCGGCTGGGCCGGCGACACCATCTGCGAGGACACCGACCTGGGGCTCGCCATCATCGAGCAGGGCTGGCTCACGCATTACACCAATCACCGCTACGGCAAGGGCCTGCTGCCCGACACCTATGAGGCGTTCAAGAAGCAGCGCCACCGCTGGGCCTATGGCGGCTTCCAGATCGTCAAGAAGCACTGGCGTAGGTTTTTGCCCGGCGCGAGCCGGCTCACGCCCGACCAGAAGCGCGAGTTCTCACTGGGCTGGCTGAACTGGCTTGGCGCCGAAAGCCTGGGCGTGCTGGTGGCGCTGTTGAACCTCGTCTGGGTTCCCATCGTCGCCTTTGCCGGCATCGCGATCCCCGACAAGATCCTGACGCTGCCGATCATCGCGGCATTCCTGGTCTCGCTCGGCCATTTTTTGATCATGTACCGCCTGCGGGTTCCGGTGAAGACCGGCCAGATGTTAGGGGCCATGGTCGCGGCGATGTCGGTGCAATGGACGGTGTCGCGCGCCGTTGCGCAAGGCCTGATCACCGAGCATCTCCCCTTCGCGCGCACCTCCAAGGGCGGGTTGTCGCGGATGTCGATCGAGTTCCAGGCGTTCTGGGAAGCCGTGATCGGCGTGCTGCTGCTGGTCGGGGCCGGCGTGCTGGTGGCGACCAACACCAAGCAGGTCCGCGAGCTCTATATTTTCGCGACCGTGCTGGTGCTGGAAAGCCTGCCCTTCCTTTCCGCCGTCGCGATCGCGACGCTGGAACTTTCGCGGGTCAATGCCTTTGAGTTCTGGAAGAACAGCGCGGTGCGCACGGCCGAACTGATCGGCTTGCGCCCGGTGAGCCTGCCAGGGGTCACGGCGCCCTCGCAGCTCAGCCTGCCCGGCGTGACCGCACCCCCGCAGCCCGTGGCGAGTGAGGTGCAGCGGGAGCCGAGCTGAACGAGGGGCACCCTCGGCCCTTGGACGCAGGGCGCGGGATGAAATGTGCGCCATGACCAGGGGTGAAAAAGCCGGGACGATCGGCCGCTCGAGGTGGGAATTGTACGACCACCCCACACCCTGCGGCCGCCTCGCCTATTGACCGGCGGAGGCCCGCCCCCTACACAGCGCGGGCCGGAGACCACGGGAGGCCAAGCCCATGGTCCTCGCTTCAGCGAGCGCGTAGCTCAGCCGGTAGAGCACATGACTTTTAATCATGGGGTCGAGGGTTCGAGCCCCTCCGCGCTCACCACAATCAGACAAGACAGACCTTCACGACATCGCAACGAAGTCCGGAAGCGCCTGGAAGGCCGCGAATGGGATCGGCTCAGGCGTTGGGGCGAGACCGGAAGCCAGGCCCAACCGCCAATAGCCGATGTCGTGCCACTGACCGAGCTTGAAGCCGACATCGCGATGAACGCCAACCGCTTCAAACCCTATCGCCTCGTGGAGACGTACACTGCCCGAATTGGGCAGGACGATCTCCGCGAAGGCGGAGCGAAATCCCTGCCGTCGCAACACCCGGAGCAGCCTGTCGTAGAGCATGCTCCCGATTCCGGCACGGCGGCGCGTTTGGTCGATGTAGATCGTCGTGTCAACGGACCAACGATAGGCCGGCCGCTCGCGGTGCTTTCCGGCATAGACATAGCCCACGATTTCTCGGACGCCATTTTCCGCGATCAACCAGGGATGCGTCTCTACCGTGCTCTGGATTCGCTGCGCCATGACGGCGGGCGATGGCGGTTCGACCTCGAAGGACACAGCCGTGTCCCGGACGTACGGACGATAGATTGCCGCGACAGCGGCCGCGTCGTCTTCCCTCGCCGCTCGAATACCAAGCTGCAGGTCGCTCATATGGCATCACCGGGAACGATCATCACCGCACTCTCGCTCGTAATGGGCCTCGCCGGCCCGCTGGTCGGAGCCGTCTGGCCGCACCGGGCGCCGACGGTGGTCCCGGACCAACCGTGATCACCAGGCACATGGTGCGGCCGATGTTCGTTTGCCGCGATGTGCAACGTCAAGCCGGGATCGAGGAGCGATCGCATATTCCTCGCCTTAGGAACCTTCATCTCGCTCGCGGTTGACGGGAGATGGAAAAGCCGAGGATCCGAGCGCTGCGTCAGGCTCAGCTCTACGGATATCTCGTTGCCCGAACTGGCAGGGTCTACCACCCCGGCGGGAGTCGTCCTGTTTGCAGCGTTCAGACTGCGAACGAAATGGTCAGAGCTGGGTGGCTGGTCCACCGGGATGGCACATACGAGATCACGGACGAAGGACGATACGTCCTGGACCTGGAGCCGACAGGGAACAAATGAGGACAAAGGGGGCGGAGCGACACCTTCGAGGTATCAACGTAAGCCTCTCAGGGATGCCGGCCAGAGTGTGCCCGCTTGGGCGACATCAAAGCCATGCGCGACAAGTTCTGGCAAACAGATGCTTTCCCCTCATCCCAGAACCGGCCCCGAGTTTCTCCGACGCGGTTCATCGATTTCTTAGAGTTCGGCCCTATCAACATCAGCGTGGACAAGCGAAGCGCACAGCGTGAACAGGTACTCAAGGCCGGAATGATAGAATTTCCGGGCGGCGCCTTCAGCTGCATGGTCCGGAACCTGTCGGCAACCGGAGCAGCATTGGACGTCCCAGGCACGATTGGGATTCCCGATCATTTTACCTTAGTGATACAGACCGAGGGCTCGCGTTTTTTCTGCCACAGTGTGTGGCGGAAAGACCGGCGTATCGGCGTCACATTCAGTTACCTCCAACAGGCCTCCGCCTCGACCACGCCGCCTGACCTGCTAGGATAGAGCCGTATTGACTTTGGACGACGTCAAGACACGCTGTTGATGCCGGTCATCGCGTCGGCACAGCGTGGAAGCTGTGCAACTTCCCTTCCCTTTAATCGGTCTGGTCGCGGAGTTCTGTCATGCGCACCTCACCATCAATGGTGCCCCATGTGGGCGATCAAGATACGTACCTCGTCTTGGATGATTTTGGTGGCCGCTTCGGACGAGCGTGGCGCGAGAGCGATGAAGAGAGCACTGATCGCGAGACGCTGATTCGCGACTTGTTCGCGGGCGAGTATAGCAACCCGGTCCGCATCGTGGCCTTCAACACCGCTGAAGGCTGGTCCCGTGACGTAACGGTGGATATCGCCGATGAACTGCGCCGACAGTACGCCGAATACGACGAGGTACCGACCTCGGTTCTGCGGTTCGTTGAGGCGGCCCACCGGCGCTGAGGCCGGTATCATATTTCCGCAAAGTCTCGCATCTGCAGACCATGCGATGCCCGGGACGCGCGCGCCGTGGGACAAGGCAAAGGCCTGCACGACCGAAATCTGACGATGTGCTAGAGATCGTGATGCGCGGCGCCGACAAGCGAGATCGGGCCGCGGCATCAGGCGCCTATGACAAACATTCAAACCTTCATCGTGGAGCCTGGCACGCCTGAGCTCGCGATCTGCGCACGATGGCGCGTCAATGCCTTCTCAACGCTCCAGTCGGACTTCGAGGGCGAATTGAGGTCGCTGGAGCGCTTTGCGTCCGATCAAAGTCACGGTGTGGGGCTGGTCGCCAAGGCCGATGGCGAGCCGATCGGAACGTGTCTCCTGGTTGAGCATGAGCTCGAGCCCAACCATGACGTGTCGCCGTGGCTTGCAGGCTTGTTCGTCGTCCCGGAGCAGCGGCGAAAGGGCGCCGGCGCCGTCCTGGTTCGCGCGATCGAGGACCAGGCGCGGCAACGCGGGTTTTCGCGACTCCACCTCTACACCAGAGATGCCGCCGGCTTCTATGCGAAGCTCGGCTGGTCGGTCCATGAGCGCACCCACTGGAAGGGCGTGGAGACGGCTTTCATGGTCCGCGATCTCTAGTGCACCGATCCCGAAGTTCGCGGCACCCTCGAACTTCGAAATCGAGGTTCGCTATCGCTAGCGAGCTATTGCTTCCAGCGCGGCTTTGAATTTGAAGTTCCGATGACGGGCGTGCGACACAAACTGATCGGAACTTCAAAGTCGCCGCATTCGGGAGCGCGACGGGACAAGCCAGACCGCGTGATGTTCACGTGGTCCCGGCGTCTCTGAGATGCTCCAGCATGGTGTTGCAGGCGGCCTCGGCATCCGCGAAACTATTGAACGGCGAGCCGCCGATCCTGATGGCGCTTCTGTTCTGATAGAGCGGTCGCCATGAGGCGATGAAACCGGGACGCCCATGAAGGCCCGGACCGCTGCGGCTGCCATGGCTGATCACGAATGAAAAGCCGTCGCTCGTCGCGCTCCAGATCTCCATCTCTTCGAGAGCGTGGTGAAAGTGCAAGGACATCGCCAAATCCTACACCGGCCGAGACCATGCGCGCTTGCCGCTCTCTCCGGTAACGTTACGCAATGTGCTTAACGCACGGCCGTCGGTTGCCAGCATGTGCAAATCCGTATCGCCGGCGGAATGGTAAATGCCACCTCACCGCGACAGCGCGAATTGAGCTGCAGGCCGCAAGGCTCGGTTATGAGCTGCAGGCGTTATGTGGCGGTCGAAAAGCCCTTCCGACACGAGCATCTGATGAGCAGCATCTCGGCGATCGCGGTATCCGGCATGGTCGCGGCGACCCGACGCCTCGAAGTCTCAGCCAGCAATGTGGCGAATCTCGAGACCACCGGCGCGCTGCCCGCGGCCGATGGCACGGTGCCCGCCGGCGCGCCACGGGCTTATGCGCCGCTGCGGGTGAATCAGACGGAAAGCGCCGGTGGCGGCACCCAAACGACCGTCTCGACCGTCACGCCGTCCTCGATCGCGATCTCCGACCCGCAAGCCCCGTTCGCCAACCAGGACGGCGAGGTCGCCGCACCCAATGTCGACATCTCCCAGGAGATGATCAACCAGATGATCGCGAGCTACAGCTTCGCCGCCAACGCGGATGTCATGAAGGCCGACGACGGCATGACCAAGACGCTGATCGACACCATGGCCTGACATCGAGGGGCGAACTCGCCGCTGGTGTCCCGGTTCGGTTCTCTACGAACGTCAGGACCAAGGGACACTATCAAAGCTTTGATTCTCTGGTGTAGCTACTGTCTGACATTCGCTCGGAGGACTCGCGGACATACCGCAGCGAATGTCAGACGCGCCACACCGCGAGCATCCGGTTTTCCTTCCGCATCGACGCGCACCCATTCACGACAGTCAACCGGCAGCAGCGGCGGTGGTTGCGTCAATGTGTCGTATTTCGAAGAGTTAATACGGGGGACAGGACGCCTTCATGTTGATCCGCTATGTCTGCGCGCAAGGGGCCTGAACGGATCAATCATGGAGCTTTCGTCATGGCAGACGCCACCAATGCAAATCATCGACCACCAACAAAACTCCTGTCCGCACGGCGGCTGACGCTGCTCGGCTCCGTCGCCGTGGTCGGCGCGGCTGTCGCGCTCGGCGGCCCGATCGGCTTCGACAGACATGGCCAGGCGTTCTGGACGGCCGCACAGGCCGCCGAGTCCCAGCAAGGCCCGGCCGGTTTCGCCGATCTGGTCGCGAAGGTGAAGCCCGCGGTCATTTCGGTCGGCGTCAAGATCGACGAGAGCGCCGATGCGTCGACACCGAACGACGAGCAGCAGACGCTGCCCCCCTCCATGCGCGGCACCCCGTTCGAGAAATTCTTCCGCCAGTTCGGCGAAGATGGCACGCCGCCGGGACTGCAGCGGCACCAGGTCATCACCGGTCAGGGATCGGGCTTCTTCATCTCGGCCGACGGTTATGCGGTAACCAACAATCATGTCGTCGATCACGCAACCTCCGTGCAGGTGACGACCGACGACGGCAAGAAATTTACCGCCAAGGTCATCGGCACCGATCCGAAGACCGACATCGCGCTGATCAAGGTCGAGAATGGCGGCAACTTCCCCTATGTCAATTTCGGCGACCAGGCGCCGCGCGTCGGTGACTGGGTGGTCGCGGTCGGCAATCCGTTCGGACTTGGCGGCACGGTGACGGCCGGTATCGTCTCGGCGCAGGGACGCAACATCGGCTCGGGCGCCTATGACTATCTGCAGATCGACGCGCCGATCAACAAGGGCAATTCGGGCGGACCTGCCTTCGACATGAGCGGCAATGTGGTCGGCGTCAACACCGCGATCTTCTCGCCTTCGGGCGGATCGGTCGGCATCGGCTTCGATGTGCCGGCCCAGACCGCGAAGTCGGTGATCGCGCAGCTGAAAGACAAGGGCGTCGTGACCCGTGGCTGGCTCGGCGTGCAGATCCAGCCGGTCACCGAGGGCATCGCGGACAGCCTCGGCCTGAAGAAGGTCGAAGGCGCGCTGGTGGACGAGGCCCAGGCGGACAGCCCCGCGGCCAAGGCCGGTCTTGAGGCAGGCGACGTCATCACCGCGGTGAACGGAACCACGATCAAGGACTCCCGTGATCTCGCGCGCCAGATCGCAGCGCTTGCGCCGGACAGTTCGGTCAAGCTTGACCTGGTTCGCAAGGGCGAGGCCAAGACCTTGACCGTCGCGCTCGGCACGATGCCGAACCAGCGCGAGGCCAATGCCGAGCACGAGCGGTCCGGTTCTCATCGCGGGGTCGAAGGACATCTCGGCCTCTCCGTCGCGCCCGCCCGCGATGTCGCCGGCTCCGGCGACAAGGGCGTGGTGGTGACTGGCGTCGATCCCGATGGCCCGGCTGCCGAACGCGGCATGCAGACCGGTGACGTGATCCTCGACGTCGGCGGCAAGACGGTCAACAGCGCGGGCGACATCCGCGAGGCGCTTTCCCAGGCAAAGACCGACGGCAAGCGCGACGTGCTGATGCGGGTGAAGTCCGCTGATGCGACCCGGTTCGTCGCACTGCCGGTCGGCTGAGGATTGGACTCGCCGCATCTCGCGGCGCAAGACGACGATTGCAAAAGGGGCGGGCCGATCGCGGCCTGCCCCTTTCGTCTTAGGGAACTTCTTGGCACTTCGCTCGTTCGGTGAGACGGACGCGTGATGATTTCTAGTTGGATCGCCTATCAGGGTGTTCGGTTCACCTCTTCCATCGGGAGAGGTGCACCTTCATTGGCGCGATGGCTCAACCCCAACCTGATCATGCCCGAACAACTCGCGCGGGAGGCACCGATGATCGCACGACAGACGAGATGGCCGCAGCGTCAAGCCGCCCTCGACCTCTACACCCTGGCCTGCGGCGTGTTTCTCTTGATCGCGCCCTGGCTGTTCGGGTTCGTTCGTCCGTTGGGACGGCTCGATGCGGAGCTGGTCGGATTGGCCGTGATCGCTCTTTCCATCGCTGCGATCTTCGTGTTCGCCGACTGGGAAGAGTGGCTGAAAGTTCTGCTCGGCGCCTGGCTGATTGCGGCGCCTTGGCTCCTGGGCTTCGCGCATACATCCGCGATGCATGTCAGCATCGCCATGGGCCTCGCCGTTGCATTTTTGGCGCTGCTCGAGCTCTGGGTCGTCCACGATCCGGATTACGCCCCCAGCGCGAGCTGACTCTCAGCAGGTTGAATCCTCAAAGACTTGGACGCGCGATTCGCATTGACGACGGCATCGACGCCGCGCGTGCGATGTCGGCATCGCCGCATAACTAAAGTCTATTCGCGCAAAGTCTAATTCGCGCGCCGTCGTCTTCACATCTCGTTGAGTCCAGCGATTGGCACTTATCAGACGATAATTCTTTGCCTACGAATTTTGCTCTGCATCGAGGCCCGCGAAGAAAGTCACCCACCTTCGCTTCCAGCCGAAGCTCAGTGTTCGATTCTTACCCACGAGGTCGTAACGCATGCGTGCTTTGCTTCTTGCCGCCGCTCTTCTCACGTTGAACCTTCCCGTCCTCGCCAAGGATGGCGATCCAAATCCGATCCAGGGCCTGTGGCTTGCCACCGACTATCCGGCGCTGCAAATCCGGGCAGGCGAAGACACCACCCTGCCGCTGACGATCTACAATTACGGCCTGCCACCGCAGCGAACGGCGCTCAGCATTGCCGACACGCCTGCGGACTGGACCGCGGCGATCGAAGGCGGCGGCAAGCCTGTCTCCGCGGCCTTTGTCGACCATGACGGTCATGCCAGCCTCTCGCTCAAGCTCAAGATTCCGGCGGCGGCCAAGCCGGGTGACTACAAGCTTGTGCTGCACGCCGATGGCGACAGCGCCAAATCCGATCTGCCGATCGCGATCACGCTCGCCGCTCCGCTCGCGGCGAAGCTCACCGCCACGCCAAAGTTTCCGGTGCTGAAGGGCACGCCGAAATCGTCGTTCGACTTCAACGTCACGGTGAAGAACGAGTCGGCCTCCGACATGCTGGTGAATCTCACCGCCGACGCGCCCGCAGGTTTCACGACGACCTTCAAGGAAGGCTATGGTTCGCAGGAACTGACCAGCCTGCCCTTCAAGGCCGACGAGTCGAAAGACCTGACGGTCTCGATCAAGCCCGGCCCCGACACGCCGGCAGGCGCCGTTGCCGTCGTGATGCATGCCAATGGCGAGAAGGCGCAGGCCGCCACCAAGCTGACGCTCGATATCGCCGGACAGCCATCGCTGAGCCTTTCGGGTCCGGATGGCCGGCTCTCCGGAGACGC
>Ga0210408_10000684_pt1 | contig 39794 bp, 34 predicted proteins | sample IncBWH4MmetaG_FD_155471 | JGI IMG/M metagenome (GOLD analysis project Ga0210408, IMG submission 155471) | Forest soil microbial communities from Barre Woods Harvard Forest LTER site, Petersham, Massachusetts, United States - Inc-BW-H-4-M | ecosystem: Environmental > Terrestrial > Soil >...
GGCGCGGGTGGCGCTGATGATCGAAGTGGAGAAAGCCCGCTACACGAAGCTGCCCTTTGAGCACACGCCGCATGGCAAAGACCGATAAAAAAAGGCACGGCCGATGCCGTGCCTTCCCTCCGATCCGACTTCGACTGTTTTACGAGCCTTTCACTACTTGCAGATTGTTCTGAACGCTGAACGCACCGAAGACCTGGTTGGCTCGTATGCCCGCGATGTTCTTATCCATGGTGCTGGCAACCGTGCCATACAGGCTCAGATGGCCGCGGTCTACCACGATACGGATGGGCAGAGCCGGGTCAATGGCATAGCGGCTCAGCACAGGGTCGCGGTAGATGGCGCGCAAAGCGCTGATCCGAATCCGGTCGTCGAAAATTGACACCGGCGCGACTTTGACCTCGTTGACCACGTCTTTGACCCCGGGCGTGGTATACGCGATGGCCAGGGCCGAGTCACGGTCGAACTCAGTTCGCGTTTCACCATTCAGGGTGGCGACGCCATCTTTCACCGACGCAGTTACAAAATTAAACTGGTTGTCGTAACCAATGCGGTCGTAGTAAAGCTTGCGATCCAGTTTGGCCGCGAGCTCGGCATCGGGCACGACGGTACCGGCAACTGTGATCAGGTTGCGCACGCCCTGGATGTTCGCCAGTTTGCGAACTCTCTTGGCCGCATCCAGCTTCTGCTGGTAGAGGTCGACGGTGCCGGTGAGGGTCACGATGCCGTCCTCAGTAGTCTCCTGTATCTTCCGAAATTCCTGCTTTTTTGCGAGTTCTTGCGACACTCGGCCCTGAATGACGCCGTCATACCGACCGGCGCTGGTCTGAGCCACAAGCCCGACGCTAAGGATGCCCAGCACCAAAACAGAAGTCACCGCACTGAAAAGAGTTTTCATATATCTTCCTTCTCACCCCCGACGTATTAACCGCTTGGTTAAATAGATGCCGGGAATCACGCGCGGGAAGGTAAAGAAAAGTAAAAGATTGTCAGTTTATGCCGGGCCCGGCTCAGCTCACGTTCATACGCTTGACAATAGTCGTTACAACGAATATATTAGAAGATCGATGGGTAAGGGAATTCAAGCCGAAATCAAACAGACGAAGCCGTTCAAGAGTCTGGAGGAAGAGGTTTCCGTGGCCCTGCTGCGGACGGCCGATCAACTGGCATGGCGCGGCACCGAAATGTTCAAGCTGCGCGGCCTCTCCTCCACCCAATATAACGCTCTGCGGATCCTGCGAGGCGCGGGCGAGAAGGGGTTAGCATGCAGTGAAATTGGGGAGCGGATGATTAATCGCGATCCCGACATCACGCGCCTGATCGACCGACTGGAGCGCCGTGGGCTGGTGATACGCAGTCGCGAGCAAAAAGATCGCCGGGTAATTACGACGAGGATCACGACTACAGGCCTGGAGTTGTTGAGAAGCTTGGATCGTCCGGTGACTGAATTTCACCAGCAGTTACTGGGTCCTCTGGGCGAACGGCGACTGCGTTCGCTGTTGTGGTTGCTCGAAGCGGTGCGCCGCCGAACGGAGTAGTTCTTTGCCTGGGGCCGCTGCGAATCTAAGAAGGATCTCCGACGGCACTGCGTTACGACACAGAATCTTGAATAGGAGACCACATGAACAACATTTCGAGTTCACCCTCATGGGGGACGACTGTCCTGCGTGTGATCGTGGGAGTCGTATTTTTGGTGCATGGTAGCCAGAAGTTATTCAGCTTTGGTTTTTCGGGCGTCACTGCATTTTTCACCCATGCCGGGATTCCCCTTCCGGCAGTATCGGCCCCGCTTGTAACTTTGGTTGAGTTTCTAGGAGGGCTCGCACTGATATTGGGGGTGGGCACTCGCGTTGCCGCGCTTCTGCTGGCTTGTGACATGGTAGGCGCGATTGTCTTCGTTCATTTCAAGAATGGATTCTTCATGCCAACCGGCTACGAGTTCGCGCTGACAATGTTGGCCGCCAACCTTAGCCTTGTTCTGACCGGACCAGGTGCTGCGTCAGTGGGCGGGATGATTGCGAAGAAGGTCTAGCGTCGTGGTTTGCGGGGACGCCGTTGCCGACGGTTCGGGTTGGGGCTGCCGAATACGCGAGCAAAAATCTTATCGATGTTCCGCAATTGCCGCTTCAGGTCAAAGGCTTGCTCGATTTGCTGAGGTGGCACGCGCCTGGTGATGTTCTTATCCTTTAACACCAGTTCGCGAAAATTCATTCCTTCTTTCCACGCTCGCATAGCATGGCTTTGCACCATCCGGTAGGCGTCCTCACGAGACACTCCGTGCTCCACCAAATCGAGCAACAGCTGTCCACTGAAAACCAGGCCACCGGTGCTCTCGAGATTCGCCTTCATACGCTCTGGATATACGAGCAAAGTATCGATTACGTTCGCAGTTTTCTGGAGCAAGTAGTCCACGAGCGCGGTCGAGTCGGGAATGATGATGCGTTCGACTGACGAGTGTGAGATGTCACGCTCGTGCCACAGGGCGACGTTTTCAAAGCCAGCCTGGGCGTTGGAACGCACCACACGTGCCAGACCGCTGATCTGTTCGAGGGTTATGGGGTTTCGTTTATGCGGCATGGCTGACGAGCCCTTCTGCTTTTCGCTGAAGAATTCCTCCGCTTCGCGCACTTCAGTCCGCTGCAGGTGACGAATCTCAGTTGCAATCTTGTCCAGGGTGCAGGCGATGACGGCCAGCGTGGCCAGATATGCGGCATGTCGATCGCGCTGGATTACCTGAGAGGAAACAGCTGCAGCTTTCAATCCCAGGCGGGCACAGATTTTCTCCTCTAGTTCTGGACTAAGGTGGGCCAAGGTGCCGACCGCGCCGGAAAACTTGCCGACGCGCATGTCTTCAGCGGCATGATTAAAGCGCGCGATATTCCGTTTGACCTCTGAGTACCAATTGGCCAATTTGAAACCAAAAGTGATGGGTTCGGCGTGAATCCCGTGGGTACGTCCGACCATGGGCGTGTCTTTGAACTCCCACGCGCGGCGCTTGACGACTTCGGAGAGCTGCTGCAAATCTTCACCGATGATCAACGAAGCTTGGCCGATCAGCAGCGCCTGGGCGGTGTCCACCACATCATTTGCGGTCAAGCCGTAGTGGAACCAGCGGGCTTGCGGGCCCACGATTTCCGCCACTGCTGTAGTAAAGGCAATCACGTCGTGGCGGACATCGGCTTCGATCTCGTGGATGCGCTCCAGATTGAAGTCCGCGCGTTCGCGTATAGCCTGGGCGGCAGCTTTGGGAACGATCCCAGCCTCAGCCAGGGTTTCCGTGGCGGCCACCTCGACCGCCAGCCAGGTGCGGAAGCGATTCTCATCGCTCCAGATGCGGCGCATGTCGGGCCGGGTATAGCGTGGAATCAAGGTGTCACTCCCTCACTGTTCTCTTGTGAAAATAGGGGACTAAGGATTCTAAATGCAGGCGAACTCAGTGGCTAGTGGGTTGGGGAACGAACGGCGCAGAACTGACTGCGAGCTAGTAAATGCAGCGTGTTCATCGTCTTCTTCGCCCTCCCATATAATATCGTGATACGATGTATTTGAGGGGACCCTTACCTTGCCACGATATAGTCCTGTCTGATGGAAAAAATACTCACTTTGCCTAGTTACCAATCCCTTGCTGAGCTTCGCTACCAGATCCGTCGATTTCTCCATTTTAGTGAGCAGGCTGCGCGGAAAGCAGGCCTGGAGCCTCGCCAACATCAGTTGATGCTGGCGCTAAAAGGGCTGCCAAAGAGTGTCAGGCCTCGCGTCCGAGAATTAGCGGAACGGCTGCAGATCGAACATCACAGTACGGTGGAATTGGTAAACCGGTTGTCTACGAGAGGGCTAGTCCGGCGGTGTCCAGCCGGTGAGGACCGGCGCGAGGTGTTGCTGACATTGACCCCAAAGGGCGAAAAAATGTTAGGCGAACTGTCACTGCATCACAAAGCCGAGTTGCGCATCCAAGGACCGGCACTCCTCACCGCGCTAAAGCGTGCCATGCAAGCGACAAGGACACCCAATGGGATTGCAGCCAAAACGCGCTCTCGAAGCTCGAGGCGAAGAGGCTAACCCATGCAGGAAACTCGTCGCGAGAAACTTTCTGGAGTGGACACAGGAAGCGGTGATGGAAACGCCCGACGCCTCAGTGCGACCGGCACCGCGCCGGCCGACGACGCAGGCGCAGTCGAGCCGGCACAATTTCGCATGGTGCTGGTGGCGTTCCTTGCTGCCGGGATTGGACTTGTCGCCGGCGGGGTCGCCTTTCTGCTGTACAAACTGATTGGCCTGTTCACCAATATCGCCTTTTATGGCCGCTTCGTAGCCGATTTTGTCAGTGCCCGCCACAATCATCTTGGGCTATGGGTAATTCCGATCCCGGTGATTGGCGGCATCATTGTCGGGTTCATGGCGAAGTATGGATCGTCCAAGATCAAAGGACACGGAATTCCCGAGGCCATGGAGGCGGTGTTGTTCAATCGCAGCCGCATCCAGCCGCGGGTTGCGATCCTTAAACCCATTTCGGCGGCAATCGCTATCGGCACCGGCGGGCCGTTCGGCGCCGAGGGCCCCATTATTCAGACTGGCGGCGCCGTGGGTTCGCTGGTCGGTCAGGTTTTTCATACCACGGCTTCCGAACGTAAGGTGCTGCTCGCCTGTGGAGCTGCGGCGGGGATGTCCGCCACTTTCAACACCCCGATCGCGGGCGTGATTCTGGCTATCGAACTTCTGTTGTTCGAATTCAAGTCTCGATCTTTCATTCCTCTCGTCATCGCCAGCACACTCGCCACCGCGGTTCATATGCAGCTGCTGGGTGCGGGGCCGATGTTCACAGTGACGGCCATGGACTTTGGCGTCCCGCGCGCCCTGCCGTTTTATCTTGTGCTGGGGGTGGTTTGTGGCCTGGCGGCGGTCGGATTCAGCAAGCTGCTTTACTGGACCGAGGACCAGTTCGAGAAGCTGCCGCTGGATCAGCTATGGTGGCCAGCGATTGGCGCGCTGGGCTTGGGGATCATCGGTTACTTCGTGCCGCGGGTTCTGGGCGTCGGATACGACACCATCAGCGACATCCTGAATGCCAATTTAGCCCTGAAGTTGCTAGTCGTAGTCATGATTGCCAAGGCGGTAGCGCTGGTCATTTCGCTGGGCTCGGGAACCTCTGGGGGATTGCTGGCGCCCATGTTCATGTCCAGCGCAGCCTTGGGAGGAGTTTTCGCCGTAGCCATCGACAGGATTTTTCCTGCGGCAAATCTGTCCCCGGGCGCGTTCGCTCTGGTTGCGATGGGCGCGGTGTTCGGAGCGGCCTCGCGTGCTACTTTCTCCTTCATTATTTTCGCCTTCGAAATCACTCGCGACTACAACTCCGTGTTGCCATTGATGCTGGTCAGCGTGATTGCGGATGGTCTCGCCATGCTGCTCATGCCGGGTTCTTCCATCATGACCGAGAAGCTGGCGCGCCGCGGCCTGCGCATTCACCAGGATTACGAAGCCGATGTGTTACACCAGATGACGGTTTCCGAGACCATGGATCGCGACGTGCCCACTCTTCCCGCCAACATGCGGGTGGGAGAGCTGGCAGAGCGCATTGCCGGTCGCGATCCGGTAGTAAGCCGCCATCAGGGGATGGTGATCGTTGATAGCGACGGCAAGCTCGTCGGCATCATTACGCGCGGCGATGTGCTGCGGGCGCTCGACCAGGATCCTTCAGGATCGATGAGTGTGTTAGAAGCGGGCAGTCGCAGGCTGGTTGTGACCTATCCCGACGAAGTGCTGCACGAAGCATCGTCCAAAATGCTGCGCAATGACATCGGTCGGCTACCAGTGGTGGACCGCAAAGATCCCACTCGCGTGGTTGGATACCTGGGAAGGCCCGGGGTCATGGCCGCACGCCTGCGCCGGTTGGAAGAAGAGCACGTGCGGGAGCCAGGGTGGATCAAAAGATTCTAGAGAGAGGCGTGCCCCGCATGTCTCGCCGCTTTTGCGAGACGTGGGGCATTTCCGCCAATACAACTCTTTAACAGTGGATGGTGCCTTCGATCCGGATCCTACCCTTGACAGAGAACGTTAAGGATGGGGCACCCAAGATGCACGCCCTGTGCGCGTTTCGAGGGCCGCGCTCTCACGCGAAGATGCGGGCCGCCCGCCCGGGATGGGTATATGATCAGTGCCGTTTTTGAACCAAGAAGGAGATTCAGGTATGAAATCACAACTGTTTGTCGCTGTCCTCGTTGTCGGTCTGGTAATGTCTGCTGTTCCCAGCAGTGCCTGCTCGAATACCACCATTCAGGGCAGTTGGGGATTCCTTCTAGCGGGCGCGAACAGTAACAAGTTGACCGCCGTCGTTGGCCAAATCACTGCTGATGGAAAAGGTGGCCTGACCGGGAGTGAGACCATAAGCAGCAACGGCGTGATCAGCCCCGACGTCGCGCTCACGGGAACTTATTCCATCACGACTGCCTGCACCGGTATGGCAACAATTACGCCATCCGGATTTCCCGCCGCCAAATACAATCTGACGGTAGTTTCGACGGGAAAACAAATCGAGATGGTGGACACGGCCACTGGATCTACCGAATTCGGGTACGCCTTGGCTCGGGGTACCAGCACTTGCACGGACGCGGCAGTCAAGGGCACCTTCGGCTTCGAGGGCGGAGGATTTAACTCATCGCTCGTGCCCAAAGCCTTTGCCGGTCAGGTCAAGCTTGATGGGGCAGGCAATCTTACCGGGACGGAGACCGCGAGTGTGGGTGGCACCATCGCCTCCGGGCCGATATCCGGCACGTATTCGGTCAATTCAGACTGCACTGGGTCGGTTAGCGTAACGTTCAAGACCAAGAAATTCATCAATAATTTCGTAATAGTGAACGGAGACAAATCGGCACTGGAGATTTCGACCGACTCCGGAGATATCACGACAACTACTGTTGCGAAGCAGTGATTCACCTCTGCTCAACCAGCGGTGGCTCTATCGGCGCCAGGCCCGAAGACGTTACGTTTGCTCAGTAGCGGGCCAGTTAGGAGGAATTAACAGCAATGCTGGAATACAAGATTCGTCAAGCAGGAGATGTCACGATCCTTGATCTGGCGGGCCGCATCAGTGTGGGGGAAGCGCTCGCCTTCGGCCCGGGAAGTGGCACGGTGCTGGGCGATGTAATTCGCGAGTTGGCCAACAAGGGTCACCGGAAGATTCTGCTCAACCTGAGAGATGTCAAGTACATCGACAGCTCCGGAATGGGAGATGTGGTGCGCAGCTTCACCAGCCTGCGGCGGCAGGGTGGCGACCTCAAGCTGTTTGGCCCGACCCCACCGGTGCTGGAAGTGCTGCGGATTACTAACCTCCACAAGGTCCTCGAGATCAAGGACGATGAGGCATCCGCCGTGCAGTCCTTCTCAAAGCAGACAGCCGCGGATTAGGGCGGGTGGCCCGGGCTACCCCTCGGGAGTAAAAACGGGATTAGCGCTGGGCCGCCGCTGTTGATTTCTGCGCCGCCGCGTGCCCGTTCTTCTTCTGGGCTGCCTCAATCAGCGGCCTTAGCGCCTGCACGGAGACGCCCAGGGTGCCTCCGGAGAAGCCGTCGATGAAGGCAGCGTTGATCCCGATAACCTGGCCCTGAGAATTGAATACCGGACCGCCGCTGGCGCCGTGCGCAGTGGGAGCGTCGTAGATAAGCTTGTCGCCGACCACGTCGCCCAGGTGGCCGCAGGTTGCGGAGGGACGAATCAGCGAGAGCGCCGCCAGTTCATTCGCCGCGCGGATGTCATCTCGCCGGTAGGCCAGGCGGTCATAAACCGCCGCCGGTGATTTCGCCACCATCCCCAGCACGCCCATCGGATAGCCGACTACAGCCACGAGCTCTCCGGGATTCGAAACGGCGTCAGCCAGGGGCAAAGGCCGGAGCTGGTTAATAGCCAGCGAATTCTCCACGTGAAGCACGGCCAAATCCCCGTGCGCGGATAGCGCCACCGGAGTGATGTCTACCGGAGTAGGAAACCCGGGGAAGAAGGCAATCAGTTTTTCCAGTCGCGGGACGGCGCCCTTCTTAATCAGGACGCTGGCCTCGGGGTCTCCATACCAGGGCTCGGCGACGTGGCGATTGGTAGCCAAGAGCCCTTCTGCCACGACAAAGCCGGTGCCGGAAATGCGTGCGCGGAGGGCGGGCCGCTGCTGAGGCATTCCAACCTGGTAAACCCCGTAAATGTAACAGATTGAATTGCGATAGCGGTTCAGGACCATGCTGGGCATGGCCTGCTCCTGCTTGAGTTGATCGACCTGCAGAGTCAACTCCTGGACCTGGTCGGCAAGCTCGTTAGTGGGCGCGGGGGCGTAGTGGTAGGCCAGGAAACCCGCCCCAATGAGCAGCAAAATGCCGAGCAGGACCTGGATTGTGTGATTCCAGGTAGCGCTGACTGGCTCTTCTTCGAATGAACTGTAGTTCTCGGTCATGAGGGTGGATCTCGGCTGCGCTGGGGTTGATTCGGGAGGGGGAAGTCCGCGACCACAGGGCAGACCGGTGACCCCTATCTTGTCGTGCGGGAGGCCGATCTCCTAGGGTACGGAAGGAGATGTACGGCAGGTCAGGGCATCTTCGAGTCCAAAGCGCTTAGCTTAGTCAAAAGCCTTTAACCGCAAAGTACGCAAAGCTTCCGCAAAGAGCGCGAAGAACAAAAAGCCGCCAGCCTTTTGGCTGACGGCCCAGAAGTCGAGCTGCGCTCGACTAGGCGGACGAGACGTCCGTCCCTACGTGAGCGTCAATTCTCGTACAGCAGTACACCCTCGGTTTCCTTCGAATCCACCGGGCGGTAGTACAGCTTGCCGCTTTCGAGGAAGACTTCGATGAACGCCGGGCGGGTGGTAATCGTGCCCTGGATCAGCGCTTCCGAAAGCGGGTCTTCGATGTATTTCTGCAAAGCCCGTCGCAGCGGACGCGCTCCGTAGCTGCGATCGCCCAGAGTCTGGTTCAGAATCCACTTCTTGGCCTCATCGGTGACAGTCACGGTGATCGATTTCTGGGCCAGATTCTGGTTCAACAGGCTGACCATCAGCTCGAGGATCTGAATGAGGTCCTGCTCGCTCAGGGCACTGAACAGGATGATTTCGTCCAGACGGTTCAGGAATTCGGGATTGAACGTACGCTTGACTTCGTTTCGCACCAGATCCTCGACCTTTTCCGAGACCATGTCTTCCTTGCTCGACTGGAATCCCAGGCCTTCGCGCTTCTGCAGGTAACGCGCGCCAATGTTCGAGGTCATGATGATAATGGTGTTCTTGAAGTCCACCGTGTTCCCGAGGCCGTCGGTGAGCTGGCCGTCTTCGAACACCTGTAGCAGGATGTTGAAGACGTCCGGATGCGCCTTCTCGATTTCATCCAGTAGGACGACCGAGTAGGGCGCGCGCTTGACGCGCTCGGTGAGCTGACCGCCTTCTTCGTAGCCCACGTAGCCTGGAGGCGAGCCGATCAGTTTTGAGACAGAGTGCTTCTCCATGAACTCGGACATATCGAAGCGGACCAGCGACTTCTCGCTGCCGAACATGAACTGCGCCAGAGTGCGGGCGACTTCGGTCTTGCCAACACCCGTGGGGCCCAGAAACAGGAACGAACCAATGGGCCGATTCGGGCTCTTCAGGCCGGCGCGGCTGCGGCGGATGGCGCGGGCCAGAGCGATGATGGCTTTGTCCTGCGAAATAATCCGCTTGTGCAGTTCCTCTTCAATGCGCAGCAGCTTCTGCGACTCTTCTTCCTTGATAGAGGTGATAGGCACGCCAGTCCAGCGCGAAACCACGTCCTCGATGTCCTCGCGGCCGACGACGCCGGTCGAGGACTCATCCAAATGATATTTCTCGCGAAGAGCGCGCAGGTTCTCGCGCTCTTTGCGTTCTTCGTCCGAATAGAAACGCGCCTTCTCGAACTCATGGTTCGCGATGGCGTTCTCCATGCGATGAACGATGAACTTGATTCGCTTCTGTACCTCGGTGAGCTCCTCAGGCAACGAAGTTTGGCGCAGCTTTACGCGCGCTCCGGCTTCATCGATAAGGTCGATCGCTTTATCCGGGAGGAAGCGGTCCGGAATGTACCGGTTGGAATGCGATACCGCAAAATTGATGGAGTCGTCAGTGTAGGTGACGGCGTGAAACTTCTCGTAGCGATCCTTAATTCCGAAGAGAATCTTGGCTGCATCGACCTCGTTCGGGGGCGGCACTTTCACTGCCTGGAAACGCCGTTCCAGCGAACGGTCCTTCTCGATCGACTTCCGATACTCACCGGGAGTAGTGGCGCCAATGCACTGGATCTCACCGCGTGACAGCGCCGGTTTCAAGATGTTGGCCGCATCGAGCGAGCCTTCCGCCGAGCCCGCGCCCACCAGAGTGTGCAACTCATCGATGAAAATAATGGAATTCTGTGATTCCATCAATTCCTTCATGATGGTCTTCAACCGCTCTTCAAATTGGCCGCGATATTTGGTTCCGGCTACGATCAGCGAAAGATCGAGGCCAAGGATGCGCTTATCGGCAAGAAATGAAGGAACTTCACCGTCCGCAATGCGCTGCGCCAGTCCTTCGACGATCGCGGTTTTTCCCACCCCGGGCTCCCCGATCAGAACCGGGTTGTTTTTGGTACGGCGACAAAGGATCTGCACAACCCGTTCGAGTTCACCTTCGCGTCCCACCAGCGGATCGAGCTGGTTGTCCATGGCAGCCTGGGTCAAGTCACGGGAAAATTCGCTGAGCAGGGAAGACTCACGCTGCCGCTGCGGCTGTGCTTTTTCCTGGCTGCTTCGCGCCAGTTCCTCCCGGATGCTCGAAAGGCGCAGGCCTCGCTCATGCAGAATTTCCGCAGCAAAGCACTTCTCTTCTCTGAGTAAACCCAAAAGCAAGTGCTCGGTACCAATATGTTTGTGCGAGAGGCGCTCTGCTTCCTCGGCCGCATAGGCCAGAACCCTTTTGCATTCATTGCTTAACGGGAGGTCGACGGAAGTCGATACCTTCTCCCGGATAGTAGTGTGACCTTCGATCTGCTTGCGAATGGATTCGACTGAGGCGTGAGAACGCAGGAATCGATTAGTCAGGGCCTTGTCTTCGCGCAAAAGTCCCAGCAGCAGGTGCTCCGTCTCAATGTAAGGCGACCCGAACTGACTCGCCTCGTATCGCGCGAAGAAGATGACGCGCCTTGCTTTCTCCGTATAACGTTCGAACATATAACCCTACCCTCTTGGCCCTCTGGGGGACTCGTGAGTCGGTTTGCTGGCGGCCCTCAGTCCTCTGAAATCCTTGGCCCTGAGTTTCATTATGCAATCCAGCTGCCAGCAAAGTCCATGGCCCATTCGAGTCGTTGACAAACCGTAGTCCCGTTACCAAAGACACCCAGGTGTTGTTTCTCCGCAAACCGGTTGCGCCTACTTGCGACCGGCCTAGACCGGAAGCGTCTCCGGTCCAATCTCCTCGATGCATCCCTGTTGTAACCGGAGCACGCGGTGGCAACGGCGTGCAAACGCAAAGTTGTGTGTAGCTATGAGGGAGGTGAGCCCATAATCGCGATGCAACCGGGAGATCAATTCAAACACCGAGTCCGCAGTCCGGCCGTCGAGGTCTCCGGTTGGCTCATCCGCCAGCAAAAGCTTAGGCCGGGTGATAAGCGCACGAGCCAGCGCCACGCGCTGTTGCTCACCTCCGGAAAGCTCCCCGGAACGGTGATGCGCACGCTGCTCCAAGCCAACCTCGCGCAGCCAGCGCGAAGCTTCTACTTGCGTTGTCTGCCGGGACGCTCCCCGCAGCAGAAGAGGCATTGCCACATTCTCCAGCGCCGTAAATTCCGGCAGCAGGTAGTGGAATTGCCAGACGAAACCGAGCTGTTGATTGCGAAACTCGGCGGCGTCGTTTTCCGTAAGCGAACTTACGCGCAAGTGGGCGCAGTATACGTCACCTGCGGAAGCGCTATCAAGAGCGCCCAGGATGTGTAGCAAGGTACTCTTTCCCGCGCCTGATTCGCCCACGATCGCAAGCATCTCGCCTTTGGCAACCTGGAACGATAAATTTTCAAAGAGCACCAAATCTGACTCGCCAGATCGGAAGACCTTCTTCAGGCCCTCGATCCGCAAGATCACTTCCGTAGCGGTTAGATGCAAAATATTAGCCCCTCGGCTCAGATTCAGGCGCGCCGGTGTGACCCCATTAAAACACGGACGCAGCGGCGATGGCTGCTACTGCCGTTTCCAGGAGCTTCTATACGAAAAACTGTATGCCGGTTCGCATCCGGAATGCCAAAATACGTCGAAAATGACAGCAACGCGCGATCGTCGGTCATTCGTAACGCAAAGCTTCGGCAGGCAGAATACGTGCCGCCGACCACGATGGATAAACCGTCGCAATCAGGGAAATTCCAATCGCAACCAGCGCGACCAGCACTCCATCCACCACGCGGGGCGCGAAGGGCACATAGTCGATGGAATAAACTTCCGGGGCGAGCGAAAGCAAATGGTAATGTCCGCCGATCCAGGATAGGGCATAACCGAGGACCAGCCCGATCGCCGTGCCAATCACACCGATCAGCATGCCCTGCGCGATGAAGACCCGGCGCACCTGAGCTTTGCGCGTCCCCATGGACATGAGCACGGCGATATCCCGGGTTTTTTCCATAACCATCATGGTTAGTGAGATCAGAATGTTGAGTGCCGCGACAAATACGATCAGGCCTATCGTGATGAAGGTGACCAGACGTTCCAACCGCAAAGCACGGAAGAGAGCTCGGTTCTGTTCCATCCAGTTCGTTGCCATGAAACCCTTGCCGGCAGCCTGTTCCAGCTTGTGACCAATTTCGCCGGCCTGATAGATGTCATCCACTTTGAACTCGATCACGGAAACCAGATCGCCGAGACCGAATAGTTGTTGTGCGTCGGATAGACGGGTGAAGGCCCAGGAACTGTCGTAGTCGTAGAAACCGGAGTTGAAAATTCCCGCCACGCGAAAGCGGTTGTACTTGGGGACCATGCCAAAGGGAGTCAGCTCGCCTTGCGGACTGGTGACGAGCACGACCGAGCCCAGGGTAGCGCCCAGCTCGTCGGCCATGTCCTTGCCAAGAACGATGGGAGGCATAGCTGCGACCCGCTCCTGGACGCCATCGAGAGCGGTAGGCGATTTCTCGGTTGGTGCAGTGCCGGCGCCTTGGCCCGCGGAAGATGAAACTGCATTTGTCGGCCGCTCTTCCAGGGCCTCCGCCGATCCGATCGTCACCGTGTTCAGCAGGTCGCTGACTTTTCGTTCATAGGCTGGCATCAAGCCCTTCAGCACGGCTCCCCGGGCCCGCGGTCCGCGCGAAATCAACACCTGTTCGTAGATAGCGGGAGCGGTAGCAAGTACGTGAGGCTCTTTCGACAGCCGACCCATGAGTGGACGCCAGTCTTTGATGCCGTCACTCTCGATGCGCAGCAGATTAACGTGGGAAGTCGAGCCCAGGAGACGATCCTGTAGATCCTGGCGAAATCCGTTGTTGATCGCGAGGGCGACGATCAGCGATGCGACTCCTGCAGCAACTCCCGCAATGGAGATACCGGTGATGACGCCGATGAAAGCCTGCCGTCTTTTCGCACGGAGATATCGGGAGGCGACAAAGAGTTCAAATCTCATGAAAGAAGCGATCAGCTTTCAGCCAAGCTCCGATTATAGCTAGGGGTGTTCGGGCCCTTTTCATGAGGCCGGATTCACAAGGAAATTCTCGTTCGAATCTTGGGGAGCATGGCCGGCACTTTTCGGCGGTATGCTCGATATTCTTCTCTGAATCGCTGTTCAAGTTCTGCATCTTCCAGGCAGATCATGACGGCACCGGAGATTACAGCGAAAGCTGTGAGGGCATAGCAAACGATCAATCCCGTGCCCATACTCCACGCCAGCATCTCGCATAAGTGGGCAAGGTAAACCGGGTGGCGAACGCGAGCCCGGATGCCAGTGGTTACCAATCGCTGTTCCGGATGCCCGGGAACAACTTCGGGAACACCGCCCAGTTGGGCGCCACTGAAGTGCTTTCCCGAACTCTTGTAAATCCAGAAGCCTGCGATGAAAAGCGCAGACGCAGGAACCCACGTCCACGCCGTTCGGTAAAGCGGAAGCTGCCGCCAAGGCGAAGTGATTGCGCCCAAGATGATCCACATGCCAATCCACGTGGGTATTAACACACGGTACGGAGAGCGTGAGTGTGAACGCCAGTAGTCTACCCGTGGATGAATCAGCAGCCAGAACGAGGGGATCGTGGCATAGATGACGCAGACGATCCATCCCATCATGCGTAGAAGCAGCTGCATGTGCGGATTTTATCTCGCTGTAGAGTACGCGGTTTTGATTTTGTGGCACAGTAGTGAGCGATGGCCGAATCCGCGAACTCCACTCTTGCCGGGCGAGCCGCGTTTGCCCATCCCGATTTTGTACGTTTTCAGCGCGCTCGCTTCTTCATCGTGATCACACTGGAGATGCAGTCGGTCGCGGTCGGATGGCAGGTTTACGAGATCACAAAACGGCCATTGGATCTGGGTCTGGTCGGCTTGGCACAATTTTTGCCTGGGATTCTACTGTTTTTGCTCTCAGGGCAGGCGGTGGACCGGTTCAACCGTCGAAAGCTGTTGACATTCTGTTATGGCGGATTTGCCTTGTGTTCTGGCCTACTGCTTGCTATCGCACAGCACGGTGTTCATTCGGCGTATCCAATCTATGCAGTAATCGCTTTGGTTGGGGCGGTTCGTTCCTTCAATGGACCCACAGCTCGTGCAATCCTGCCTCAACTGGTCCCGGAGCAACACTTTCCTAACGCAGTTGCCTGGAACGCGAGCATCTTCCAAACGGCGACCATTCTCGGCCCTGCAATCGGAGGACTTCTCTACGCCTTCGCTCACGGTCCGTCGGTGGTGTACGGAGCTGCTGGGCTCATAGCTGTGGCGTCGATGCTCTCCACTCTGCGGATCAGACCGCGGACGACGCGACGGCCGCGGCAACAAATTAGCTTGACCACTGTTTTGGCGGGATTGCGATACATCTGGCAGCAGAAGCTTATTCTTGGGTCGATTTCGCTGGATCTATTTGCTGTCTTGTTGGGCGGGGCTGTCGCGCTGCTTCCCGTGTACGCCCGGGAGATTCTAAAGACTGGGCCCTGGGGTCTTGGGCTACTGCGTAGCGCGCCAGGAGTAGGTGCGGCCGCCATGGCGCTTCTTCTGGCTCATCGACCGGTAAGAAGGCGGGCTGGGGCGACGATGTTGTGGTGTGTAACAGGATTTGGAGTCTTCACGATTCTGTTCGGAATCTCCCACAACCTTTGGTTATCCCTAATCGCACTGGTTTTGGTCGGAGCTACGGATATGGTGAGCGTGGTCATCCGCGGTATCTTGGTTCAGGTTGCCACACCGGATGAAATGCGCGGGCGGGTGAACGCGGTGGATATGATCTTTATCGGCGCCTCCAACGAACTCGGCCAATTCGAGTCTGGCCTGACCGCGCACTGGTTCGGCACCGTCCCGGCTGTGGTGTTGGGTGGCGTTGGCACGCTCTTGGTGATTGCCATTTGGGCATGGCGATTTCCGGAACTCAGGCAGGCAGATCAACTGAGTGGATCGAGCGCGTGATCGTCGTGTGGACAGTCGTCTGAATGGTCCCGCTACTTACCCCGGATTACTGTTTTTGCCGAACTCATGTTGTCGAATCGGTCGTACACTCGCACCACGACTACGTGCTCTAATTGGCCGCCTGTGTTCTTGAGAGGCGCCGTCGCGGAGGATGCGACCGCCGGTGCTGTAACTCGAAAATCGTAGCTTTCCATCTTCGAATCCGAAAGCTGTCCGACGGGTTCGACGAACTGCCAGTCACCCGCATCCACCGAGTACTCAGCTCGCTTGATTGGTGAGAAGCTGTCGACCGCCCGGAAGCTTGCATGAATCTGACTGCCTTCCGGGGACGCGTTCAAATTCTCGATCTGAGGCGGAGTAGTGTCCACTTCGAAGCGCGGGCTTTCCTTTTCTGCAGTGAGCGCCTGCTCAGGCGCGTGCGAGGGCGCGTCCGAGGCCACTACTTTGATGTTGTAACCACCGTCCGGCAAGAGCGAAGCATCGAAGGAATAGAACTTGTCAGACAGTTTGTCCTTGAGCAAGAGCCATCGGCTCTGCCCGTCGCCGCGGTACCAGACCGAATACACCATCTGGTCGTCATTTTCGTCGTGGACGGTCCATTTAACGCCGATGGAATCGCGGTCGTGCACGCTCGGCGGAGGCTGGTCGTAATGCGGCTGCGGGTTCCCGCCCGTACCACCGCTGCTATCGCCCACGCTCTTGGGAAGCGGCTGATAACGGGTACCGATCTGGACGTTGACTTCGTCGAAATCGGGAGCGACATTCTTAGGGAGATAGTTGAGTGTGACACTGTCCACCCGGGGTGCGGGGCTTCCGGCGTGTAGTATGGCTTTCCACTGGATGAACCGTGCCGGTGGCGCGTTTACTTCTCGCTCCTTCTGCAAGTCAATTTTCTTCCACGGACTCCAGTTGCGGTCGGGATTGTCCACATTGCCGCTGCGGGCAAGAAGCTCGACATTACCGGCGCCTCGAAACTCAGCCCGTCCCCAACGGGAGAAAATGTGAGCGTCGAACACATCACTCTCGTAGTTGCCTTCAGTTTCTGGAGCGCCTCCCAGCAGAAACACCTTTCCCAGGTTGCTGGTGGAGGTGTAAAGCCCGCCATTTGGAGCGCCAGCAAAAGCGGTCACCTGGCCGGCGCTGGCTTTGACCAAATCGGTGTACTCGTCTTCGCCCACAATGGCGAAAATATGGCCGCGGTTCCCCGTTCCGGCGAGTAAGCGCCCACTCTGATCGAACGCAAGTGCGTACACTAGGTCGTCATGCGACGTCCAAAATCGCGAGGGTGAGCCATCGAGAGAGATCCGGTAAATCTCGGATCCGCCTGTCGCCCCCACGCCGGGAAAGGGAATATTGCCGGTCACGGCGGGAGTGATAGGAGCTACGTTGGAGATCACCATGCCCGGCTGCTGGCCCACAGTCGGAGTTGGAGTGGGAACGGGAACTGGTACGGAAAAGCTTGACGGGCTGGTCCCGGTACGCTTCTCCCCCGCCCCGGCGGCATAGATGTTACCTGCCTTATCGATCGCCAGCGCGGTGATTTCCTTCTTGGGCGCGCTATAAAGTACGAAGCCTTCCCCGGATGGAGATATGCGGTAGATGAGACCACTGCCGTCTGAGCCGGCGATCAGGTTGCCCTTGGCGTCGATCGCCAGCACGCGAATGTGGGCTTCGTCACTCTTGAAAAAAGATGAGTGGTCTCCCTTGGGAGTGACCCGGAAGATTTCTCCTCGATCGCCAGTGGCTACGTACAGATTGCCAGCGTCGTCGAGAGCGAGGTCCCATATGTACTTGGTACCAGGTTCAAAGTAAACCGACGCGGAGAACTCGCTAGTGGATATCTTTCCTTGCGGATCTTTTGGAGCGTTGGCCCCGGTGCGCCGCTCAATGCGATAAACCTTGCCATCCGGATTCGTGGCGGCATAGATGACGCCGCTCTTAGCGACTACCAGCGCTTGAACCTGCAATTCCTGGGGCTCGAAGATTGGCACGGTTTGGCCATCCGGCGCGATGCGATAAATCCGCGCAGGAGCTCCGGTGGCCACATAAAGACTTCCGCCCTTGTCTGCCGCGATTGACCAGATGTAAGCAGATGGAGTGGTTGCGACGGCTTTAAAAACGGGAGCGAGTTCAAGTCCGCCCGCGCTGCGAACGGCCACACCCTTAGTGGTGCCCTTGGTTAATTCGTCGAACTTTGATTGCTCCCAGGTGCGCGTGCCTTCCGCAAATGCAAAAGAGAGAGAAAAAAGCAGAAAGAGTGGGATGATAACGGATAGCGTACGCAGACGAATTGCCAAGTTATACCTCAATAATCGGCTTGGAGGGACAATTCAGACTATCACGGGAGAACTGAGTTGATGCTGGCGCGGACAGGCGCGGCCTGTCCGCCCTAAGTTACTACTTGATGGTGATCGTCAGCACTTGCGCACCAGAGACGACGTAGTCCAGGGGCGCAGTGGCGGTCTCGTTTACCGAAGATTCACCCAGCACCTGCATTTCCTGGGTCCCACGCATTCCGTCCATGACGTTCATGATGGAAAGCGGAAGGGCGGGCATCACCTTGTCGGCGACCATGACTTCAGGGTCAGCCTCCAACAGCGAAACGTAGACCCGATCGTTGGTGTGCTGTTTGTTCAACAAAGCGATGGTGGAAGCGAGATCCAGCTTGCGGCCAAACAACGGCGCGCCATGCCGGATACGGTCGAGCGTATCGCCATCACTTACGAGAATGTGCAGCGGGCCCTTGGAGGTCGAAGTCGGGATGTGAATCGGAATCTGGCGCACGACGGCCTCACCGCGGTAGGGACGCAACGCAGTTTCAATAATAATTTCGTCTCCCGGTCGAGCTTCGGTCAGGTCGGTATGGGCGCTTTCCAGGCGTGCCCAGCGGCGGTCGCGCACAATCTGGAAATCCAACTGAACGCCACGCACATCAGGTATGTTGTAGGGGTTGTCGTAGATGCGGCCGAAACGGTCGCCTACTGAAAGCGCAGCCAGCACCGCGGCGGGCTGTCCGCCATCGGCGGCAGCGAACATATTTCGCACGGTGACGTCAGGGTATCCAACCACGCTGATGCGTCCATTCATACGATAAGTGGTGTCTTCCCCGTACTCGTTCACACCATGCAGCGCGTTAAATACCGTGGCCATCATTGCCAGCGGACTAAGATGCGCGTTGTTCAGCACTTCGTAGTGAAATTGCTTGGGGGTTGGGCCACCCTGGATGTTTAGCGTCACGGGAATCATGTCGGGCTTTTTGCCAAACTCACCCATAATGCCCGTATGGCGGTCCTGTACGAACGCGCCCACCGGTTCGGTGGTGTTGATAATCTTGAAAGCATTTAGGGGCGAGGCCAAGGTAGCCACGACCTGCGCCTTGGTCATCGGAAGGTCGATCTGCCCGAACTGAAGCAAGGGATGGCCGCAGGCGAGAAGATGTTGAGCATCCATGTATGTAACGGTGCAGGTGGCAGCAATATCCATATCCCCGCGCACCAGTATGGCGCTTACCGCAGAGCCGGGCTCTAGCGGTTCAGGCTGTTTGGCGCCGCTGGCCGAGCCTACGCCCATCACGGGGACGATTCCCGCGGCTGCGAACTGGGGAGCAAAAAGCCGCATCGCCTCTTCCGAAAACCCATTGAATACCAGCGGCGTTTCGATGGGCTTTAGGTAGTTGGCATAATCATGCTGAAGCCCGCTAGAAGTCCCGGGCCCTGAGGTCTTACTTGTAGTTTCAGGAGATGCCTTGGCCGGGAGCGCGCTGAAGGCCGGACTGCGGTCCATGGCATTGATTTCCAACATCTCCCCAATCGGGGTAACGCCTGCAATCGGTTCCTTGGAGAATTCCCCAATGCGAAATGCCAGTGCTCCGGCGAGCTTGCCGTCAAGATAAACAGGGCTGCCGCTCATGCCCGCCACGACACCCGTATACTCAGCCTTCGTCCCACCCAAGCGAACCAGGATCACGTCTCCCTTGGGACCGTTGGCGTTCTTCAGTACGCCTAATACTTCCACGTCCATGGGTTCGGGCGTAGTGCCCTGAAACACGGTGTATGCGACGCCTCGCATTCCGGCGTGGATCTGGTCAAGAGCTATGGTTTCAATCGGTTTGGAATTTTGTGCACCGATGGCGTAAGACAACAGAAAATAGGACAAAACAGCGCTGCTGAGAACGGCACGTCTCATGAAATTTCCCCAGGATGGCGAACGATCCGCCGACAACTTACACTTCGCTCTGTATTCGGTTTGCCGGGTGGGAGAGTATCTAAACTTGAGGCCGAGCAAAACATCCCAAACGCGAAGCTCTGCGTCTATACTAGCACAGGGTTTTCCGAGGAGTTCCATGTTTTACACTGATTTTCGGGGGAGTTTCACTCCCTTTCGTAGACGCGCTCTGGCTATCTTATTGTTGCTATTTGTTTTGGGGGTGTTGCTGGAAGGGACCGTCCCGCTGGCTGCTCAGAGCCAGCCGGGGTCCGCTCCCGCCGCCAACGGCCAGCAGGAGCCGCCTCCGGCGGCAGGGGGCCCGCAGAGCGATGTGGGGCCTTACGCGATTCCGAACAAGAAGGAGGAGCCTCCGCCGCCTCCGCCGCCAGCGAAGCCTAAGAAGATCGAAGGCATGCCGGATTATTCCATCCGGGTCGACGTGCCTCTGGTGCAAGTTCCTGTCGCAGTGACGACCAAGGACGGGCAGTTCATCTCCAATTTAAAAAAAGAGAACTTTCGCGTGTTCGAGGATGGCGCTCCCCAAACCATCAGCAACTTCACCATCTCGGAAGCGCCGATCACTGCCGTGCTAGTAGTAGAGTTTGCCTCTACCAATTATTACTTCATTATCGACGCATTGAACGCCTCTTACTCGTTCGCGAACACGCTGAAAAAGGATGACTGGGTGGCGGTCATCGCCTATGACATGAAGCCGCAGATCATGGTGGATTTTACGCAGGACAAGAAGGCAGTCTACGGCGCGCTGAACCAGTTGCGCATGCCGGGCTTCTCCGAAACGAACCTATTCGACGCCTTGTACGACACGCTGGACCGCATCGATCGAATCGAAGGGCACAAGTACATCGTTTTGATCAGCACCGGCTTCGACAGTTTTAGCAAGCTAAACCTCGACCAGATCACAAAGAAGGTTAAGGCTACGCCCGATGTGACGATCTTTTCTGTGAGCGTCGGGTGGGCACTGCGCGAATACTGCGAAACTCACGGGTGTACGGGCTACTCGCACGGCGCTGGCATCCCCATCAACCGGATGGATTATCTGCAAGCCGATAATGAGATGCAGACTTTCGCTCGCTTGACCGGGGGCCGCTATTACCAGCCGCGGTTTCAAGCGGAATTCCCGCAGATTTTTCACGACATCGCTGGCGACATTCGCAACCAGTACCAAATTTCTTATCGCCCGACCAATCCTAAGCTCGACGGCAGCTATCGCAAGCTGAAGGTCGATATCGTGGCGCCTGATGGTGGTCCGCTGAAAATAAGAGACCAAAAAGGCAAAGACGTGAAATACCAGATCATCGCGCGAGAGGGTTACACGGCGAAGCACACAGTGGAATAGCGGCCGTTCTATCTAGTGCACGTGGACGAGTTGATCCAGCAGCAGCATCAACCCCACTCCAAGAAACACCACTAGTGCTACTCCCGCCCCCGGCTCACGATTTACCTCAGGAATGAGGTCCGAGGCAGCCACGTAGATTGTGACTCCAGCCGAGAGCGGCAGCCCAAAGCTCACTTCACGGCGCAACAGTGCCATAGTCAATACACCGGCAAACGTGGCAGCCCCCAGGAGCATGGACGCTCCCCAAGCCACGCCTCGGCTGCGCCCACTCGCCAACATCACGGATGCTACGGTGAATCCCTCTGGAATTTTGTGTAGAAAAATGGCAAAGAAAATGATCCATCCCAGCCAATTGGAAACGATGAAGCCGGACGCAATGGCGATACCGTCGAAGAAGGTGTGGATGATCAATCCAACCAGCACTGAGTAACCCTTGTGACTGTGTAGAAATTGATCCTCATGCGTTTCTTCTCCGAAGTGAAAGTGCGGAGTGGCGGTGTGCTCGAAAAAGTGAATGATCAGGTAACCTGCGAGGACAAGTAATGTCGCGCTCTTGCCGCGCAGTGCAAGACTTGCGGGATAGACCTCCACCAAAGCAGTCGCCAGCATAAAACCGGCGCCGAGAGCGACGAAGTATTTCAGGTAGGAACGCTCCCAGTGCTTCTGGACGATGATGGCGCCGCCGAAAACATTGGCTGCAGCGGCCGTCAGGCCCAGAATCAGGCTGAGAAGTATGGGGTGCATGGGTGCCGGAGGATGATACCAGTTCTCGGTTCCTGGTTCTCCGTTCCCAGTTATGCAGCCGGCAGATTGATGCGATGAGACCGTTATGAGCTGTGAAGCATGAACCGTGAACTGGTAACCGAGAACAGAGAACGGATTTTTTAGCCGCTATGCCTGATGTGCATCACATCGCCGTCCTGCACGATATAGTCTTTGCCTTCCAGACGCAGAGTACCTTTGGCGCGGGCGTTGGCTTCCGAACCGGCTTCGAGGAGTTGGTCCCAGCGGATGGTTTCAGCGCGAATGAAGTGTTTCTCTAAATCGGAATGGATCGCGCCAGCGGCTTCAACCGCCCGGGTATGGACGGGAATCGTCCAGGCGCGGCACTCGTCTTCCCCCGCAGTGAAGAATGAAATTAATCCCAGCAGAGAGTAGGTGGTACGAATGAGCCGCACCAGGCCGCTTTCTAGCAGGCCATAGCTGGAGAGGAACTCGGCGGCATCAGCGTCGCTCATCTGTGCGAGCTCCGCCTCCACTTTGCCGCAAATGGCGGCCGCAGCGGCGTTAGGGCGGGATGCAACTTCCGTCAACTTATGTTTGCTGACAGCCTTCTCGAGGTCTTTGCCAAGTTCTGTGCTCTCATTCACATTAAGCACATAGAGAATCGGCTTCTCACTGAGGAACATGAAGCCGCGAAGACGCTTTTTGTCCTCGGGCATCATTTCCATCTCGCGCAGCGGGCGTTCAGATCCCAAATGAGCGTTGGCACGCTTGAGCAAGTCGAATTCTTTTTCCAGGTCAGCCGAGCGCATTTTCTTGAGATCTTTTTCCAGCCGTTCCAATCGCTTCTCAATCTGGCCAAGATCGCTGACCATGAGATCGAATTCGACATTCTTAATATCCCGCAAAGGGTCGACTGGCCCGACGTGAGGGATGGAGGGGTCGTCGAAAGCACGGACCACGTGGGCCAGCGCATCCACGTAGCGCAAGTGTCCAAGGTAGGCGGTCTCTTTGAGCGCTTCCTGTCCGATCGCGCCGACGTCCACGTATTCAACGGAAGCGTGGGTAAGCTTCTTTGGGTTATAGAGCGCCGCCAGGCGGTCTAGGCGATCGTCAGGAACCTTGGCGACGCCGATATGGGCCTCGCGCGGGTTGGCATAGGCTTGTTGGGAGAGATGCGCCTTGGTCAAGATGCCGAACAGAGACGTCTTGCCTACTTGCGGCAGGCCGATGATGCCCGTTTTCATAGGGAAAGCTGCTAGCTTGTAGCTCCTGGTTAGTCCTGTGAAGGATAAATGATGATGCGACGTTACAGAAATTGATTGGGGCAGTTAGCGCTGAAAGCTGGAAGCGGTTAAGTACGCGACCACCAGTCCGAGCAGCAACACCCCACCCTCCAGCCGCGTCGACCAGACGTGCAAGGCGTCGAACTGCATGCGGGCGGGATTGTCCGGAGGAACCGAATCAATCTCCCCGGGGATAGCCGCTCGCAGGGTATCCATCCGCGGAATGATGGCGAATTGGGAAATCAGAGTGAGTGCGAGCATGATGCAGATGAGCAAATGGCGACCTCCAAATACATGCGCCGCGCCGCTAATAAGCCGGTTGTAAAGCAGTGACGTGGCGAGAAAAACGAAACCGGAAATGATTCCCATCCAATGCAGAATATTAAGAGACCGTCCTACCACCAGCCCCGCGAGATGCCGGCTGGGAAGCACGGAGAAAGCCGTTTGGGCCACCACCGGAAAGAATATCAGTCCGCCCAGCCAAACGATCAGTGAAAGCAGCATTAGGAAACGAAGGAAACTCATGCTCGAGCATTATGCAGGTCGAATGGGGAGAACGCCAGCGGCGCTGTAACCAATACATGGATCCTTCGCCGCACTCAGGATGACAAGGTTTGTGTGCTTACACCGGTACGGGCACACTCTCCACGATCTCGCGGATGACTTGGTCAGCCTGTTCGGACTTCTTCAGAGTAGAAGAATAAGTGCCATTCAGAACCACGCGATGGGCGAAGACTGGAACCACCAGCGGCTTGAAATCTTCCGGGACGCAGAAGGTGCGGCCGTCAAGAAAAGCCATGGCCTGAGCGGCGCGGTAGAGCATTTGTGAGCCCCGTGGGGAGACGCCTAACGAAAAGTGTTCTGATTCGCGCGTCTTGCGCACAATCGCCAGGGTATAGCTGACCAATGAATCGTCCACCCGAACTTGCGTCACGGCCTGTTGCATTTCAAGCACATCGGTGCCGCTGATTACCGGCTCGAGAATTTCTAACTGCGCTGTGCCCGCCTCCGAGCGGAGAATTTCACGTTCGGCGCTGCCGTCTGGGTAGCCCATCCGCAGCCGCATCAGGAAACGATCGAGTTGGGATTCTGGCAGCGGATAAGTTCCGTGGTGTTCTACGGGGTTCTGTGTGGCTATAACCAGGAACGGTTGCGGCAGCGGATGGGTATGAGCATCGACTGTGACCTGCCCTTCATTCATAGCTTCCAGCAAGGCCGATTGGGTTTTTGGCGTGGTGCGGTTGATTTCATCGGCCAGGAGGACATTGGTGAAAATGGGCCCGCGCTTGAACTCGAATTCCTGCTCAATAGCGGAGTAGATGGAGATTCCCAGGACGTCGGATGGCAGCATGTCGCTGGTGAATTGCACGCGCTGAAAACTGCAGTCGAGCGCCCGAGCCAGTGCCTGCGCCAGGGTGGTTTTGCCCACGCCGGGCATGCCTTCGATGAGCAGGTGCCCACGAGCCATCATCGAAACCAGAGCGAGACGGATAACGTCGTCCTTGCCGCGGATAACCTTGCGCAGAGCGCTTTCCAGTTGCGCCGTCCGATGAGATGCGGCTACAGCGGTTTCAGGAGACATGCGAATCTCGATTTTACTAGGCATGGAAAGGCGATTACCGGCATGCAAGCTGGCTGCCGGGTACCAAAGTCATGCTGCCGACGATCAGTTGTCAGAGTCAATCAGCAGCTAGAACGCGAAAGACTTCTGATCTTGCGGTCAGTATCGGTGAAAACGAGAGACGCCAGGGCCGGCACCGCGTTACTGCGTGAACTCTGCCGGCCTGCCGGTCAGGCGCTCGATGCGCTTAGCAATCGGCGGATGCGTGGAGAATAAGCTGCCGAAATTCATTCCCAACAGTGGCTGGACGATGAAAAGATGCGCCGTCGAAGGCGTACCGACCATGGGCACGCGACGCGAAGAGGCATCAAGTTTTGCTAGCGCGCTGGCCAGAGCATAGGGATTGCCGGTAAAGTGCGCCCCAGTAGCATCTGCCTGGTATTCGCGAGAGCGCGATACCGCGAGCTGAATGAGCATGGCGGCAAAGGGAGCCAAAATCAGCATGAGAATGGAACCGAAGCCTCCACCTCTGCGCTCGTCGCGGTCGCCCATCCCGCCGAAAAAGAAGCCAAAGCGTGCTAAATACGTGATGGCACCGGCGATCGTGGCGGCGATCGAACTGATCAGGATGTCACGATTGTTCACATGTCCGAGTTCGTGCGCCAGCACGCCTTCCAGTTCCTCATCGTTGAGCAGATTCAGAATCCCTTCGGTGACCGCCACCGAGGCATGGGCTGGGTTCCGACCGGTCGCGAAAGCGTTGGGCGAGTCAGTAGGAATCACATAAATCTTCGGCATAGGCAGGCCGATCTTTTGCGTCATGCGCTCCACGACGTTATAGACCCTTGGCAACTGTTCCCGGGTAACAGGTTGAGCACGATAAGTGGCGAGCGCAATTTTGTCGGAGAAAAAGTACGCGACAAAGTTAGTGACGGCAGCGATCCCCAACGCTAAGAGCATGCCGTTCTCGCCGCCGAAGGCTCGGCCAATCGCCATCAGCAGCAGCGTCATTGCCGTGAGCAAGAGGGCGGTTTTGAACGTGTTTCCCATAGAAATATCCTCAGTTCTAAGTCATTAGATGGTACGCCGAAGGGACGGATTCAAGGCCAGCTTAGTGGGTAACTTGGCGCTTTATTTCGGGGCGCTGCGGGCGAGGGCCCGTTCCAGAGTCTGATCGAGTGCCGCCTTCACCTTCTCGTACTCCGGTTGCGAGATGCGACCCTGTTTGTGCTCCACCTCGAGTTGAAAGAGTTCTTCTTTCAGAGCTTCGAGCAGTAGCCCGGAACGTCCAGTCGACGGGGCTTTTGCTATCACTGGAGCAATTGGTGCCGCTAAATCGGAAGGGACGTCCATAGCGGCATGTTTGGAACGCCCGGCGATGTAGACCGCTCCAGCCGCCAGCACGATTGCGAACCCACCCAGAATGTACCAGCGATACTTTTGCAGTGGATCGGGAGCATCGATGGGCGGGCCCAGTCCTCCTCCCGGACGTGTATCGCGACCGCGAGCCTGTGGCGGGGCAACGGTGGCGGAACCGTCGCCTTCATTTGAGGAGTTTTCTGCTTGAAGCATGCCATTCCCCGACACTGCGAATGCCAGGTCTTGGCCCGGCTTGACTTTGGCCGCAACCTCCGCAACAGCGCCAGGCGGAGTCGGCGGCTGCTTCTCTTCGTAAACTCCCGCCTGAGCCGAAGAAAACTGAATCGACTGAGGCAGGATTACAACAAAGTGCTCCAGAGGATAGAGCGTCTTGGGATCCAGATTGGCTTTACCGTCGTAAGGAACGTGGTATGTGACTTGGAATTGGGTCGTGCCGGGACGCAAGGGGAAGACAAAGGCGTAGCGTCCCTTTTCTGCTTCCGGAACGGGCGCGGTATTAACTGCTTGTCCTCCCGATGTCTGGGCTTGCGCAGAATCGATCTGTGCGCCGCTTGGTAGATAAAATTCGAAGTTGTGCTCATTCATCTGCGTTCGCGGCGGTTTGGACGTATTGTCGACGGCAAACAGCCGCATTATGGCCAGCTCTCCCTTGCTGGCCTGCAGGTACATCAAGTCCGCAGTTACATTGATGCCTTCAGCCTTTTTCGACACATCGTAGACTTGCAGGTCGACCGAAGTGTTTCCCGGAGGCGCCATGCGGTGGTAGGTGACGCCCTGATGAATAGCGCGAATCAAGTGGGGGCTGGCGGCGTCATCCAGTTTGAAGCTGAAATTCCCCTGGACATCGGTCTTGGTACGGGCGGCTTCCTCCATACCTTGGGCAAGCTTGATTAGAACAACGTCGTCGCCGGCCGCAGGCTTGTTGGTCGTGCCATTCTTCAGGTTGCCGGTAAGGGTTTGGGCAGAGGCAAAGGCAGCAAGAAGGAGGAGAACAGTAAGGAAGCTCGCGTCGCGCTTTATTGCAACCGCGCTGGCGCGCGGTTGCGGCGCGGTTGCTCGCCTGGATCCTTCGTTCGGACAAAGAACGTCCTCGCTCATGATGACATGGGTTAGGAACTTCAAACTCTCGCTCCTCCTGTATCGCGAACTGGCGGAATTTCCTCGAGGTGCGCAATCTCGGCTAGGATGGCTGCAGCTTCCTCTTCCAAAGATACTTTCATCGCGCGATAGTCAGAATCCGGGAACTTGCCGGCTTTATATTCAAAGTTCAAGTCGCGAAGATTCTCGTAGACCACTTCCTTGCGCTCGCGTAAATAGACCAGGCGGGTCTTCTCCTGGCCGACATACAAACTGCCAGGCAAATAGAAAATGTAGACCAGGACACAGAGGGTAATGAGAGCACAGACGAGAATAATCATACTTCCGTGTCCCTTCTCGCTTGTTCGCGGAACTGGTCAAGCTCCGGACCCCCGCCGATGCCGTCTCCTCCGACGACGTGGCCAGCACCCCGGCGATCGCTGCCGCGCCAGGCGAGCACAACCAGGACAACGGTCGTCAGTCCAAGCGCCAGCGCCAGATATGGCATGACCCAGGCAACGCGGTTGAAACCGCTCGTGGTAGGTGCGATCAACACGGTGGGCCCGTATTTCTGGACGAAGGATTGCAGTACCAAATCGTCGCTGTCAGGACGGTTCATCGCTGCGGCCAGTTCTCCACGCATGCCATCCGACAACGGACAACCGACGTGATTACACTCCAACAGCACCTGATTGCAGCCACACACGCACATTAATTTATGGCCCAACTGGTTGAAGCGTGCGTCTTCGTCCCCAGCTCCCATGAGAGTCACGATCGCGAGCGACAGCACCACGATTTGGATGACGCGCTTCGACGGCAGTTTGTGAGAAATCATGGGCAGTGTGAACAACCTCAAGCCTAGGTTCGCGCCGCCACTGGCTCGGGCTCGATTCGCGCCGGAGCAGTCACCCGCGCCGGCATTGCATTCGGCACCAGCGCTATGATGGTTCCAAAGATCATCACCAGCGCTCCGATCCAGATCCACATCACGAGCGGATTGAGGTGAGCTTTGATAATTGGACGCCCCGTCTCGGGATTAACGCCTTCATAGACCAGGTAAAGGTCTCTGACCAGGAACAGGTCTTCGCTGAAAGTGGGGTGAATCTGGGGGATGGTTTGCGTCTGCTGGCTGGCCTTGTAGAAGCGCCGCTCTGGGAACATCGTCGTAATCTGCTTCCCACTCCTGAAAACGTTGATGATGGCCCACTGGTTGCTGTAGTTCGGATTATCCTCCTCGGTATAGGACTGGCAAACCAGCGTGTAGGGGCCGATGGTCATATGGTCGCCGTAGCCCATCTCCTTCTCTGCCTCGCGGTTGAAGGGAGTTCCGAGAATTCCTATGACCACCACGGCTACGCCGAAGTGGACAATGTAGCCGCCGTATCGGCGGGTGTTCCGATGCCATAGGTGCGCCATGGAAGCGAGCAAACCCTGCCCTGTATGCCTGGATATGACACGGCCGCCGCGCACGAACTCTGAGATCACGGTGAGAGCCACCAGAGTGGCTAACATTGCGGCCATCAGCGCATAGAAGTAGGAGATGTCTGTCCACGGGCGAACGCCAAAGACGATCATCAGAATCCCAACCAGAGCTGCACCCAGCGTCGGCCACAGGAAGTTACGCTTCAAGCTCTCCAGCGACGTGTTGCGCCACGCGAGCAGGGGACCGACGGCAGTGAGCAGCAAAAGCAACAGGATGACCGGGATGGTTACATGATTGTAGAAGGGCGGCCCGACCGTGATCTTATGGCCCTGCACCCATTCGGAGAGGATGGGAAACAGCGTGCCCCAGAGCACCGTGAAGCAGAACAAAACAAACAGCAGGTTGTTAAACAGAAAGCTGGACTCGCGCGACACCAGTGACTCCAGCCTGTGTTCACTCTGCAAATGCGACCGGTTCTTCACGTAAAAGAAGATGCAGGTAGCAAGGATTATCGCCAGGAAGCCGACGAACCAGTCCCCAATCGAAGATTGGGCGAAGGCGTGAACCGAGCTGACCACGCCGCTGCGAGTCAGAAATGTGCCGAAGATGGAAAGCATGAAGGTGACGAAAATAAGCCACACGTTCCACACCTTCAGCATGCCGCGTTTCTCCTGCATCATTACCGAGTGCAGGAACGCGGTGCCGGTCAGCCACGGCATGAACGAGGCGTTCTCCACCGGGTCCCAGCCCCAGTAGCCTCCCCAGCCCAGCACCGAGTAGGCCCAGTGAGCCCCGAGAAACACGCCGCAAGTCAGGAATCCCCAGGTCACCATCGTCCATCGGCGGGTGATGTGGATCCATTTTTCGCCCGGATAGCGCATGGCCAGAGCCCCTAGCGCAAAGGCGAAGGGCACGGTGAATCCCACATATCCCAAATACAGCATGGGTGGATGGATCACCATTTCGGGATATTGCAGCAGTGGGTTGAGACCGTTGCCGTCGGCTGGTAGCGTGCCCTGCATTACGGCGAATGGGTGAGCCGCGAAATTCAGCAGGAGCAAAAAGAAGACCTGGACAGCCGCGATGATGACCGAGGCGTGGGCAAAAAGCCTGCTGTCAGTCCTATGGCGGAGCCTAAGGACCAGTCCATACGCGGACAAAAGTAACGACCAGAACAACAGGGAGCCTTCCTGTCCGGACCACAAGACGGCGAACTTGTAGGGAATGGGTAGATCACGATTGCTGTGATGAAAAATATAGGCGATGGAGAAGTCGTCCTGGAAGGCGGAAATGACCAATACCAGAGCAGCCAGGAAAACCACAGCAAAAAGGGCAATCCCCGCCCGCCGCGCAGTCTCTCCCAGGCGATCCGATCCCGCGCCCGGACGTGCCAAGGCAAACAGTCCAGCCAGGAACGAATAAGCGCTCAAGGCCAATGCAAGCAGGAGCGCAAAACTGCCGATTTGCGACATGGGGGATCCTGACGTATTTTTTCAGAAACACGAGCAGGAGGCAACAGCAAAGCTCGGAGCAAAGTTATTAATATTCAGAGCTTTGCCGTAATGTCGAAAGGTACTGGGAGTTACCCGAGACCGCTTCGTCACGCTGGGCCGAACTGGGAAGAGGCTGAAGGGACATAGACTCCCCAGTGAGGCGGAAGATCAGCGTTCTCCGGGATCCCGAATCTAGGCGCTCTGTTGCTGGTTCGTGCGGGCTAGGATTTCGCGCTCGGCTACAAACCAGTCTTCATTTTCGTGGCCCGGAGTATATCCCCGCTGCGCGTACAACTCATAGGCGCGGCGGCGAATTTCGGCTTCCAGGTCTGTCTGAGAGCCATTCGCTTCGGGATTGGTAACCGCGGTCGCGGTCGCTGCATTCGTGGTGCGAGTGTTGCCATTGCGGGGGGACTTTGCTCTAGCCATAATCGGATACTCCTTACAGATACCAAGGTTCAGCAATGAACCAAATGGATGAATTAGCCACATGCGCCGGACTGCCGGTGTCTGAAAGTTTTGTGGCGGATGATGTTCTTAATAATAAACCGAACAGGCTGTGGATTTGTTAAAGAATGAACAAAAAAATACTCCGTTTAGCGCGGTTCAATTAGTAGAAATCGTGGGAGGTAGTCTCGGCGCGGGTGATGGAAAGCGGTAACACCCGCTGGGCTTTCACCGAAATAACGTTATCTTGGTTCTGCAGAATGCCTTCCACCATCAGGAACTGCTCGGAAGATACCAGCATCCGGTTTTTCTGAAATAAATCTGGGGTGATGATGGCGTTGGCTACCCCGGTTTCGTCCTCCAGGCTAAGAAAAACAAACCCTTTGGCGGTTCCAGGACGCTGGCGGGCGATGACACATCCCCCAACTCGCACGGACTTACCGTTTGAAATGTGGCTGAGCTCAATGGCTTTACGGATTCCCATGGCCTGCATTCGAGGACGGTGATAGGCCATGGGATGCGGGCCAACAGTCAAGCCAGTGCCTCGAAAATCAGCGACCAGGCGTTCTTCGGCATTCATAGCACGCAGCGGGGACTTAGCGTCGGGTTCGGGTAGTTCATCCACCAGCGGCCCAGAGTGTCGAACGGCACGTTCGACTTGCCAGAGAGCGTCGCGACGATGGAAAGCGATATCAGATTTCTGATTGCAGATTTCAGATTGATTTGCGTCATCGGTTGCAACCTGCAATCTAAAATCTTCATTCTGAAATTCTTTTCTGTTCTTGCGACTCGGTGGAGAATTACCGATTGAATTCAAAGCCCCGATTTCTGCCAACGTATTCAGCTCGTCCTTACGCAGTTCAGGAACACGGCGGACGAGATCATGAATGGAAACAAACGGCGCGATACTTCGCTGACGGACCAGCGCCTGGCCAGCTTCCTCGCGCAACCCGCGTGCATAGTGCAGGCCAAGGCGTAGTACCGCCGTCTTGCCGGCTGTTCCCACGACTGTACAGTCCCACTCGGACTTCATCACATCAATCGACAGCACCTTCAGCCCGTGCCGTTGCGCATCTTTGACGATGGTGGCGGGACGATAGAAGCCCATCGGCTGATTATTGAGCAAGGCAGCAGTGAAAGCGGCCAGATAATGACACTTCAAATAGGCACTGGCATAGGCAAGCAGCGCGAAACTAGCAGCATGAGACTCGGGAAATCCGTAAAGAGCGAAGGATGTAATCGAGAGAATAATTTGTTCCTGAGCTTCCCGTGAAATGCCGTTTTGTTCCATGCCGCTGCGGAGCCTGGCCTCGATTTCTTTCATGCGGGTCTGGGAGCGTTTGAAACCCATGGCGCGACGCAATTCCTCAGCCTCGCCCCCACTAAATCCGGCGGCAATCATGGCCATGCGCAACAACTGTTCCTGAAAGAGCGGCACTCCCAGCGTGCGCGTCAGGACGGGCTCGAGTGAAGGATGCAAGTAGTTGACCGACTCGCGTCCCATGCGGCGCTGCAAATAAGGATTCACCATCTGACCGACGATAGGGCCAGGGCGAATGATTGCCACTTGCACCACGATGTCATAAAAGCGTTGTGGCCGCAGGCGCGGCAGGCATGACATCTGCGCCCGGCTCTCGATTTGAAACATGCCGATGGTATCGGCCTTTTGCAGCGTGGAATACACCGTGGGATCGTCAGGCGGAAGGTGGGCGAGGTCCACTTCCTCGCCATAATGATTGCGGATGAGTTCGAGGGAATCTTCCAGCACGGCCATCATGCCCAGGCCGAGCAGGTCAACTTTGATGATGCCCAGGTCATTGCAGTCTTCTTTGTCCCACTGCACTACGACGCGTCCGGGCATGGAGGCAGGTTCGAGCGGCACCACGGAATCAAGTTGCCCCTGGCAGATGACCATGCCACCAGAATGTTGGCCGAGGTGGCGCGGCAGATCCTGCACCGCCTCGCAGAGCTCGAAATATTTGCGCAGCCGAGGGTGATTTAGGTCCAAGCCGGCATCACGGAAGCGATGATCGAGGGTGTCGTTGGCATCCTTGTATTCCCAGGTGGAGACGGCGGCTGAGACTCTATCAAGCGTCTCCGGATCGAAGCCCAGCGCCTTGCCAATTTCGCGAGAAGCCATGCGGCTGCGATAGGTAATGACATTGGCAGTCATAGCGGCGCCGCGTTCCCCGTAGCGCTGGTAAAAATACTGGATTACCCGCTCGCGCTGATCGCCGCTGGGGAGGTCGAGATCAATGTCGGGCCACTCGCCGCGTTCCTCCGATAGGAAGCGCTCGAAGAGCAGTTCCATGCCTACCGGATCCACGGCGGTGATGCCGAGCGAGTAACAGACTGCGCTGTTGGCCGCGGAGCCGCGTCCCTGCACCAGAATGTTTTGCTCGCGGCAGTAGCGGACCAGGTCCCAGACAATGAGAAAGTAGCCGGCAAGATTCAGCTTTTGGATGAGCGACAACTCGCGCTCGATCTGATGGCGAGCACGATTCTTGAGGTCAGTGGCGGCCCGGCCATAGTGCTGCTGGAAACCTCCCCAACTGCGTTCCCGCAGAAACGACATCATGGTCTCGCCTTCGGGTACCGGGTACTTGGGAAATTCATATCCCAAATCGCTGAGCGCGAATTCGAAGCGAGACGACAATTCCACCGTATTCGCGATCGCCTCGGGCAGATCGGCGAACAGTTGTTGCATCTCCTGCGGCGATTTCAGGTGACGCTCGGAATTGCGGGCCAGCAGACGTCCAGCAGTGGCCAGCGTGCGATGGTTGCGGATGGCAGTGAAAACATCACAAAGCTCGCGCTCATGGGCGGTGGCATAGCAAACGCCGTTGGTGGCCAATAGCGGAAGCCGGAGGGAACGCGCAATTTCGATGGCAACGCGGTTGCGAGCTTCCTGCTCGCAGTGAAAATGGCGCTGCAGTTCTACATAAACATTGTCACGGCCAAAAACCTCCGTCAGGTGCTCGATCGAGCGCTGAGCTTCTTCCTTTCCACCTTGGGCAAGTGCGGTTGCGAGTGGACCCTCGTCGCCTCCGGTCAGGCAAATGAGGCCGGCCGCGTGTTCTCGCAATTCCTCTTCGTGAACAGTTCCCTCGCCTTTCTTTGCGCGGAGTTTCATCTTGGTGATCAGGCGGCAAAGATTCTGGTAGGCGGTGCGGGAAGAGACAAGGAGGGGAAGACGGAAAGAGATTTTTGAATGTTCGGATTTATGAATTGTCGAATTGAAAACATCTCGATCCTTTGACGGATTCTTAAATTCGTCAATCCGGAAATTCGTCAATCCGAATATTTCACACATTACTTCCGCTCCGATGTGTGCCTTGATCCCGGCCTTCTCCGCTGCCATGTGAAAACGAGGAGCGCCATACACGCCGTCCCGGTCGAGCAGGGCCATGGCCGGCATGTGCAGGTTGGCGCAGTTTGCGATCAGATCTTCAGGCAGGGAAGCGCCTTCGAGAAAACTGAAGGCAGAGCGGGAATGAAATTCGATGTACATTGCAAATCTTTTTCATCACAGAGTCACGGAGTCACAGAGAAAATCTTTGGAGTTGCTAGTCATAAGTTCCCTCTACATACCATCCCCCGCTGAGCAGATCGCGGACCAACCGATAAAGCGCGATCCCGGTTTCCTCTTGCATCGCGATGTCCCATTCATCGCGGGCCCAGCCTTCCTGGTCCCACCAATCGCCTGACGAGCGCCAGGGGCCGGCTGCCCAGACGATTTCTCCCTGGATCGGTCTGTGCCCGGAGCAGGCCAGGCGCGATGGTCCACCATCCCGTAGCGTCACTGCAGCGCGCAAAGGCGGACGGAAGATACGCAGCGCGGTGACAGCATTCGCTTTCTCCTGATTGCCAGCAGGTTTGTCTTCTTTTCGCGACACACTTTCTCGCGGCATTTCGGGCGCGAAGCGTTTCATTCGAAAACCTTCCGGACGGTGTGTATCCAGCAACTCGAGCGATCCGACCTGGTTTTCACCCACAATGCCTGCAATTCTGGCAAGTGTGAGTTCGAGCTTTTCTGGCTCTGGTGAGGGCGGAAGAAAAAGACCGCCCTGAGCCGCACGCGGACGCGCCGGCTCCGCTGACAAATAAATGTTTAGAATGGGCGCCCCGGGGGGATGCGCCTTCAAATCAAGCTGCAGTAGCTTGAGGAAAGTTTTAGCATCCCGCATCGGGATGGGAAGCCGAAGCGTACGTTGAAAAATCTTGCGACTCTCGCTTTCACAATAAGGCTGCCGAGCTTGCACTCGGCCTCGACGGGCGGGGGCGTCCGTCTCCACATGAGCGGTCGGTTCAATAATTTCTTCTGCATGGCATCCTTGCTCCAACTTCAACCGCAGCCGCAGTTCCTGCGTTGCCAGAGCGTGCGTACTCAGCCGAGCGCACAATTGTTCCAGCAGCCGGCCTAATAGAAATGCCAGGGGCTCAAGCAACACGAGCGGATACTCCAATTCGATGGCTTCTTCGAAAACCAGCGGCGGTTCGACCGGAACCAATGTGCGGAAAGTCTTGCCCCGGGCCAGTTGCTGCAAGCGAACGCCTTTCTGTCCTAAGCGCTCGCTGATGGCAACGTCCGGCAAGGCAGCTAATGCCCGCAGATTGCGCACTCCCCAACGGCTGAAGGTTTCTGAAAATTGCTCGATTTCTTGGGCGTCGCAAAAGCTTTCCAAAAGGACTTGTACCAGTAGAGAGCCCAACTGCTCTGATTCCTTCCCCGCGGGAATCACGGTCTCGCCGCGAAAGCCACGAGCAGCGAGTGCAGCCGTATCAGGATTGGAAGCCACTGCGACGTTGGCTTTGAGTCCGAGAGCGAAAGCACGACGAGCCACATCACGTGCAATCTTGGACAGAGAACCAAAAAGTGATTCCAGTCCTCCCAGGTCAAGAAGAATAGTGTCGCAGCCTGCATCTTCTACTCGTGGCGAAAACGACTGCGCACAGTCCAGTAGTGCGGCGTGAGCCACAGCTTCTTGCAGCGAAGAACGGGTGCGCAGCGCCAGACCAGCACAGGCTTCCACTTGTAGCTTGGTCATTCCTGGTTCTACCCCGGCCCGGCGAGCATGTTCGTTCAGGGCGAAAACTTTTTGCAGAGGCGCTTTACCTTCGAGCACAACCACAGACTGGGAACGCAGCTCAGGTTCGGCGCGGAGGAGTGCTTCCACGGGAAAATCAGGAACGAAGATGCAAGCAAAAGGCATTGATCGTCATGTCTTCAGACAGTCGACAGACAGCGACGCTACGAAACCCGTGTTTTGGTCAGGAACGCTGCCGTGATCGATCCTGATGGCTTGCGCTCCATGCGCGAACGCAATAGTTCTCCTTCTACGCGGATTCCCTCCAGCAATTGCGTATGAGTTGGAGATAATTTCTTTTGTTCAGAATGTTGAGTGCCGAAAACTGAAAGCTTTTTTGACGCTTGCAATCTCACCAGCAGAGAAGCGCAAGTTTGCGCGCACGGCGCTTGGGCCACGACGAACAGCACCGTGGTTGTGTACTCTACGGCGCGCTGAAAACGAAACCAGGTAGTCAACGGAATGCGCCGCGCTGTCTGAATCGGAACATCACCAAGATCAATAGCCACCAGACCGAAGCCGCCGCTTTGCAGAAGCAGGTCTGTGACCCGCAGCGCTCGCTCCAGCAATTTGTAATTCTTCCCCTCAGAGGTTAAAGCCCGTTCTTTTGAGTGAATCTTTTTGGCATGACTGAACGAGTCCTCTTCTTGATCGTGCTTTTTATTGGGAAGACCGCATTGCACCCAGAGCAGTCTTTCAAGATCCACTCCCGCGGCAGCGGCCGAGACGGGATCAAAGGCATCGGTGGCATCCACTAAAGCGCAGACTTCTTCGCGTTGGGTCGCTGAAGCGAAAGAAGCCAGCAGCACGCTGGTGCGTCCGGAAGAGGCTGGTCCACAGATTTCGCTCAGGCATCCCCGTGGCAATCCGCCGGTGAGTTGATCAATCTCGGAGATTCCGCTGGAAACCATTTCCAGTGCGGGCCGCACCTCGAGCCGCGATGCCGGAACTACCCCGTGCAGCCTGGGCAACTCGGAAAGCCGTTCTAGAAGGAGCGCGGGCCCGTCTTTCGCAGCAAAAGCAATAGGGCGGTGGCACAGAGCAGCAGGGGTACAAATCGACGGAGAAGACATGGGGAACCCTCAGAAGTTCAGGGAACGTCGAAGCAGGTAGCTTCGAAAGCGAAGATTTGTTTATTCGCTTTTTATTCGCCTATAGAATTCTGCTATTAAGAGGTCTGCTTGTCAAGAGGAAGGAGAATTTTCATGACTTTTAAATCCATTTAGGACATGGATACCATTTGGGGGTGTGCCAAGAACCAGAGAAGGGAAGGACACAGAACAATGAATACTTCCTGCGATTTGCGACCCGAAACGATGCGCGTCCTGGCTGCGGCCCATCAGGACGCTTTGTTATAATCACACCCGGCCCGGCGGCGCTATCGTCTAGGGGTTAGGACGGAAGATTCTCAATCTTCAAACCCGGGTTCGATTCCCGGTAGCGCTACCAACTCTTCCATTTAGCTAAAATCCCCAGTATTAATGCGGTATATAGCGATATTCTGCCGCCTTCTTTATAGTCTTGCCTGTCCCCGAATTTCGCTCTCGTTCCTGCCAGTCATGGACAGGAAGTGGACAGTAAGCCTGGCTTGCCAGGCTCTAGCTCGAGGGGGGAGTTCCTTATGCGGCACCCAGGTTCGCCATTTTGCACATGTTTTGTGGCAGCATAAGCGCACGTTCCGGTGTGTAATGGCCGTGCACTCCAAACCGTTCATCGTAGCGCGCAACAAATGCATTGCGCCCAAACAACGGCGCGTCGAGTGCATACCGCCCGGCTACGCAATCCGAGAGTTCTCCAACGATCCGCGAGGCCGCTACTGGTACGTGGTCACGACTCTTGAGGTACTAGCGCCCAAGAAACGCCAGGTTGATCGCGCCTGAGTAGTGCGCGATTTCTGAGAGATAACTATTAGCGATGCCAGTTCCAGACCGGGTCGCCTTTGGCATCGCGCAGGACGAACGTGTCGTTACCCTTCACAACTTCACGGACGAGGATAAGGTCCAGTTCGCCCTGCTTAACTTTCGAGCCGGTGAGGGCGATCTCGTCCCCTTTGCTGAAGCCCATCCCCATATCATCGAAGAAGGACTTGGGGCAGAGATACACGTCCAATGAGTCTGTTCCGATCTTCACCAGCAAGTGGGCGGCTTCCTTCTCGCTGCCCTTGGATGGCAACTTCAACTCTTCCACAGTTCCCTTCATCTTGGCCTCGGCGTGGAGGTCGTATTTGGGAGGATTCGCTACGTTGGCTTGGTTTTTCTGGGTACTTGCCGTTGCAACGCAGAGAAGCGTGAGACATGCCACTTGGAAAAGAATCCTGCAAGAAGTATCAGACGGGGCTAGTTGTTTCGCGAGACGCATGGCTTCCCCTTTCAATGAGGCACGAGGAGCCGGTGCGGGTACGAAGGATTAGCCGGTTCCTGTCCTTTATTAGCTACGTAGGATGAAGCCAGCGGTCTCGATCAGCATGATACTCCAATTTTGATGCCCGAGATCCGGCAGTTCGGGGAGGGCCTGGAAGGGCAAGTAGGTCGCGGATTCTGCGCTTGTAGGTCGCGGATTTATCGTGAGGTTTGAGTCTCGGGTTTTGCGTGGGTTTGGAGCAGAAAAGGCGCGCGGGAGCGCGCCTTTTCTATTAATGGTGTGGTTTTTCAGGCTGCGGTGGCGAGCGGCTGGATGTGCCCCAGCTGAGTAAAGAGCGTGTATTGGTCGTAATAGCAGGTGCCCGACACAGGCCGCCCTTCTTTGTCGAAGTGGCAGACTTCGCAGAACGGCAGAGACATCTTGCGTCCGGTGGGCTTGAGCGAACCGAGCGGTCCATCATGGGTGCCTTCGACGATAAACTGGGCGACGACAATGTCTCCCGCATCAATATACTCAGGCTTGGTGATTCGGCCATCTGAGAAAGCCTTGGCCCACGTTTCGGTCCACTCCCGGAACTGGTCCCGACCGTTCAAGTCAAGACCCCTGGCAGTATCGGTGTAAACGAGGCCCGCGGCCGCGTTGCGAACCACACCGGCGAAGTCGCGCTTATTCCAGCTCTCGTGTGCGGCACGGAGTGTTTCCACGTTCTTGGAAGCCATAGTGTCTCCTTTTCTTATGGAAGTTGAGATCGGGCGAGGCGCGAACCCCGCCCATGGTGATTACGAAGCATCCACCCGGCGCTTCAGGCGGCTTTGCCGGCAGCGATTCTATGGGTGGTTGAGGTGTGGACCTCAAACGTTCGAATCACGGGTTCGGCCTCAAGCAAGTGTTTGAGCATTTCATGGATCTTGGGATATTGCTCCTGGCGGTAGCGTTCAGCATCCTCCTTGCTGTTCCAGAAGCTTATTCCCAAAACCCGAGACGATTCGGTGTCCGACACTAGAACAGCCTCATCGACGAAACCGCGCTGTTTCTTCAGGATCGGCACCGCCTTTTCATTGATGGTGTCGGAGAGTTCTTTCGATTTGCCTGATTTGCTGGTGAATTCAACGACCCGTGTGAACATACATGTGCTCCTTTCGTAGGCTAGAGGTGAAAGGAACCCGCCGCGAACGGAACGGTGGCGGAAATGATTTGTCGACGTTTGCAAGCTACGTTATGCCTCGGAGGGCTTCCGGTCAATTGCCCAAATGTGGTGCATTGACCCCGGCGTCGGCAAATCTCTAACACGTCACATGAAGAATCGCGTTAGTGTCTTTAGGATTTTGCCTTAACATCTCGATTGCTTCGATGGTCGGCAGAACCAACACCTTGATCTTTAGGCGCTCGGCCTCGCGCTGCACCTGTTGCATCACCGGCAGTCGACCGTATGCGCCGCTGCCGATGACGAGCTGGCGGCATTTCCAGGGGATGTTTTCTTCGACGGAAAGTGGGGTGTGCCCAAACTCCTCCGAGAATGTCTTGGACGGCTTTTTGTTGCGTTTGGAGATTTCTCCGCGATCGATCACGACATCATGCTCATACGTTCTGCCATCGATCTGGATGGAGCCGAAGCAGAAGTTGTCAAACTGCATAGGCGCCTCCTTTAGAGAATGTATCAGGCGCTTTTCTTGAGGTGATGGCGGAGAAGGCGGACCAACTCTGCTCCACTTCCTTGCTGCCGCAATCCGGGCAAATGACTTCGCCTTTATCGTATTCGGCAAGCGTCAGCACCTTCGAGAATGTTTTCTTGCAGGCGTGGCAGAAGAACT
>Ga0210408_10000685_pt1 | contig 39708 bp, 27 predicted proteins | sample IncBWH4MmetaG_FD_155471 | JGI IMG/M metagenome (GOLD analysis project Ga0210408, IMG submission 155471) | Forest soil microbial communities from Barre Woods Harvard Forest LTER site, Petersham, Massachusetts, United States - Inc-BW-H-4-M | ecosystem: Environmental > Terrestrial > Soil >...
TCATCGCCCGTGTGATAAATCACCAGCCGGTCCCCCGCCTTCATCCCCCGCAGATTCTTCACTGCTACCGGATTCGTCACCCCATCCCAGATCGTCGTCTTGTCTCGCAGCAAATCCGCAAACGAATACACCGAAGCCTCGCTCTTCAATAGATAGTCCATAAGAAATATCCCCTTAGTGCCTTGGTGATCTTGAATGAAATCAAATACGAGTGGGAATTACAGACTCACGCCCTAGTGCCCTTAGTGTCCTTAGTGTTGAAGCTTTATTCCCCCGCGATACCCGGCATGCCGGAACAATTGCGCCTCAACCCGATCGCGATGCCCCTACCTCTTGAACTTCCCGCTTCGACACCTGAGACCTCACCCCTGGCGCCCAAGACTCAACATTTGTCCTACTTCGCTCCCGGATCTTTCTTCTCGCTATCCTTGTCGTCTTTCTTGTCCGTAGGATTCTCCTTCTTGGGCTCGTTCGCATGATCTTCATAGATCGAGTACTGCTTCTGCGGCAGCACCAGCTTGACCTTGATCTCCATCGTGGGCGAGTTCACGTCATAGTCTTCCCCGAATGTCTGAAACCCTGGCGCCAGCACCTGCACACGCAGCTTGCCATACGGGACGCCATCAAAATTCGTCTTCCCCTCGCTGTCGGTCTTCAGCTCGAACCCCCCGCGTCCCTGCTTCCCGTGCGCGTTCACCGGATGCAGCACCACGGCGGCATTTCGCACCGGCTTGCCGTTGTAGTCCTTGATCACCAAAAAGTTGAGCTCCGCCGTTGACTCTTGCGCCCGAGCCGTCGGCCCCAGTACGACCACGACCGTCGCGACCACCACCAGAACCCTCTTCAAAGACCGAAGCATAGCCAGACCACCGCCCACCGGATTCGAAACCGCCCACATTCTAAGCACCCCCGCTCCCCCTGTCACCTCTTGACAACCAGCAGGCTCGCCCCCTACAATTAGCACTCAACCAAATTGAGTGCTAACAACCAGTGCGTCTGCAATCTAACCCAAACAAAACACTCTACATAACGAAAGGAGTCGATACGCTATGGCGACCAAATTCACCCCCCTCCACGACCGAATCGTAGTCCGGAGGGTAGAAGAAGCCGAAACCACCCGAGGTGGAATCATCATCCCTGATTCGGCCAAGGATAAGCCGCAAGAGGGAGAAGTTCTCTCGGTGGGGCGCGGCAAGAGCAATGATGAAGGCAAGGTGTTCCCTCTGGCTGTGAAGGAGGGGGATCGCGTGCTGTTCGGCAAGTATGCGGGAACCGAGATCAAGATTGATGGCGAGGATTTCGTCATCATGCGGGAAGAGGAAGTGCTCGGCATCCTGGTGGGGTCGGGTACGACTGCCGGTAAGAAGGAAGCGGTCGGCGCGAAGCGGTAGGCGGGCTTTGAGCCGCGAGCTTTGAGCTTCGAGTTTGGAGCTACGAAGGTTCGAGTTCGCGCTACGAGATCCCAATACGAGACTGCGGAATTCCGGAACACGAACTGTTCCGGAACACCAACTCATAGACATTCATCGACACTATCGACATTGAGGAGAAACAGAAATGGCTAAGCAGATTGTTCATGGCGAGGAGTCGCGGCAGGCGATTCTACGCGGCGTCAACATTTTGGCGGACGCGGTAAAAGTCACGCTGGGCCCCCGTGGGCGCAACGTAGTCATCGAGAAGAAATTCGGGTCGCCGACCATCACCAAGGACGGCGTCACCGTAGCGAAGGAAATCGAATTGAAGGATGCGCTCGAAAACATGGGCGCGCAGATGGTTCGCGAAGTCGCTTCCAAGACTTCCGATGTGGCCGGCGACGGCACCACCACTGCCACGGTTCTTGCTCAAGCGATTTATCGCGAAGGCGTGAAGACGGTTGCGGCGGGCGCGAACCCGATGGCGCTCAAGCGCGGCATCGAGAAGGCGATCGCAGTCATTGCCGGCGAAATCGACAAGAAGACCGGCGAGCGCGGCAAGGGCAAGCTGGACGAGTTCTCCAAGCCCGTGACCGGCGACATGATTGCCCAGGTTGGCACCATCTCCGCCAACAACGACGAGACCATCGGCAAGATCATTGCCGAGGCCATGAAGAAAGTCGGCAAGGACGGCGTCATCACGGTCGAAGAGTCGAAGACGCTCGAGACCCAGCTGGAAGTGGTCGAGGGCATGCAGTTTGACCGCGGCTACCTATCTCCGTATTTTGTGACCGATCCGGAGCGGATGGAAGCCGCGCTCGAGAACGCCTACATCCTGATCCACGAAAAGAAGATCAGCTCGATGAAGGACCTGCTCCCGCTGCTCGAGCAAATCGCGAAGGGCGGCAAGCCACTGCTGATCATCGCAGAAGACGTTGAGGGCGAGGCGCTCGCAACCCTGGTGGTCAACAAGCTGCGCGGCACATTGCAGGTTTGCGCGGTGAAAGCTCCGGGCTTCGGCGACCGGCGGAAGGCGATGCTGCAGGATATCGCCATCCTGACGGGCGGCAAGGCCATCACGGAAGACCTGGGTATCAAGCTGGAGAACGTCCAGGTTCAGGACCTCGGTCAGGCCAAGAAGCTCACCATCGACAAGGACAACACGACCATCGTCGAAGGCAAGGGCAAGCACGTCGAGATCGAAGGCCGGGTGAAGGAAATCCGCAGCCAGGTCGAGAAGACGACCAGCGACTACGACCGCGAGAAGTTGCAGGAGCGGTTGGCGAAGCTGGTGGGCGGAGTCGCGGTGATCAAGGTCGGCGCGGCCACCGAAACCGAGATGAAAGAGAAGAAAGCCCGAGTGGAAGACGCCATGCACGCGACGCGGGCCGCGGTGGAAGAAGGGATTGTCCCGGGCGGCGGAGTGGCGCTGGCGCGCTGCATCGCGGCCATCGACAAGCTGAAGGTGACGGGCGACGAGCAGATCGGCGTCAACATCGTGAAGCGGGCTCTGGAAGAGCCGTTGCGCCAGATCGTCGGCAACGCCGGCGAAGAGGGTGCAGTGATTCTGGGCAAGGTGCTCGATGCAAAAGACGCCAACTACGGCTACAACGCGTTGACCGGGGAGTTCGAAGACCTGGTCAAGGCGGGCGTGCTGGATCCGACGAAAGTGGTGCGGACCGCGCTCCAGAATGCCGGATCAATTGCGTCCCTGATGCTCACGACCGAAGCGCTGGTGTCGGAACTGCCGGAGGAGAAGAAAGCTCCGGCGGGCGGCGGCGGCCACGGGGGTGGGATGGAAGGGATGTACTGAGAACCGCTGTCAGCTCTCAGCTATCGGCAAGAACAGAGGCCCCGCTCTTCGGAGCGGGGCTTTTCTTTGTTGGTCGATGGTCGTCGGTCGTTAGCAGGGCGTGAGGGTGTCGGCCCGACGTACCGATGCTAGGTACCGCACACCGCATCGCAACCCCACTCCATCGCACAGAGCGCGATTGAATTGATTGGACAAGAGCGAAGGCTCGATCGATCGGGGCGGTCTTGGTTTGAGGACTAAGGCTTCTCGAAAAGGAAGGAGCCTTCGCATGATGCAGGGACGACACACACTGAAGCGCGGCGTGAGCCCGCGAGCCGCCGGGCTACCCTCTGGCCTCCTTCCGGGACTCGGGTTCAATGCTGAGCTTTCCCAGGCTTACGCTCTGAGCTAAGTCATTGCCGCCCCCGCCGGGGCTGGAGCCCCGGCGATTGGTATTGACTGCTCGTCTCAGCGGCCGGTCCTGGGTGTTTGGATGGGGCGTTTTTGAGAGCGACTGCAACGGTCGCTCGGGATTCGTCACCATGGGAATGAGGAGGGCAATCCCATGTCCGCAAAAAAGGCAACTGATTTAGCTACTACGAGTCCCGCCACGGTCGAGTGTTGTCCACAGCTCGAACCGTGCGAGGTGTGCGACGTACTGAACTTTCCTTACCGACTTCCATTTCGACCGCTAGTCGTGGCGGGAGACCAGCAGCAGGTCGTTCCCGTGGAGGTCACGCTGCACTTCCGCCTGACACGCTGTTCGGGACCGCTTTCTCTGGGAGATCTGATGTATTCGACGACGCTTTTGCCGGGCGAGAAAGTGCAGCTGTACTCGAGCGACCGGCACTCGCGCTTCAGTTTCGATAGCGAGACGAAGCTTTCCTACCATACCGAGACGACTTCGGAAGAGTCTTACTACGCGGCGGGCATGGCGTATGGGATGAGCAATCTCAACTTACTCGATACCACTAAGTCGAGCTCGTCGTTCAGTTCAGCTTCAGTCAGCGGCGGCGGCGGAGCGGGCATCGACCTGGGTTTCTTCAGTATCGGCGGTTCGGCGGCGGCGGGATCTTACGACGCAAACTCAACGAGTACTCTGGCCCACTCTCTGAGTCAGCATTCGCAATCGTTGCAGCAGCACATGGAGGTGAGCACGCGGGCGGCTGCGTCCACGTCGGTGGGCGAGGTGGCGACGCGGACGCACCAGCAGGGAGAATCAGAGGATCAGTATGAATCGTCTTCGCGGTCGTTCTCAAACCCGAACCACTGTCACGCGCTGACCTTCCTTTTTTACCGGATCAACAAGTGTCAGACAGTGAAGTTTGAGCTGGTGAGCATCGACCGGCGGGTGGACGATCCGCTGGCCCCGACGGGAGTGGACTTGAATCCTCCGAAGCCGGTGACCGGTGTTGCCGTTCTCTCGAGCAGAGTGTTGGCGACGAGTTCGAACCGTCTGGATGTCGCGACGCGGGCCCTGCAGAGCGTGGCGGTCGAACAGGAAGGCGCGAGTGCTGCGACGGGAGTTCTGGCGGCAAGGTTCGCAAACTTCGGCGCGCAAGCTCCCATTCCGGTCAACGTGCGGCAAGCGGCCCTGCAGCAGGTGGACCAGGACCTGGTGAACGAAGGGTTGCTCGACAAGGTCGGGGGGCAGGTTACGCCCGCAGTACAAAACGCGTTGGGTTGGGAGAAGACGATGTCGATTCCCACGCCCGGAGTGCTGGTGAAGGGCTGCCTGGATGATTGCGACATCTGCGAGCCGGAAGTGACGAAGCTGCTGGATCTGGAGATCGCGCGCAAGGATCTGGAGAACCAGCTGCTGGCCAAAAAGATCGCGCTGCTGGAGAAGTCGCAGGAGTACCGCTGCTGCCCGGCGGAGGAGGAAGAGAGCGGCACGGCAGCGTAGGAGGTGGGGGGCCGGGATCGCGCGTGGTCTCGCCCTCATTTTGCGAACGGAATTCCGGGTTTCCAGTTTCAGGTTTCGAGCGGCTGCGGCCCGATACCCCTGGGCCGCCGGACAGACGAGGGCGTCCGTTCCTACGTGAACTGGGCGCATTTCCCCACGTGCCAAACTGCCCATGTATTTTCATCCGATACCGAACTAACGGGCATTGGGAAGAAGGCCTTTTTCTACTAACACGGGCGGACGACGCGCCTTGGTGGCTTGCTCGTACGCGTAGGCATAGCCCAGGAGGTCACCGTCTCTCCAGGGCTTCGCGGAGATTTCCAAACCAAAGGGCAACCCGTCGGGATAGAAACCTGCAGGCACTACCACCGCGGGGATGCCGATCATGTTGACCCAGCTGGTGGCGCTGTGGGGGCCTTCGCTGACGCGGCCATCCTGTGGCATGGTTTCGTCCGGCGGCGGCATCTGGATGGCGGGATAGACCAGGCCATCGAGATGGAATTTCTCGAAGACTTCGCGGTAGGCCTCAAGCATGCGGCGGCGCGGCGTGTAGTAGTTCACTTCAGCGTCGGGATCGGATTCGAGGATACGCTGCGCAATCGGTGGATCGGTCTTGGGATTACCCTCGGCGACGCCTCCGCCAATGATCGTAGCGGGGAGAGGCGAGCCGACCGCTTTGGCATATTCGTCCGAGGAGTGATACTCGGCGGGGCCAAAGGTCTTGAGAAACGCCTCGGTCCCTTCGCGAATGTAGGGCAAGGTGCAGACGCGGCTGGCGTTGTCGGCAAAGGCGTCGGGAAGAAGGGAGTCATCGAAGACAACGGTCGCGCCAGCGGCGCGAAAGCCTTCGATGGCTTTCATAAAGGCTTGGCGAGTTTCAGGGCGCAGCGGGACTTGCGCGGAGCGCTGCAGGTTGGCGGCGGTGGCAGTGGAAACAGATGCGGGGATTCCCTGGAAGGGGATGCCGGCTCCGTGCAGGATGAATGCTGGAACGCCGAAGCGTTTGCCTTGCAGCGCATCCTTCTTCAGATACGAAGTGTAGGGGCCGGGCTGCGCCTTGGCGGCGGAGCCGGCGGTGCGAGGATCGAGTGGATCCTCGCCGGCCATCACTCCGAGGGCGATGGCCGCGTCGGTGACGTTGCGAGCGATGGGGCCGGTGTTGTCGAGGAGCCAGTCGAGGGGAGCGATGCCGGCGATCGAGACCAGGCCGCGCGTGGGCATGACGCCGACGACGGAACTGGTGGCGGAGGGCATGCGGATGGAATTGCCGGTGTCGGTGCCATTGCCAAGAACGACCATGTTCGCGGTCACGGCAGTGACGCTACCACCGGAGGAGCCTCCGGGGCTGAAGCGGACGTCGTAGGCGTTGCCCGTGCGGCCGAAGGCGGTGCTGCGGTTGGTGTCGCTGCCGGCGAAGTCGGGCATGTTGCTCTGGCCGAGGATGACGGCGCCGGCGGCTTTCAGCTTGGCGACGATGGTGGCGTCTCTGGGGGCGACGAGTTCGTGGCCGGGAATCTTATAGCCCTGCCAGCCATCGGTGGTCACAAGACCCTCGACGCTGGTGTTGGCCTTGGTCACGATGGGCACGCCCCACAAGGGTCCGCGCTTGAAGGTGGCGCCGCCTGCCTTCGCGGCCGCATCTTTCTCGGCCGCATTTTTCATGGCTCCGGGGACATCCAGATTCTGCACGGCACGGTAGATTCCGTTGTACTTGGCCACGCGCGCCAGGTACCACTTCACGACTTGCGTCACGGAGTACTTGTCTCGGGCATAGAGGTCTTCGAGCTGGGGGATGGTGACCTCGAGGAGGTCGCGGTCCATCTGGGTCTGGGAGGATGTGGATACAGTTGGCAACTGAGCGAATACGGTTGCGGGGAGAAGCAGGGCGAGCAGAATCGCAGTGGCTTTTGTGCGCGTCATTGCCTCCTCTTTATATCAGTTGGAGTCCGAGGGGAGGAACGGCGGCCTGCCCAGTAAACAAAGCTCACCTCAGGCGCCAAAGCGTGACCGATCTTCGGGCTTGGCGGCAGGACTGAAGTCGTGCCCTTCCCAGCAAAGATTTTCTGTTCGAGGGCTACAACCGCCGATCTGAAGCAGATTCCTCCTGCTCGCTGCGCTCACGCGTCGGCATGACAATGGCAATCAGCAATTCCAAAAGAAGCAGTGGAAAGTTTTGACCGCAGGGTGGCTGAGAAAAGCCGCAAAGAACGCTGAGGAAAACCTGACTTCGGAGCCGGCCATGGGGTTAAGGCAGCGGGGTCTCGAGTGGCAGCATTTTTAGCAATGAGCAGGCTTCGGGTAATGCTTTCTTACTATTGATGCTTACTGGCAACGTCGCTAGAGTGCCGTCACTCGGGGTGGCATGTTCATCGACGTAGTTCAGAACAACCCGTAGTCAGAAACCGCAGAACGCCTTTCGACGAGGCTCGATCCTCGGCGGTTTCGCAAAAGAAGGAATTTTGCAATGCGGACATTGGTGCTGGTTGTGTGTGTGCTCGCGCTGACCGTGGCAGCGACCGGGCAAAGCAATTACGCGCTGGTCACGGGCACAGTGAAGGATGCGCAGTCGCTGCCGGTGGCGAAGGCATCAGTACAGTTCAAAGCACTGAGTACCGGGGCCACGCGAGTGGTGGTGACGAACGACAAGGGGACGTTCTCGGCCGCGGCGCTCTTGCCCGACGATTATGAATTGACCACGAGCGCGCCGGGATTCGCGCCCGTCGTGCAGACGCTGCGCCTGGAAGTGGGGCAACGGCTCGCCATCGACATTCCGCTAAAAATTGGTCCTGTGCGCGAGGGCGTAGAGGTAACGGCGTCGAGCGACCTGTTGCGGGAAACCGACTCGAGTGTGGGCGAAGTGGTCGAGCCGAAGTCGATCCAGGAACTGCCGCTGAACGGACGGATGCTCGTGGACCTGGTGCTGACGGTGCCCGGAGCGCACGTTGGGTTTGGGGCGCAGAGCGGACAGACGAACCCGTTGTACTGGCGGCCGGGACAAAGGTCGGCAGTGGTCATTGGAGGCGCGCGCGACAATGCGAACTACTTTCTGCTGGATGGCGCGACCAATACCGATCCGACGTTCAACACACAGAATTTGAGTCCGTCTCCGGATGCAGTGATGGAGTTCAAGGTGGTGACCAGCAGTTACACCGCCGACATGGGTGGAGCCGGCGGCGGGCAGATCAATATCGTGACCCGGTCGGGCAGCAATCACTACCACGGCACGGTCTACGAATTTCTGCGCAACGGCGCCATGGACGCAAGCCCGTTCGCAGCGATGGGCAACAATCACTTGGTGCAAAACAATTTCGGCGCGTCGCTGGGCGGTCCGCTGCTGGGCAAGAGCCGCAAGACCTTCTTCTTTGTGAACTACGAGGGCTTGCGGCTGTCGCAGGCGGATGCGCAAATTCTGACGGTCCCCACTCCACAGGAGATCATGGGTGATTTCAGCATGAGCGGGGTCAAGATCTACGACCCGACGACCGCAGTGCCGAATCCGAACTACAACGCGGCGCTGCCCACCGGCCCATCGAACTTTCCGTACACGCGAAGCCAGTTCCAGGGAAACGTAATTCCGAGCAACCGAATCAACACGCAACTGGAAGCGTTCCTGATGCAGTACCTGCCCATGCCCAACATGACGATGGCGATGTCTGGCGCCGATTCGAACAACTACCTGGACCTGCGCAACGAAAACCACTTTCAGAACCAGGGCACGGTGCGCGTGGATCATATTTTCTCTAACAACGATACCGCCTTTGCGCGTTACTCGCTGGGATCGGAGAACGGCTTCTCGCCCAGCAGCGGGGTGACGTCGACGACTGAGAACCTGCCGGGCTTTGGCGCGAATTTCGACAATCTTTCGCAGCAGGCGGTGATTTCGTGGAATCACGTGTTTTCCAGCAACAAGCTGAACACGGCGTCGCTGGCGATGTCGCGGCTGTCGATGGATCGCATGTCACAAAACAACGGAGTCAACGACATCGTCACGCAACTGGGGATCCAGGGGATCGGCTTTGGCGGATCGGGAGCCTGGGGATCTCCGTGGTTCGCCGCGCAAGGCTATACCGGGATCGGCGATACGTTTGCCGCGACCCCGATGCATGCCTGGGACACGACGGTGGAGCTGCGCGATTCGTTCGCGTGGCAGCACGGCCACCACGCGCTGAAGTTCGGCGGTGACGGCAGGCGTTACATCTGGCCGATGTGGGGCTTCTTCCAGAATCGTGGCTATTACCAGTACACCAATGGCTACACCACGCAATTCGGATTCAACGACGGCAGCGGCTCGGGGTTCGCGAGCATGCTGCTGAGTCTTCCGACGGTAAAGCAGAGGCAGGCGGGCGTCCCGCAGATGAACTTGCGCAACTGGGGATGGGACGCCTTCGCGCAGGACAGCTGGCAGCTGACGTCGACGACCACAGTAAACTTCGGCCTGCGCTACGAATACACGAGCCCGCTCTACGACCTCGACAACACCAATACGAATCTGATCTTCAACAACGGCGTGCCTTCGGTGTTCATCGGCGGGCAGAATGGGTATCCGAAGGGGCTGATGTACGCGAATAAGCACAACTTCGCGCCGCGGCTGGGTATTGCCAAGAATCTTCCCCGGTCGGGTGTGATGCTGCGGGTGGCGTACGGGATCTTCTTCACGCCGGTCGATCAGAACACCTGGTGCAACCAGCGGCACAACGTGCCGTACGTGTTTCCGGAAACGCAGCAGGCGGACAACTTTACGCCGCCGGCCGCGCTGTTTGCCAAGGGCCTGAACTTTGGCACACCGGTACTGGGGACCGGGACGCTGACCCCGACGACGGTAAGCTTCACCGCCTTCGATCCGCATGCTCCGGCGCAGTACATCCAGCAGTGGAACGCGCAGGTGGAAAAGAGCTTTGGGGGCAACACGACGATCGAAGTGGGATACCTGGGCGCACGCGGCTTCCACTTGCAGCGCTCGCACCTGATCAACAACACGCCGCCGGGGCCTGGGCCGCTGGGACCGCGGCGTCCGTTCAAGACGCTGACCTTCGTGCCGAACACGACGCTAACGCCCAGCAGCACGACGGCGATCATCCAGAGCCGGACGTTTCCGGTGAGCACGATCAACCGGCTCGAAGACACGGCGCAGAGCTGGTACGATGCCGGATACGTCAACGTGCGCAGAAAGTATTCGCATGGGCTGAGTTTCCTGGCGAACTACACCTACTCGAAGAATCTGAGCAATGCGCCGGACTTCCGATCTCCGATGGACGAGGCGGCGATTCCGCAAAACAACAGCGACCTGGCGCTGGAAAAGGGCCCGGGGTGCGACGTGCGGCATCGGTTCGCGCTGAGCAGCGTTTATGACATTCCGGCGTACGCACACTCAGGATGGACGCGGGCGCTGACTCAGAACTGGCACCTCACCACCGTGTATCAGGCGGAATCGGGGATGCCGTTTACGATTTCGGTTTTCGGGGACACGGCGAACTCGGGCACAGTGTTGGGCGAGAACCCGATTCGGGCCAACTACACCGGCAAACCGATCTTCGGGGCCGGGGCGCGGACGGCGTCGATGTGGTTCAATCCGGCCGCATTCGCAACTCCGCCCGCGTACACGTTTGGCGATGTGGGACGGAACTCGGTGTATGGTCCGCCACTGCGGACGTTAGACTTCGCACTGGCACGCAGCTTCCGGTTGACGGAGCGCACGAGCTTCCAGCTTCGTGGAGAGGCCTTTAACGCGTTGAACACGGTGAACCTGGGAACCCCGAACCGCTACGTAAACGAGCCTCAATTCGGGACGATCACGATGGCGATGACCCCGGGACGGGAAATCCAGGTGAGCGCGCGGGTTTCGTTCTGAGGGCGGGGAGGCAAAGGCTGACCACAGAGGGCACAGGGGTTCACAGCGGAAATCAAGAGCTTTAAGCGCAAAGATCGCGAAGGAGGAGCAAAGGCGGCGAAGCAGAACAGGGATGACGAAATGGCGCCTTCCGGGACCGTCGCGTGTCATCAGCGCTTTTGAATGCGGGACATGGCTTTGCTCCCCGCCCACAGGACCACACTAGTCAGCAGAATGACGAGCGCTCCGGTCATGCCTGAAGTGTATCGGGACACGACAGGATGTGACATCCACCAAACCGACGATAAGGCCGCTCGTAGCTCCAGACTCTCTGTTTCCGCTACAATCTGTCCGCCCATGTTGCGCACCCAGCTCTACGCCGATCCATCGAACCTGTTCCTACATGACCTGATCCTGGATTCCTGCCGCAAGTTTCCGCAGAAGGTCGCACTCATCGACGCCTCCATCAACCGCTGCTTCACTTACGCTGACTACGGAGATACTGTCGAGGGCCTCGCGCATGGGTTGGCCGCCACCGGACTAAAGACCGGCGAAGTCGTCGCCATCTTCCTGCCGAACTCCTGGGAGTTCGCCGCGACCTATCATGCGGTCACGCTCGCCGGAGCGATTCCAACCCTGCTTAACCCTACCTACCGCGAGCGCGAAGTGCGATACCAGCTGGAGAACTCCGGCGCGGCGATGCTGGTTACTGACGGAGCGACTCTCGGCAATATCAATCTCGGCGGCCTCCCCAACCTGCGTCGCGTGTACGCGACGCGTCAGGCGACACCTGGAGCTGAAGAGTTCGCCGGCCTGCTCCGCGCGAGCAGTGCGGTCCTGCCTTCCCCGGTGGCTTCCTCGAAAGAGACGATTGCCGCACTGCCCTACTCCAGCGGCACCACTGGCCTGCCCAAGGGAGTGATGCTCTCGCACCACAACCTGGTCGCAAACATCTACCAGCTCACGGGACCGAACGGCACGGCGTTCACGCCGGCCGACATCATGTTGTGCTTCCTGCCGCTCTACCACATCTACGGGCTCAATGTGGCGTTGAACCCCATGCTCACTCTGGGTGCGACCATCGTTCTGATACCGCGCTTCAACGTCCCGCAACTGCTCGGGCTGCTCGTGTCCGCGGGTGTCACGATGATGCCGGTCGTCCCGCCGGCGCTGAACGCGCTCAACCAGGCGGCCGAAGCCGGACAATTCCCCGCGAACCACAGCGTGCGCTGGGTCAAGTCCGGTGCTGCGCCGCTCGCGCCTGAACTGGCGCGCCGCTTTATGGAGCTTACCGGCATCCGCATCTGCCAGGGGTACGGCATGACGGAGGCTTCTCCTGTGACCCACGTTGGCTATCTCGATGAAGCGCAGTACAAGCCGGAATCCATCGGTCAGGCGCTGGTGCAGACCGAGTGCCGCGTGCTGGACGCGAATGAGCGCGAAGTCGGTCCCGGCGAACCCGGCGAACTGGTGATGCGTGGGCCGCAATTCATGCTGGGATACTGGAAGGAACCAAAAGCAACCGCGGCAGCGCTGCGCGACGGCTGGTATTGGTCGGGAGATGTCGTGAGCCGAGACGCGAATGACTTCTTCTACGTCCTCGACCGCAGCAAGGAGATGATCAAGTACAAAGGTTTCCCGGTGGCTCCGGCCGAAGTCGAAGCCGTGCTGATGGAACACCCCGCGGTGCGCGACTGTGGAGTCGTCGCCCGCCCCAACCTCGAAGCCGGGGAAATCCCTTGCGCGTTTGTGGTGCTGCGCGAAGGACAGCCCTCCGGGGATGCGATGAAGGAATCTCTGTGCGCGTTCGTCGCCGAGCGGCTTACGTCTTATAAGCAGCCACGCGAGGTGCGGTTCGTCGATGCCGTGCCGCGTACGCCTTCGGGGAAAATCTTGCGACGGGAATTACGGAGGGTTTTCGCGTGAAGGGAACCGCAAGGTGCCGTCCAAACACAAGGTCTCTCGACCTCGTTCGGCTTGTGTCTCACTGCGCTCGGGACGACAGATTCATTGGAACTAAACTCGTCTGCAGCAAGTAAAATCCCACCAGAGGCCACCGGATGGCGAACGAATCCAGCACCGCGACCTTGGGGAGTACAACACACGACCTCCGCACGACAGACACAACCGCGACACTCGGTCTTCTCGCCATCGCCGCCGCCATCGCGCTCCTGCATCTGCTCACGAATCAGCGCTACGGATTTCATCGCGACGAACTCCAGTTTTTGAGCGACGCCCGGCACCTTGACTGGGGATTCGTCTCGTACCCGCCGTTCACGGCATTTGTCGAGCGCATCAGCCTCGGGTTGTTCGGCCTGTCCCCGGTGGGCCTGAGACTGTTCTCGGTGATCGCACAGTCAGCGGTGATCGTCGTCAGCGGCCTGATGGCGCGCGAACTGGGCGGGGAACGCCTCGCGCAGTGCACCGCCGCGATTGCCGTCGCGCTGTCGCCACTGCCCCTGTTCGAGGGCACCGAATTCCAGTACACCACCTTCGATTTCCTGTGGTGGGTACTGATCGCTTACTTCGTGATTCGCCTTCTGAAAACCGACGACCCGCGCAGCTGTCTTGCTATCGGCGTGACCGTCGGTCTCGGCCTGATGACCAAATACACCATGGGGTTCTACCTGGCCGGCATCGCCGGCGGCATGGCGCTGACCCGGGCGCGCCGATTTCTTGCTACGAAGTGGTTCTGGGGCGGCGTTGGTCTCGCCTTCGTGATCTGCCTTCCCAACCTCATCTGGCAAGTACGCCACGAATTTGTCTCGCTCCACTTCCTGCAGCACATTCATCACCGCGACGTTGGCGAAGGCCGCGCGAATGGATTCGTCAAAGACCAGTTCCTCATCTGCGCGAATCTGTTCGCCGCGCCGCTGTGGATTGCCGGCCTCCTGTTGTTCATGCGCGACGCCCGTTATCGCATGCTCGCCTGGATGTACCTCATCCCCTGCGCGCTTTTCCTGTTAGGCCAGGGACGTGGCTACTATCTTGGCGCCGCGTATCCCATGCTGATCGCGCAGGGCGCCACCGCGGGCGAACGCTGGGTTCGATCCATGCGGCCGCTCTGGCGGGGTGTCACCGAGGGGGTGTTCTTCGTTGGGCTGGCGGCTTGCGGCCTCTACGTGTGTGCTCTCATCGTGCCCATGGCATCCGCCGGACCGCTGCGCGACTTTGCTCTGAAAAATAATGGCGACCTGCGGGAAGAGATTGGCTGGACGGAACTGGTCAAAGCGGTCGCCGAAATTCGGGATTCGTTGCCGCCAGAGCAGCGCGCAAGCGTCGGCATCCTGGTCGCAAACTACGGCGAGCAGGGCGCCATCGAAATGCTGGGGCCGGCTTACCACTTGCCACCACCCATCAGCGGCACCAATTCCGCCTGGTTCCGCAGATATCCTTCCCCGCCCCCATCGACGTTGATCGTGCTCGGTTTGCCCCGCAGCTACGTCGACCGCATGTTCACCGCGTGTCGCCTGGCCGGACACAACGGCAATCCTTACGGCGTCGAGAACGAGGAGAGCCGTGACCATCCCGACATCTTTGTGTGCGGGGCGCCGCGCCAGTCCTGGCCCGAGTTCTGGGACAACTACCAGAGCTTCGGGTAAGTACGAGCCCGCATGGAACGGCAAGCCCTCGCCCCGTCAAACCTCCGTGGCTCTATCGTGAAGAAGGTTTCCCAGAAGCCGAAGAAGAGCTTTTAACCGCAGGGTTCGCAAAGAACCGCCGCCGAGAACGCAAAGCAGGGCGGGCAGAGTAGCAGAGTGGTTCCTTGAGCTTTGCGGTTAAGGGCTTCTTTCTGCTGCGCTAAACAGCTCTCGCCGGCACCGACTTTCAGCCATCCGCTCTGTTGTACCCTCGTAACCTGCGACCAGCCCAGGGCCTGGGCTAGACTCAGGCGGAATGCAGGTCGCTCAACTTCCGGCCCCGCCCGCACCCGCGAAGCCAGGCTGTCTGGTCTGGTTTGCCGGAGATCCCTGCGACCAGCTCATTCAGCAATACAACCAGGCGATCGCCCAGCGACAGCAGCAGGAATGGCAAATCCAGGCCACCGTCACGCTCGACAAGCAGATTGCCGGCCAGCAAAAACAGATTACCGCCCAGCAAGATCAGATCCAGGCTTTGCAGATGAAGCTTAATTCCCAAACCACCGAGTCGCTGCAAGCCCAAGCCCGCAACCAGGCATTCGTCGACGGAATGGGCGCCGTGATTGGCGCAGGCCTGGCATTTCTGGTAACCGTCGTCGGCTTCCGCCGCCTGACGCGAAGCTCCCTCCTCAAGCGCGACGAGGATGCCCTTACCTCAACCCGCTGCAGCGTCCCCTAGAACCAGTGACGATGTTTCGCCAACAGTGGGCCGGTTAGAAGCTCTTCTCTGGCCCCCTGCGAAGCCTCGGCGTTCTCTGCGGTTGAAGGCGTTTCTCGCCGCTCTTCGCGGGACTTCGACGCTTTCCGCGCTCAATGCGCACGCATCGCCCACCGATCACCAGCCACTGGCTACTGACTCCTCCGTCGCGCCCCCGGATGCTACACTCCCCTGAGTCATGCGGACGGACATCCTTCCCCTTTGTGACAAGCATTTCCGCACTATGGAAGCCTGCCTCGCGCCGTACAGCCCCGATTACTCCATCGACTTTTTCCGCTGTACCGAAAAATTCTGCGGCCGCTGCTTCGGCGAGCGCGTCGGCTATGTCACGCCCAAGCGCAATGGACCACCCGAAATCACTCCCGACCAGCCCCGCTGCGACCTGCACGGCCGTCCCATGTTCATCCTGAGCCTGGACCGCCAGCGCAACCACATCACCTACTCCTGCACGGAACCGGACTGCTACCAGCGCGTGATGCGCACCTGAACCTTGGCGATCTGCGCTGCCGCGTACACAATTTTCAATCTCAAATCCTCAATCCGGAATCACGACCAACCGCCGGGGCAAAAGAAAACCCGCCCAACCGGGCGGGTCTCTATTTGGTTATTGCTGACGACTGAAGGCTGACTACTGCCCCTTACTTCTTCTCCGTTTCGGGAGCTTTGTCTCCTGCCGGCGCTGCCGGTGCTGCCGACGCATTCTTCGCCTGAATCGAGACCAACTCGACCTCAAACACCAGGGTCGACCCCGGCGTAATGTCCGGTCCGGCCTGGCGGTCGCCATAGGCCAAGTCTGGCGGGATGAACAGCTGCCACTTCGATCCCACCGGCATCAGCTGCAGCGCCTCGGTCCATCCTTTTATTACGCCACCCACCGGAAAGGTCGCAGGTTGTCCACGCTTGTAGGAGCTATCGAATTCCTTGCCGCCGATCAGCGTCCCTTTGTAGTTGCATACCACGCTGTCGGCCGCCGTCGGCTTCGGCCCGTCCCCCGCTTTCAGGATCTTGTACTGCAGTCCGCTGGGCAACACAACCACTCCCTCTTTCGACTTGTTCTCGGCCAGGAACGCCTCGCCATCTTTCTTATTCTTGTCACCCGCCTCTTTGGCCACGGCCTGCTGCTTCGCCTGCAATCCCTTCGAGAGTTCCATCAGCGTGTTCCGCACCTCATCGTCGGTCATGGCCGTTGTGCCGCCCGAGAGCACGTCGTTCAATCCCCGCGTAAGCATCACGCGGTCGACATCTATCGACGAGGCCTTGAGCTTGTTAGCCAGGTCGGCGCCGATCGCGTAGCTGATCTTGTCCTTCGCGGTGGTCGGCGCGGCCACAGCCGCCGCTTTTGCTGGCGTTTTGGCGGTCGCCGCCGTGGCCGGTTTCTTCACAGCCGGTTTGGCGGCTGGTGGAGTGGTGGAAGTTTGCGCAAAACAAATCATCATGCTGCTGGCAAGAAGGCCCGCGAGCGGCATCGCCTTTAAGAAGGATTTCGTGTGTATTGGCATCGTGTCCTTATTCTACTGGTTCCCCGTTCATCCCGTATATGACCGAACAGTGCCACCCCCGCCGTGACGCGTTTTTGGCGCTCCGACCTCGTGCGATCCCTGTCGCAGCAGCCCAAAATGCAGCTGTGGACACCACTTCCGCTCTGGGTGTCCGATCCTCACGTCGCGGCCTTTGCGACGTTAGGGTAGGGACTTTCACGAGGACCCCTTCACAGTCTGCCGCTCCTACTTCGCCGCCAAAGCTGCCGCCAACTCCTGCGCCTCCGCCTCCGACAGCGACTCCCCGTTCTTCGAGATTACTGTCGATCCCTTGCCCCTCATCCCGACATACACCGCGTTGTAGGCCGTATCCCCAACATTCTCTACCGTATGCTTAAACGGCGCGAACCAGCGCGCCTCGCCCGGCTTGGCAAACACCTCGGTCTCCTTGCCCCTCTCGTCGGTGAACTTCAGGTGTCCGCCCGTAATGACCACCACCACCCCGCCGGGATGATCGTGCATCGCCGACTTTTCATGCGGCCCGTAGTGTACCGACACCACCTGCACGCGATCGTTCTCGAAGTCCAGCTTGTAGTGTTTGGGCTCGACCTTGGTCGGATCCTGCGCCCGCGCCCCGGCGCACAACCCCACCCCCAGCGCCGCGCTTGCCACCACCCACACTCGGAATCGTTTTCTCATGATGCTTCCCCCTCGCGCGTCGTGCCGTTTGCGCCCTCGCGGAACGCTACCCCGCGGGTATCCCACTGTCAATTAACCAATCGGATCACCAGCGCCCCGGCGCGGTGACGGCCGGCTGCCCCGTCGGAACGGCGCGTTTCTGGCGACGAAGGCTCGATGGACCGGTAGCTTCGGGTTAACCTTGCGAGGATGGGTATCTGTAACCAAAGACCGACGCTGGGTACTGCAGGCAGAATCTCTACCCAGTCAATCGCACAGAACTCGACGCGGGCCCCAGGCTACATTTGCGGCATCGAACGTAGATGTGACCGAACGGGATACACCACGGACTGGAACTCTCGCTGCGCCACGCTCACGAAATACTGGGCTCCAAGCTTGCAGTGACAAAGTTCAACTGTGTCTAACCGACCACCATGGATTTGCGTTCGCTTGCTTTCGAAAGTGTAACGATGCGGGGGCGGGGGATATAAGCCCCTCGGGTTTCGTCCAAAAGTCGTATCGGTGCTGCACAACAGCGACATATGGATTGTTTTCGACGCTGGCGCAAGATATTTGTTCCATTGTGCCAAGTCCAAGGGCATCGTCGGGATCTATAATTGGGCCGACGGTTTCATTCGATTTTCGTAGTGTTTTCCATGATCGGAATTTTCAGTTGGCTCGCCTTGATGCGATGGAATATCGCATTACCGGTTCTGACACCGTTGCTGCGTGCAGCGCGTGAATCGTTTTCCCGGCAAAGAACGCGACTTAGAATTCGGCTTGGATTACTTCGGGGATCGACACTATGGATCAACCCGTGGGGGGCTGGCCCACCCTTTCCCGCTCCACCCTCCTCATCTGGGTTGCCCCACCCGCCGCGCATTTCAGACGGTGGGCATAACCGCTTCGACCTCTCTTGGCTTGCCCTGTATCCGATTCTCGTGCCTAACCCTTCCCACCCTTGGTCGCGATGCTGCCCGCAGCACGAGCGCCGCCCCTCCCCCCATCTCCCTTTTTTTCAACGCCTTACGCCCCGCGCCGCACTCCCCGATTAATGCACCATTCCGCCGCTGAACCCCGATTTTCACCCTTTTATTGCCTTGTAGATGCCAACATCGGCCCCTTCTCCGTAGGCTAGGTCAGTGAAAGTGTAGGCCGGTTCTGCGCCGGCTGAAGCTCCTAAAGGTTCGACCCAGGATTTACGGGACAGCGTCTGCAACTCGGATGACGTGGGAAATGCCTAGCGCTTGAAGCTCAGGCCCTGAAGCCTTTAGCCAAAGCCTGGAGCCTGATTTTCTATTGGAGAGAATGATGCACAAGCCGGTCAAGTATGTCGAGAAGGCAGTCACCATCGCCGCCACCGGAGCGTGGGCGGTCTTCGAGCGACTCAACCGCATCAAGCCCAATCCGTCTCCAAAGCCGAAATGGTCCGACAAGCCGCTGCTGAAGTCTTACGAGAAGTCGAAGCCGCCGCTGGGCTGGCCGCGCACCACCGACTCGCTCTGCCCCAAGTGCGTCCCGGAAATCCGCCAGCAGATTCTCGACGGCGAACTGCCCCACGAGATCCTGCTCAATGAAAAGGTCGGCGAGATCAAGGCGCAGATCGTCGAGCGCGACGGCAAGATCCTGATGGTCAAGGACTGCCCCAAGCACGGCCATTTCGAAGACGTCATGTCGATCGACACCGACTTCTCGCGCCACCTGGAAGAAGTTTTCCCCGGACGCGACATCCTGGCGCACAACGACGAGAAGCTGCATCACCACGGATCGTCGACGGTGAAGTACGGCCGCGGCTCGGTGCTGACCATCGACCTGACCAACCGCTGCAACATGATGTGCGATCCCTGCTTCATGGACGCGAACCAGGTGGGCTTCGTGCACGAGCTGACCTGGGAAGAAATCAAGACCATGCTCGACAACGCGATCACCATCAAGCCGCGCCGGCAGATGTCGGTACAGTTCTCGGGCGGCGAGCCGACGTTGTCGCCTTACTTCCTCGACGCCGTGCGCTACGCCCGCAAAGTCGGCTACAACAGCGTGCAGGCCGCAACCAACGGAATCGAATTCGCGAAGAGCCTCGAGTTCGCCCAGCAGGCCGCCGAAGCCGGCATGCGGTATGCGTACCTGCAATTCGACGGCATCGGCAACGCCGCCAACGCCCACCGCAAAGTCGGCAACCTGTTCGATGTAAAACTCAAAGCCATCGACCACCTGCACAAAGCCGGAGTCGAAATCGTTCCGGTCGTTACCATCGTGAACGGCATTAACAACGAACAAGTCGGGCGCATCGTCAAGTTCGCGCTGGACAATCCGAAAAAAATCGGTTTCCTGAGCTTCCAGCCCGTAAGCTTCACCGGCCGCGACGAAGCCGTCACCGATGACCGCCGCCAGGCGCAGCGCTACACCCTCTCTCATCTCGCCCACGACGTAAAGAACCAAACCGGCCTCGGCGAGCCGAGCCGCGACTGGTTCCCGATCAGTTTCATGGGCACGTTCAGCGACTGGGCTGACCTGATGCACGTCGAGGACAAGAACAATGATTGGGGCCAGCTCTCCTGCGGTTGCCATCCGAATTGCGGGACGGGGATGGCGGTCATGATTGATAAGGAGACGAAGGAGGCGGTGCCGGTTACTGCTTTCCTGAAGGGGGATCAGCTGGCGAAAGATATTGCGAAGGTGAATGACGCGGCGCGCGGGAAGTTTTTGACTATCGTTGGGATGGCGTTGTGCTTGATGAAGAATTACGACCCGTTCCAGTCGCCGACGCATTTCAAGCTGATGGATCTGCTGAAGAAGTTTGACAAGAACTTCAATGCTACTGGGAAGAACTATGGGAAGGTTGGGCCAGACCGGACGATTGACGACGTCATGAAGCGGCGGCAAGACCGGTGGAACTTTCTGTTCATCGCGGGGATGTGGTTCCAGGATCTGTTCAACTATGACTTCCGGCGGACGGAGCAGTGCATCATTCCCTACGCGACGCAGGAAGGCGAGATTTCGTTCTGCGCGTACAACACGGGGGTTGGCTGGCGGAACATCATCGAGAAGATGCACATGACCGCGACGCTCACCAAGTGGTACGAGGAGCACGGGCGGCACGAGATTTTCGCAGGCGGCAAGAAGGTGAACCTCGAGGACGTGAATCACTCGCTGGTGCTCAAGGATGAGATCGTGACGAACGAAGAGCAGCACGATCTGGACAAGCTGGGCATCGCGAAGAATGCGCGCGAAGAGAAACTGCGGGCGCGGGACGAGAAGCAGAAGAGCGATCCGGCGTACAACGCGCGCATGGCCGCGCTCTACAAGGAAGTGGTGCTGAAGGAGAAGACGCCAACGTCGGAAGGCGGGTTTATTCCGCTGACGGCGTTGAAGTCGAATGGCGGGATTGCTCCCGCGGCGGCTCCGGAGGTTAGCGAGCCGGTGTTGGGAGACTAGAAGATCGGGTGTTGGGTGTTAGGTCTCAGGTGTCAGGGAAGGCCGCCGGGGTTGCCGGCGGTCTTTTTTTTGTGCGCGGGCCAGAGCGGGGGTTGGATCAGGTGTTTTGGTGCACGCCCGGTGCAGTTGAGTTTAGACGCAGGGAGCAGATTCCTCCCTGCTCGCTGCGCTCACGTGTCGGAATGATTGGAAGGGCGGCAGAGGCTATTGCACGGGTTTGGCGGCCGTCTCCAGTTCGTGCGCGCGCTTGATCAATTTCTTGAGTTTACCCTCAATGGACGCGTCCCCGATGTGCTGGTCTTGCAGTACGCCGTCGGTATCGATGGTGAAGGTTTGCGGGATGGCTTCGATGGCAAACGTGGTGGAGACGGGTCCCTTGAAACCGCCGTCGCGGTATTGCAGCCAAGTCATCTCATTCTTCTCGACGAATTCTTTCCATTTGTGCTCGTCGTCGTCGAGGCTGACGCTCAATATGACGAGCGGCTCGCCGTGAAATTTTTTCGCGACTTCCCGCATGTGGGGCAGAGCTTCGCGGCAGGGTCCGCACCAGGTGGCCCAGAAATCGATAAGAACGACCTTGCCCTTCATTTCGTCGAGGGAAACACGCTGTCCGTTGGTCGTGGTTACGGCAAAAGGGGGTGCCATGCGGGCGCGGGCCAATTCTGGCTGGTCGATGTAGCGCAGCGCTCGCTGGCGGTCGACACTCTCCTCGGGGCGCATCTTCACGAAACGCTCGAACTGGGCCTTGGCAGCGTCGTCCTGTTTCATATAAGCGAGCGCTCTTCCGTCGGCGAAGATCGCTTCGGGGAAGTTAGGGCTCGCCGTCAAAGCCTTGGCGAATTCGTCGTGAGCGCGAGCGAAGAATTCCTCTTTGCGTCTGGTCACGCCCTCGTTTATGAAAATGGCGGCTAGCTGGTAGTGCGCGAGAGCTACATTTTTGTCGCCCTGGGCTTCGCCGACGAGTTCGCCGGCAGCCGTTTCGGCGGCCTTCCAGTCCTGGATCTCGAGCGCATACTTGACGATTTTTCGTTGGCAGTCCTGGCAGTGACCGCCGTCCTGCTTGTCGGCCTTCTTGAAGCAATCGATCGCCCAGTCGGTCCGGTGCTCACGCAGGTGCTGAAGGGCCTCCTTGTAGGTCTTCTGACCCTTTTCGTTGGTGGGTCCCTCGGGGTTTTGCTGGGCGTGTAAAGGAGTCAGGGCGCAGGCTAGGATCAGCAGGATTCTGGGAGACGTCATAGTCACTCCGGCTGAGCCAAAGAAACTACCACATTTGGGGGAAAGCTGCGCTGATTTGGGGGGGGCTGGCGTCAAGAGCCTGCCCAGACGGGGGCGTCTGGGCCTACGTGGATCAAGGAACGGCGCGGCGACGAGCGCAACGTAGGCTCGGGAAGCGGGTTCAGGTAAGATACTTCGGCTCATGAATCGCGAATATCATAAGGGCTACAGTCAGGAATTGCATCGGGAAATGGAGATGCTGGTGTTTGGACATGCCGGCACGCCGATGCTCGTCTTCCCTACTTCCATGGGGAAGTTCTTTGAGTACGAAGACCGCGGGATGATCGGGGTGCTCGCGCCCAAGATCGAGCGCGGCGAGCTGCAGGTATTCTGCCCCGACGGGATCGACGGGGAAAGCTGGTACAACAAGTCGGCGCACCCGCGGATCCGGGTGCTGCGGCACCTGCAATATGAGCGCTACATTCTGCACGAGCTGCTGTCTTATGTCCGGTGGAGAAACCCGTCGGGACAGCTAGTGGTGACGGGGTGCAGTTTTGGCGGGTATCATGCGGTGAATTTTGGGTTCAAGCATCCCGACATCGTGACCCATTGCGTGAGCATGGGGGGGGCGTTCGATATTCACCAGTTTCTGGATGGGTATTACGACGATGATTGCTACTTTAACTGCCCGCCGGATTTTCTTGGGAACATCAGCGATGACTGGTTTCTGAGCCGCTACCGGAAGATGAAGATCGTATTGGCGTCGGGCGAGTGGGATACGTGCCTTGACCAAAACGTGAAGCTGGCTGCACTGCTGAACGCGAAGGGCGTGCCGAATTGGCTGGATATTTGGGGCGATCATACGGGGCACGACTGGCCGTTCTGGCAGCGGATGGCGGGGAAATATTTCTAGTTGTCGGTCGTTGGTCGTCGCCTTTGGCTGGTGGTCGATGGCTGGTAGGGAAGGGCTTTTGATCCCGGGGGAGCTGAGCTTTCGCGGCGACCGCTGGGGACGCAGTAGAAAGGCCGCAAAGAACGGCTCGGGACGGCAGGCCCGACTTGGGGCGGTCATGAAGCACAGGGCCCCTCGAGTGCGTTCGGCTTGCGCCTCACTTCGCTCGGGATGAGAGGGTATTGGCTGATCGTTATGCCTGACAGCTGAGGGCTGATGAGTTCTAAGGAGGCGGATGGTCGCGAAACAGGTTTGCATTACGATGACGCTGTTGTTGGGGGTCCTGGCACAGGGGCAGAACCTGGAGGAGGCGCGGCGGATTCAGGCGCAGGTTTTGGGGGTGGACAGTCACAACGACACCATGCAGCGGGTTCTGATCGAAAAGGTGGACCTGGGGCAACGTCTTCCGGACGGGATGATCGATCTGCCGCGCCTGCAGGAAGGCGGCGTGCATGTGCCGTTCTTTGCTTTGTGGGTTCCGACGTATTACCCGGGAGCAGAGGCGGTGCGGCGAACACTCGAGCTGCGGGATGCGGCGCAGAGCGTATTCGACAAGTATCCGGACAGGATTGAGCTGGCCACCAGCGCGCGCGACATTGAGCGGATCGTAAAGCAGAAGAAAATCGCGGCGGTGCTGACGATTGAAGGCGGGCACCAGATCGATGACGACCTCAGCGTGCTGCGCATGTACCGGCGGATGGGGATTCTTTCGATGACGCTGACCCACTTTCGAAGCAATCATTGGGCCGATTCGTCCACGGGGAAGGCGGAGCACAACGGGCTGACGGATTTCGGGAAGCAGGTGGTGCGGGAGATGAACCGGATCGGGATGATCGTGGATATCTCGCACGTATCGGATAAGACGTTCTATGACGCGCTAGAGGTGTCGACGAAGCCGGTCATTGCGTCGCATTCATCGTGCTTTGCGTACTCCGATATTCCGCGGAACATGAAGGACGACATGTTCCGGGCGCTGGCGAAGAATGGCGGAGTGGTGGGAGTGAATTTCGGGTCGTCGTTCCTCAGCCAGAAGGATGCCGATGAGCTGAAGAAAATGATCACGCAGCACAATGCGATCGAGCCGAATCTGCTGGGGGCAGAACTGGATGCCTTCGCGGCCCAGGACCACGCCGAGAGTGGTGAAGTGCACGCGAAGGTGGGAAACGCGACGGTGGAAGATGCGGCGGAGTGCATCGATCACATCGTGAAACTGGCGGGGATCGATCATGTGGGGATTGGGAGTGATTTTGATGGGATCAGCAACGTGCCGCAGGGGTTGGAGGATGTGTCGAAGATGCCGAACTTAACGGCGGCGCTGCTGAAGCGGGGGTATAAGGAAGACGATATAAAGAAGATCATGGGTGAGAATTACTTGCGGGTGGTGCGGGACGTGGTGGGGGAGTAGAAGAACGGTCGTTGGTCTTCGGTCGGTGGTCGTTGGCTAACGCAAAGCAAGGGGCGCGAAGAGCGCAAACAAAAACAAGGTCCCCTTCGGCTTCGCGCAGGGCAGGCTCTCGATTGGGTTCGGCCTCGCGTCACTTGCCGGGGGTTAGAGGGTTGACCGGATCTTGGAGGATGACAGAGTTGTGGGGAGGGTTTGTAGCTGACGGGGAATCGCTGAGGGCTGATGGCTGACGGCTGATAGCTTTCCTGGAGCGGATCATGAAAAGAATTGGCGTTTTGTTTGGGATGGAGAATACGTTTCCGCCGGCACTGGTCGAGAAGATTAACTCGATGAAGGTTGCCGGGGTGACGGCGGAGTTTGTGAAGATTGGCGGGATCAGGATGGATGAGCCTAAGAAATACGATGTTATTATTGACCGGATTTCGCAGGACATCCCGTTCTACCGCGCTTACCTGAAGAATGCGGCGCTGCAGGGCACGATTGTGGTGAACAATCCGTTCTGGTGGACGGCGGATGACAAGTTCTTCAATTACGCGCTGGCCAGCAAGCTCGGCGTAGCGATTCCGCCGACCGTGGTATTGCCGCATCACAAGCATCCGGAGGGGACGACGGACCAGTCCATGCGGAATCTGATGTATCCGCTGAACTGGGAGGAGATCTTCGAATACGTTGGCTTCCCTGCTTTCCTGAAGCCGTATGCGGGGGGCGGGTGGAAGCATGTATATAAGGTGCATTCGCCAGAGAACTTCTTCCATCATTACAACCAGACCGGCGACCTGTGCATGACACTGCAGCATGGAGTGGAGTTTGACGATTACTTCCGGTGCTACGTTGTGGGACAGGAGAAGGTGCACATCATGCGGTATGACCCGAAAGCTCCGCATCACGAGCGGTATGTGAAGGGGAATCCGCCTCCGGGGCCCGCGATGAAGGAACGGGTGGAGAAGGATGCGCTGATGTTGTGCCGGGCATTGGGGTATGACCTGAATACCGTGGAGTTTGCGGTGGAGAGTGGAGTGCCCTATGCGATCGATTTCATGAATCCGGCGCCGGACGCGGAGATCACGTCGGTGGGGCAGGAGAATTTTGATTGGGTGGTGAATGCGGTGGCGGAGATGGCAGTGGAGAAGGCGCTGCGCGGAGAGAATCCGGCGCAGGAGTTGCGGTGGGCGGCGTTTCTGCGGGGCGAGATGGAGGAGCGGCCGATGGCGAAGAAGAGGGCTTGATTACGAACTCCGACAAAGCTCTTCACCACGAAGGACACTAAGGACACTAAGGGTGCAGGAATGGTCGCTAAGGAGTTCGGTAGTGAGTTCCAGGGCGGTTAAAGTGCGAGTGCGTTTATACTAGTCGAATTCGGTGTCGGAAGTTGTTGGGCGATGAAACCTACTTTCACGATCGGGATTGAGGAAGAGTACCAGACGGTCGATCCGGTAACGCGCGATCTTCGGTCGCATATTCATGCGGAAATCATTGAGAAGGGCAAGCTGCTGTTGCAAGAGCGCGTGAAGGCGGAGATGCACCAGTCGGTGGTGGAGGTGGGGACCTCGGTCTGCAGCAATATTAAGGATGCGAAGGATGAGGTCAAAAAGCTGCGGCGGGACATGATTACCCTGGCCCGGGAGAATGGGCTGCGGCTGGCGTCGGCGGCGACGCATCCATTTGCGGACTGGCGGGTGCAGGAGATTTATCCGGACGAGCGCTACAAGAATATTGTCGAGGACATGCAATTGGTGGCGCGGGCCAACCTGATTTTCGGGTTGCACGTCCACATCGGGGTGGAGGACCGGGAGACGGCCATCCACATGATGAATCATGCGCGCTATTTCGTGCCGCATATTCTGGCGCTGTCGACCAATTCGCCGTTCTGGCTGGGGATGAATACCGGGTTGAAGTCGTACCGGTGCAAGGTGTTCGACAAGTTTCCGCGGACGAATATTCCGGATTACTTTCCGAGCTGGGGCGAGTACGAGAATTTCATCAAGCTGCTGATCAAGACGGGCTGCATTGATAATGCGAAAAAGATCTGGTGGGATATCCGGCCGCATCCGTTTTTCAATACGATTGAGTTTCGGGTGTGCGATATCCCGATGCGGGTGGATGAGACAATCGCCCTGGCGGCGCTCATCCAGGCGACCGTCGCGAAGCTATACAAGCTCTATGCGGCGAACCAGGGATTCCGGCTGTACCGGCGCGCGCTGATCATGGAGAATAAGTGGCGGGCGGCGCGGTACGGGATCAACGGGAACATGATTGATTTCGGAAAACAAATACAGGTTCCGGTGCGCGACCTGATTCTGGAGTATCTGGAGTTTATCGATGATGTGGTGGACGAGCTCGATTCGCGATCGGAGATCGAGTATGTGCACGAGATCATGGAGATGGGTACTGGGGCGGACCGGCAGATCCGGGTGTATGAACAGACGGGAGATTTGAAGAAAGTTGTGGATTTCATTATTGAGGAGACGGAAGTGGGCGTGGCCGAAGCGGCGTCCCCGGTTTCCGACAAAAAAGCAGGGTAATGAATAAAGTCAGTCACGCCAATCGTCCTCTGAATACTATCCCTTTTGACTCTGAACTGACCCCGGGGGCGCGCAACGCGGTCGAGGTGTGTCTGCGGGTGCAGGCGTCGGAGCGAGTTACGGTGATCACCGACGAGGCGAGCCTCGAAATCGCGGCGGCGATCGCCCGCGAACTGGAGAAGGTCGGGGCCACGTATCACGCGTTCGTGCTGGAAGAACTGGCGGAGCGGCCGCTGGGGAAGCTGCCGCCGGAGATTCTGGATGACCTAGAGACGGCGGACGTCAGCATCTTCGCGGTGCAGGCGCAGCGGAACGAGCTGCAGTCGCGCATGCAGATGACGGAAGTGGTGAACCGGAGGAAGATCCGGCACGCGCACATGGTGAACATCAACCGCCGGATCATGCTGGAGGGAATGCGGGCGGATTTTCTAAAGGTGGACCGGATCAGCCAGAAGGTGGTGGGGATGGTGCGGAAGGCGTCGGAGATCCGGGCCAAGACGCCGGCGGGGACGGATCTGGTGGCGAGGCTGAATCCTTCGTATAACTGGGTGAAGACGTCGGGGATTATCAGCCGGGAGAAGTGGGGGAATCTGCCGGGGGGCGAGGTATTCACGACGCCGGGTGAAGTGAATGGGACGTTCGTGATTGACGGCGTGGTGGGGGATTATCTGTGCGCGAAGTTTGGTGATTTGAAGGGGAACCCGCTGACCATTCGGGTGGAGGGGAACCGTCTGGTGTCGGCGGAGAGTCGGAACCTGGAGCTGCGCGACGATTTCTGGGCGTACACGCATACGGACGACAACAGCGACCGGGTCGGGGAGTTTGCGATCGGGACGAATGTTGAGTTGAAAGATGTGATCGGGGAGATTCTGCAGGACGAGAAGTATCCGGGAGTGCACATTGCGTTTGGGAATCCTTATGGGGCGCACACGGGGGCGGAGTGGTACTCGTCGACGCATATTGATGTGGTGGGAAGGAAGTTTGACATCTGGGTGGATGGCGAGCAGATTATGCGGGGCGGGGAGTTCTTGATTGAATAGCAGTCGTCAGTCGCTCGTCTCTGGTCGTCAGCCAGAAACGGCTTGCGATCTTCGCAGAAGATTTTCCTTAGGCCTGAGATGATGTCGGCTGGCATGGGGTCCTTCGACTTCGTTTGGCTTTTGCCTCACTGCGCTCAGGGTGACAGTCCTTTGTTGAAGCCTTACTGCTTTGGGTCTCGCTGGGCTGGGCACTTTGTTCGCGCTGGCTTTTTCAAACATGATCCCCTCCCTTCGGCAGGACTTTAATTCGAAATATAGGGCGGAAAGGTATCCTCAGCTGCTTTCGCTTTTGGCGGAGCGGTGCGGCGTACCCATTGGGTTTCGGGTTTCGGAGACGCCGTGCTTCCTGCCGCAAGCCCTGCTGGAGCGGATGGCTCGCGAGGGGAAGGAGCTGATCCGGCAGCTGGTCGACAATCCCGAGTATCACGCGCGGTCTTCGGAGTCGATTCCTGCGGAGTTCAAGGTGCCCAACGAGACTCCGCATCCGATGTTTATCCAGGTGGACTTTGGGTTGGTGCGGGATGCGGCGGGCGAGCTGCAGCCCAAGCTGGTGGAGTTGCAGGCCTTCCCTTCCCTGTATGCGTACCAGCCGGTGCTGGCGCGGACGTTCATGGATGTGTACGGGTTGGATCCGGAGTTACGGTTCTTGCTGGGAGGGTTGGAGGCGGCGGCTTACTTGAAGCTTCTGCGTCGGGCGATTGTGGGGGAAGAGGACCCGGCGAATGTCATATTGATGGAGATCGATCCGGGGCATCAGAAAACGCTACCGGATTTCCTGCTGACGGAGAAGCTACTGGGGATCCGGACGGTGGATATCCAGGCTATTAAGAAGGATGGGAGCCAGCTGTACTGGGAGTCGGAGGGGAAGCGGGTTCCGATCCGGCGGATTTATAACCGGGCGATCGTGGATGAACTGGAGCGCAAGGGCGCGAAACTGAGGTTTGATTTTCGGGATGACTTGCAGGTGGAGTGGGCGGGGCATCCGAACTGGTATTTCCGGATATCGAAGTATTCGATTCCGTACCTGAAGCATGCTTCGGTGCCGAAGACGTGGTTTCTGGATGGGCTGGAGCGAGTTCCACAGGATCTGGAGAACTATGCCCTGAAGCCGTTGTACTCGTTTGCGGGGCTGGGGGTGGTGATTGCGCCTAAGCAAGAAGATATCGCGGCGGTGCCGGCAGAGCGGAGGTCGCAGTACATTTTGCAGGAACGGCTACATTTTGAGCCGGTGATCGAGACGCCATTCGGCGGGACCAAGGTGGAAGTGCGGGTGATGTACGTCTGGGTGGATGAGTTGACGCCGGTGCTGACGATTCTGCGCATGGGGCGCGGGTTGATGATGGGGGTGGATCATAACCGAGATATGGAGTGGGTGGGATCGTCGGCGGGGTTGTTTTAGGGGCAGGTCTCAGTTCTCGGTTGTCAGGTGGTACGAGCAAGCAAAGCTCTTAACCACAGAGGGCGCGAAGAAACGCCGCAAAGGACGCAAAGAAAGGCCTCATGGAGGGTCAGCGAGTAGGGCGGCTGGCAGACCGATTGCCTCCCGTTTTGAGCCAAGACGCGGCCAGCCGGACTTCTACCCTCCTCCCGTCGTCCGTCCAATGTGGGGGGGGCTATACTTCTGGTGTCTGTACTGTAGACACTGCCAGTACTGCTGTTAAGTCGTTTGCCTAGTTGACCTGAGGGCGTTCCCGGCCTAACATGCCGACTGCGGGAATGGGCGGGTGCTCATGATCGGCGAGACGATCTCCCACTATCGTATCCTGGGGAAACTCGGGGGCGGTGGCATGGGGGTGGTGTATGAGGCGGAGGACACACGCCTGGGCCGCCGGGTGGCGCTGAAATTCATTCCTGACAACCTGGTGGGGGACCCCAAGTCCCTGGAGCGGTTCGAGCGCGAGGCTCGGGCGGCTTCCCAGTTGAACCATCCCAACATCTGCACGATCCACGACATCGACGACAACAACGGGCATCCTTTTATCGTCATGGAGAAGCTGGAGGGCGAGAGCCTGAAGCAGATGATCCATGGCAAGTTCCTGGAGACCGACCAGATCCTCGATATCGGGGTACAAGTGGCAGAGGCGCTTTCGGCGTCCCATGCCAAGGGGATTATTCATCGCGACATCAAACCCGCGAATATTTTCCTGACGAAGATGGGGCAGGCCAAGGTGCTGGATTTCGGGTTGGCCAAGCTGACGACGGAAGCGAAGCTGGCCACGAGCACGGACACGGGCATTGAGGATTCGCTGACGGCGGTGGGCGTAATTCCGGGGACGGCGGTGTACATGGCGCCGGAGCAAGCACGAAGCGAGCCGCTCGATCCGCGCAGCGACCTGTTTTCGTTTGGGGTGGTGCTGTACGAGATGTCGACCGGGAAGAAGCCTTTCTCCGGGACCAACATTGTGACGACCCTGGACAGCGTGCTGCACCAGAAACCGGCACCGCCTTCGAAATGGAATCCCGGGGTTCCGACGGAACTGGAAAGCATCATCGGCAAGGCCATGGAGAAGGACAAGGCCAAGCGCTACCAGAGTGCCGCCGATATGAAGGCGGACCTGCAGCACCTGAAGAAGGAGACGGAGTCGGGGCTGAGCCGGACGAGCGCGAAGCTGGTGCAACCGCTGCGGGCGGCCTCGAACACGTTCCAACGGTCAGGGAAGCTGCAAACGTATTTGTTGCTGGGCATGGCGGGGCTGCTGCTTGCAGTGTTGGGAGCAGTCGGGTCGTGGTGGTGGAAGCACCGGAAGCCTACGGCGCCGGAGGTGGCCGCGAACACGATCGCGGTGCTTCCTTTGCAGAACATGACCAACGACAGCGGCGTGGACTACCTGCGGTTCGCGCTGGCGGATGAGATTGCCTCTGTTCTGACCTACAACCGCACACTCGATGTGCGCCCGACGGGCAGCACGCGGAAGTATGTGAGTGCGGATATAGACCCACAGCAGGCGGGACGGGACCTGCACGTGGCCGACATCGTGACCGGGCATTACATGAAGCAGGGCAACAAGATCATGGTGACGCTGCAGGCGGTGAACGTGGGGTCGAATAGCGTAACCTGGCAGAGCAATCCGATCACGGCGCCGAGCCAGGATTACATTGCGCTGCAGGATGCACTGGCGAAGCAGGTTCGCACAGGATTACTGCCGACGCTGGGCACGGGAAATGAGCTTCTCGAGACCAGCACGCGCCCCAAGAATCAAGAAGCCTATGACCTGTACTTGCGCAGCGTGCCCATCGCTCGTGACGAGAAGCCGAACAAGGAAGCGATCGCCATGCTGGAGCGCTCCGTTGCGCTGGATGCCACTTATGCACCGGCCTGGGAAGCTTTAGGAGAGCGTTATTACTTCGACTCGCAATATTCCAGCGGGGGTGACGACGCTTTCCAGAAGTCGAGCTCGGACTATGAACGAGCGCTGACGCTCGATCCCAATCTGCTTTCCGCTGCGGGGCAACTGATTATCAACCGGGTGGAGCGCGGGGAACTGGAAAAAGCTCACCAGCAGGCGCGGGCGCTGGTTAAGAAGCGACCGCAAAGCGCACAGGCGCACTTTACGCTGGGTTATGTGCTGCGCTATGCGGGCATGCTCGAGGAGGCAACCCGTGAGTGCGACACCGCGACGAAGCTGGATCCGGGGAATTATCTGTTCCGATCGTGCGCCTGGGCGTTTCTTTACATGGGGGACACGGTGAAGGCGCGGGAATTCATGCGGCTGGACGGGGGATCGGAGTGGGCGAGCTTTGCGCTGCCATCAATTCTGCTGCGTGAGCGGAAGGTGAACGAGGCGCGCGAGGCGCTGAAGAAGATGCCGGCGGCCACGCGCTATCATCGTGACCTTCTGGAGGCGGCGCTGGGCTTGCGGCCGGCGTCGGAACTGGACCGGATGGCTCAGGACGATGTCCGGTCGCTGGCGGCGGGCGATGATCCGGAGGCGGCGTATGAGCAAGGGTCGGTGCTGGCATTGGCGGGAAAAAAGGATGCAGCGCTGCATATGATCCGGATGGCGATCGAGCAGAATTATTGCGCGTACTCGGCGCTGGAGAATGATCCGCTGCTGGACCGGCTGCGGGCTACGCCGGAGTTTGCAGATCTGCTGAAGGCGGCGCGGTTCTGCCAGGAGCCGTTGCTGGCGCAGGGAAACTGAGGGGAGTTCGTGGCCCTGGAACGAGTCGTGTGTGGTAGAGAACTTCTCAGGGCCGCAGGTACTGCAGGGGCACGGAGTCCTTCGGCTCTGCTCGGCTGGCGCCTCACTTCGCTCAGGATGACGATGACAAGGTCGGGGTCTTGGGTTCACCTTCGCGAAGGCGGGACGCCCCTTCGGCAAGCTCAGGGCGGCCGGCGCTACACTTAGTTCTGCCAGAAACTTGCGTCCGGCACGCTAGAGAACCCATCTACTAGAAGACATGATCGATCCCAAAACCCTCCAGAAGGCGCCGTGGTGCGGGTATGCCCGAAGCGCTGCTCTCACTTTCTTCCTTTCTCTCTTTCTTGCGGTGGCGACCAGCGGCCAGAAGTCTGCGGAGAGCGTGCGACCGTCGGATCCGCTGCCCCAGGATACGGGCGCGGCCGGGCTGCGGCTGCTGCTCAAGCGATTGAGCACGACCGCGCGGCTGCTGCATACCACGGCTCATCCGGACGATGAGGACGGCGGCATGATGACGCTGGAGTCGCGCGGCCGGGGCGATACGATCGAGTTGCTCACGCTGAACCGCGGCGAAGGCGGACAGAATAAGGTGGGCAGCAATTTGTTCGATGTGTTGGGAGTGCTGCGGACGCTGGAGCTGACGGCATCGGACAGGTACTACGGGGTGGAGCAGCGCTTCACGCGGGTGGCCGATTTCGGATTTTCTAAGAATCCCGACGAGACGTTTCAGAAATGGAATGGGCACGACGTGGTGCTGGCCGACATGGTGCGTGTGATCCGAACATTCCGGCCGGATGTGCTGGTGTCGCGGTTCCAGGGAACGGATCGCGACGGGCACGGGAATCACCAGGCGTCGGGGATCGTGTCGCGCGAGGCGTTTCGGGCGGCAGCCGATCCGAAGCGATTTCCGGAGCAGATTGCGGAAGGATTGCAGCCGTGGCAGGCCAAGAAGTTTTACTTCGACAACGTGTGTCCGTTCCGCAGCAACGAATGCCCCCCGGAAAACTATACGGTGAAGTTGAGCACGGGGGAGAAAGATGCAGATCTGGGGATGACGTACATCCAGTTCGCGATGGAAGGATTGCGGCACCAATTGTCGCAGGGTGCGGGTGGGTGGTCGGTGGATGCGGGGCCGCACTATGCCTTCTATCGGTTGGTGGATTCTGTGCTGCCGCCGACGGCGGGGAAGGATGGGCACGAGCAGGATTTTTTTGACGGGATCGATACGTCGTTGCCCGGGCTGGCGGGGCGGTTGGGCGCGGATGAGGGGAATGTGCCGTGGCTGCGGGGGGAACTGGTGAAACTGCAAGCAACCGTGGAGCAAGCGACCAAGGCTGCAGCGGACGATCCAGCAAAGGCGGCTACACCGCTCCTCGAGGGATTGCAGATCGCAGGCACACTCGTCTCGCGGATCGCTGGGGAAAAACAACTGGCGGGTGCGGAGCGGCAAGAGTTGCTTGGAAATCTGCGCCTGAAACAGGAACAGTTTCAGGGCGCGGTCAACCTCGCGCTGGGTTTGAGCATGAGTGTCACGGTGGATGCGGAAACTGGGGCGACGCCGGAGGAAGCATTCATGGCGGTGCCGGGACAGGCGTTCGGGGTAACGGCTCGGGTGCGCAATACGGGATCGAAGACTGCAACCATTCAGGGGGTCGCACTCGATCTGCCCGCGGGGTGGCGTGTGACGTCTACTTCGTCGGGAGTGCAGTCGGTATCGCCGGGGCAGGAGGCAACAGCAGAGTTCCGGGTTACGGCGCCGGAGAATGCCGCTTACACGCGTCCGTACTGGCATCGGAACAATCCGGAGACGGATGGCGTCAACACGGTGGACGAGCCTCACTATGCGACGCTCGCGTTCCCACCAGCTCCGCTCCTAGCGCACATGAACTATTCGGTGGACGCGCTAAAAAGTTCGCTCGGCGACATCGTATCGGCAAGCTATAGGGATTCCACGGGACGCGAACAAAGACGCGCCCTGGCGGTAACGCCACCGTTTTCGGTCGCGATTGAACCAATTTCGCAGGTGATTCCAGTAGGCCATCAGGGATCGAGCTCCGTGAAGGTGGACGTTCGCAGTGGGTTGCCCGGGCCGATAACGGCCAGCGTGCGGCTGGAGGCACCGCAGGGATGGCAGGTGGAACCTGGGTCGCAGGCAGTGACGTTCGCGAAGGTTGGCGAGTCGAAGGAGTGCGAGTTCACGGTTGTGCCTTCAGCCAGCCGCGAGGAACGCACTCAGTTGAAAGCGTCGTTGATGTACCACAACAAGGCATACGCTGAAGCATACACAGTCGTGACGCGCGACGATCTGGATACGTTTTACTACTACCAGCCGGCGCTGCAGCGGGTGAGCGTGGTCGATGTGAAGGTGCCGAGGGATCTGAAGGTCGGCTACATCATGGGCGCGGGGGATGACATTCATACTGTGCTGCGGCAGGTGGGCCTGGACGTCACGATGATTCCGGCCGAGAAGCTGGGGACGGAGGATATGGGCAAGTACCAGACGATCGTGCTGGGGATTCGCGCCTACGATACGCAGAAGGAAGTGGCGGCGAATAACAAAAAGCTGCTGGAGTTTGTGGCGGCGGGCGGGACGCTGGTGGTGCAGTACGAGGCCGACGTGGGAAATTTTAATGGGGGGTCGTTTGCGCCCTATCCGGTGACGCTGGGGCGGGGGCGGGTGTCGGTGGAGGAGGCGCCGGTGGAAGTGCTGGCGCCGCAGGAACGCGTGTTTCATTTCCCGAATGAGATTACGCAGCGCGATTTCGAGGGGTGGGTGCAGGAGCGCGGGTTGTATTTCATGGAGAAGTGGGATGGCAAGTACACGGCGCTGCTGGCCTCGCACGACCCGGGGGAGGAGAGTTTAAAGGGCGGGTTATTGGTGGCGAAGTATGGGAAGGGTATGTACATCTACACAGGGTATGCATTTTTCCGGCAGTTGCCTGCGGGGGTGCCAGGGGCGGTGCGATTGTATGTAAACCTGTTGGCGGCCGGGCGCTAGGCGGTGTCGAGTGTGAGGGGCAAGTGCAGTTCGACGGTCAAGGCCTCTAACCGGTGGTGCTGAGGAGCGCAGAAGGCGCTGCGAAATTTCTGCGGGTTTGGGGCAGCCACATCCGCCGGCCAAAAGCTTGACCACGAAGGATAGGAGGGCTGCACGAAGGCTAGTTGGCTCGGCCTTCTATGAGGTCGGGGTGTCCAATCGGTTTCACGCAGACATTTCATGCAGACATCGAATCAGGGCGCGGAGGTCGAGACTTCGAGTCAGGCTTCGCCGCAGCTGATTCGGGGGATGGGGCTGGGCAGCGCGGTTTCGCTGAACATGCTCGACATGATTGGGGTCGGGCCGTTCATTACCATGCCGCTCATCGTGAGCGCGATGGGCGGCCCGCAGGCGATGCTGGGATGGATTCTGGGAGCGGGCTTTGCGATTTGCGATGGGCTGGTGTGGGCGGAACTGGGCGCGGCCATGCCGGGGTCGGGCGGGTCGTACCGGTACTTGCGGGAGATCTACGGGCCGAACAAGGTGGGACGGCTGATTTCGTTTTTGTTTATCTGGCAGCTGTCGTTCAGCGCGCCGCTCTCGATCGCGTCGGGATGCCTCGGGCTGGCGGGATATGCGGCGTACTTCTGGCCGGGGCTGGAGCACGTTTACTTTTCGCGGACGGGCAACTGGCATCTTCCCCTGGTTGGCAATCTGCAGATGAGCTGGGTGGCGAACACCGGGACTCTGGTCGCGCTGGGGATTTGTCTGCTGGCGGTGCTGCTGCTGTACCGGCGAATCACCACGATTGGCAAGCTGTCCAAGGTGTTGTGGATGGTGGTGATGGGAACGATTGGGTGGATCATCTTCGCCGGGTTGACGCACTTCAATGCGGCGCGCGCGTTTGATTTTCCGGTTGGTGCATTCACGCTGTCGCGGGGATTTTTTCACGGGTTGGGCAGCGCCATGCTGATCGGGACGTATGACTATTGGGGCTACTACAACGTCTGTTTTCTGGGCGATGAGGTGAAAGATCCGGGACGGAACATTCCGCGGGCCCTGCTGCTATCGATTCTGCTAGTGGGCGGTCTATATATTCTGATGAACCTGAGCATCCTGGCGGTGGTGCCGTGGCGGGAGATGGTGACGGCGAGCGACGCCAACAGCGGGCTGTACGTGGTTTCGGTGTTCATGCAGAAGGTGTACGGGCCGTGGGCGGCCCAGCTGGTCACGGTGCTGGTGATGTGGACGGCGTTCGCGTCGGTGTTTTCCCTGATGCTGGGGTATTCGCGGGTTCCGTACGCGGCGGCTTTGGATGGAAACTACTTCCGGGTGTTTGCTAAGGTCCATCCGGAGCATCGGTTTCCTTACGTGTCGTTGATCAGCCTGGGAGCGGTGGCGGCGCTGTTTTGTTTTCTGCGGCTCGCGGACGTGATCGCTGCGCTGGTGGTGATCCGGATCATGCTGCAGTTCCTGGTGCAGGCGATTGGAGTGATTGTTCTCCGAATTCGACGGCCCGATATGCCGCGGCCGTTCCGCATGTGGTTCTATCCTCTCCCGGCTTTGATTGCATCGATCGGCTTCAGCTATATCCTGTTCGTGCGGGTGAACGCCTTGAAGGAAATCCGGTACGCGATCGTGCTGCTGATTCTGGGGATTGCGATCTACCTGATCCGCGCGTGGAAGCAAACGGAGTGGCCGTTCCGTGCTGGCTCCGACCCGACTCTGGAGGGGGTTTCCCGGTAAATGGCCGAGATGGTGAAAACGCCCGCGCCGATGCCGCCGAGTTTGTCCGACGCGAGCGTTTCCGCGTGGGCACCGCTGCGCGAGCCGCTGTTTCGGGCGCTGTGGATTGCGGCGATCGTTTCTTACATCGGAACATGGATGCAGGCGGTGGGCGCGGGCTGGATGATGACGGTGCTCACCCTGTCGCCGCTGATGGTGGGACTGGTGCAGGCGGCGGTGGCGTTGCCGGTGTTTCTAGTGATTCTGCCGGCGGGGGCGCTGGCCGACATGGTGGACCGGCGGCGCTTTCTGCTGGTGACGCAGGGATGGATGGTGCTGGCGTCGGGCGCGCTGGGAGTGCTGACTCTGTTTCGCGTGGTGACGCCCTGGATTCTGCTGGGTTTCACGTTCGCGCTGGGACTGGGTGCAGTGATGAACGATCCGGCGTGGCAGGCGATTACGCCGGAGCTTGTACCTCCGGAACAACACGCGGCGGCGGTGGCGATGAATTCGGCAGGATTCAACGTGGCGCGCGCGGTGGGTCCGGCGCTGGGCGGGATGGTGATCGCGTGGGCGGGGTCGGGGACGGCGTTCCTGCTCAATGCGCTATCGTTCTTCGGCGTGATCCTGGTGCTGTACCGGTGGAAGCGCACTCCGGCGGAACGGGTGGAGACGAAAGCGCTGTGGGAGGCAATTGGGAGCGGACTTGCTTATGTCCGGCGATCGGAACTGGTGCGGTCGGTGCTGATCCGGACGGGGGCGTTCAGCGTGGGAGCGATTGCGTTGCTGGCGCTGCTGCCGATTCTGGCGCGGCCGTTTGGGGCGCAGGGGTATGGGGTACTGCTGGGTTGTTTTGGAGTGGGAGCTTTGGCGGGGGCGACGATTTTGCCACGTCTGCGCCGAAAGCTGTCGGTGGACGGGCTGGTAGGGGCGGCGATCGTGGTGTTTGCGGGGATGACGTTTGCGGCGGGGCAGGCGCACGAGTTTGGGCTCTTATGCCTGGTGATGGCGACGGCGGGCGGCGCGTGGATCGGGATCCTGGCGTGCCTGAACACGGCGGCACAGACGATGTCTCCGTCGTGGGTGCGGGCGCGGGCGTTGTCGGTGTATTTGTTGGTTTTGCAGGGAGGGATGGCAATCGGCAGTACAATGTGGGGCGCGCTGGCGGGGCGGGTGGGGTTGCCGAACACGCTGGCCTGCTCGGCATTGGCGCTGCTGGCGGGGCTTTTGACGATCCGGCGCCACCGGTTGAGCGCGCAGCATCTGGCGATGGCACCCTCGGTGGTGAGGGATTGAAGGACAGTTTCGGTCGTAGGTCGTGGGTGGGGCGGCGGTGATAGATGAGGTCCGGCTTTGGTTCGGAGAAAAGCCTTTAACCGCAGAGGACGCGGAGAGATTCCGTGGAGAGCGCAGAGAAAATCTTTACCACGAAGGACATTACGGTGGCACTAAGGACACGAAGGAAACCATAAACGGGATCGGGAGAACGGTATGAAGACACGCCTTGCTTCCATCGGATTATTACTCGCGGTGAGTGGGACCGCGGCGGTTGGACAGCAGATGCCTAAGCCGGAAGCGCCGCGCACGATTACGCAGGTTCTGGATCGGGCGTTGACGAATGTGGAAGAGGAGTTTGTACCCGCGGCCGACGCGATGCCGGAAGACAAGTACGGGTACGCTCCCACGGAGGGGGAGTTCAAAGGGGTGCGCACGTTCGCCGAGCAAGTGAAGCATGTGGCGGCGGATAACTACCAGTTTGGCGCGGCGATTTTGCAGGTGAAGCCTCCGGATACGGGTGGCGAGGCGGGGCCGACGTCGGTAAGAACCAAAGCCCAGATCATGCAGTACCTGAAAGATTCGTTTGCCTACCTGCATAAGGCGATCAAGACGATCAACGCGGGGAACGCGACAGAGCCCATGAAGAGTCCGTGGGGACAGAGCACGATCACGCGACTGGGGATTGCGACGCTGACCGTGGGGCATTGTTACGATCACTATGGTCAGATGGCGGTGTATTTGCGGCACAACGGGATCGTGCCGCCGGCGAGCCGAGGGTGAACCTTTGCGCCCGGCCACAGCAACCCTCAGGCGCTAAAGTGCAAGTGTTCTGAACTGCGGGACGAGTGAAGTCGGGCCCTTCCCTTCAAGAACTGGGCTTCGAGTGTTGCAATCCCTATAGAACAGCAGATTCCTCCTGTCTCGGTGCGCTCGTGCGTCGGAATGACAAGGGAAGTCGGCTGTGGTCGGGGCGAAGAATCTCGAGTCTGAAGTTCGTGCCCTCTCTGTGCGCATCCGTTCGACAGAGTCGCGGGACCGCGACTGAAGGCGCGCCCTGCTACGAAACCCAGGAGTTCCTGCCTTTGTTCGTAAGCCCTCAGGGGAGGTGGGCAACAAGAGAGTCTGGCAGCACACCCTTATACAGTTTGAGTTCTTCCGCAATGAGGTACAGGGAACCACCTAGCACGGCCGTGCCATTTACGAGCGTGTGGCGCAGGAACTAGTCTTGGGCTTCCCCCCGATCGAAAGATCTGAATTCAGTGCACTCAAGAACTATGCGTTCAGTGCACAGGTCGGACAGGAGTCCATGATGTCGAAATCAAGCATCGATCTGGTGGAAGAAGCCCGGCGGCGCGAGGTGGAGAACGAGATTCTGAGTTACTTCCTGGCGGTGGAATCGTATCCGGCACGGGCGGCGCGGGAGCCGCGGGTAAGCTTTGAGACGCACTGCTCGAGCGTTTACGCGGAACTTGAGAGCGGGCAGGCGAACTAGGGCCGGTCTTTTGCTCGTCGAACAGCGGCGGCTTTAGAGTTCAGGGGGCGTTTCTCCTGTTCCATCGAGAGTG
>Ga0210408_10000686_pt1 | contig 39647 bp, 36 predicted proteins | sample IncBWH4MmetaG_FD_155471 | JGI IMG/M metagenome (GOLD analysis project Ga0210408, IMG submission 155471) | Forest soil microbial communities from Barre Woods Harvard Forest LTER site, Petersham, Massachusetts, United States - Inc-BW-H-4-M | ecosystem: Environmental > Terrestrial > Soil >...
CACGGGATCGTTCTTGCACGGGTTCACGTACAGCGCGCATCCGGTGGCGGCGGCTGCTGGAAATGCGGTGCTCGATTGTATCGAGCGGCAGAATCTGTTCGCGCGCGTCGAGCCGGCCGGCGAGGAGTTGCTCGCGGCGCTCGAGACGCTGCGGAAGTATTCCGTGGTGGGAGACATTCGCGGCAAGGGATTGCTGCTGGGGATTGAACTGGTGCATGACGCAAAGACGCGCGAACCGTTTCCTCCCGATGCGCAGATCGCGCTGCGCCTGCAGGAGGATGCGTTCGAGGCCGGCTTGCTGACCTATCCGATGCAGGGCTGCGCCGACGGGACGCGCGGCGATCACATTCTGCTGGCTCCGCCCTACACGATTACGAGCACAATGATTCAGATGATTGCCGGAGGATTGGATCGCGCCATCGCTGACCTGGAACGATCACACCTTGCAGGAGCGGGAGGCTCTTCTGCGCTGGCTTAAGGCGCGCCGAGCGAGGGCCGGCGGAATACTCGCGTCAGTCATTCTCGGTGCCGCCGGATTTTCCGCGGCCACGTCGCTGGTGACGATCAGCGGCTACTCCGCGGCGGCAGGCGAGCAGGAGATGGCGACAGAGGCTCGCTACCGCAAGTTGATCTCCCCGGATGAGATCTCCAAGTTCCACCGCTACCTGACTGCTGAACCTCATCCCGCCGGCTCCAAACGCAACAACGAATTGGCGCAGTGGATCGCCGACCAATGGCGACAGCTGGGACTCGAGGATGTAACGATCCACGAATACGATGTGCTGCATTCTGCTCCGCGTGAGATCTCGCTCGAAATGGTGAAGCCGAAGCATTTTCGTGCCAGCCTGCGCGAGGACGCCTACGAATCGGACCCCGACACCAAAAACCCGGATATTTCCGGCGCCTACCTGGGCTACTCGGCATCCGGCGAAGTGACCGCGCCGGTGGTGTATGCGCACAGCGGGAATCCCGAGGACTACGAGTATCTGAAGAAGCATGGAATTGATGTGCGCGGGAAGATTGTGCTGGTGCGATATTCCAATCCGTACAGCTATCGCGGATTCAAGGCGCTGACGGCAGAGCGTCTGGGCGCCGCTGCAATATTGATCTATTCCGATCCCGCCGAAGACGGCGATAAGCGAGGTCCCGTGTATCCCACCGGCCCTTGGGGGCCGGAGAGCCATATCCAACGCGGTGCGATCACTTACGACTTTCTGCAGCCGGGCGATCCGCTGACGCCAGGCTGGGCCTCTGTTCCCGGAGCCAAACGGATTTCGCCCGCGGAGGCGATTTCGCTGCCGAAGATCATGGGCGTGCCGCTGTCGTGGCGGGATGCGAAACCACTGCTCGAGAATATGGGAGGAGAAGTCGCGCCGGAGAGTTGGCAGGGCGGGCTGCCACTGCGATACAGGCTGGGCGGAAAGCGCGTGCGCGTGCACTTGAAGGTGGACATGGACGCGCGCGAGCAGCCGTATTACGTCACCGAGGCTCGCATCCGCGGCTCCGAGATTCCGGACGAGTGGGTAATTCTAGGCAACCACCGCGACGCATGGGTTTTCGGCGGCGTGGATCCTTCGAGCGGCACGGCGGCGATGCTGGAATTGACGCGCGGGCTGGGCGAGCTGTTGCGGCAGGGAATTCGCCCGCGACGGACGCTGGTGATTTGCAGTTGGGACGGCGAAGAATATGCGCTGACCGGCTCGACGGAGTGGGGCGAGCAATACGCCGAAGAATTGCAGCGCAAAGCCGTGGCGTATCTGAACGTGGATGAAGCGACATCAGGAAGGAATTTTCAAGGCGAGGCTGTCGGTTCGCTGGCACCGCTGCTGCTGGGGCTCACGCGCGTGATGGATGCGCCGTCCGGCGTGACTCTTTATGAAGAATGGAAGTTGACGCGGCAGGCGGAACTTCGCGCCGCGCAACCCCCGCTCGATTCCGAACTGGTGAACACGCGCATCGGGAGCGGCTCCGATCACACGGTGTTTCTGAATCATCTCGGAATTCCTACAGTCGAGTTGTCCTTCACCGGCCCTTATGGCGTGTACCACTCGGCCTACGACGATTTTTTGTGGATGAACCATTTTGGTGACCCCGGGTATCGTTACCACGCGTTGATGTCGCAACTGTGGGGCAGCCTGGCGCTGCGGCTGGCTGACGCGGAAATATTGCCATTCGATTTCGAATCTTACGGTGAAAACCTCAAGAGGTTCGTGAACGACCTGGATGAATCGAGCGGCGTGCGGTCGCACGCGAATCTGGAATCGTTGTCGCAGCACATCTCCGCCTTTCAATCAGCGGGGCACGACCTGAATCACTCGATTTCGCTGGCCCTCGCCAATGGGCGCGTCGATGCCGCGACAACCGTCCGCGTGAATCAACTCCTGATGCAAATTGAGCGCAACTGGTGCAACTCGGACGGGATTCCCGGACGGCCCTGGTTCAAGCACGCAATCTATGGGACGCGCTCAACGTACGCGCATCTGGAGTTACCGGGGTTGGCGGAAGCGGCGGAAGCTCGCGCGTGGAAGCGCGCCGCGGAGCAGGCGAACTTGCTGGAAAAGGAGTTGTCGACAAACACGGAAATACTGCGCGAAGCCAGGAATACGTTGGAGAAGAAGGTGGAGCGGCCAGGGCCATGAAAACGCGCACTCTGATATTACTCGCCATGAGTTTGGCGGCGGCTCCATCGTCCCGGCCACAGACATCAGCCCGCGCGCGTGATCTCGGTGTGCCGTTCGACGGTGCTCCGGGGGTACTCAACGCGATTACGGATGTGAAGGGTGTTGAAGTCGGCTACCGCACGCTGATTTCCGGAGAAGGGAAATTACATGTGGGTGTGGGGCCGATCCGAACCGGCGTGACGGCGATTCTTCCGCGCGGAAAGGGCTCGATCGATCCTGTTTTTGCCGGCTGGTTCACTCAAAATGGGAATGGGGAAATGACCGGCACGACCTGGGTGGAAGAATCAGGACTATTGTTCGGCCCGGTAATGATAACCAACACGCACAGCATCGGCGTCGTGCGCGACACGGTAATCGGCTGGCAATTGCATCACGGATTGCCGAAAGCGATCGAAGACTGGTGGATGTTACCGGTGGTCACCGAGACTTGGGATGGCTACCTGAACGACATCAACGGTTTCCATGTGAAACCGGAAGACGCGCTGGCGGCGATCGAGGATGCGCGTTCTGGGCCGATCGCCGAAGGAAATGTTGGCGGCGGCACAGGAATGATTTGTTTTGAGTTCAAGGGCGGCACCGGGACATCGTCACGAAAACTCTCCGACAAATTGGGTGGCTACACGGTCGGGGTGTTAGCACAATGCAACACCAGCCTGCACCGCTACCTGCGCATTGCCGGCGTGCCTGTGGGCAGAGAAATCCCCGGGCAGGACATTTGGGGCGTGGAGACAGGTTCTATTATTGTGGTCATCGCGACCGATGCGCCGCTGCTGCCCACGCAATTGAAACGCCTGGCGCGGCGTGTCACACTGGCGCTCGGCAGGCTGGGCAGCATCTCCGGCAACGATTCGGGCGATATTTTCATCGCATTCTCGACGGCCAATTCAGGAGCGGGACTAGCTGAGAAGGCAGTAGCAGTCACGATGCTGCCGAATGATCTGATGGACGACCTGTTTGAGGCCACGGTTGAGGCGACGGAAGAAGCCATCGTGAACGCACTCGTAGCAGCGAAATCCATGACAGGCATCGACGGCCACACAGTCAACGCCCTGCCCCAAGATCAACTTCAGGCAATTTTGAAGAAGTACAACCGGCTGGCGGTAGAGGCAAAGGGAGAGAAAAAATGAGAGCGTTTCTCTTGGGGATCATCTGCACACTACTGGTCATCATTCTTGGCGGTTACTACGTGGTGAAAAAGGGATACATGAACACGCAAGCGGATCAAGCGCCGCCGGCTCTGGAAAGAAAAATTGCCATGACCGCCGTGGATGCGTCGATCGAACGCCGCGCGGTGGAGCAGAAGAACCCCGTTCAGCCGACGGACGAAAATCTGGCGGCCGGCGCCAAAATCTTCGCCGATCACTGCGCCGGCTGCCATGGGCTGCCGTCGAATCCCAACAGCCAATTTGGGAGATCGTTCAACCCGCCGGTACCGCAGTTTTTCACCGAGGCGCCGGACATGGCTGAGTATCAGAATTTTTACGTCATTAAACACGGCACGCGCTGGACCGGAATGCCTTCCTGGGCTGGCATGCTCAACGACACGCAAATATGGACGGTGGTTGGATTCCTCGGCAAAATTGAAAAGCTTCCTCCAGCGGCGCAGAAAGCACTGGAGCCTGCTCCGGCCGCGGCGGCCGCACCTTCGACACCCAGCCGATGAACGCGGAATCTTCCAAGGATGGCGGCATGAGTACGAATGCGCTTTTAGGGTTTGATTTTCAGCACGGCTTGGGCTAGTTTTTGCCTGACGAAGAGAGACATTTGCCCGCAACTCTGCAAAAATGAACCTGGTCCATTACAACGCACACCAACGAACCCAGCATCGGGGGAGAACGAATGGCTGATGCCGTGGCAGCAAAAGTGATCGCGACGCTGGCATCGGTAAAGCGAATTCCCGCTGATAAAATTTCCCTGGAGACCAATCTTCAGGAAATGGGCATCGACTCGCTCGACGTCTTCACGCTGATCTTCGAGCTGGAGAACGCTTTTCAGATTTCCATCCCGGACGAAGAAGTGCGCTCCATCCGCACCGTCAACGACGTGGTTGAGGGCGTGCGAAAGTTGATTCCCGCGATTCCCCCCGGCGCATCGGTTGGCACGGGCACCCCGGCGGATTGAGGGATGGCGCCACGCCGGGTGGTTGTGACGGGCCTCGGAATTATTTCTCCCCTGGGCCTGAATCTAGCCGATAACTGGAAATCGTTAATCGAGGGACGCTGCGGCATCGGGCCCATCGAGTCCGTGGATTGCACCACGCTGCGTTTTCAGAACGGCGCAGAAGTGCGCGGCTACGATCCTCTGGCGCACTTCGCCGGCGGCAAGGACGCGCAGATTGATCGCTTCGCGCAGTTTTCCGTCGTGGCCGCGCGCGAGGCGCTTCGTGATTCGGGCCTGGAGCTCACGCCTGGATTGCGGGAGCAGACGGCGGTCATTTGCGGATCGTCGGTGGGCGGCCAGTGGGCCATTGAAATCGGCTATCAGGATCTTTATCTGCACAAGCGCGGCCGCGTGCATCCCCTTACGATTCCGAAAACCATGTCGAATGCCGGGGCGAGTCACATCGCCATGGATCTGGGGTTCAGCGGACCCACGTACACGGTCACAACTGCGTGCTCGTCCGCGAATCATGCCATCGGGCAAGCCTTCCGCCTGCTGCGCAATTCCGAAGTGGACCTGGCCATCACCGGCGGCAGCGAAGCGAATTTCGCTTACGGTTTTCTGAAAGCCTGGGAGGCCATGCGCGTGATTGCTCCGGACACTTGCCGTCCGTTCAGCAAAGACCGGCGCGGAATGATTCTGGGTGAAGGCGGCGGGATGATGGTGCTGGAGCCCCTCGAAGCAGCTGCGGCGCGAGGCGCCAGGATTTACGCGGAGATATGCGGCTTCGGCATGACTTCGGATGCGCACCACCTTACGCAGCCGACCGTCGAAGGCCCAACCCGAGCGATGCGCGGCGCACTGAAGGACGCTGGCCTGGCTCCCGAAGCTATCGGGTACATCAATGCGCATGGGACCGGGACTCCCGGAAATGATCCGGTCGAGACGCGCGCGATACGGACCGTCTTCGGTGCCCACGCCGATAAACTTGGTATCAGCTCGACCAAATCCATGCACGGCCATGCCCTGGGAGCGGCGGGCGCTCTCGAGGGAGTGGCGACAATATTGGCATTGCATCACGGCATCCTGCCGCCCACGGTGAATTACAACGAACGCGATCCGGAATGCGACCTGGACTACATTCCGAATCAGGCGCGGCGGATGAAGGTGGAAGCGGCGCTGTCGAATTCCTTCGCGTTCGGCGGTCTGAACGCCGTTTTGGCCTTCCGGGCATTTCCGCGCTGATTTGCAATCTCCCGTGCCATTCGGACGGAAATTCAATGACAGCATGGCTGCCATTGTGTCGTTTTTACTTTCGCAAGTGAAGGTAAGCGGGCGCTACGGCAGGCCGCGAACGGTGAGAAGAAGGACGCTCCACGTTTCCGGCTTCTGCGTCCAACCCCGCGTCAATTCGTCGGCTAAGGTGAGAGCCACCAGAATAGCGAGCCAGAAGAAACCGGCAAGTACGACCAGGCGCGTCAACCCGGGGCTGTACTTCACATGCATGAAGAAGAGGATGACCAGCAGCATTTTCGTCACGGCAATGGCCAGCGCCGCCACGGTGTTCATCGATCCGAGATCGATAAACGCAACCCAGGTGGTCAACCCGGTGAGAATCAGGAGCGCAAGAAACACGGCGATGTAGATACGCACCGGCACAATATGCTCGGACATCAGTGCCCTCCCATGGCGTAGCGCCCTCCGATCAAGTACAGCAACGGGAACAGGAAGATCCACACAATGTCAACGAAGTGCCAGTAGAGGCCGGTGATTTCAAGTGGCGCGTAGTATTGGTCGTTGAAACGCCCGCGTCCGGCCATGGCGATCAGCACGGTGAGGATGCCGATTCCGACAATCATGTGCAGCGCGTGTAGCCCGGTCATGAAGAAATAGAAACAGAAAAACAGTTCGACTCCGGGAGCATGCGGGCCGCTGTATGCCCAGTTCAAGCCGGGGACCAGTCCCTCGATCCAGTCTTGATGCCATTCAAAGGTGAATTTCAGCCCCAGAAAGGCTGCGCCAAGAATCATGGTGAGCAGAAGATAAAAGATGATGGTGCCTTTGCGCTTTCCAACCTGCGCGGCGTGAATGGCCAGCGCCATGGTCAAGCTGCTGGCGATGAGCACGCCTGTATTGGCTGCGCCGAGTCTGACATTCAGCAGCCGACTGCCGGTTTCAAACGCGGGCAAGTGCAAAGCACGGTAAATGATGTAACTGGCAAACATGCCGCCAAAGAACATGATTTCCGTGACCAGAAAGAGCCACATGCCAAGGCTGCCGGCCTCGCGCTGCTGTCCCATGTCCTCGAATTGATGCGCGAAGCCGGGCGGATGGGCGGAGTGCGCTGCCATTTCACTCACGGTGCCCTCCCGGTTTGGCATATTCGTAAGCGTCCTCGGTGACAACAGGAATCTCAGGGAAATTCTCTGTCGGCGGTGGAGAAGGTGTCTGCCATTCAAGGCCTTTGGCCTTCCAGGGGTTCGGACCCGCCGGCGGACCGTAGCGCATAGACCATGCAAGATAGATCAAGGGGATCAAGTAGCCGATCCCAAGAATTGAGGCGCCTGCGGAGGACATGACATTGAGCACCTGAAATTCGACGGGGTACACGGCGTAACGCCGGGGCATGCCCAGGTAGCCAAGCATGAACTGCGGGAAAAAGGTCAGGTTGAAGCCGACGAAAATCACCAGCGCCCCAAATCGCGCCCAGCCGTCCGGATACATGCGCCCGGTTATTTTCGGCCACCAGAAATGAATGCCGCCAAGGTAAGCCATCACCGTGCCGCCCACCATGATGTAGTGAAAATGCGCCACGATGAAATAGGTGCCGTTCAGATGGACGTCGGTGGCCAGGGAGGCAAGGAACAAGCCGGTCAGGCCGCCCATCGTGAACAGGCCAATGAAACCGAGCGCATAGAGCATCGGCGCCTGGTAGGAAATTGAGCCCTGGTAGATGGTGGCCATCCAGTTGAAGACTTTGATGGCCGAGGGAATGGCCACCAGGAAACTGAGCACGGAGAAAATCAATGCGGCGTAGATGGATTGGCCGGTGACGAACATGTGATGTCCCCAGACCAGGAAGCTGATTACGGCAATGGCCATGCTCGAGAAAGCCACAAAGCCGTAGCCGAAGATCCGCTTTCGTGAAAAGCATGTGATCAACTCGCTCATCACACCCATGGCCGGAAGAATCATGATGTACACGGCGGGATGTGAATAGAACCAGAACAGATGCTGGAACAGGATGGGATCGCCGCCGATGGCTGGGTCGAAGATGCCGATGTGCAGCAATCGTTCCAGGCCCAGCAGGAAAAGCGTGATGGCGATGACCGGGGTGCCGAGAATCATGATGATGCTGGTGGCGTAGATGGCCCACAGAAACAGAGGAAGGCGGAACCAAGTGAGGCCGGGCGCCCGCATTTTGTGGATAGTGACGATGAAATTCAGACCTGTGAGAATGGAGGAAAAGCCCATGACGAAGACGCCCACAGCGACAGCGGTGACATTTGTGTGCGAGAAGGTGCTGCTATAGGGCGTATAAAAGGTCCAGCCGGTGTCCACACCGCCGGCGATCGCAGAATAGAGAGCGAGAATTGCGCCGGCCACGTAAATGTACCAGCTCAGCAGATTCAATTTCGGAAAGGCCAGATCGCGGGCTCCCACCATCATGGGGACAAGAAAATTTCCGAGCGTAGCGGGAATGGAAGGAACGAGGAAAAAGAAAATCATGATGATGCCGTGCAGCGTGAACAGCTTGTTGTAAGTGTCGGGCTCGACCAGCGTGCCCTGCGGCTCGATCAGGTGCAGGCGCATGAGCACGGCAAAAGCGCCACCGACGAAAAACATCAGCGTGATGGAGACGAGGTAGAGCAGCGCGATGCGCTTGTGGTCGGTGGTCAACAGCCAGGATCGCACGCCGTATTTCGCGTTCAAGTAGTGGACACGCGAGGATTCCGGCGGAGCCAGGTCATCAACGGGTTGTACAACTGTGCTCATTTGGCTTTCAATTTCCTTTCTTCCGACCCTAGCGATTTCACGTAGGCGATCAATTGCAGCACCTGTTCCTCATTCACCTGGCCCTGAAACGTGGGCATGATCGGAGGATAGTTTGGCAGAAGGATGGAATTCGGGTTCACGATGGCCTGGCGGATCAGCGCTTCATCCACCGGGCGCATCTCGCCGCTGCGCAGCTTTTCCGGTTTGCCGTACAAGCCGGCAAGCGACGGACCGCGGCCGGTGCCGTCGGCTACGTGGCAGGTAATGCAGCCAAGCTGATTGAAAAGGCGCTCGCCCGTTTGCGCCATGGATTCATTCCGGGCGCCGCCCGAGAGCCACGCTGCGTAATCTGGCTGGTTCATCACGTACACCCAGCCGACCATCTCCGCATGATCGGCGCCGCAATATTGCGCGCAGAACAAGTGGTACACGCCGGTCTTAGTAGCCTGGAACCACAAAGATGTGTAACGCCCAGGGACCGCGTCTTTCTTCACGCGGAAGGCAGGGATGTAGAAATCGTGGATCACGTCCTCGGAAGTCATGGTCAGCTTGATCGGGACGTTGACCGGAACATGCAGTTCGTTGATCTCCCGCACGCCCTCGGGATGCTGCAAGTGCCACATCCATTGCTTTCCGATGACGAAGATCTCCGTGGAAGCCGTGGGCGGGCGCGAATTTCGAAAGTACAGGCTCGAACTCCAGACAAAAATCACGGCGGTCAGGAGTGTAGGGACGACGGTCCAGGTCAGCTCGAGCGGCAGATTCTCACCTGTTTCCGGCGGCTGCTCATCATCGGAGCGGCGGCGGTATTTCACCATGAAGTAGAAAATGACAATGAAGATCAGCGCGGTGAAAAACAGCGTGACGCCCGTCAGGAAAAAGTACAGGCGGTCCACGCCCTCGGCGATCGAAGAGGCGGCTTCCGGGCGAATGGGCACGCCTTCCTGAATCGCGGCGAGCAAGCCGAGGCCGGGTTGAATCAATCCTGTCATAGCCCTTCCACACCCAATTCCATATGTGTACAACTCCTCAACGCGGCGGGCGCCAGCCGTTTTCCTCCGGGAACCGGTAGTGCTCGCGCCGCGACAGCACCAGGATCATCAAGCCGACTGCCAGCACGGTGAGCAAGCCGGCGGCTTTGATAATTCGCGAAATCACAATTCCGTATTTTCCGGTCACCGGATCGTAGTGGTAGCAAAACAGCAAAATCTGATCCACCGGCGAGCCGATTTTTCCTTCCGAGGCTTCCACCAGCCCCAGGCGCAGGTCGCGAGACGGGTACTGAATGCCGTAGAAGTACCGGGAAATTTTTCCCGAGGGCGTCAGCAACATGATGCCGCTAGCGTGCGCGAACTGCTTCGATTCCGCGTCATAGGCGTAGCGGAAGCCGGCGGCATCAGCGAGCTGCTTGATTTGTGCCTCGTCGCCGGTAAGGAAGTGCCAGCCTTCCGCGGCGCCGGGGCGGCCGTAAATTCCTGTGTAGAGGTCGCGTTTTGCGGCGGCCAGTTTGGCGCTTTCACTCGGATCAATACTCACAGTGATGGCGTCAAAATCCTTGCCCAGATCGAGCTGCACATTCTTCAGCCCGCGATCGAGCCCGTTTAGCACCTGGGTGCACAGCATCGGGCAGTTGTAATACACGAGTGAGAGGATCACCGGCTTGCTCCCGAAATATTGCGAGAGTTTGACGGGACGGCCGGCCTCATCGCGGAACGCCAGGTCCAGCGGCACTGCACTGTTCAGTTTTTGATCGATGCCGACTTCTTTCAACAGTTCAGGGCGGACGCCGATATTCTGGATCGGCCCGGTCAATTGAGCGGCGCACGGAGGAGCGGCGGCCAGCAACGCCAGCAGCAATGCGGAGGCCAGTGGGAATCCCGCCAATTTCAAATTGCCAGGAATGTATCGAGATGCTCTCGAAACATGGCGCCGTCTATGAATGAATCCGCTCATTCCTTCTCCGAATGCTGAGATTCTTTTTGAAGTACGTATGCGCAGGGCCCTTCGAGTCCCGATACTCCCGGTGAACTCGAAGTCCCCGAACCGCTGTCAGCTGCTGTGACGGCTGAAGAACTTCCCGCGGCTCTTGCCGGCAGGCCGCGCGAAAGAATCAGGTCCATGGCGCGGTCCACGGGAATGCGCACCACTCCGTTATGCTCATCCACCCAGCCATAACTGTTCAAATCCTTCGACTGCGATTCGCAGTATGTCTTTAGGTCGAGTTTGGGTTGCACCTGCAAACGTGGTTGCGGCGGAAGCACGCGCACATCTTCCTTTTCAAATGGGGAAGCCGGCGGCCCCAGTTGCTGTGACTTTGCGAAATAGTGAAACATGCCGTACATCGAGACCATGGCAACAACAATGGTGGCGAGCAAAGCGAGCGCGATTTTCAGAAGAGCCGGGACATTGGCGTCCCGGCGCTCGTAGCGCTCACCCTGGCTCCCTTGTGGCGCGCTGTGCTCAATCGCCATGCTGGAGCACTCCTTCAAACCGCGGATCGTGCAGCGGCAAGAGCGGCCGTTTCCTCAATTCCAGAAAGAACGCGCCGATCCACAGGCCGCCGATTCCAAAGACCGCAAAAATGTCCAGCAGATGAACCCGCGGGCTTTGTGGCTCAAATGCCGGGGCCACCAGCCAGAACATGTCAACAAGGCTCAATACGATCAGGAATCCGGCCACCGGCGAGAGCCGGGCCAGCCGCCGCTTCACGCTGCGCTGCAGCAAAAGCAGGAAGGGCAGCGCGAAATGAAGCGCGAATAGAATCACGCCGAACGTGCCCCAACCACCGAAGGCGCGCGTGCGGTACCACGGGATTTCGCCCTTCATGTTGCCCGCCCAGATAATCAGGAACTGCGAGAAGGACATGTAGGCCCACAGCATCACGAAGGCAAACATCAGGTTGCCGAGATCCTGAAATTGCCCCGGAGTGACGATTTGAGAGAGGGGCTCCTGCTCGGAAAGTTTTCGCAGCACAAAGACGATGAAGGACATGGCCGTCAGGGCAGCGACGACCATCATCAGCATTCCGTAGATGGTCGAAAACCAGTGCGCCTCGAGCGACATGATCCAGTCAATCGAAGAGTAAGTGACGGCCAGGCCCCAGAGAATCAGCCCTGGCGCGCTCAGGCCCTCAAGGAGCGTAGCAAGGCGCGGGTCGGCGGCACGGTCCTGCTCGGCGGACCATTTGTTCAGCAGCCACGTCAGGCCCAGCCAGAGAGCGAAATAGATCACTGCCCGCACAGTGAAGAACTGTGGATTCAAGTACGGCCGCTTGTACTGCAGCAGCGGATCCGCGGCCACTTTGTCGGGCTGCGCCCATTCATAAAGGTGAGACATCCCGAACAGAATGGGAATGAACAAAACGGCCATGTAAATAAATGTACGCGTGCCGGCTTCGAGCAACCGGCGTATCGGATAGCCCCACCAGCCGCCGGTCAAATGATGCAGCATTAAGATGGCCATGCAGCCCGCGGGAATGGCAAGCCAGAAAACATAAGCGAGCAGGTAGGAGCGGAAAAATTGCTGGCCGTTCTGGAAGCCGAACACCACAAGAAAGGCCATTCCGAGCAGGCCCCAAGCGAAAGCAGAGCGCCGCGCGCGATAGAAGAACGACCGGGTTGGATGCGTTTCGCTCATTGAATTTCGGCCCTGGGGTTCTGTTCCACGAGCTTCTTGCGCTCTTGCTCCGGAGCATCTTGGATAGTTGCGTACCGGCTCAGTTGCAGGGTGCGGATGTAAGCAGCGATGCGCCAGCGATCGGCGGGTTCGATGCGCGCGGCATAGCCGTACATGGAGCCCAGGCCACTGGTCATCACGTCGAAAAAATGACCGGCGGGGGCTTTGCGCAGCCGCTCAATGTGATACGACGGCGGAGGAGGAAACCCGCGCTGAACGATCATGCCGCGGCCGCTGCCAGTGTAGTCGTGACAAGGCGCGCAATAGATGTTGAAACGCTCGCGCCCGCGTTCGAGGTCCGCGTGCGTGATGGGGAACGGGAACTTGTCCACGAGCACGCCATTTTCATTGCCTGTGTACAGCAGCTCGTCCAGACGCAAATTGCCACGCGCCACGGTTCCGGGGACGGGCTGGCGGGCCGAGCGGCCGTCGTCGAAGAATTCGCTCGGGTCATAGGGCAAATATTTCGGCTGAACGTGCATATCCAGGCGGCAACCTGCCAGCAGCATGGCGATAGCAGCGAACCACGCGAAGTGGCGGGTTCGAGTCCGCCATCGAAGGCCAGGATCGGGCTGCAGGAAATCGCGATTGCGTTCAGGCTTCAATTTCAAACACTCCGTGCGGATGCAAGCTCTCGAGGAATTCCTTGGTCCGCGGCAGATCGAATTTCTTGTCGCGCGCCTTGACGCACAGGAAGAACCGGTCGTTCGACGCCAGCGCAAATCGCGGCACGTTAAACACCGGGTGATAGGGCGTGGGCAAGCCGTTCATGGCCAGCATTCCAAACACCGCCGAAAGCGCGGCGCACAAAATCGTCAGCTCAAATGTGATGGGGATAAACGAGGGCCAGCTGTTGTACGGCTTTCCGCCGATATTCAGCGGGTAGCTGATGACGTTCGCGTAATACTGCATCAGAAAGCCGCCGGCGCAACCGATCAGCCCGCCGGTCAACACCACGGCAGGCAGGTTGGTATGTTCGAAGCCCACGGCTTCGGAAAGCCCTTCGACCGGCAGCGGAGTGAACGCATCCAGGCTCCGGTAGCCGGCCGCGTGAGTTTTCCGGGCGGCCTCGAGCAATTGCTCGGGCGTTTCGAATTCAGCGAGCAAGCCGTAGATGGGTTTGCGCTTCATGCCGTCACTCGTGAATCTCCGGATTCGGATTCCTGACCCGCGCGAGGTACGTGGTTCGCGGCCGGGTATTCAAGTCGTCGAGCAAACTGTAGTTGCGCGACTGCGATTTCAATTTTGAAACCCTGCTGTTTGGATCGTTGATGTTGCCGAACACGATGGCTTCCGCCGGGCAGGCCCCCTGGCAGGCGGTGACGATTTCGCCGTCATGCACGCTGCGGTTTTCTTCTTCCGAGCGGATTTTTGCGGCATTAATGCGCTGCACGCAGTAGGTGCATTTTTCCATCACCCCGCGGCTGCGTACCGTGACGTTCGGATTTCGCAGCCCGTACAGGCTGGGCGTTTTCCAGTCGGAATACAGCAGGAAATTGAAGCGGCGGACCTTGTAGGGGCAGTTGTTCGAGCAGTAGCGCGTGCCCACGCAGCGGTTGTAGGTCATTTCGTTCAGACCCTCGGGGCTGTGCGTCGTAGCGGCCACCGGGCAGACAACTTCACAGGGCGCGTTTTCGCAATGCTGGCAAAGGAGCGGCTCGTAATACGTCTCGGGATTTTCCACCGGGCCGCGGAAATAAGTGTCCACGCGGATCCAATGCATGGCGCGGCCGCGTGCCACTTGATCTTTGCCGACGACGGGGATGTTGTTTTCCGACTGGCAGGCAATCACGCAGGCGTTGCAGCCGATGCAGCGATTCAGGTCGATGGCCATGCCCCAGGAGTAGCCTTCGTATTTGTACCCGGGATAGAGGGTCAGGCCCTTGGTGGCTACTTCTTCCGGAAGTTGAGCGAAATTCGGATCCTTGCGGAAATCATCGAGTGTCGCCACGCGGACAAGATCTCGCCGAAAGGCTTCGACACTTTCCTGCTCCGCGGGATGCCCTTCGAGGTCGATGGCGTATTGATGTTGCGTGACGGCGAAAGAATATTTTTCCCCGGTTTTTTCCACGCGGAGGCCAGAGGCGATCCATGGAGCCGCCGCCGTGCGAAGGAAGTTTGCATTGAAGCCCGCTCCGGTACCGACACTTCCGGCGCGCCGCCGGCCGTATCCCAGGTGCAGGGTTACGGTGCCGTCCACGTGCCCTGGAACTATCAACACTCCGGCTTTCGTCTCCTGCTTGCCCAGTTGCAGCTTCACATAGTCGCCGGTGCCAAGGCCGAGCTTCTGCGCCGTCGCGGCACTGATCATGGCGGCGTTGTCCCAGGTCAGCTTGGTGATGGGCTTGGGGAGCTCTTGCAGCCAGCCATTATTTGCAAAACGGCCGTCGAATACGGTGGGGTCGGGCCGGAAGGATATTTCCAGCGCGTTGGCATCAGTGACAGGCGCATTAGAAGTGGCCTGCTTGATACCTTCTGGCCGCACTGCGACGGAAATTTCCGGCAGCGCAGTGCGCGCCATCAGGCCGTCATGCAGCGAGGTATCCCAGAACGCGTCGAAGGCTTTGTCCTTCTCCGGCCGCTGGCTTTTCCAGTAATTGCGGACCAAATCGTGCCCGGACTGGCCGGCGTGGCCCGCCAGCACGGCGACGATTTCGCGTGCCGAATGCCCGTCATAGAGCGGTGCAATCAGCGGCTGGATGATGCCGATGGTCCCATCGAAGGCGCGGCCATCGCCCCATGCTTCCAGGAAGTGCGCGGCGTTCACGTGCCAGTGGCACAGCTCGCCGGTCTCGTCGTAATACAGCCCGGAGTGAACGCGCAGCTTGGCGTTCAACAGCGCCGGGCCAAGGTCAAAATCCGCGGGCGCGTCGTACACCGGATTGCCGCCGAGAATGGCCAGCAACTCGACTTTGCCGGAATTCAAATCCTTCTCCAGATCGTGCAGCGATTCGATTTCATTCAGGGGATTGGCTTCGAGCGGCTCGGTGTAATAAACCGTCTTGCCGACGTTGCCGAGCGCGGCGTTCATGGCATGCGCGACCGCGTGGACGTATGCGGGTTGCTGCTCCCCTGCAATCACCAGGCTCGAACCGCTGTGAAGTTTCAAATCTCGAGAGACCGCGGTGATTTGTTGCGACAAAGGCTCTTTCACCGAACCAGGGGAGAAGAACGAATTTGGAGGCTGAGCCAGCAACAAATCAAGGATTGCGGCGATGCCCACGACTTCCCCGGACCGGACACGGAAGCGATGGTCTGCCATCGCCCCGGTACTCGTCGGCATGCTTTCGAATACGTAGAGCCGGTTGAGACTCGAGGCCGGTCCTTCGATGGCGCGCCGGCGCGAGAAATCACGGGCGTAGCGCACGTGTCCCGGCCCGCTGGTCAGAAAATCGGAGTCGAGCGAGACAATGATGTCCGCCTTGTCGAACTGGTAGACAGTGTTGACCGGCTTGCCGAAGGCCAGCCGCGCGCCTTCACGTTCGTTGTCCCGATTGAACGGCTCGTACTGATGCCACTTGGCTTCAGGAAATTCGGTGAGCAGCGCGCGGATTTGCGCCGCAAGTGAGGGGGACGTGACCGTCTCGGTCAAAATTCGCAGGCCTGCGCCCTTGGGCGAGAGTTGCGAGCGGGCATTACCAATGGCCGTGACGAAGGCGCCCCAACTGCCGATATGCCCCTCGCGCATCACCGTTTGGGAACGGTCTGGGTCGTAAAGAGTGAGCACCGCGGATTGCGCGAACACGTCTGTTCCGCCCAGGCTGCCCGGGTGATCAGGATTGCCTTCGATTTTCGTGGGCCGCCCCACGTGACTTTCCACCAGCAATCCAGTAGAGACGCCGGCGAGCGGCATGGAGGTGGCGTAAAAAAGCGGTCTCCCCGGAATGATTTCCTCGGGCGGCTTGACGTAAGGAACGATTTTCTCTGTGGGAAGCTTGGTGCAGGCGCTCAGCCCCGCCAAAGCGGCGGAAGCGGCTGCCAGTTTCAACATTTCGCGGCGGTTGATTCCATCCTTGGAGGTTTCCACATTGGCAGGGAATTCGTTTTCGAGAAATTCGCGGTAGTCCTTCGAGTCCCCAAGCTCGTCGAGGCTCTGCCAAAATCGCTTGCTGCTTGCGGAGGCAAGCTTTGCGCGCAGGGCGTCCGGGTTCATCGAATGTGAGTTCTTCGTGTTGGCGTCGTCGCTCATCGGTGGCCCGGTTTCACTCTCAACGGTGACAGGTGGAACAGTTGGTCAGTTTTTGGACTTTGTTTTCTTTCACCAGCCGCAGCCCGACTTCCAATTGATTCGCAGGCGGCCGGTAATTCGGGTTGAACACTTCCGATTTCGGGCGCAAATATTTTTCCGGCGCGCGGTGGCAATCCAGGCACCAGGACATGTACAGCGATTCGGCGCGCCAGGTAAGCGGCATCTCGCCCACAGGCCCGTGGCAGGTGGTGCAGCCCACGCCTTTGCTCACGTGAATGCTGTGATCGAAATAGACGAAATCAGGCAGCGCGTTCACGCGCGTCCAGGAAATGGATTTGTCGTTGCGATAGCTGGCGCGCACCGGTTCCAGCATCGGCGCGTTGGTCCAGATCTGCGAATGGCAGGTCATGCACGTTTGCGTCGGCGGAATTCCGGCGAAGGAGGATTTTTCAACCGAGATGTGGCAATAGCGGCAGTCCAGCCCCAGTTCACCGACGTGATGTTTGTGGCTGAAAGGCACGGGTTGTTCGCGCGCGACATTCACATTCGTATAGAAAGGCGACATGCCCAGCTCGTACAACGCGCCGCCGAGCAACGCGAAAATGAAGACGCTGCCGAAGATGCTCAGCCGCGAGATCACGTTCGTGCTGCGATGGAATATCTGCGCCATAAATCTTGCCAGCCGCCTCCGCGGCTAATTCCGCTTTTCCTCCTGTGTTTCTTCCACCAGCGCGCGCATTTCGTAAATGGAAATTACCGGCAGGAACCGGAGGAACAGGAACAGCAGGCTCAGGAACAATCCGATGGTGCCGACATACGTGGCCCAGTCCCAGCGCGTGGGGTAATACATGCCCCAGGATGACGGCAGGAAATCCCGGTGCAGGCTGATAACCACGATGACGAAGCGCTCCAGCCACATACCCACGTTCACGATCAGGGAAATGACGAACAACATGGGAATACTCGCGCGCACCCGCGGCGACCACAGCAGTTGTGGAATCACGATGTTGCACGCGATCAGACTCCAGTAAACCCACTTGTAGGGGCCAGTCATGCGATTGATGATCAGGAATCGGTCAAACTGGTTGCCGCTGTAGAAGGCCATGAAAGTTTCCATCATGTAGCCGTAGGCCACGATCAGCCCGGTGGCCAGCATCACCTTGGCCATATTGCCCAGATGGCGCATGGTGATGAAATCCTCCAGGTTGTAAAACTTGCGAATGGGAATGGCCAGAGTCATGACCATGGCGAACCCGGAGTAGATGGCCCCGGCAACGAAGTAAGGCGGGAAAATCGTGGTATGCCAGCCGGCTAGTTGGCCAACAGAAAAGTCGAAACTGACCACAGTGTGGACGGAGACCACCAGCGGCGTGGCCAGCCCGGCGAGGAGCAGCGAGGCTGTCTCATAGCGGTGCCAGTGCACCGCCGAGCCTCGCCATCCCATGGCCAAGATTCCGTAGATGACCTGCGCAGTGCGATTTTTGGCGCGATCGCGGAGCGTTGCCAAATCTGGAATCAACCCGACGAACCAGAACAACAGTGAAACGGTCGCGTACGTGGAGACGGCAAACACGTCCCAGACCAGCGGGCTGCGGAATTGCGGCCACAGCCACATGGGATTGGGGAGTGGCCCCATCCAATAGAAAAGCCAGGGCCGGCCCATGTGTAGAAGTGGGAACAGACCGGCGCAGGCCACCGCAAACAGCGTCATCGCCTCCGCGAAACGGTTGATGGAAGTCCGCCATCTCTGACGCAACAGCAACAGAATCGCTGAAATCAGCGTGCCGGCGTGGCCGATCCCGATCCACCAAACGAAGTTGACGATGGCAAAGCCCCAGCCAATGGGAATATTGATTCCCCAGATGCCCACGCCCGTGACCAGCAGGTAGGAAACCGCCACCAGAAGCAACATCATGAGGGAAAAGGATACGGCGAATCCGAAGAGCCAGCCCTTGGTCGTGCCGCGGCTGAGCACGATGGAGCTGATCTTGTCGGTTACCGTCCCGAGCGTATGACCGGGCTCAAGCAGCAAATTGCGCTGGTCCGCCTGGGAGGCGTGTTGAGAACCCTCAGAATCCACGAGGCTACCCCGTCATTGGCTATGGATGCCTGCGAAAATCAAGAAGGGGCATCGAACGGCAAACTATTGCATCGACCTTGAGCCTATTACCGGCATTTCGGTGCCCAAAGCATCTCGGGAGTGCCAGCGACCCGTGGACTTGGCGGCATCCTCAAAATCGGGCCGCCTCCGCCAAGCGACTCCCATAAGGCGCGTAAGGATAAATCCGCACACGGCGGGAATCAAGTTCAATCACGAGCGGGTGCTGTCCTAATTTGAATTTCTGACTGACGGGCCGAGACTCTCAACGGGAGAACACGGCCCTCTCCCACCTATCGGCCCATCCAGCTCTCGCGAGAGAGCCTTTGCAAACCGACAGGGCCGGGGTCGTCTTCCACGTATGTCTCGGCCCGACCAATCCTACTCTTGGAGGAAATAATATGAAGGCTCATTTTTCGCTTGACAAGAACGCTTCAAGCGTTACAATAGCGTTGCCTCGAAAGGGGAGGCGGCGCGTGGAGCATGATTACGAGGTTGAGTACAGGGGCCGAATAATTCGCTGCAAAACAGCGGAGGCTATGACTCGACTGGTTCGGGTTATCGCTCAAGAGGACCGGCCCAAGGATGATATTCCTTGGAATGACCACGATTTTTCCGAGTTTACGGAACGTATTCGCATTCCGCAACGCCGATTGCTCAAGATACTGGTTGAGTCAAAGAGCGCATGGATGACGGATTCGGAACTGCGTGGCACCTTGACTATCCGCAACAATCAAGCTCTGGCCGGGGTGCTATCGGGGGTTTCTAAAGTGGCTTTAGCCTTGGATATTGAACCCGGTCGCGTCTATGTGACCGTAACAAAGTACGAAAAGGGAAAGCCTTTTCGTTTGTATAGAATCGCTCCCGCTTTCCGAAAGATAGCACAGGAGCACGATTGGCCTAGCAAAGAGGATTTGATTGGAGAGAGTGAAGAAGATTACTAGGCAATAAAAATGGGCTAAAGCAGCGTTAACTGCCTTAGCCCGAAAAGTTAGGAGCACCCGGTAAGATGCACCCTGAACTCTATTTTTGTTTATACGCCCGTCCGCCGCCATTTGCAAGGGGTGAGCACGCCCCGAGGGGCAAATCTTGTAAATGGAGATGAGACGATGAACGTACTGAGCACGGAACAGAAGTTGGCTGTACTGGCCGCGATGGTTGAGGGGAACAGCATCCGGTCAACGGAGCGCATGACAGGGGTGCATCGGGACACGATTATGCGCCTTGTGGTGCAGACAGGACAGAACTGTGAGCGCGTCCTGAATCAGAAAATGCGCGGGATTCGTTCTCGGCATGTACAGGTGGATGAAATCTGGACGTACTGTGGCATCAAAGAAAAACGGTTGCGGCAGGAGCACGACCCTGTAGCGATGGGAGACCAGTATGTATTCGTGGCGATGGACGCGGAAACAAAACTCATTCCTTCATTCTTGGTGGGCAAGCGCAATCCTGCGAACTGCTATTACTTCATGCAGGACTTGCGAGAGCGCATTGTTGGGCGCGTACAACTCACCACGGACGGCTTCCGTCCCTACCTGCCCGCCGTCGAGGATGCGTTCGGGGGAAATGTGGATTACGCCATGCTAATCAAAACGTATCAGGACACCGGGGAGCAAGAGAAGCGATACAGTCCCGGCCAGATCGTGAACGCGGTGCCTATTCCAGTCACGGGAGACCCACAACCGTTTCATATCTCCACGTCACACATCGAGCGACAGAATTTGACGATTCGGATGCAGCTACGGAGATTTACGCGCCTAACCAATGCGTTCTCGAAGAAGCTCGTGAACTTGAAGGCCGCTTGCGCTTTGCACTTCGCTTGGTATAACTTTTGCCGGGTTCATTCATCATTGCGCGTAACGCCCGCAATGGCGGCGGGTATAGCCTCGGAAGTTTGGGGGTTGGAATCGCTACTTGGTTGAGGGGCGGAATTTGACGCAGTATCCAGCGATTCGGTGTCGGAACTGCCAGAAATGGGTTGGCGTAGCACGACCCATGCCCGATCATCTCCAAGTGGGCGTTCCTGCAATAGCCCTAGTTTCCGCAAAGTGTCCATATTGTGGTTGTGAATTCTCTCGACTTGCGGACGAAATTCGTCTTTTTCCAGCCATTCAAGGGGGAACCCCTCAAGAGGAATAACAAGAGGCTCTAATGACTTGGTTGGAATGGATTGTTTTAATTCTCGCTTCGTCGTGGGCATTGACCACCAACCTTGTTGTTAGGAATCACTACAAAAAGAATAGCACACCAGCCTTGGGCGCGAATATGGACGCGATGCTTCTGACATTTTCTGTTGTGGGCGTTTTGATTCTGCACAAATCACCGCTTCATTTGTTTTGGCTCTTTCCTCTTAGCTACATCGCCGGTTTTATTTTCAACCCTTACAAGTCCAAAGTGTTCGCCTTCCTGCCGTGGTTGTACGGCTACATCCTTTCCTACACAATCCCCGCGAACTGGTAAGGGGGGATGACAGCAAGACCCGTTTTGTTCATCATGGAAGTATGACGCAAGACGAACAAGCATCCCAAATTGGTGAGCTGGTCCTTGAGCAAGATCGGAAGCAAAAACTCTGTTTCGCTCTCCAGGTGAAACTAATGGAGACGGGAACAGCGATAAAGAGTTTTGGCGGTGCGGTTTCAAGGTCTGCGGAAACTGCTTCACTGGAAGAAATCCCCGCCATTGATGTCGAGGACATAAAGAGATCGGTCGCAGAACTGAAAGAAGTCCAAACCCGCCTACAGCAAATCAATAGCCATTTGAAGAAACTTGGCCTCTAACCTCACTTCAAATTAGGACAGTACCCACGAGCGGGAGCGCCTTCCGGCGCCAATCCGCGGGAAGCGCCAATGGCGAGCGCGAATTCTCAATCTGCGCGGCGCAGCGTTATCAAATAAGGATCAATCAGGACGTGCGCTGGACGCGACCTGGATATGAAACGAAAGCGAGTCTCCGGCCCGGTCGTGATCACCACTCCCAGCCGCTCTGACTTCCCGCCAACTTTTCCCGAATAGAGCGGGACGGCGGCGGTGAAAATATCGTCCACACCATCCTGAATGAGTTTGCCGGTCACCAGGAACTCCTGCCCGTGTGGCCGGACCTGGAAATCCACTTTGTATCCGGGAATTCCCGTGCCGCGAACCCATTCGTCGAAGAACCAAGCCATCGAGTGCGTGGCTTCGAGGTCCATTTCCGGCGTCATCACCTGCTCGACGGCGCGCTGAAATTGTGCGGTTGAGAGCGTCTGGAACCGGTGTTCGGAAAGAATTGTCTGCAACAGCTGGCGGAATTTCCAGTCCGGATCCTTGGAGGCCGGTTCGCGCAACATCTCCCGCAGCATGTGCATGACCCAGGTCCCTTTTCCATAGGTGATCGCTTCATAAGCCTTGGGCGCTTTGGAAGAAACCAGCCGGGCACCAAAGGTCAGCGGCCCGGCATCCCCGACGATTTCCTTGGATCCCGGGACGGGCAAAGACAATTCCGCGCGATAATGCTCCAGCCACGAAGTCAGCATATGCTCGCCCGGTTTTTTGCCGTCCGCGTACAATAGCGCCAGGTAATTGGCCATCCCTTCTTCAATCCAGGCATCCCTGTAGCTCAGCGAGCCAACCACGTTGCCCCACCACTGATGCGCGACTTCATGAATGGGCATCAGTTCACTGGCCTCTTGCCGGGTGCGCTCGGCGATGCCGGCCTGCACTTGAGTCTCATGCGTCAGAAAGACCAACGTCGAAAGGTACAGCAGCCCCGGCCACCCCTGCCCGAAGCTTCCCGGGATCTGCGACACATCCAGATGGTCGAACGGGAAAGCGCCGTTAAAAGTTTCGAGGAAGCCGATGGAGTCGGAAATTTGCCCGCCCAACCGCTTCAATACGGCGGCAGGGCTGGGCGGTAGCGGGTCGGGCACCGCGAACCTGGCGGGATCGCGCGGGGCCTTCAAATTCGGTGGCAAGCCGCCACCTGTCTTGGGACTGTTCTTTTGCAAGAGGTCGAGAATGAATTTTTCAAGTTGCTGGTTGGCGTACAGTTGAATTCTGGGATTTCCGGTGCCGGTGGTCTCCGACTTGTATTCGCCGAGATTGAATCCGGCCACGGCAAACGGAGCCTGGGATCGCCAATGGCCTACGTGCGTGTCGCCTTCATCCCGCGACTCGACGTGCGTCCCCGTGGCCACCAAAGAGAGCCGTTTCGGCCAGCGGAAGGTGAGGTCAAATAAAACGAAATGGTCTCCGCCGCCCACGTGCGCATACCAGGTGCCGCGTTCACCTACGAACTCCACGCCGTTGCCGGCATCCGTAATGACACTGCCCCGGTACATCACCTCGACTTGAAATTCCTCACCCGGCTTTGCTCCGGCAGGAAGGGCCAAGAACAGAGAATCGTTGCCCTGGCGCAGAAGGTCGCGGCGGCTTAAGTCTTCATTTTGAAAGTAGACCAACGGACGGCCATCCGCCAGTTTCACGCTTTCGACAATGAGGTTGCGCGAGAGTTCCAGCGGAACAAAGCGCTCGCCGCTGCGCATCGCCTGCAAACGCATGGTGGTCACACCATCGAGCGCTAGATCGTCGGCGATGGTTGTCTCCACCTTGTAACCAAGAGGAGCGAACGATTCGGGTGTAGTCTGTGGCGAGTCCTGAGCGCGAAAGGATGCCCACGTGTCGTAGAAACGAACCCCGTTCGCGAATCTGGGTTGTCCAAGCAGGACTCCTTCATTGCGCCGGCTATCCACCAGCACGTCGAATGGACCCACGGCGTCACTTTCAATCCCGGCGTAAAAATACGGCAGGGGATCGGTTGACAGCCAATCGAACATGATCCGCAGCGAGTGCCAGGCATTCAAATTTGCAGCCACCGCCTCCCAACTATCTGTGAACTCGGCGTCTCTTGAGGCCGAGGCGCCATCGAAGATCAATTGCTGCTTGATTTCTGCCGCCGAGTCGTCCGTGAAACGAAAATATGCCCGGGAAAAAGTTAAATCGAGAATAGGCACGCTCAGGAACTGAGCCAACGATTTTCGTTCGCCGCGGTCATGAGGAGTCGCGTAAATGTGCCCGCGGCCGGTGAACACGGCACCGGTAATCCGGCCGTCCAAGGCATTCAGGAAGGCGAGCTTGCCGGAGGTCAGCCGGAGATTGATGACGTCGCGGCGGAGGTTCAGCTCTTGAACGGTATACACATGTTCGAATTCGGGCCGCAGGTCATTCAGGGCTTTGTAAAGTGCCCGAGGATCCGAAGGCGCCGCCGACACTTCGGGAGGTTGCACGACGCTCGGCGGTTCGTGGACGCAGGAAGTAGCGGCCGGGCACGCCCATGCGGCCGCAGAGGCAATCCAACCGGTGAATGCCAAACGAATCACGCCTCGGAAGAATATCTTTCCCCCAACTGCCCCCATGAAAATCACTGTAGCAACTTAGGGCATCTGCCAGCAAGGAGCCTCCGGGCGGCAGAGACCGGCTTGATAGAATCGCTTTATGCATCGTGCAGCGCCCATCGCCACATTATTTCTTTTCGCCGTATGTGCAGCCGCGGCCGATACCATCGTCCTCAAGAACGGCCGGCGCATCGTGGCTGCCAACGTCACCGAAAACGGCGATCACGTCAGCTACGAAACTCCCGCGGGAACAATGTCCATTCCCAAATCCATCGTGGCGCGCATCGACCACAACGATTTCGCCTATTCGTCGGCGGCCCGCGCTGCGGCCGAGGCCCCAGTCTCTGCGCCGCACATTGATCCCGTCGCGGGCTACGAAGAAGTTCTGAGCTCCACCATCCATGGCGACTCGATTGATTTCGGCTATATCGCGCGCCTCGAATCCGACGCCAGATCCGGCTCCGCTGCCGCCGTCGAAAAGGTCGCCGCTGCGCACTACGCGGCGGCCCAGTTTCTGGCCGGAAAGGGTGACGCCAATTCGGCCATTGATCACTATCGCCAGGCCCTGGTGTTCGCCCCCAAGAATATGGGGCTGCTGCTGAACCTCGCGGTCCTCTATCTGAACACGAATCAGCCCACGGCCGCGCTCGATCCGCTCGAACATGCCCGCCGCGTTGATCCCAGCTCATTTGAAGTCGCGAAACTCATGGGTTGGGCCTACCGCGATGCCAACAAGATGGACCAGGCCATCGCGGAGTGGACCAGGGCTGTAAAGGTGCGGCGCGACCCGGAAATCGAGCGCGCGCTCGAGAAAGCGGGGCGCGACAAGGCTGAAGAAGAAAGTTACTGCCAGGGCGAGACGCTGCACTTCGCGTTGAAGTACAACGGCGCGGCCACCCCGGACCTGGCCCGCTCGATTCTGCGCGTCCTCGAAGATGAGTTCCGCGACCTTGAATCGCAGCTCGATTACACGCCGCGCGAACAGATCGCCGTGATCCTCTACACCGGCGATGCGTTCGCGGATATTACCCGCGCGCCGGGATGGGTGGGTGCGCTCAATGACGGCCGCATTCGCGTTCCCGTCCAGGGGCTCTCTGGCGTGAACTCCGAACTTGCGCGGGTCCTGAAACACGAGTTGACGCACAGCTTCGTGGGACAGAAATCGCATGGCCGCGCGCCGACCTGGCTTCAGGAAGGCGTGGCGCAATTCATGGAAGGCCGCCGCAGCGGTTCTGCCGCCGCGGCGCTGGTCGAAGCCGCTGGCATGGCGCAACCGCCGCGACTGGAGATGTTCGAGGGCTCGTGGATGGGTTTGTCGGTCAACCAGGCGGCGTTTGCCTACGCCTACGCTCTCGCGGCCGTTGAATCCATCGTGCAATCGGGCGGCGTGAGCGACATCAGCCGTTTGCTCGACCGCATCACTTCCGCTTCGTCCATGAACGGAGCGCTCCGCGAAGCTCTTCATTCCGATTACGCAGACCTCGATCAACAGACTGTCGCTTACCTGCGCAAGGAATACGTCCGCTAGAGTGTAGCGAGGAGTGCCGCCAGCAGCGCCGCGCGTTCCGGCAATTTCCGGATGACGATGTGTTCTCGCGGACTGTGCGCGCCGTCGCCTACTGCGCCCAATCCATCAAGCGTGGGAACACCGAGCGCGGCGGTAAAATTCCCGTCGGAGCCTCCCCCCGTCGTTGCTTCGCCCACCGACATACCCATTTCGCGTGCGATCGCTTGTGCCTGGCCGAAAAGTGAGCGGACTTTTGCGGTTCGCTCAAGCGGTGGCCGATTGGGAGAGATGCGCACCGTGACGCGCGCACCTTTCAGAATCGGGCGCAGGCCGCGAAGTTTTTGCTCCGCCACCTTGGCATCCGCCATGCGCGCGATGCGGATGTCCACTTGAGCGCGCGCTTCGGCAGGAATCACGTTGGATGTGGTCCCGCCCTTCACCACCGTTGCCTGAACGGTGATGCCTCGCCGCGGATTGTTCATTTGCATCAAGCGTACGATCTGCAACGAAAGTTCGTGCACCGCGTTGACGCCTTTTTCGGGATCTACTCCTGCGTGCGCGGACCGGCCGGTGACAATAATCTCCGCGCCGCCGACACCTTTGCGCGCAGTTTTCAACCGCCCCTCGCGGCCGAGCGCCGGTTCGAGCACCAGCACGGCGTCACTTCGCAATGCTTCGCGCTCGATGGCGCGCCGTGAAGTCGCGCTGCCGATTTCTTCGTCCGTGGTCCAGAGAAATACAATCTTCTTTCGTGGCTGGATCCCCGCGGCGCGCAATGCATCGACAGCCCCGAGCGATATCACCAGCCCGCCTTTCATATCAAATGTGCCCGGTCCCCATGCCCGGCCCCCGCGAACATGAAAGGGCTGCCAGCCAAGAGTTCCCACGGGGTACACGGTGTCTAAGTGACCGAGCACCAGGATTTGCCCTCGCTGATTTGCCCCACCCATGCGCACTTCAGCGCGCACATGATTCCCTCGGGTCGTCTGTCGAAGTGAGCTCACGCGCGCGCCTCGCTGCCGCCATTCTCTGGCCACCAGGCGGCCGAAACGATCCACCGCAGCTTTATCGTGACTGGGCGATTCGCAGCGCACAAATTGTTTGAGGAGCCGGAGCATTTGCGCCTGACGGCCACGCGACGCGCGGAGCAGGCTCGCAGCCGGAGAATTTCGCGACTTCATCGTGCCGGTATCCTAACAGGCGTGTTCCGCGCGGGCAACGGCGCACCTCCTCAGCACCAATTCCCACGTGCCGGTGTTTCGTATAGAATTGCTCCATTGCACCGGGAAAAATATACGCAGCCATCAGCCGAATTGAGAACGATTCGCACACGACACACGTCCAAGCACAGAGGCACACGATGATTCTCGACAGCATCGGCATCCAGAAAATCCTGCCGCACCGCTATCCGTTCCTGCTGGTTGACGCCATTGAAGAAATGGAACGCATGAAACGGATCGTGGGAATTAAAAACTTGAGCATCAATGAAAGTTTCTTTCAGGGGCATTTCCCGGGCAATCCCATCATGCCGGGGGTGCTGATTCTCGAATCCATGGCCCAGACCGCCGGAATCCTGCTGCTCCACGAAATCCCCGACCGCGAAAAGAAACTGATCTATTTCGCCGGAATCGATAACGCCCGTTTCCGCCGGCCGGTGGTGCCCGGCGAACAATTAAGAATCGAAGCCATCGTCATCCATTGGAGAGGAACGATCGGCAAAGTTACATGTCGAGCGACTGTGAACGGCGAATTGGCCGCTGAAGCCGAGCTGCTTTGTAAGGTGGTGGATCTCGATGCGACAAAATCCGCGGCCGCCGATCCCGTCGGGAAAGCGACATGACGGATATCGATTCCCGTGCCGTGGTTTCTCCATCGGCGCGGCTGGGATGCAAAGTAAAAATCGGGCCGCACGCCGTCGTCGGCGATGAAGTTGAGCTCGGCGATGGATGCATCCTGGACCCTCACGCCATCGTCAAGGGACCGGCGCGGATGGGGCGCGACAATCATCTCCATTCGTTTAGCTCCATCGGCGGCGACCCCCAGGATCTGACCTACAAAGGCGAACGTGTCTCGCTGGAGATTGGTGACGCGAACGTATTCCACGAATTCTGCACCGTCAACCGCGGCACGTTGAAGGGTGGCGCGGTCACACGGCTGGGAAGCAACAATCTCATCATGGCCTACGCGCATATCGGTCACGATTGCCAGGTCGGCAGCCGCACGGTGTTTATGAACGCCGCGACTCTGGCCGGACACGTAACTTTCGAGGACTACGCCACGCTGGGGGCCTTTAGCGCCGTGCACCAGTTCTGCCGCGTGGGGGCCTATGCTTACATTGCCGGGTTCACGGTGATTACCCAGGATGTCCCGCCATTTTCAAAGGTCGTCGCCCCGCGGGACACGCGCTGCTTCGGAGTCAATTCCATCGGACTTGAACGGCAGGGCTTCACCGCTGAACGCATCCAGCCCATCGAGAAAGCCTACCGCTTGCTGCTCCGCTCCAAGCTGAACACCACGCAGGCGCTTGAAAAAATGCGTGGAACCCTTTCCCACTCGGAAGACGTCTTATCCTTAATCCGGTTTATCGAATCGGCCGAGCGCGGAGTGACCAAGTAAGGATGGCCGTGACCGCCTCATCCGATCTAGCTTCTGGGCACTGGGGCCTGATTGCCGGCAACGGCGATTTTCCTTTTTTAGTTTTGGAAGGTGCGCGCAGCCGCGGAATTGAAATGGCCGTCATCGCCATCCGCGAGGAAGCTTCGCCCTCACTCGAAAGAGTCGCGCGGCGGCTGCACTGGGTCGGCCTGGGGGAATTGAGCCGGGCCATCGAACTGCTGCATCAGGAAGGCGTGAAGCGCGCGGTGATGGCCGGTCAGGTGAAGCACAACAAGATTTTCAGCGCGATTCGGCCCGACTGGCGGCTCGCCAAATTGCTCTTCTCACTGCCGGCAAAGAATACGGATTCGTTGATTGGCGCGGTCGCCCGGGTGCTGCAAGACGAAGGCATTGAGCTGGTGGACTCGACAAAATTTCTCGGCCCGCTGCTGCCGTCGGCGGGCGTGCTGACTCGCCGCGCTCCCGATGAATCCGAAGCGGCCGATATGGCCTACGGCCGGGATATCGCGCGCCGCATCGCCGGCCTGGACCTGGGCCAAACCGTGGTGGTGCGCGACCGCGCCTGTGTCGCCATTGAAGCGATGGAAGGCACGGACGAAACTATCGAACGTGCCGCGCGCATCACCGGCGGCCAGCGGCTGGTGGTCGTGAAAGTGGGCAAGCCGAAGCAGGATATGCGCTTTGATGTGCCGGTGGTGGGCATCAAAACGATCGAAGTGATGCGCCGTTGCCAAGCTACAGCACTGGCCATCGACGCCGGCCGGACGCTGCTGTTTGACCGTGACGATTTGATCCGCGCAGCGGATGAAGCCGGCATTGCCATTCAAGCATTCGCGGCGGATGGCGGCGCCGCAGAAGCGAAAGAAAAATCGTGAGTGACCATCCCATCCGCGTAGCTGTCGTCGGCGCCGGTGAATTCGGACGCAATCACGCTCGCGTGTGGCGCGAGCTGGAAGGCGTCGAGCTCATCGGGATTGTGGACACCAACGCAGAACGCGCCGCACAGGTCGCCGCGGAATTCGGCACGCAAGTTTTGGGGGGCCTCGACGTTCTCACTTCGGAGGGCGTGATTGCCGTGAGCGTGGCTGTCCCGACAAAAGAACATGCCAGCGTGGGGTGCCGCCTACTCGACGCAGGATTCGACGTTCTGGTCGAGAAGCCCATGGCGGCGTCCCTCGTCGAAGCCGACGAGCTGATCGCCGCCGCAAAACGGAGTAACCGGATTCTGCAGGTGGGCCACGTCGAGCGCTTCAATCCCGCTGTCACGGCGGTGCAAAAAATTGTCTCGCGCCCGATGTTTTTCGAAATACATCGCCTGGGCATTTTCACTCCGCGGAGCCTCGACGTGGATGTTGTTTACGACGTGATGATCCACGATCTCGATATCCTCCTCGCACTGGTCAACGCTCCGGTTGCGGATTTGAGAGCCGTCGGCATTCCGGTGATGACCGACAAGGTGGATATCGCCCACGCGCGCATCGAGTTTGAAACGGGCACGGTGGCGAATATTACCGCCAGCCGCGTTTCCACCGAGCGCGTGCGGAAGATGCGCTTCTTCCAGGAGCACGAATACGTCTCGCTCGATTTCACGCGCCGCGATGCCATGCGCATTCGCGTGCGGCCCGGCACGCCGCAGCCGGAAATCAATTTCGAAAATTTGCCGGTCGCATCCGAAGAGCCGCTGCACGCCGAATTGCGCGCCTTTCTCGATTCCATCCTCACGCGCAGGCGGCCGGCGGTTGACGGTTTCGCGGGCCGACGCGCGCTGGAACTTGCGGACCGTGTTATGGCGGGCATCCTGGAACATGCGCGGCGCGTCCAACTGGGTGCATACGCCCCGCAGGATTCTCGATGATTCCCCGAATTTTAGTTCCGGTGGATGTGCGGCCTGCCTCCGCGGATGAAACAAGGAAGCCCGGGCACCGCCTGGAAACCTACATGGACGACCGCATGGTCGTCCCCTCCGGCACTTCCGACGCCGCGCCTTTGGACGGAAAGACTTCAATCCCCTCGCATTTTCCGTTGGGCGTGCTTGTGAACCGCACGCTGGTGCCCCGTGGCATGCCTGCCAAGGCATTCGAGAACTTCCAGCCACTTTCTGAATACGCGCCGATTGCTATTCTGGACGCGCGCGTCGTGGTGCCCGCCTATGTCGAGCCGGCTGAAGCGAATGAAATAAAGGAATTTGTCGGACGCGCGCCGGAGATGACCGCGGCGCGCCTGGAAGTGATGCAGCCGGATATTTTCACCACCGGTGACGCCAATCTCCTGATCGAGCCGAGAAGAAAGGTCAACGCGCTGTGGGACCTGGTTACCCGCTCGACATCTGTGGTGGTGCACATCGGGCTGATCATTTTTCTGATTTTCATTCCTCAGCTTTTTCCGCCGCATATTCCCACGCGTGATGAAGCCGAAATTGCCAGCAAGCAATTGGGCGTTACTTATATCCCAGTCGACGCGATTCCAAGATCTCCCGGGCCTCCACCCGGTCCCAAGGTGCAGATCGCCCCGAAAGTGTTGAACAAAGTTGCTCCTCCTCGCCCGGAGTCGCACGCTCCCGTCGAAGCCCCGCCGGTTGAGCGCCCCACGGCCGATTTGCCCTCGTCGCCGACGCCCCATGTTCCGGTCGCTCAGGTTCCCATACAGCCCTCCGCCACTCCGCCGCCATCGACCCTGCTGCCCGTCGCGCCGCCCGCAAATCCCGGCCACGGAAAACTCAACCTGAGTCTCCCAAATGCTTCCCCGGGGAAGAACATCGAGAACCAAATGGCGGACGCCATCAACAAAGCCGGCAGAGGCGGAGGTTACACTCCGGGACCGGGTGGTAGCGGTTCTGGTCCTGGTGGCGGAGGCGGCCGAGGGGGAATGCAGAATATGCAGCCCGGCGTGGCCATGCTCACGCCAACCGATGGAGTTGATTTTGACAGCTACTTGCGCCGCCTGGTCGCCGGCGTGAAGCGCAATTGGTACGCGGTCATGCCTGAATCGGCGCTAATGGGCGACAAGGGAATCGTCGTAATCACGTTTCGCATTAATCAGGACGGCACCGTTCCGATTCCCGACCCGAACCTGGACAGGTCATCCGGCAAAGTACCGCTCGACAATGCGGCTATGTCGTCCATCCGAACTTCCAGCCCCTTTGAACCGCTGCCACCGCAGTACAAGCGTCCTTTTATCGAGTTGCGGTTCATTTTTTTCTACAATATCCCACCTGAACTTAATCAGTGACCGTTCCATGAAGCTGAATCGCACACAGATTTTTGGGGCACTGCTTCTCGCCGTGCTCGTCTTGCTGGCGCTGCTGCTACGCTACTGGAAATTTTCCGGATGAATACGCCCGCCCGGCTCGTCGTGGTCCTGGGGCCGACCGCCTCGGGAAAATCGGTGCTGGGAATCCGGCTCGCTCAGGAGCTGGGTGGCGAGATCGTTGTTTGCGATTCGACCCAGGTGTACCGCCGCTTCGACATCGGTACGGCAAAAGTTCCCGCAGCCGAACGTCATGCAATCCCTCATCACCTGGTGGATCTGATCGAGCCGGATGAAGTTTTCACTGCGGGTGACTACCGCCGTCGCGCCCTAATTGTGTTGGAGGAAATTTGCCGGCGCGGGAAAACCCCGATCCTCACCGCGGGCACTGGTTTGTACTTGCGCGCGCTTCTGGAAGGGCTGGCGGATGCACCCACGCGCTCCGAAGACTTGCGCGAACGGCTCCGCCAGATTGTCACGGCGCGCGGCCCCGCCCATCTCCATCAAGTTCTGGCGCGCCTGGATCGCGCCACCGCAAAACGGATTGCTCCTGGCGACACACAAAAAGTGATTCGTGCCCTGGAAATGCGCCTGTTGACAGGCCGAGCGGTAGGTGAAATCCACGCCAGCGGCCGGTCTGGGCTCGAAGGATTCGAGGTGAGAAAAATCGGGCTGCTTCCTCCGCGGCGCGCGCTATACGACCGCACAGACCGCCGCGTGACCGCCATGCTCGCATCCGGATGGATCGAAGAGGTGCGCGAACTAGTGCAACAAGTTCCGGCGGATGTCAAGCCCTTCGATTTCATCGGATACACCCAGCTTCGCGCGCACTTGCAGGGCCGCTTGCGCATCGAAGACGCTACACGGCAGATTCAGCAAGCGACGCGACGCTTTGCCAAACGGCAAATCACCTGGTTCCGCCGCGAATCAAACGTGCAATGGCTGGCCGGGTTCGGCGACGACCCCGAAATCAGCGCGGCTACGCTCGAATGCCTGCAAAGAAATCCCGCTTGATGGCTTGACGCCTCCGCTGCCATTCAGTATCGTGCACACGAGCGAACGCTAACTCATGGCCTCTGCTGCACCGGCTCCTCTCAAGTCGGCACCGCTCCAGCCTCAAGACTGGGTTCGCGCCGCTGCCTCCCGACTCGCGCAAGAAGGTATTGATGCCGTGCGCGTGGAAGTGTTGGCGCGCGAACTGGGCGTAAGCAAGGGCAGCTTCTACTGGCATTTTCGCGATCGCGAAGAATTGCTGAACGCCCTGCTGGCGGATTGGGAGAGCGGCGAAGCCGCCTGGCTGGATGACGGTCAGAGAGTGAGCCGCAGCGCTGCTGCGCGCTGGGCGCTCTTCGTTGAACACAGCACCGCTGTGGACCGCCGCCGATTCGAAGCCGCCGTCCGCGGCTGGGCTCGACAGGACGATCGCGTTGCTGTCAGAGTGACCGCCATTGAAAAGCGGCGCCAGGCATTCATCGCCGACGTTTTGGAAAACGTGGGGTTTTCTCCCGAGGCAGCCGGAGCATGGGGCGAGATCGCGCTGCTTGTTTACCTCGGCTGGGTGGATCGCTCCACTCGGGACGCCGAATTCGATGTCGCCGGGCACGGCCTGGGCGAATTTCTCTCCGAGCTCGTTTTGGCTGCTTCGGCGCGCCTTCCCGGAGCCAATCGTTAGATCTCATCTTTCGATCCACCTGCAGCACACCCGCAACATTACTTTTCCGTCCACATAGTGCGGAGATTCACATCCCGGAACGATTCGGCGTATAATTTGATTTCAAGGAAAAATGAGTCTGACTGAAGCCCGGCCAACCCGCCAGAACGCACGCGAATGAAAACTCCCCAATCGGTAGACAACCGTGAAAAAGTCTTGCTGGTAGGCGTCGGCCTCAAGAAATCTCCCCGCGGCCGTGCCGGTGATCTTGGCGCAGCGGGCCGGGATTCACTGGCGGAGCTTGCGGAATTGGCGCAGAGCGCAGGCGCGTCGATTGCCGGCAGCTTGCTGCAGATTCGCGACACATTGGATGCGGCGACGCTGGTGGGCCGCGGGAAAATCGAGGAAATCCGTGTCGAAGCGGAACTCCGCCACACGCCGCTGGTCATCGTAGACCATAACCTGAGTCCGGTTCAGTTGCGCAACATGGAGAAGGGAATTGGTTGCCGGGTGATCGACCGCACGCAGCTAATACTGGACATTTTCGCTTGCCACGCGCGCTCTCGCGAGGGCCAGCTCCAGGTGGAGTTGGCGCAGTTGAACTACCTGCTGCCGCGCTTGACCGGCCGAGGCGAAGAGCTTTCGCGTCTGGGCGGCGGCATCGGCACCCGCGGTCCTGGCGAACAAAAACTGGAAACCGATCGCCGTCGCATTCGCGATCGCGTAAAGAAAATTCAGCAGGCCATTGAAACGGTCCGCCGCCAGCGCGCCACACGGCGCAACGCACGGCGCGCCGTGCCATTGGGAATGATTGCGCTGGTCGGATATACGAATGCGGGCAAATCGACGCTGTTCAATGCGCTGACTCATGCGGAAGTGCTCACTTCGTCGCAAATGTTCGCCACGCTCGATCCCACCATTCGCGCCGTCCGATTGCCTTCCCACCGCCGCGTCCTGTTGTCCGACACAGTAGGATTTCTCCGTGATCTTCCGCCGGACTTGATCGCTGCATTCCGCGCCACGCTTGAGGAAGTGCAGGAGGCCGCACTGATTCTCCAAGTCACGGATATCTCTGATCCGCAGCATGCGGAGAAGGACGCCGAGGTGATGAAAGTGCTGGCCGATCTCGGCGTGCAGGACCGCCCGCGGCTGCATGTGCTGAATAAGTGCGACCAACTGTCCCAGGAGGACTTGGATCATCTGGTTCGGTCCAACGGTCATCGCGAAGAAAAGGTCTTTGTTTCTGCAGCCACCGGCGCGGGAATGGACGAACTCCTCAAACGGATAGACGCAGCGCTGCCCGGGGATCCACTGGTGCATCTGGAGTTGCGCATCCCGCATTCGGACGGCCGCCGGCTCTCGCTGGTTCATGCCTGCGGCCGCGTGCTGCATTCCGAGGTGCACGAAGACCACATACTGCTCGATGCCGAGATTCCTGAATCCCTCGCGCGGCAAATGACAGAGTATGTGGTTCCAAACAAGGAGCCTGTCAGTTAGTCTGGCAGGGCGCAGGCATGTTCCGCCGTGGTGGGGTAAGCCCCTTTCAGGAAGCGCGGAAATAATCCCTTCCTTTTGGCGGCCGGCAATTCGTTCATTTTCAATCGCCTGTGGAAATCACTGTGGAAAAGGTCCAATCAGCCGAGGACAGTGCGGCTTGCGTTCGGTGGCCGCAGTCGGCCTATGCGGATTCGTATGCCCCATAAGTCTATGATTGCAATATAGTTAGATAGCAAGTCCAATTCAGAGCTAATTTACTCTCATCCCAATCGCCGACCCGGGGTCAGCCGCGGAATTTGCACAGGTATGCAGCAGTTTGTTCGCTAAGAGTTACTATGCAGAGGATTTGTCACACTCGACATTTCCGCAACAGCCCAGTGTTATTCTGCGGCGGAGCTCGGAAGGTCGTGGCCGTTGACTGGGAAACATCACCGGTCTATAGTCAATATTCCCTCGGGCGCTGGGGCTCGCGGGAGCGAATTCGAGTTCTCTCCGAGAACGACATGAATCTTCCGAACAGTCTGACGATTCTGCGTATCTTTTTTGTTCCCCTGCTCGTTGTCGTTCTGTTGACCCGCCAGCCCAACTGGGATTTCTGGGGGCTGCCGATTCACTTCGAAGTGCTGGGCGTCTTAATCCTGCTCGCGGCTGCTGCCACCGACGTGATGGACGGTTACATCGCGCGGAAGCGCCGGGAAATAACCACCCTGGGTATCCTGCTGGACCCCATTGCCGACAAGCTTTTGATTTCCGCGGCATTTATTTCCCTGGCGCAGATGGATTTGGTGCCCGCTTGGATGGTGGTGATCATCATCGGACGCGAGTTCATCGTCACTGGTCTGCGTGAGATCGCCTCGGTTGAGGGCCTGGTGATTCCCGCATCCGCCCTCGGCAAGACCAAGATGATTTTGCAGGTCCTGGCGGGATGCGCCGTGATTCTGACGGCCAAGTACCCGGCGCTGAAGCCCCTCGGAACCACCCTCTTGTGGCTGGTGGTTCTCAGTGCGGTGGCTTCCGCCGTCCACTACTTCCAAATGTTTTGGAGCCAGATCAACGTCCGAGTGCGGCAGCGTCGCACCGATGTGTTGATCGTCAAGCCTGAAGAAAAGCCGCAGGATGTCCTCACTCGCTAGTGCCGAAAAACTGCTGGTCCTGGAAATCGCCCGGAGCGTCTTGACGTCCGCCGTCGTCCAACGCGACGTGCCGCAGAAATTTCCGGAATGCGAATTTGCCCAGCAGGCTGCCGGCGCCTTCGTCACGCTGCGCCGCCGCGGCCGTTTGCGCGGGTGCATAGGTCAAATGGCATCCAGCGACTCCTTACTCCAGGTGGTCAAGCAGTGCGCTAGGGCCGCGGCTCTTGATGATCCCCGCTTTGAAGCGGTGCGCCCCGAAGAGGTGCCAGAAATCGAGATAGAGATTTCCGTACTCTCGCCAGCGGCGGAAATTGCAGCGGACCAAATCGAAATTGGCAGGCACGGGCTGATCGTCACCCGAGGAAGGCAGCGCGGCGTCCTGCTCCCCCAGGTGGCCGCGGAATTCCGCTGGTCGCCGGAAAGATTCCTGGAGGAGACTTGCGCCAAAGCAGGCATGGAGCGCGACGCCTGGAGACACCCGGGCATCCGGGTGGAAGCCTTTACCGCGGAAGTTTTCAGCGAGTCTGAATTTCGCGTGCAGCCGGGAGAGCCGGCAAAATAGCGTTACTCCAGTTCGACGTAGTCACCCGGAAACATCTCCCGAAGGCTGAAAGTGATCAGAACCGTTGAGGAATTGGGAGCGGTGCGCACGACCACGCCCTCGCCCAGCACTTCCCGAGGTACATTGCTCCAATTCCATTTCTTCGGAACGGTCCCGAAGCCGGCCAAGCCAAACGATGGCTCGATTTCGAACGCGATGCGCGTGAGTTGGTATGCCGTTTCGTGCTCCGTGCCCTGGTAACGGAAAATGCGGAAATAGTCGCCCACGCGAACTCCCTGGTTCGTTCCCAGGTTCACATACACGGTGCTATTCGTCCCGCTGGCCACTGCCCAATACCTGCCGGTAATGATCATGGCTGTGGGTTTTCCACTGGTCGGCGCAAAGCGATCAAAATTGTTCTCCGACTTCAGCGGCGGTGCTGGTCGCTCGGTAAACGGCAATACGATGTCTCCGCGCTGTGCATAGGTGCATGAATTCTGGACTTGCGCGATGGAAACGTCGGACTGCACCACCACTACCCGCAACCGGCCGACGTCGGCCCACATGGTGCCGAGCTTCTTCAAAATCGAGAATTGCCATTTGGTCCACTGGATGTCCGTTGGGTCCTCGATCATGCGCACCACCGAGAACACGTCGCCCACTTTGACTCCCTGGTTGGCGCCTTTGTTGAAATAGACATAATCCCCCTCAACAAAGGTGTTCTTTATGGCCGAGCCTTCGCCGGTAATCACGTAGGTGTCGCGCGGGACACTCTCACTCGTCACCACTCCAGAGCAGTAAATGTCGTCCTGGGTGGTCGTGGGCGCCTTGCTCTGGGCACTCAGGCCGGCTCCCGAAAGGGCCAAAATCAGTCCAGCAAAGACAATTTTCCCGCGCATGAGACATGCTCCTTTGATTTCCAGGCGCCTTTGCGGAGGCGCTCCCCAATAAATCGAACCTAACATCCGTACTGGAACCCCGTCAAGACAATGGTCTGCCTCCCTTTACACATTGTGTACCACGTGGTAGAAGCCAGAACTCCCCCCCGGCACGGCTTGCCAGGGTGGTCTGAAACAGTCTTTCAGGGCTCCCGGAAGGACCCCTCAGGAATGCTTTTTCGGGACAAAATATGCGCCGTTGTGGCCGCTCAAGACGCCCGATCCGCGCTTTCGCAAATCGAGCAAGCCCTTCGGCACACTCGCACCGTTGAACTGCGCCTCGATTGGCTGGCCAACGACCGGGAAATTGAGCGCTTCCTTCTGCTGTTCAGGGCCGTCAAGTACCCACATGCAACATTTCTGGCTACTTGCCGCCGCCGTGAAGCTGGCGGGCTCTTCCCTGGCCACATTGGCAGGCAATTGCTCTTTCTTTCAAAAGCCCTTAGAGCCGGGTGCACTTGGTACGATCTCGAAATCGAGTCCGCGTCGAAATGCCCTCCGGAACTCTTGGACGTCCTGCTCGGCGAGGGTCGCCAGATGACCTCCGCTCACTTCTTCCGAAAGATGCCGCGAAGCCTGCCGCAGGTCGTGCATCAACTCTCGGCAACGCGGCCCGACGCGGTCAAAATCGCAGCCCAGTGCGACACACTCCGCGACGGCCTCAGCCTCCTGCGCTTGGCCCGCAAGCGGGGCAATGTCGTCGCCGTGCCCATGGGTGAAGTGGCTCTCCCGCTCCGCATTCTCGCTTTGCACGAGGGAAGCGCTCTCGCCTATGCCCCTGTCGACGCACCAACCGCACCCGGCCAGGTATCGCTCGACCAAATGAAGGGCTTGTACCGCGCCGACCGGCTCACTCGACGCGCGCGCGTATATGGAGTGATCGGCGACCCGGTGGCGCATTCGCTGTCGCCGCAATTGCACAATGCCGGATTCCAGGCGCGCAGAATCAACGCGGTCTATCTCCCATTCCTGGTACGCGACCTTCGCGATTTTCTCGCCGCCGTCGATCTTCTCCGCATCGCCGGCTTTAGCGTGACCTTGCCGCACAAGGAATCCATCCTGCGCGACCTCGATGACTGCGACCCGCTCGCCGCCGCCATCGGCGCGGTGAACACTGTGGTGGTGCGCGGCGGCGGGAAACTCTACGGCTACAACACGGACTATGTCGGCGTCCTTCGCGCGCTTGAGCGCCGCATGCCTCTGCGCGGCAGCCGCGTGCTGATTTTCGGCGCCGGAGGCGTTGCCAAAGCTGTGGCATTGGCGCTGGCCCGGGCGGGAGCCAGTGTTTGTCTCTGCGCCAGAAGGCCCGAAAAGGCCAAGGCCCTGGCGCGCAGGGCCGGTGGCGCCGCAATTGAGCGAAAATCCCTGCGCCACGAATTCTTCGACGCCATCGTCAACACCACGCCTATCGGTATGCATCCGCACACAAACGCATCGCCGCTCGATGCGCGTGAGTTGAATTGCCGCCTGCTTTTCGACACGATTTACCGCCCCCAGCGCACCAAATTGATGCAACTGGCAGCCCGCCGCGGCATCGAAACTGTTTCCGGAGTGGAAATGTTCCTGGCCCAGGGCATCGCCCAATGGGAGATATGGACCGGCGAGCGCGCTCCGGTGGAGCCTATGCGGCGAGCGGTTCTTAGCGCCTTAAGCGAAAAAGTCTCGACATGATTCAGCCCGACTACAAAACGTTTTGCCGTCTCGCCCGGCAGGGCAATCTCGTCCCTGTCTATGAGGCTTTTACGGCAGACTTGCTCACCCCCGTGGGGGCCTATCTCCGCATCGCGCAAGAAGCTAAGTACTCTTTCCTCCTCGAAAGTATTGAGGGCGGCGAGGCCGTCGCACGCCACACTTTCGCCGGCGCGAATCCTGAAATGATTTTTCGCGTTCGCGGAGGTAAGAGCTTCCTCGAAACGAATGGCCGCTCTGTCGAGCTCGGGGAAGATCCCATCGAGCAACTGCGTCGTCTGGTCGGGCGATACCGCCCCGCGCGGATCCCCGGTCTGCCGCCTCTCACCGGCGGCGCCATCGGTTATTTCGCCTACGACATGGTGCGCCTGGTCGAGCGCATTCCCTCGACCGGGCGCGACGATCTCGGCCTCGACGATTGCATCATGATGTTCTACTTGAGCCTCGTCTCCTTCGACCACGTCCGCCATCGCGCCTGGTTGATTCGCAACGTGCTCACCGACGAGCCGGGCAACCTGCGCGCAAAATACGACGCCGCGGTTCAAGAAATCCGGCGCACGCGGCGAAAATTGGAAGCACCTCTTCCCGAAAAGCGCCGCCGAAAAAGATCCGGCTCGCTGCGCCTGCACTCGAATTTCACCAAGTCGCAATATTTCGCCGCCGTCCGCAAGGTCAAGTCCTACATCCGCGCCGGCGACGCTTACCAGGTCGTACCCAGCCAG
>Ga0210408_10000689_pt1 | contig 39548 bp, 35 predicted proteins | sample IncBWH4MmetaG_FD_155471 | JGI IMG/M metagenome (GOLD analysis project Ga0210408, IMG submission 155471) | Forest soil microbial communities from Barre Woods Harvard Forest LTER site, Petersham, Massachusetts, United States - Inc-BW-H-4-M | ecosystem: Environmental > Terrestrial > Soil >...
CATCCCAGGATGTTTAAGACCACCGGTCAATCACCCCATTTTTATGCCGCACCAAAACGCTCAAACCACGCGTTTCATGGGCAAATCCCAATCACATGCGGCATAAAACCGGATGCGGTATAACGCCGCTGGGATGATTATGCACCAGCACCAAGGCTGCCGCGCTGGCTGCAATCGCCGGCTTAAACACCTCGCGTGGATGCACCAGAATGGTGTCGAGCGTCCCCTGCGAAATCTTGTCAACGCGGAGCAACTTTCGGCGCGTGTTCAAGAGCACCACCTGGAAATTCTCCACGCCGTAACCCCGGTTCTCCTCGCGCAGCAGGTCCGCAATCCGTTCCGGAGTGTCCAGCGTTGGCGCCTCCGGCCGAATCTCTTTGGCCATCTGCCGCGCCAGCGTGAAGGCCGCCACCAGCGTGACTGCCTTGTCCCGGCCGATCCCCTTCACCTTGCACAAATCCGGTATCGTCGCGCGGGAAAGGTTATCCAGCGTTCGGTATTGGGTAACCAACTCCTGTCCAATTGCCAGCGCCGAGGACCCCCGGGTTCCGGTCCGCAAAATAATGGCCACCAGGTCCGACGCCTTCAATCCGTCAGGTCCGTCGCGCGCCAGGCGCTCCCGCGGCCGTTCGCCCTCCGGCAATTCCTTCATCATAAGCCCGCGGTTCATCCGGTCGCACTCTAGTGACGCGGAGAGAAAAGACACAAGCAGAATGTTAAATAAGTTGAATGAGTTATAGAAGTTAAATAAGCTAAACAGCGTACGGAAAACACCAAAAACCAAACTCCAAGCTCCAGAAAAACGGCAAGCTCCAAATTCCAACCCGGTTCCGGCGTGGAAAAGGGGCCGGCTGGGCGACCGCGGCGAAGGGCAATCCCACCGTCGGCAGAATTGGGGATTGGAGTTTGGAACTTCTCTGGTGTTTGATGGTTGGCCCTGGCGTCAGGCCGTTTGCAACTCGCGCACGACAAACGGGGCAAACTCCTCGCGCAAATGGGGCGGGATGCGCGCCTTGAACCGCGCTGTCCGCCCGTCATAGTGTCGTTCCACCACCTGCGCCACTTCGTGCAACCGGGCAATCACTCCCGCCTGCTCATGCGGGACCGCCAACTCTATAAACTCCCGAATCGGGCGCAACTGGCTCCCCAATTGCGCCAGGAGGGACGGCAGTCCTTCGCCGGTAGTCGCCGAGAGCGCCACCCCATGGGGATAGCGCTCCAGAAATCCGCTCAAGACGCTTTGATTCCCGTTGAGCTGATCGATCTTGTTGAAGACCATCAGCGTCGGCTTTCCCTCCGCGCCAATCTCTTTCAGCACGGCGTCCACTGATTGAATCTGGTCGTTCGCCTGCGGATGACTCACATCCGCCACGTGCACCAGCAAATCGGCCTGCACCACTTCTTCCAAAGTCGCTTTAAACGCCTCGACCAACCCGTGCGGGAGTTTCCGGATGAACCCGACTGTGTCGGTGAGCAGCACATTTTGGTTGGTTGGCAGCCGCAGGCGCCGCGTGGTCGGGTCCAGCGTCGCGAAGAGTTTGTTTTCCGCCAACACGTCGGCGCCGGTGAGCATATTGAGCAGCGTGGATTTGCCGGCATTGGTGTAGCCGACGATCGAGGCCAGCGCCCAATGATTCCGCTGGCGCGCCTGGCGCTGCGTTGAGCGTTGTCGCCGCACCGTCTCCAGGTCCCGCGAAATCCGGGCAATCCGGTCCTGCACACGGCGGCGGTCGGTTTCCAATTGCGTTTCGCCTTCACCACCGCGCATGCCAATGCCGCCCTTTTGCCGCGACAAGTGGCCCCAAAACCCCGTCAGCCGCGGCAACAAATGCTGCAGTTGTGCCAACTCGATTTGCAATTTGCCTTCCCGAGTCCTGGCGCGCTGGGCGAAGATGTCCAGGATCAGCGACGTGCGGTCCAGCACCTTGCAATTGAACACCTTTTCCAGGTTGCGGCTTTGCGCGGGCGAAAGCTCATCGTCGAAGATCACTGTATCGACATCCGCGCTGCGGCAGTGCCGGGCAAACTCGTCCGCCTTGCCTTTGCCAATGAAGGTTGTCGCGCAGGGAGCAGCCAGCTTTTGGGTACCGTCGCCGACTACTTCGGCCCCGGCGGTGACAGCTAGCTCGGAAAGTTCCTCCAATGAATCATCGGAATCCTGATCGTTGTTACGCGATTTTAGTTCCACCCCGACCAGAAACACTCGTTCGGTTCTGCGGTTCCTTGTCTCGATCAGTGCTTTCAATTCGCGGCGGCTATCACGGTGCTTTCTCTTTCTTCTGTTATTCTGCTTAAACCTAGCACATTTTGGCCCCTGGAAAAGCTTTTCTGCGTCGAGGGTCCCATATGCATCGGGTTCTGGCGCTGTTACGGTCTTTTCAGAGTAATACCCCGCAAGCGCATCAACTCGCCATCTTTAATGGCTTTCGGTTTGATACGAATCACCGTTTGCCCGGCCAGAAGCGAGATTTGGCCCAGAGACACCGCCTGCCCATGCCCTTCTCTTACTGTCCCACTCAACTCCTGCCCGCCCGCGTCCATCACAAATTCACTCCCGCTAGCCTCCGCATCATACACCGCCGCCACCTCGAACCTCGCCGCCTCGTTCAACCGCACAGGCCAGGCAATATAATCCGCCATCTTCGACCAACCCTGCACATAGTCGTCGGTCTTCTTGCCCGGCCCGAAACGCAGCCGGCCATGCAAGTTACCGATGCCACGCAAGATTTCCACGTCCTGAGGGTCCATCCTGCCGTTGCCCATCGGCCCGATATTCAGCAACAGGTTCCCGCCCCGGGCCGCCCCTTTCGCAAGCAATTGGATGAAATGCGACGGAGGCTTGTGCGAGTGATCGTTCTGGTTCCATCCATAGGACTCGTTGGTCGTCGGGATTCCTTCCCAATCGCCATCGTGCGGTGTGAACTCCGCCGGCCGGTCGGTCGTTGAATCATAATCCCCCATCCCGTGCAGCAGTCGCCCATTAACGACAATGCCAGGTTTGGCCTGTCGGACCGCCTTAAGAATTTGCAAGTTCTCCTCCGGTGGCAGCTTGTGCGGCGTATCGAACCACAGGATGTCCGGGTCATACTTCCGGATGAGCTCAAGCAACTGCGGAATGCCTTTCTCATCTACATACTTTCGCAGGTCCCGCCCAGGTATGAATAGACGCCCCAATGAACGAACATCCCGAACCGCGCCTCGCGCCACCATTGCAGCCGCTGGTCGCGCGTGTTCATCGACTCGCGCCACCATGCCAGGTCCGGACTGTTTGTGTTCAGGGCGGCGTGGGCGCTGGCCGTCAGGAGCAATACCCCGAAGAGGAACGGAAAGCCGCTATGCAACCGGCGCGGTTGGCTCAATGTGTCGTGACGCTGCGACAGGTGTAGTTTCAATTTGCCGGGATTCTGCCCAATTCCCACCCTGCCGCCTATCGGACATTTGTTCGAGGTCCAAATAACGCTTTACGTTGCACGTTTCATGCGTCGCGTCTTTGCCACGCCCCAACCACCTGCTCCATCATTGCTTCAATCCCAGCGTCCACCCGCATCCGCTCCGGCTTTCCCCGCAACCACGCTATCGATTCCCTGATTCCAAGCCGGAACGGCTTCCGACAACTGAACTCCGGCACGAGCCTCTTTATCTTCGAATTGTCAAATATGCCAGGATGCGCCTTGTCCCCTTTAATATTTCCCGTTAACTGCGGCGCCTGCTCGCAGATAAAATCCGTCGGTATCCGCAAGATGTGGGCTGACTTTACCCCGAGCGCCTCCGCTATTTCCCTTACAATTTCATTCCACGTCAGCACCTCATCGCTGGTGATCTGAAACACCTCGCCGGTGGCTTTGTCATTTCCCACCAAGCCGCCGAGGCCGACCGCAAAATCACTCGCCGCGGTCAACGTCCAGGGATTCTTGCCCTCATCGGGCACGAATACCGGCTTGCCCTGCTCCAACCGCGCCGCATACGTGTAATTCGAGCTGGCCACCGGATTGGGTATCCACCGCTTCGAATAGGTATGACTCGGCCGGATGATCGTTACCGGGAAACCCACCTCGGCCCGGCGTTGCTGCAGCCACTGCTCGCACGCCAGTTTTTTTTGCGCGTAATCCCAATAGACGTTACCGACGGGCGCTTCCTCGGTCAACGGCAACTGCCGGGGCGGCTTGGCATAAATGGTCACCGAACTGATGAAGACGTATTGCCGCACCTGGCCGTTGAACAGCTCGAAATCCACCGCTAACTCCGCCACTTCATAGCCAATGAAATTCACCACCACCTCGGGTTGGATTCCCTTTAGTGCCGCCCGCATCGCCGCGATATCCCGCCGGTCGGCCTGTACCGCCTGATACTCCGTCGGTACGGTCTCGCGTCCCCGGCTTAGCACGATAATGTCATGACCGCGTTCGTGCAGCAGCGCGGCGCACTCCGCCGAAATGTTGCCCGTTCCGCCTAAGAAAAGGATTCGCACCCGCCCTTATTCAGCAAGAGAGCAGCGAAATGCAACCGCAAAGTCGGTCAAGCCGGGAGCGTCGCGAGCGTCGAGCGTGACGGCGCAACAGCGCAGGAGCACGATAACGTAGGAGCGTCGGGAGTGTAACCTCCTCTGGAAAAAGCCAGCGATATGAGCGATAAAGTTCTGGTATGAAAATACATCCGTTTCTCGTTGCGTTTGCCTTCGCGCTGGTACTGCCAGGCTGCGACACTGACCATCCTCAGCCGGCGCCGACGGCTGCAGCGCCAGCCAATGGGCCAGCCGAGCAGAAAAGCGAGTTCGTCGCGTCGATGGAAAACCGGTTGCACGACTTCGATGCCAAAATCGCTCGCCTCAAAAGGAAGTCAGTAGAGTTAAAAGGCGACGCCAAAGCCCAGGCGGATAAGGCCCTGGACGAGCTCAATGTACAACGCGACAAGGCGAGCCGGCAGTTGGAGGAACTGAAGCGCAGGAGCGCTTCGGCCTGGGAGGATGTGAAGGCGGCCACCGCGTCCGCTATGGATGACCTGAAAGATGCATACGAGAATCTGAAGGCGCGTTTCCAGTGAAAACGTCATGACGGGGTCCGATGAACCGGCCACACGCTAGGGCTGTGTGGCCCGGTAGAATTCCAGATCATTGGTCGCCGTCGAATCGGTGTATTGCAGGGCGCCGGTCGGGTTTGGAATCGTCGTCAAAAAGCTCCATGTGACCAGGTCAATCGAGGAATAAAGCGCGAAGTTTTTGCCGGTTTGGCCCCGCAGGCTTAACTGGAAGTTGCCTGGGCTAAGCGACGCCATGCCCGTGAACTCAGGCGCGCGCACTAACCCCGCGCTGCCGGCCGCATAAATCGCGCTGATCTCGGGACCGTTTAGCGCCCGGTTAAAACAAAGAATCTCATCAACGCTCCCCAGCATGTAATCCACGATTCTGCTGCCGGAAGTGACGTAATTTGCCCCGATGTAGCCGCGCGGCAGTGGCACGCTGTTGGTGGCCCCTTGCAGCACGCCATTGGCGTAGAGCAGCGTCTGCGAACCTGTCCCCACAAACGCCAGATGAACCCACGTGCCGGCCGGCGCGGAATAGTTGAAGGCGTAGTCGCCGACGCCCAATTGCGTCACGCCAACCTTCCGCGTCGCGTTGTACTGCTCGAGCTTGAGGGAATAAGTCCCATCGCTCATCAGCGCGGCCGAACTCCCGGGCGCATTCTGCCGATTGACCCACATGCAGACCGTCCAGGGCGAGACTAAATCCGGCGCGCCGGTGGTGATGTAGCTGCTTGAGCCGTCAAAATGAAATCCCAACCCCTGTTTGCCGGCTGTATAAGAGAACCCGTTGGCAGGGGTGCCGTTGTAAGGTCCAAAAATGTCGTTCGCATTGCCCTCTGCCGGCCACCAATCTACCAGTCCGGGCGGGGCCAGGATGGACCCGGCCGAGTTCGTTAATTGAGAGAGCACCGAAAGGAAAGCCGTGCTGCTGGGCACGCTCGCCAGGGAGTTGCTGACCACGACGGCATAGCCGCCAGCGTTCGTCAATTGCACAGTGGCAATGGTATAATTGGACGAGGTCGCTCCCGGGATAATCGTTGCGTCGAATAGCCACTGAAAACTGAGCGGCGCCTGGCCGGAGGCTCGCACAGAGAAGGTGGCGCTGGAACCGACTGCGACGGTCACGTTGGCCGGGTTCATCGTGATGGCGGGAACGTTGGTGCCGCCGATGACGAACATTTGCACAAAGCCCGATAAATTGCCGTTGAATACATCGGCATCGCCGCCTGACCAGTTGGTGTTGCCGTATTGCCAGATATTACAAGCGGACCATGGGTAGGTGTCGCTTGGCCCACCAACCTGCGGATTCGGCGTTCCACAATGGCTGCTCGCATCACAGTAGGGGTATGCGGCTATCCACGAAGGCCAGTTCGTCACTGCAGTGGTCAATCCCGAGTAGGTTCCGCTTGGCCGGGAGTACCACGTGCCAGTATAGACCACCGGCCGAACGCCAGGAATACCGGCCAATCGCGCATAGTTCGAAACCGACGTGCACCACTCGTTGACCCAAGCTGACATCGTTGTCGCAGGTAACTGATTGGTCACACCGGTATCTTCCCAGTCCAGCATCGGCACCAGATAAGCGCCACCGTACTTGACATAGTTGCTGACAGTGGCCCAGAAGTACGCGGCCTCGCTATCCGCGCTGTTCGCCCCGGTGATATTGGTATGGTAGCTCGGTCGGGCGAAATGGTAGGCTCCGATGTAAATGCCAACTCCCTTGGCGCCGGCTTCTTGCGTGGTGAAATACGGATTGACGTAGCCCGTTCCCTCCGTCGCTTTGGACCAGGCAAAAGCCACACCGGCGTTCTTCACGGTCGTCCAGTTGATGCTCGGCTGGTAACCTGACACGTCAGTCCCCAGCGGACGTTGTGCAACCGCCAGGCCGGGGGCCAGGAAGCCGAGCACCAGCAAGGCGAACCAGAGGCAGGTCGGGAGGGTAAGTGAGCCTGGCGGTGCACTAGAAAGTGAAATTGGCAAACGAGGAGACCGGGAGGGTTTGAGGCTCATGCTAATTGTAAAAGGCCTTAATAGTATGTCCCGGCTCAGTGGCTTCGTCAATCAACGCTTCACTCACTCCAGCGGATACCTTCTTAATCCGCTCAACTGGCCCAACGCCCGAAAGACGAACAGCGGATTGTTCTTCAAATAGCGTTTCCAGAGCCGGCGCGGCTCGCAACAGAGCCGGAAGAACCACTCCAACCCGCTGCGCTGCATCCAGCGCGGCGCCTGGCGAGTGCGGCCGGCATGGAAATCGAAGGCGGCGCCCACGCCCACAAACAGCGTGGCTTCCAGCTTCTGCCAGTATTGGGCCATGAACTTTTCCTGTTTCGGGGTGCTGAGCCCCACCCAAAAAATATCCGGCTTCACTCGCCTGACGAGGGATGCCAGCTCAGTTTCCTCACCCGAGGTCAGCGGCCGGAACGGCGGCGTATAGGTGCCGACGATGCGCAACCCCGGGAAGCGTTCCTCCAGCCGTCGTTTCAGTTCTTCGGCGACGCCTGGCGCTCCGCCGTAAAAAAAATGGGTGAACCCGCGCGTACCGGACAGCTCGCACAACCTTAGCATCAGGTCGGGTCCATACACGCGGTCCATTTGCCCGCGCCCTTGCAGGCGGCCCATCCAGACCATTGGCATCCCGTCCGGAGTATTCAGAAAGGCCTGATTCAAAATATGCCGGAACGCCGGGTCGCACCGCGCTTCGCTGACCCCATGCACTCCAGTAACACAAATGTACCCTTTAACCTTTTGCTCGAGGGCCTTGGCCATGGCTGTGGCGGCCAGGTCCAGGTTTATCGCACTGACCTTCACGCCAAGCACATTGACGTGCGGTGGCGGATTCGTTGTTGGTTCGGGCATCATGGCCGGCGTGATACGGGCTGGATTTTCTTAAAACCCTGGGGCAGAATCAATCCCGCATGATTGCAGAAAGCCGCGGCCTATGAAGCTGCTCGTCTTTGCCCATACGCCACCGCCACATCACGGCCAAAGCTACATGGTCCAGCTCATGTTGGAAGGTTTGGGAGGCGACCAGCGGAAAGGCGGTTCCGCGACCACGGGTGCGCCGCTGGGTGTCAAGTGCTATCATGTCAACGCTCGTCTCTCCCGAAAGCTCGAAGACATCGGCGACCTCCGCGTCGGAAAATTCTTTCTGCTGCTCGGCTACTGCCTGCAAGCAATCTGGTGCCGTCTGCGTTACGGGGTAAGCACTTTTTATTACATCCCCGCGCCGGGAAAGCCCTCGGCGCTCTATCGCGATTGGTTGGTGATGCTGCTCTGCCGCCCCTTTTTCAAACGGATCGTTCTGCACTGGCATGCGGCGGGGCTGGCCAAGTGGCTCGAAACTACCCGTCTAATCCGCGTCCGCGCCGCGACCTACCGGCTCATGGGACAAGTCGATTTAAGCATCGTCCTTTCCAAGTATAATCGCGCGGACGCCGAGAAACTCTTTTCCCGTCGCATCCGGGTGATCAGCAATGGGATTCCGGATCCCTGCCCCGGGTTTGGGAGCGACGTGCTGCCAACCCGTAAGGCGCGGCTCGCGGCCCGCCAGCGTTTGCTCTCAGGCCAGGCGGTGGGGCCCGGAGGGCAGAGCGCAACCAGTGGCGAACCCCACCTGGTTAAGGTGCTTTACCTGGCGCACTGCGCGCGGGAAAAAGGTTTGTTCGATGCGTTGGCGGGCGTGGTGCTCGCCAACCGGCAGTTGGCCGACCGCCAGTCACGCCTCTCGTTGCGGCTCGTGGTCGCCGGCAGTTTTGTCCGGGAGGAGGATCAGAAGCAATTCGAAGCGCGCCTCGCGGAATTGGGCGCGTTGGAGTGGGTGCGGTATCATGGCTTTGTGGCCGGCGATCAAAAGAACCGCTTGCTGCGGGAAGCGGATTTGTTTTGTTTCCCGACGTTCTATGAGAACGAGAACCAGCCGGTGAACCTGATCGAAGCAATGGCTTTTGGTTTGCCCATTCTCACAACCCGTTGGCGCTCGATCCCCGAGCTCTTCCCGCCCGATTACCCCGGCCTGGTGGATATCCACGCTCCGGACCAGGTCGCCCAGGCCCTCCAGGCCTTGCTGACCAGCGAGGCCGGCGAAGGGTTCCGGGACATGTTCCTCCGCAAGTTCACGCTCGAACAATACTTGTCGGGCCTGGCTGAGGCCTTCCACGACACGGGCCACCCGGTGGAGGCGGCGGCGTTGCTGCCGCGGCCGTCCGGCGGGTAAGTCCCAATCGTAATCCCGATCGTGCTCCTCTGAAAAAGTTTACGACCAGGATTGCGATCAGAATTACAGTTTATATTTGCCCATTGACTCCCGCCAACCATTTCGGGGAAGGTACGACCCCATTATGGCGCGAATGCGACGAGCACTCCTTTCGGTTTCGGATAAAGCCGGGTTGGTGCCGCTGGCCCAAACTCTTGCCGCGACAGGCATCGAATTGATTTCCACTGGTGGCACCGCGCGGACGCTGCGAGACGCCGGATTGAAGGTCACCGACCTGAGCGCCTACACCGGTTTTCCCGAGATGCTCGATGGCCGCGTCAAGACTTTGCACCCCAAGGTGCACGGAGGCCTGCTTTACGTGCGCGGAAACCTCGCTCATGAAGCCGCCGTCAGTCAGCACGGGATCGAGCCCATCGACCTGGTGGTAGTCAACCTGTACCCCTTTGAGCAAACTGTCGCCCGGCCCGAGGTCACTCTTTCCGAGGCTATCGAAAACATCGACATCGGCGGACCTTCCATGCTGCGTAGCGCGGCCAAGAACCATGAGAGCGTCACCGTAATAGTGGACCCGGCCGATTACGCGGTGGCGGCCGAACAAATCACAGCTAATGGCAACACCACCTTGGAATTGCGCCGCCGACTGGCCGCCAAAGTGTTCGCGCGAACCGCCGCTTACGACACCGCCATCGCGGCCTACTTAAGCCAGACGTTCGCCGGGGGACAACGGTCTCCGGGCGAAGCATCGTCCGCAGGCTCCACCACACCTGCAACCTCTGGCGGCCCGGCCCCTGCGGCTGCGCCAGGCGCTCCTGACTCTCTGCACATCCAAGCGCCGCTGGCGCAGCTCCTGCGCTACGGCGAGAACCCCCACCAGGCGGCTGCTCTCTACGGACGGTTCCACGATTACTTCCAGCAATTGCACGGCAAAGAACTCTCCTACAATAACATCCTGGACCTCACCGCCGCAGCCGCCCTGCTGGCCGAGTTTTCAGCCGACCCGCCAACTTTGGCCATCCTGAAACACACCAACCCGTGCGGCGTCGGCCAAGGAGCCAGCCTCCGCGAGGCGTGGGAAAAGGCATTCGCGACGGACCGCCAGGCCCCGTTCGGCGGGATCATCGCCGTGAACCGCCCGCTGGATTTGGCAGTTGCGGAGGCTATCGCCGAGATTTTCAGCGAAGTGATTGTCGCCCCCGACTTTACACCGGAGGCGCTGGGGATTTTGCAAAAGAAGAAGAATTTGCGCCTGCTCAAAGTGATCAAATCTCTCCTGGGTGCGCCACCCTGGGAAGTGCGGAGCGTGGGCGCCGAATCGTTCTTGTTCCAGCAGCGCGATGCCAAGGCTACGCTGGTCAAGGACCTCAAAGTCGTCACACGCCGTCAGCCCACTGACGCGGAGCGCCAGGCCATGTTGTTTGGCTGGCGCGTGGTCAAGCATGTAAAATCAAATGCCATCGTCTACGTCGCGGCTGAGCGAACGCTCGGCATTGGGGCTGGCCAGATGAGCCGCGTCGATGCCAGCCGGATAGCCGTTTGGAAGGCCGGCGAAGCGAGCCTCTCGCTCAGCGGTAGCGTAGTTTGCAGCGACGCCTTTTTCCCCTTCGCGGATGGTTTGATTGCGGCGGCTGAGGCCGGAGCGACGGCGGCGATTCAGCCGGGCGGCTCCGTGCGCGACGCCGAGGTAATCGCGGCCGCCGATGAGCGAGGCCTGGCAATGGTGTTTACCGGAGTGAGGCATTTCAGGCACTGAGACGAGGGGCGTAAGGCAGCGCGGGGAGTGTTGATGAGTTTACAATCCTAATCTTAATCGTAATCTTAATCCGGGTCTGTGGCATGATTTGTGGGTAAAAGCCATATAGGAAACAGCGGCCTGTGGCCGACAGAGAGGATGAGTTTTTCGCTTTGACCATGGCTTGCAATGGCATCTTTGGAGTGGATTCCGGTCCGAGAGTTGACCCGGACCGGAAGGGATGCGCCCATCGCAATCCACGGACCGTCCGGCGCTCAGGTTGCACTCCTGCAGAGCCTTATCCTCCGAACGGCAAGAGCATGGTAGCTGTGAAGTTTTGGAGGGCAAGCCGAAGTGGAAAAAAGCTGGTCTTGGGCTAATCAATCGTTGTGAAAAAGCGATTGAACAACCAGCCGCAGACCAGCCATGCAGTTGCAAGTTAAGACCATTTTGAACGCCATTCAACCTTTTCCTGGATTTGTGTTCAAAGATATCCGCCTGCAATGCCACCGTGATGGCCAGCCTCGACATATCGAGATCGCGCTGGAGCCGCACGGCGCTATACCTGCCAAGTGCTCGCGTTGCCGCCAGCCTGCTCCGGGCTACGATCATCTGCCGCAACGCCGGTTTCTCTTTGTGCCGCTGTGGGGAATCGTGACCTGGTTTCTTTACGCCGCCCGACGGGTCAACTGCCCGGAACACGGCGTGGTCGTCGAGCATGTGCCTTGGAGTGATGGTAAACGTCCCATCACCATCGCCATGATGTGTTTTCTTTCCCGCTGGGCGCGGCGGTTGTCGTGGCGCGAGACGGCGCGCGCCTTCCACACCAGTTGGGAATGCGTCTATCGCTCGGTGGAGTGGTTTGTGCAATGGGGCCTGGCCCATCGCCAGCTCGAAGGCGTCGAGTCCATCGGCGTGGACGAAATTCATTGGGGCAAGAGCAAGCGGGCCAACCATTTCCTGACGGTCATTTATCAGATCGACCATCATTGCCGACGACTGTTGTGGGTGGGCCAACGGCGCACCCAAGCCACCTTGCGCCGGGGCCTGGCCGCGCTGGGAGAGGACGTCGTCCAAGGGCTGCGTTTTGTGTGCAGCGACATGTGGCGGCCTTATTTGAACGTGATCGCGGCCAAGGCGGGCCAAGCCTTGCACGTCTTGGACCGCTTCCACATCACCTCGCATTTGAATCAGGCGTTGGACCAAGTGCGGCGGGCCGAAAGCGGTCGCCTGCGTGCGACTTGCCGGGCCCAAGCCGAACATCTCAAAAACATGCGCTGGAAACTCCTGCGGCGGACTAGCCGGGTGCGCGGACAGGCCAGATGCCAACTGGGCCGGCTGCTGCGCACCAAACTGGAAACCGCGCGAGCCTGGGCGCTCAAAGATCTCTTTGAGCACTTCTGGACTTATAAATCGGTCAAGCATGCCGGCGACTTTCTGGACTATTGGACTTGGCGTGCCCTGCGCAGCCGCATTGAGCCGATGAAAAAAGTGGCGCGAATGCTGCGCGCGCATGAAGAGTTGTTGCTGAACTGGTTTCGGGCCAAGGGCGAAATCTCCAGCGGGGTCGTCGAGGGCTTGAACAACAAAATCCGAGTGGTTACCAGACGATCTTACGGCTTCCGGACCTTTGACGCCATGGAAATTGCCTTGTATCACACCTTAGGAAAGCTCCCCGAGCCGCAAGCATTTACCCACAGTTTTTGCTGACCAATGCTTAATCCTAATCCTTCATAAATTAGGATTAAGATTACGATTAAGATTAGGAAAGAATCCAAAAACCTACGGTAGCACCCAATAGATCAGAGCGCCTTGTCCGAGGCAAATCGCCCCGATCCCCGCCCAGGTCAGCCACTCGCGCAAGCGCAAACCACGCTGGCGGGTCTCGCTCAGCCAGAATTGCAGCTTGAGTGAGCCCAACTCGATCACGTCGCCATTCCGCAAGACCGTCTGCTGGACAGACTCGCCGTTGACGCTGGCCAGGGCGCCAGGTTGGGCACTCAGGACCAGCCCCTCGGCAGGTCTAAAATCCAGCTCCAAATGCCGTTCCCAAATCCCATCCTCCTCCAATTGCAGGTCCGCGTTCGGCGCACGTCCGATCCGTACAGGAAAACGGCGGGCATTCCAAATGGCGCCCGCCTTTTTGCCGGAGAGAATTTTTAGCTGGACCATCAGCTAGAAAATCCGGCGTGGCACATAGACCTTGTCCCCGGGAAAGACTTCCAAGTCCAATTCCGGATGCTTGAGCGCCTTTTTGCAATTAATAATAAAAATGCGGCCATCGCCACGCGTTAGTCTCACCTTGGTTTTTTTGGCAAAGTCGGTGAAGTCCCCGCAGGACGAAATCGCTTTAAGTACCGTCATGCGATCAATATAGACCTGGCGTCCGGGAGCCTTAACGTCCCCGAGCACGTAATAAAAACGGGTGCTTTGCTGCCGAATGACCGAAGGGGTCATGGTTTGGTAATAGGCCGGCACATAGCGCGATCGGATTTCCTCCTCCAGTTGCCGACGGGTCTTGCCGGCGGCAGTGAAAGTCATGTTCAGCATCAATGTAATCGTGCCGTCCGCCTTAATAGCATCGTTCCATGCCGGGATGGGCATGGGAGTGTCCGAAAACGTAACTATGATCGCCTCCCCTGGTTGAAGCACCTCGGTTGCACCGAGAGTGGTGTCGGGATTGCCGGCCGGCGCGCCCGGATTGTTGACGACCGGGGTGGTTGTCGCCGGGGCATTTTCCGGTCCCGTCACGCCCGGCAACTCCGCGAATCTCGGGTCAGAACCTCCCCGACTCAGAAAACAGCCCGCCAAAAACAGCGCGGCCAGCAGCAACCCACCAACTGCGCCCCAACGCCACAGGAACCTACTTGCCTTTATCATGATGCAACCCGTCTCAGTCTCAATACTTCGGTTTAATATCAGTTTTGTCTTTATCGCCAGCGCCGCCGTCCCGAGGAGCCGCCGGCTCCTGGTCTTCATTGCGCGAGTAATAATCGTGGTAATATCCGCTGTAGTAGTAGTAGCTCTCGTCCTGCGACATATTGATGTTGTTCAACACGATGCCGACCAGATTGCCGCCGACCTTCTCAATCAGTTGCTTGGCACGGATGTTCATCGGCTGCGGATAGCGCCGGTACTGGATGACCTGCAAGGTCATATCCACTTCGCTGGCCAGGATTGACGCATCACTTACGCCCATTACCGGCGGGGAATCGAAGAACACGAAATCGTAGTGCTGTTTCAATTCGGTGATCAGGTCGCGCATTTGCGACGAACTGAGAATGCCCAGGGAGCTGCTCGGTAATTTGCCGCTGGCCATGAAATCCAGCGTCGGCAGACTGCTGGTTTGGATGACTTCCTCCAGCGAGTTCTGTTTCAGCAAATAATTGGTCAGCCCGATGTTGTTGGTCACGCGCAGCATCTTGTGCAGCGTCGGCCGCCGCAGGTCTGAATCGACCATCAGCACGCGCTGACCGCTCTGGGCAAACACCGCCGCGAGGTTGAAGACAGTGGTCGATTTGCCTTCGCCGGCGCCGGCGCTGACGACCGCCACAGTATTAAGCTTGTCGTCTTTACGCGAAAACAACAGGTTGGTACGCAAGACGCGGTAGGCCTCGGCGTGCGGACTTTCCGCCCCTTCATCGAGAATGATGCCGACATTTTGCGGGATGACGCCCAACACCGGCGAACCCAGCGAGCGCTCCACGTCATCGATGGTCTTGACGCTGGTGTCCAGGTACTCGATGAAGAACGCCAGACCGACGCCGACCACCAACCCGATGATGATTCCCAGTGCGATATTCAGAGGCTTGTTCGGGCGCACCGGCTTGAGGACCGGCTTGGCGGATTCGATGAGCTCGACCATCGCCGTCTTGGGCAGTTGGGTCTCAATCTTCTCGGAAAGGATTTTTACGTCGAGCATTTGGCGGAAGCGGACCAGTTCTTCCAGGTTCCGTTTCGCTTCCCAATAAGGCCGGCTTTTAGTTGCCTTGTCGAGGTCGGTCTCCATAGCCTCGTTGACCGAGTTTGAAAGGGAAACCAGACTCGCCTGCAGCGAATCCACCCGGGTCTGAAGTCCCTGGATAAAACCCTTAACCCGGTCCCTGATTTTATTATTCAGGTCTTCGACCTGGCTGCTAAGGGCGGTGACCTCGGTGTGCTCGGGGCCATACACCTTCCTCTTGGCGACCAGGTTCTGCTCGGCCATCGTCTTTTGTTCGAGCAACGACTGCAGTAAACTGTCCGCAGCGCCGGTGCTGGGAATGGCTTGCGCCAGCTCCTCGGGGCTGAGATTGGTCAGCTTCTCCAACATCTTACTCTGGCGCACCAGCTCAGCCTGGCTTTCGATGCGCAGGCTCTCAAATCGATGCAGAGTTTCGGTGGACAACAGCATCGTCGGATTCTCGCCCACAATTGCGCTGTCGGAGATCCTGAGCTCCGTACGGAGGTCATCGACCTTCTTCCGGGCCTGGCCGATTCTGTCATCCTGCTGGTTCTGGTAATCGTCGAGGGCCTTGATGCCGCCCTGGGTCAAGCGCATGCGCTCATCGATGCGATACTTCTGATAAACGTCAGCGACCTTGTTGGCGATTTTTGCGGCTTCGTCTGCGTTGTCGCTCTGGACAGTAATCTCGATGATGCTGGTATTCCGGACGGGGCGCAACCCCATCATGCCCTTCAGCATGCGCATGGCATCCGTGCTCTTCATCACTTCGCCTCCGCTATATTTCTTGCCCCAGGCGTGATTCAAATCCAACCCTGATACCACGTTGCTCAAGATAATTTCCGAGTTGATGACCTCGAATTCTGTCTGGATGAAGTAAGGGTCATACACCCCCATCATCGTCGGCTGACCCGTCATCCCTTGAATATCGGACTGGTCACGTTCGACCTTGATTTTCGCGGTGCTGGCGAAAGCCTCGGGCAGAACAAAGGTCACCAGCGTGGCCGTGATAACGACGAGCAAAAAAACGGCCAGGATGACCGTTTTGCGAATCCGGATGATGCGCCAGTAATCCAGGAAGTGCAGTTTGGTTTCCTGCGGCGGCTGTGCTTTCAATGGGTCCATATAATCAATAAAAAAGGGGGCTAGTCATGACAGCCCAGCCCCCCGTCAATATTTCAGTCTCAATTAATAGCTGGCGGTCAGACCGATGTAAATTCTGTTTCGATCAAAACTGCGATTCAGGATACTGGAGTCCAGCTTGTCGTAGTTGTAACCCACGTCAGCCGCAAAATTCGGTGTGAAACGATACTCCAGATTCAACCCCATCAAATAATACTGCTCGCTTTGGTTGTTGGCCGCGCCGCCGTTGTACAACGAGTTCTGAAACTGACCGGTCAGGCTCGCGAACACCTTCGGCGTAATACGGTGGTTAACCGTCGCAAAAATCGTGGCGGCCTCCTGATCGAGCGTAAAATTCGCGACGCCACCAGTCGCCAAGAGGCCCACCTGGTCGGTCGCACTGCGGTCATAATTGAAGCCCCCCTCCACATAGCTGTCCGTCGCATAGGTCCATCGCAGGCTCGCCTCCACAAAAGGCGTATAGCTGGCTGAGGCATTCGAGTCGTTATAATAATCGGTGTAGCTGGCGCCCAGCCGCAACGAACCGTTCAGGTCGGGACGGAAATTGTGCATACCACCCACGTAAAGATATTGTTCGCGAAAATCGCGATTCTTGCTGAAGACCGGGTTAACTAGAATCGGACCAGGAATTATGTCCCCGCCGATTATCTCGTTACCGGTATAATCGACGTCTCGGAAACGATACCCCACTAACGCCTTGGTCTGGGGCTGCACGGCCCACAGCCCTTCCACATGCACTCCATTCTCAATGCGATCCAGCACCCCGGAGGGGCTGGCGATCACCGAGCCTATCGAGAGTGGGTTCTGGGGATCAGGAGCCCCCCCTGGGCTCGCACCAGTGGCCGCGTAATCATAGTAGGCATTGTCATATCCAAGGCTGGCGCCGAATCGTGGTGTGAGCTGCGCGTCAAAGCTCAACGCGCCGTAGTTGCGGATGTTGTCGCCCGAAATCCGCTGGAAAGTCGCAAAAGTGTTGCCGGCGCGCAGCGTATCGGGTTCCTGGCCGATGACAAATGAATCGCTCACGCTCCCCTGGTAGCGTTCGCTGAAAGCGTGCGTCAGGCTGAGATTGAAAGTGAAGTCCTGGTCGATATGGTCAGTACTGGTAGGAGGCTTGTTTTCGTAATACCTCATGGAGTAAAGAATACCCAGATTGAACGTGGTGGTGTCCACGGCCCAATTCAGGGCCGCTGACGGGCTGACCTCAAAACCAAAGCTGGACCGGTGCTGGCCAGTGGCCAGAGGCGCGTTGTCCGGCAGCGTGGCACTGTTATCATCGTAAAACCCCCGCAAAGTCGCCGAGACGCTCCAAGGCTTGGCAGGTCTGGATATATCCATCGACTGCTGGGCCGAAGCGGTTTGAATCCCCGAGGCGCCGAGTGCTACCATACCGACAGAGGCAACAATTTTATTCATAGATTAATTTGCGTTGTATCACACCCCGAAATGCGGTGCCAACATTAATTCCGGCAAGGGTTGTAGCGAAAACACGCAGCCGCTGTCAATTAAATCTTTAGCTGTTTTTGCAATGCTCGAGACAGAAAGGACCGGCCATTTCCGCCCATTTGCCCCGGTTCCCACACCCAGGCTCGGCGCCGGGTAGAAAGCCTGCTGAATGGACCGCGAAAGCTGAATCTCGTTCAATTTTTTTAAGGAATGCTCAAGGCCTGGCCAACTCGCAGGTGCCGGGCGTCCAGCCTGGGATTAGCTGCCATAAGTGCCTCGACCTTGAGTCCGTATTTTTTGGCGATTAACGTCGGCGTTTCGCCCTGTTTCACCGTGTGGGTTCGCGGGGTCGCTGCCAACACGCTGGCTTGGCGGACCGGGGTACCCGCACCCGAAAGAGCTACCGTTCCGGTTGAAGATGGCTGTCCCAGGTTCGAAGGCTGGGGGTTGCTTGTGGAACCAACACCAGCGACCGGCATAGAGGCAAGGCTTTGCGGGCGGGCGGCGTGGCCCTGCGCTTTATCCAATTCTTCCCGCAACCTCCGATTCTCCTCGGTCAACTGCCGCCGTTCCTCGACCAGTTGTTCCAGTTCGCGTTGTTGCTTTTCCGTGATTGGTCCCAGTGAAACCGTCCGCGCTAATTCCTGTTTGCAGGCCATCACTTGCTGCAGGATGATGTCCCGGTTTTCCGCCCGGGGCCGCAGTTTAAGGTAGTGTTCGTAGTGATAAATAGCGGCGGCAGGGTCGCCCTCTTTCTGCTCATAAAGGCAGCCCAATTCGAAGTGAGCCGAGGCTGACTGCGGATTCACTTCCAGCGCCTTTTCAAAACACTCGATGGCGCCCTTGTAATCCATCTGGCTGACGTGGCTCTTGCCGGCCAAAAAGTGAGCCTCCTTTTCCTCTTCCGAAGCGTTTGGTGCCGGCACGCAACCTGCCAGCGCCAGACTGGCCAGCAGGAGCAGAGCGCCGCCCAAAAGCCTCACCGAACTCGTCATGGGCCGAGAGTAATGGAACGGCGCAAAAGATTCAATGCGGGAAACGGAAAACGGGCAACGAGAAGCTCGAATGGATTTAACCGGGCCGGCTCGGGAAGAATTTCACTCTGATGGTCACGTTTTTACGTTTCACGGCTCACCTCCCACGTTTCTTGTCGAACGGGTTTCCTTTCCCCTGAGACGCTGCCGGATGGCGCGGCAGGCAAGGGATGCTCAGGGCGAGGTAAAGCCAGCCAACCGCCAAGTGCAAGCCGGCGGCCACAGTCAGGCGGATGAGATCCAGAACTCCCAGCCTATATAAAACCATCGCGCCAATCAGGAACACCGCCCCAGGCAACAGTGCCGCGCCAGCCAGACGCCGGCTCGCTTTGACGCCCAAATCCCTGTTCGCAAAGAAACCCACCAGCCACGCGGGCCAGCAATACAGCCAGGCCAAAAGCCACCAACTCAACAGTAATGCCGCCACGACCACTCCCAGCGCCAGGGCCAAAATCGCCGGCCTCCAGGCCCCCCATCGCGGCTCCAGTTCAGGCCGGTTGAACGGCAGCGGCCAACCTCGTGGATAGGCAGTGCGGGCAAAGCCGAACAGCGAGAAAACCCGAATGTCATTCTGGCCGAACTCCACCTGCACATGTGAGGGCGAGCGAGCGCTGCCTTCGTGGCTTAGATCTACCGTCAATGCCAGGAACCGGCTCTCAGCCAACATTCGCGGCGAATCCCCGTGCCAATCCAATCGGCCGGAAAGAACCTGTCCCTGGGGCGGCAATTTATTGATCGCCTCGGTAATGACGGGAAACCATTCCCGGTGCAAAAACCACGCCACTGCACCTCCGGCCAGCAACGCCACGACGAACTGGACCAGTAGCAGTCGCCCCAAAGTCGCCCGGGCAAAGGCCGCCACGCCGCCGGGTGTCAGCGGCTGCCAGGCGAACGGAGGTTGCTGTGAGGCATCATCCATGTGCCGAAGGCGCAACTAAGTTTCATGGTTCCAAGCTCACATCGTCATAAGGTTGCACCGGACGCGCCAAGCCCGCATATAACTTTGTAACCAGGCAACTCATTAACTTCTCACCCTGGCGCTGGTGGCGCCTGGGGCGGGGCTTGCTGATTGGGCGGCGGCGCGACCATTACCGGCACGGGATAACGCAACTTCATCACGTCATCCACCAACACTTCGACATAATACGTGCCGGCCACCTTGAACTCCACCTGGCCGAAAAGAGTCACATTCGTCGCGTGCAACGCGGCGTCCTGCAAGGTGAACTTCACCTCCCCTTTGCGCAGCACCGTGGTTTGGTCCGGCGCGATCAGGCGCACCGTCTCCGTGAACTGACCCACCCCCGCCGTCCAGCGGTTGAACAAACTGAGCTTCAACGCCACGACCGGCAGTTGCGGCACCCGAATGAAATTGATGACGCCAATCAGGAAGAAATTTCCGGTCACTTCCTGACGGATTTCCTCGCACAAAAGCGAGCATTGCAGATCGGGTAGAATGCGGGTCGGTTGCATGGGGGAGCGGGGGCTAGGTGTGGGTTTGGGAAAGTTTAACAGATTCGAGGAGTGTGATGCGTGATGCGTGATGCGTGAACCTCGCAGCACAAATAACAGCAACTCGCTTTGGGACTAAATTGTTCAATCTCTTATCCATCAACCGACAAGATTTCACGCACCACACATCACGTTTCAGGTCTGCCTCTCAGCAGCCCGCACTGTGTTGTACATCAGCATTGCAATCGTCATTGGACCCACTCCGCCCGGGTTGGGAGTGATCTTTCCGGCCACCGGCTGCACAGCCGCGAAATCCACGTCGCCCACAAGGCGTGAGCCACCTTTGGCCGCCGGGTCGCTTACGCGATTGACACCGACATCGACCACCACGGCGCCCGGTTTGACCATGTCCGCCTTCACGAATTCCGCCACACCCATCGCTGCGATCAGAATATCCGCCTGCCGGCTGTGCGCAGCGAGGTCGCGGGTAGCGGAGTGGCAAATTGTGACCGTCGCATTGGCGTGCTTCTCTTTTTGGCACAGGAGCGCCGCCATGGGCTTGCCTACAATGTTGCCCCGCCCCAACACCACCACCTCCGCTCCGTCGGTCCGGACGGCAGAGCGCACCAGCAATTCTCGAATCCCCGCCGGCGTGCATGGGACAAAACCGCTCGGGTCGCCCAGCATCAGTTTGCCCATATTGACCGGATGAAATCCATCCACGTCCTTCTCCGGCAGCACGTTGGAATAAACTTTCGCGGTGTCAATGTGCCGGGGCAGCGGCGCTTGCACCAGGATACCGTGCACGCGTTCGCTGGCATTGAGCTGCCGCAGCAAACCCAGCAACTCCGTTTCTGTGGCCGATTCCGCCAGCACGTGCGTCTCCGAATAGATTCCCAGTTCGGCGCAGGTCTTTTCCTTTCGGCCCAGATAGACTATGGACGCGGGATCGTCGCCGACGCGCACAAAGGCCAGACCCGGCTGGCAGCCGTGCCGCTGAAGCGATGCGATGCGGACGGCCAACTCACCTTGCATCTGCCGAGCGATGGCCCGCCCATCAATGAGATTGGCCAAGGGCATTAGGGATGGCGCCGCACCGCGATTCAGTGCTTGCTCCCTGGGGACGCGTCCACTGGCGCGAATTCATCCAGTACTTGAATCTTCTGGATGGTGATAACGGGTGTGTTGCCCCAGCGTTCATCCAGGGCTTCTTCGCCCGTGACAATAATCCGCAGGCCCTTATAGCGCCGCAAATCCAGATTGGGTGAACTCGTATAGAGGTAATCGATCGTGTGGCCGTTGTCCGGACTGATGAGCGAGAACTTGGTCGGCGCCTGGATGCTGACCAGGCCGCGCACTAAACCTTCGCGCTGTACAATCCGTTTTGGCGGCGGCTCCTCGACAGCGGGTGTCGGTGTGGTTTCCGGGGGCGCGTTGGTGATGGCCGGGGTTTCCACGGGCGGAGTTGCCGTGGGAATTTCTGTTGGCGTCGTCGCCACGGTCGGGCCTTCGGGCACCGTGGTGGGCGTCGGCGGCGGCATGGTCGGCTCGCTCGGCGTGGTGGCGGGGGCACCGGGAGCTTCCTGCTTTAAATACTGCGCAGCGACAAACGCATAGGCATTGGCGGGTGCTTCGATTTCCGTCCAGTCGTCTTTGGTGGCCAGCTCCTTTACCGCGTCGCCCTGTTGGAGTCGGCCGATGATGCTGTAGTTTTCGCCCGGGCCGCTGCGCAGGTTCAGTTTTTTGGGACGAACCGAATGGTTGGTTGCTTCAATGAAGGAAGTGCTGACCCAGGCGTGGGCGTTGGTCGGCAAAAGAATCTTCGCCCAGGCCGAGGGCTCGTCGGGCCCGGAGTTGTTGCGGATGATCTCTTCCAGCACGGTAACAGGTTGCCCCTTGTTCAGCCGCGCCACGATTTCGCTTTTGAGTTTGGCTTGCCCCCGCACATTGACGTGGTTGGCATCGACCACCGCCGGGCCCGCCACTAGCGGGACGGTTTTGAGCTCGACCGCGGGTTCTTTCTTTTTCGCGACGGCTTTCTTTTCCGCCTTCTTGCCACTCTTCTTTTTTTTGGCAGGCGGCGCATTGGTCTTGCCGCCCACAACCGCGGGCGCGGGGGTTGAAAGAATTGGTGCCGCGGGCGGCGCGTTCGTCACTGGTTGCGCCAGCAAGCTCGTTGAAAGCATCACCCCAAAAAGTAACCAACAGTTCATTTTCATAACTCAACACAGTAGAGATTTAATCTCGGGTTCTGTCAATGTTCGCCATTTGCCCGGCCGCAACTCTCCCAGCTTGATTTTCCCGATCTGGACCCTCTGCAGCCGCTTCACCGTGCGCCCCTGGGATTCGAAAAGCCGGCGCACTTCCCGGTACTTCCCCTCGGCCAATTCCAATTCCACCACGCTCTGCGACTGGCTGGCCGAAACCATCCGCGTTCGCTCCGCCTTAAACCGCTCTCCTTCATACCACACTCCCTGCGTGAACCGCCGCAGCATTTCCACCTCGACCCGCCCCTCGACCGTCGCGAGGTACTTCTTGTGAACCCCGTAACGCGGGTGTGTCACCCGCAAACTGAACTCACCATCATTGGTGAGGAAAATCAAACCTTCGCTGTTGAAATCCAGCCGCCCCACCGAGTGCAGATGCCCCCATTCCTTCGGCATCAAGTCGTAAATCGTCGGCCGCTCAAATTCGTCCTGCCGGGAACAGACCAGGCCCCGCGGCTTGTTCAAGGCGATGTAAACCTTGCGTCGAACGCGGACCGGCATGCCATCGACGGTCACCTGGTCGTGGACCGGGTCAACCCGGCTGCCTAGTTGGTTAGCCGGTTGTCCATTCACCATCACCCGGCCGCCCAGTATAATCTGCTCTGCCGCTCGTCGCGAAGCCACCCCGGCCTCCGCCAGGTATTTTTGCAACCGGACCATGCTCGAATGCAGAAGGCGGAACGCGGAGTCAGCACTGAAAAGCGGGAGCGAGAGCTGGCGCTGCACCTGCCGCACTCTTCGCTCGCGCCAGTTTTAGGCTTCGCCTTTGGTCTTGCGCAAACCCGTGATGCGTTCGCCCGGTTTCCACTGACCTCGCTTCTTCAACAGTTCCAGGCGCTCAAAGCGCTTGAGCACATTCCGTTTGCCGCCCAAAGTGGCAGCCGCGCGCAGACTCCGATGCTGTGACATATCTCAAATTCAGTTTATTGGCTCGTGTTGCAAACCGCTCCCGATTCGAAGCGGACGCACTATGTAGCACTCCGGCGGGGCTTTGCCAATGCAAATCTTCCTGTTAGGCTTTCCTCCATGACGAAGCGAAAAATACTGGTGATCTTGTCCAATCGCTTGAACCGCAATCAAAAGCCGCGGTTCCTGGAATTGGATTGCGATGAAGAAGGCAACATCCTGAAAGAAAGCACCTTGCGGAGCCGACCCCGCCAGCCCCGCTACCATGAAGTTTGGGAAAACGACGAAGGCCGGACGGAGTTCGCCGCCTGCCATCGCTTCAAACGGAAATACGGGCACAAATTGCAAAAGGCCAGATAATAGACGAGAGTTGATTTCATTATATTTAGACCGAATTCTTAGTTTTGACTTCAGGAAAGCTAACGGAGAGCCTTAGGACCTAAGGCCGAAAGGCCTGTGCTTTATGAAAAACCGCTCCAACCGCCGAAGCTTCCTCAAAAAATCCGCCGCGGCCACTTTGTCCGCGCCGCTGCTCATGAGTCTAGAAGAATACGCGCTCGCAGCCCAGGAGAGCGCTCCTTCACCGTTGCCAGCCGCCTCCCCTTCCACGTCCACGCTCCCCACCGGCGCAATTGGCAAGGTCAAACTTAGCCGGGTGATTTGCGGTGGCAACCTCATCAATGGCTATGCCCATAGCCGCGACCTAATCTACGTCTCTACTCTGCTCAAGCATTATTTCACCGACGACAAAATCATGGAGACCTGGGCCCTCTGCGAGCAGCACGGCATCAACACCATGATCCTCCACCCGGCCGAGGCCCAGGCGGTAAGCCTTTACGAGAAATATCGCGCGCGCGGCGGCCGCATCCAGTACCTGGCTCAAATCGGCCCGACCAGGGATGACCTCAAAACCGAGGTCAAACGCGCCCAGGACGCCGGCGCCGTAGGAGCCTTTCTCCTGGGCAACCTCAGCGATACGTGGACGCGAGAAGGAGACGTGAAGTCCATCGGTCAATTGCTGTCCATTATCAAGGACCACGGACTGATCGCCGGTGTTGCGGCCCACGAACTGCGCACCGTGCAGGCGGTGGAGAAGGCCGGGTTCGCGCCGGACTTCTACATGAAGACTCTTCATGATACCAACTATTGGTCCAAGCGCCGGCCCGACCAAATGAAGGAAGTAATCGATAACTACGCGGCGGACAATTATTGGTGCATGGACCCGAAGGAGACCATCGCTTACATGTCCGAACTGCAGCGCCCCTGGATTGCCTACAAAGTGCTGGCCGCCGGCGCCATCCAACCGAAGGCCGGGTTCCGCCATGCTTTCGAAAACGGCGCTGATTTCATCACTGTGGGCATGTTCGACTTCCAGATCGCCGAAGACGTCGCGGTGGCCAATGAAGTCCTCAAGGTCACTCAGAACCGCGAGCGCATTTGGCTTGGGTGAGTTCGACGTACGGAACGCGGCAAGCCTGTTCGGCGTCCACCTTTAGGATCGCTTCGGGTAAGCGCACGCTTCAGGCCTCGGCTTCCCTCACGTTTCACGTTTTACGTTTTACGTTCACGGCGCATACGCCCGCCGGAAAGGAATCTTTGTCCGGTCAAATCGCTGGTAGTTCTCGACGCTGGCGACCCGCGCCAACCGGAAATATTGGTGCAACACCTTTCCGCCTGCCTCTACAAAATGTTCCGTCGCATACCCCACCCCCTTCGAGTTGGAGGAAAAATACTTGAACCCGGTGATCTTGCCCTGGTCGTCCTTTATCCAGTCCACGAAGACCACAGAATGACCCGTCTTGTTGTTGCGGCTGAAATCCAGGAAGTCTCCCGGGCGGGCGTCCTCCAGTTTCGCGATCTTCCTGCCCAGTCCGTAGGAGATAATACCTAGCTGTGGCGAATCCCCCGGGCCTTCGATGTACCATAGCTGCAGGAGATTGAACAGATCGGAAAATGACATGCCGTTGAAATCGTCCGGGTCCAGACCTTTCTGGACATTGCGGTACTGCATTGCGCGCACCAACAGTTCGAAAGTCAGTCCGCAGCAGTAGCTGCACCGGGTCCAGTTGGGATGCGCCTTGGCCACGACGCGGCCCTTGTACCACAAATCCTGCGTCACCCCGTTATACAGATCATATTCGAGGGGGTTGCAGCGGTAGGGATACGAACCGTCGGTCGGGTAACAACCAGCCATCGCCAGCACGTACGGGTTGAGCGCGCCTTCTTCGTCGTCTCTCACTGTGCCCAGCTTCGCTATGTTCTTATCCACCGGCGTGAAATTACGGCCATCGACGGGGTAGCGTTCCTGCCGGAATCCCTCATCGCTTCGTTGTCCTGGCTCAACGGATGTCTTCAAGACCGGGATCTCGGGGGCGGACGTCGAGGGCGGGCAGGTAGCAACGGTGAGCGCAGTCCTCGATTGAGCAGACGGCTGTGTCGTGGTCGCGCAGCCTGACCAAAGGCCACCGCACAAACACACCGCCACGGTACCGCCTTTAGCAGCACATTTGAGCTTCATCAATGGCGTCATCGAAAGAGCCCTTATCACAGTCCGGACGAATTCGTCAAGCATCTTTAACCGCCGCTTTCGCGCCTCGACAAACCCGCCAGCTTAGTACACTGTTTACCCAGACCACCTGTACGCTGGCGGGCAGCATTTGTGTGGGCCGATGTTGTGTTGCTTTATAATCAGAACTGAAGGGACGAATTAGCCATGTGCGCCCCAATGAACCGTGCCCGCTTGCCTTGGATTCATGCCGCGACCGCCGGCTTGCTGGTTGCCGCTTCGGTTTGTTTACCCGCGCCGGCTGCGGCCATTGGTGCCGATGCCGTGGTACTCGTGAACTCGACCAGCCCCGCGTATCCCGATTTCCAGCACCATCTCCAGCCGTACCTCGACAATTTTGGCGTTCCTTACACCGTGCTCGATATTTCCAGCAACGCCGTTGACACCAACATCTCCCGTTACTCGGTAATCATTGTCGGACACGGCCAGTTGGATACCAACGGAGTCTTTCTGGGGACGAACGCTCAACGCAGCCTGACGCTCGCCATTACCAATGGGACCGGCCTAGTCAGTTTCGACGGAGCGTTGGCCTCGAACGGTGGCACACCTCGTTACTCGTTCATCCAGGCAATCTTCGGCTTTAGCTACGGGTCAGCCGTCTCCGGCACCAGCGTGAGCCTGCCGGCGACAGAACCGGGCTCGCAAATGCACTTCATCACCGCGCGACACTCCGCGGGAGATTCGGTTTCGTTGCGCGCCAGCATGAGCGTGCCGGGACTCACGGCGCCTTCCAATGTGACCGCGGTTGCCCTCTCTGGCGGCAAGCCCCTGGTTGCGGTCACGAAATTCGGCCAGGGCCGCGCGGTTCAATGGAGCAGTTACGATTGGATGGCGATCTCGATCCTGGGCCCGATCGAGGGTCTGGATGATGTAGTCTGGCGTGGCATTGTCTGGGCTGCGCGCAAGCCGTTTGTGATGCGGGGCCTGCCCAATTTTGTCACGATGCGAGTTGACGACGTCTCCGGTCCACTCTGGTGGGCGCATACAGTTACGGATGCCGGATTCAGGCCTTTCCTCAGCGTGTTTTTGAGTAACATCACGGATGCGGCCACCCTCGACCTCCAGGGTTTGGTAACCAACGGTCTGGCGACGACCTCGATCCACTCGTGGAATTGCTGCAATACCTTTTTCTATTTCAACTACGGCAGCGGGGTTTCGTATTCGGATAGCGTAATGTCCAACAACGTTTACCTGGGCGGCCAGTGGCACACCAACCACGCTATTCCCATCTCCAAAATCGCGGTCGCGCACTATTCTGAAATGGGTCCGAACGCCTTTGCCGGCCTGAAAACCTGGGGCGTCGAGTATGTCACCTTGAAGAATTATCCGGGGACAGTGCGCGATTCGCCCTGGTTGGTCCTGGGCCCCTACCGGCTCTACGAACCCCAGCAGCTTGGGTCCATCTCTTTACCGGTGTTTTATGCCGATTTCCTCTCCGTGCCCGGGCACCCGGAATTCAACGGCCAGTTCTTTAATTGCGTCACCGAGATTCGCGACGACCCCTCCTCGTCGTGCGCCGAGTGGTGCCCCGCCAACAGCGATGTCAGCGGCACCATCGGTCGGGGCACCCGCCAAATTAAACGCGCCCTGGACAGCCTAGTGTTGCCGACGCTTTTTTTCCATGAATGGTGGGTTATTCCCATTCCTCAATCCGCGAACCAAACACCGATTACCACCAATAACTGGTTTACGATGGTGCAAGGACTTACGAATAATCTGGCCTCCTATAATCCACTCTATGTCACAATGGATTATGCCTACCAGTATGTCCGCGCGACCCGCACCTCGCGTTTGCTCTCCAGCGCCTATGACCCCGCTTCCGGTCAGGTCACAGCCAACTTCTCCGGAACCACCGACCTGGATACGCTCGCCTATGTTTACACCGGTGACGATAATGTGATCACTAACGTCGCTGGAACCGTTCCCGCGTTTTCGCAACCGCAGACCGTGCCCATCGCACTGCTCGAGCCACCATCACTCTCGGTCGCGCGGACACAAACCAACTCCGTGATTCTGACGTGGCCGGGTCCGGCATCCGGGTTTGTCCTGCAACAAAATCCGCTATTAGGCGGCACCAACTGGTCGGCGTTGAGCAACATTCCATCAGTCCAGGGCCTGCAGCTTCAAGTCGTTCTGCCCGACCCGACTACAAATTCTTTCTTTCGGCTGAGTAAACCGTAAAGATCTAGCCAAGCCATTAAGGAGAGCCCAACTGGAACACCCGATAGAACCGCTCCGGAGCGTTGGTCGGAGCGGACACCGTAACCGGCGGCCCGGTGTCCAGCCAACTGAATGGTCCGCTGTTGGTGGCTTGCACGAACCCGGGCGAGGCTGCCCACGTGGTCAACGCTGGGGAATACTCGACCTGAAAATACCGGCCGGCGGACGCATTCCACACCAGGTCGAAGGCGCCCTGCGCAGGCACGGGCTGAATGTTAAGCGGCACGAAAGGCAAGGAAACAAACCCTCCGCGCTGTAGGCCACGCTGGACCTCGGCGTTTTGCATGAAAAGCTGCCAAACGCGCTGCGTGCGATAATTCTCGATCATGATGACGATGGGCCCTTGATCAATTCCCAACTCATCGGTGTCGAACCACCCCTGGCCGAGATTGAAGGCATCGCGGAAACTGTAAGCAGTCCATATGCGAGTCCGCGCATTTGTGTAGATATATTTCATCGTCGGTAACGAATACTCGGGTGTAAAGGGGATAGAACCGCCGGCGGCGGTAGGAGCAATGGTGCCGTTGTCCGAGCCGCTGGGTGGAATTCCATGAACCGCGTAGCCGGAAGGGTCGTCGCTGGCCGTCAGTCCCCACACATTGGTGGTGCCGTATCCTGTGAAATGCCCGGGATTTGCGACTGCATATGCTACTTGCGCCAACGACGCCCGGCGCGAGTTTTCGAAATACGTGCAGTTGTGGCTGTTCATGTACGGATCGGCGATGTGTCGGAAATCGATCCAGCAGTGGGAGTATTGATACACAAATAGAGGCGCCAGGTGGACATATGCCTGTCCATAATTGGTGATCCACGAATAGCCGCTGGTCCATTGACCCCAGGCCGAAGCCGGCAAGGGATTGGTCGCCGTGCCCAGGCCCAAAATGTAAATAATCATTCCTTCGTTATAGCCGATCCAATTGCCGAAACCGGAAAAGCCAGTCGTCGGTTGCCACCCCATCGCAACTGCGTTCCCGCCTTGAGACATAAAATTCCAGTCCACCCGGTTGAAAATGGAATCGGCCGCGGCCCGGATGGAAGTTTCATCAGCACTGGTGCCGTTGAAATATTGTTTGGCGTAGAGTATGCCACCCAGCAATAGCGCCGTATCGATCGAAGATAACTCGGTGCTGCCGGCCCGTAAGGCCGTGTTCATGTCGAGGAAATGGTAAAACCAGCCTTTGTAACCAATAATCCCTGAAGTTCCCGAACCCTGCGGGCCATTCGAAAAAGTGTTCAGCGTGGTCAGCACCCGCGCGACACCCTGCGTCCGCGTTATCCAGCCGTGGTCGATCGCAATTCCAATGGCAGTTAGACCAAACCCCACCGCGGCAATACTGCAGGCCGAACCTGTTGCACTCCGGTCCGGCACCAAACCGTTGGCCGGGTTAGCCAGATACCAGAAGTAATCGAAACAGGTCTCCTGCACGTAATCGAGGAACTCGTTGTCACTTGCGAACGCGTGCGGCGTCACTCCCAGGACCGAGGAAGGAGTGCTCTCCACCGAGCCGGTGGTGACCGCAGTCACATAGTAAAAGTTCGTCTGTCCATTTACGACACTGCTGCTCACATCGCAGTACCGGGCGAGGTGAGCAGGGGTCGATGTCACCAGGGTAAAGGGTCCGCCGGAACCTGCCGTCGAGCGATAAACCCGATAACCCCCCAATGTCGGATCGCCGCTTTTGTCCCAGTGCAAAACGATGCTTTTATCACCGGCGCGGCTGACAACTCCAGATGGGGCTTGGATGGCGATTGCGCTGTGGAAGGCAAACAAAGCAGTAAACTCAAGAATCGAAATGGCTTTCATGCCGCGCAGCTCTGAACTTGTAGCTAATATATTACCTCCAAAAAGGGAATAAAACAAATTTCAGCTTGTTCCATTTGGGAAAAGGAACGTTGACAACGCGTCAGAGCGTGCCAATATAGAGTTAACCTCAGGTCGCAAGCGCCAACCGTAGTTGCGTTGCACATGATTGATAAAGATGTCAGAACACGCGATGAACTCCTGCCTCTCCAAACGTTTCCTCTCCCGGAATTCAGTCCGGGCCTACTGTTGTAAAAGCATCACCGCCGGGTGCATTGGCTTGGCTGCCGCGCTGCTGCTGACCCCCGGCCCTGCTTCAGCGGCCAATCTCCTGGTCAATCCCAGCTTCGAGCAGAACAGCGGGCACGCAATCCCGTTGGGGTGGACGCGCTTTGCGCCGCCCACGGCTCAGAGTTTTGGGAATTACTGGATCGAGGCCGCCGTGACGCCAGAACAGGGCTCGGAGTACTACAAGGAATGGGGCGCGTCCTATGGCGCCCAACCCACCAATGTGGCGGGGATTTACCAGGACCTGAGTGCCGCCGCAGGCTCGACTTACCAAGCCAATGGCTGGTTTTATACCCACAGCACTGACCTGCTGGGCGCTGATTGCTACGTCTGGATCGAGGTGCTGTTCCTGTCGCCCAGTAGTAATGTCCTGGCCGGATTCGCTTCCGATCATTTTATGGCCAGTGCCGGGGCCGATACCTGGATTCCGAACCAGGTCAATCACGCCTATGACATTTCGCAGCCGGTTTCCATTAACGATCCCTACTTCACCACCTACGCCGTAACCGGCACCGTCAGCCAGTTGACGGCGCCTGCAGGCACGGCCAAAGTCCGTTTCCGTTTTGCCTTTGCGCAACTGAACGCCGAGGGCGGCTCCTGCTTTTTCGACAACGCCGTGCTCAACCAACTCAGTGGCTCAGTGCCCCCGTCCATCAGCAGCCTCTTTCCCCAGAATATGATTTTCGTCAATCCCGCGGACGGGATTAGCTTCAACGTCAGCTCTCCGAGTGGCTTCACGATCACCAGCAACAACATTGGCCTGATTCTCAATGGCACCAATGTTTCAGCCGGCTTGGCCATCAGCGGTTCCTCTTCAAACAAAAACGTCACCTATCACGGCCTGCTCTCAAATGCCGTGTACAATGCTTCTATCACCGTGACCGACGCTTTCGGTTTGACGGCCAGCGCCAACTCGCATTTCGAGACCACGTGGTTCGGCGTGCCGCCTGTCCTTTATACGTGGGAAGCCGAGGACTTCGATTTCACCAACGGCCTTTACTACGATTTACCAGCCCTTTGCGGCACCATTGGCTCGCCTAATTGCTATTTCGGAACAGTCGGCGTCGAGGGCGTGGATGAGCATGTCAACGGCAACCCTGCGCCTTCGCATGTTTACCGGCCCGACGATGCAGTGGGAACGGTGATTTCCGGCGATTACGCGCGCAAAGATCATTCTTTGGCCGGTGTGTTCGATTATCGCATTGACCCGCTCAATTACGGCATGTGGCTGAATTACACGCGCGATTGGTCAAATGGCACTTATTGGGTGATCGGCCGCTTGTCCAGCGGCTTGTCTCCAGGAGTAATTACCCTCAGTGTAGTGAATCCGGATACCAGCACCACTGATCTCGGCACTTTTGGCCTGACCAACGGCACGGATTGGAGCGCTTTCCAATATATCTTTCTGAAGGACACCAATGGTCAAAACGCGGTGGTCGCCCTAACCAACAAAATGACGCTGCGCATCACCAGCGGTGGCAATCTCTTGCCGAATTTCTTCATGCTGGTCGCCGCAGAACCCGATTTGCCTTTGCTCAGCAACATGTATCCCACCGGCAGCCGGCCTTTCGAACCCACGAACACGTTCAGCTTTACGGTTAGCACGCTCGGCAGCAGTTTTCCCGCAAATGGCATCCAGGTTAACCTCGACGGCAATGATGTCTCCTCAAAACTCGTCGTTACCGGCTCTGCGTCCGTTAAGAACGTGGTTTATACCAACCTTCTGCCCAATGCGGTCCATACGGCAGTGCTTGCCATCACCAATGTGCTCGGCCACGGAATCCTGGTGACCAACAATTTTGATACGTTCACTGAAGATAACTTCATGGTGGAAGGCGAAGACTTTGACTACGGCGGCGGGCAATTCATCTATGACTGGTTCCCCGATGCTTACGGAGATGTTCCCAATGGACCTTATCCGGCCGTGACCAATATCGATTTCCAACATACGCACCTCGATGGTGAGGTCTTCAAGTATCGGACCGTGGGGGGCATTCCCCAGGATAATCTGGGGACGAAAGATTATTTACGATTGGCCTGGCAGAACAGTTTTTCGCCGGATTACGTGCTGGTTTTCTTCGCCGGCGGTGATTGGGCCAACTACACACGCGTGTATCCTGCCGGCAATTACTACGCTTACATCCGCTCCTCTGGCGATGGGCCTTATTCAATGTACCTCGACCAGGTCGTCAGCGGCGCCGGGACCACCAGTCAGGTCACAAAACGTCTAGGGCATTTTGGAGGGTTCGGCAGATCTCCCGCATACGCGATCTTTGACTGGGTGCCTTTGACAGATGACGGTTTGGCTGCTTCTGCAATTGTGAGATTCAATGGTGGCACCAACACCTTGCGCCTCACCACCGCGGGCAATTGCAATCCGAACTTTTTCATGTTCGTGCCGGTCTCAGGCATCACCATGACCGCAACCCGCTCGGCCGGCAAGACGGTGCTGTCGTTCCCGACGCAAGCCGATGTAAACTACAGGGTGTTTTACCGGACGAATCTTACCACAGACACCTGGGCCTATCTGACGAACGTCCTTGGTAATGGCGCTGTTAAATCCGTCACCGATCCGGCAACCTCCAGCCCGCGATTTTATAAGGTGACCGCGCCCTAAGGCGTTTTACAGCCGCGTCAAACGGCCCCGAGGAACAAACGGGTCGTCCTCGTCCTCGTTCCTTCTCGCCCTCCCCCAAAACACAAGGGGCGTCACCGGTTCGCCCGATGACGGCCCGAATGAATTTCTAATGAGGAGTGATCGCGCGCTCCATCCTCAATCTCAACTTACGCGCGCCGCCGACGCAGCATGAGCGGCAGAACGCCCAAACCCAGCAGCGTGAGCGTGGAAGGCTCTGGCACAGTGATTGTAATGCCGCTGAAAACCGATTGCGCGGAAGCTCCGGGAGAAGTGCCACCATTCCCAATCTGGAAATAGCCAGTCAGGATGTCGCCGACAAGGTTGCCCGTCCATGGTTCGATTGGGCTTGTAGCGGTGCTGGCACCGTCAGTGACTTGGAACTGAAGGTTACCTGTGGCCCCGGCTTGAAAATACGAAATCTTCATGCCGATCGTCGTGCCGGCCACGTAGGGAATACCTGAGTTCCAGAAGCCAGGTCCGCCGAAAAAGCCGATGAAGTGATCCTGGGAGGATTTGGCTAAAAATTGCAAATCGCCACCGGGGAAGGAGCCGTTACCCTGACCGTAAGCGGCGGTCATTCCGTTGGGTATGATAAAGCCGGCTTCGCTGTCAACCGAGCCGGTGTCGGGGCCAAGGGTCAGATGAAAGGAAACGATGAACGCGGTGTCACCGGCCCCCAGAATGTAGGGGTTGGAACCGTTGTTTGAAAATGCCCAGTAATCGCGGTCCAAGCCGCCCGATGTCGCCCGGAACGCGCCGGACTCGCCCATGGTGATGGAAGTGGGATAGTTGTTGATGTAATTCCCCGTCGCCCCGGGAAAATCATTGAAAACTCGCGGTGTGATGACGGCTGAGTTGATCGAGCTGATTTGAGCGGTCGCTCCGGTGACCGTTAGTGCCCCGATTACGGCTAAATAGTTCGTGTAGCGTTTGAGGTGTGACATAAATGACTCCGTAGATTCTATTGTTGTACTGGGCTCATTTTCATAAATCACACCATAACCGGGAGCTTGTGTCAAGAACTAAAATTGCAGGTTTCGCAAAACATCCACGGGTGATTCATCTGCTTTAGGCAGACCGGAGGATAGCCTGCTTAGGGCGGGCCGTGAACTTAACCCTGCTTGAGAGTCGGCGTGCCGTGGCCGGTGCGCGCCCTGGAACTCCCGCGGGTCGTATTGGGTCCGCCTGGTGGGGTGTGGCGCGACGGATCAGGTCCGCCGCACCCCTAAAGATTAATGATCTTGTCGGTGAGTGCTTCAACGGTTGAGGATTGGCCAGACCGTAGTGAAGGTCTGCTGTTGGCACCAAGACCGCAGCGAGTCAGCGGTGGTCTTTTTGCGCACCTTCTGCAATTCATAAATGCAGAAGTTCTGCCTGCAAGCGGCGAGCTGTGGAAACTGTTAAACGGTTGACGGCCCCTCGGATTTTCAGGGAAGATATGGGCATAGCCGAACCGTATGCCCAAAAGAATTGTGCTGATCACCGGGGTGACGCGCGGCCTGGGACGGGCCATGGTGGACGAGTTTGTCCGCCTGGGACACACGGTGCTTGGATGCGGTCGGTCAAGGAAGGAAATCGAGCAGCTTCGCCGCCGATTGCGCCCGCCGCACGATTTTTACGTGGTAGATGTAGCATCCGACGATGATGTCAAATCCTGGGCGAGCCTGCTGCTCAGTGCGCATGGCCCGCCGGACCTGCTGCTGAACAACGCCGGCATCATTAATAAGAACGCGCCGCTGTGGGAGGTGCCAGCCCGGGAATTCGCGGAGGTTATTGACGTGAATCTAAAAGGCACTGCCAATGTCATCCGCCATTTCGCGCCGGAGATGGTCAAGCGCAAGCGCGGCGTAATTGTGAACTTTAGTTCGGGCTGGGGACGGTCCACGGACCCCGAGGTTGCTCCGTATTGTGCGAGCAAGTGGGGAATTGAAGGACTCACGCTGGCCCTGGCGCAGGAACTGCCCTCGGGCATGGCGGCGGTATCACTGAATCCGGGGGTCATCAACACAGCTATGCTGCAAAGTTGCTTTGGGAAATCAGCTTCGGGGTACATGTCTGCCGAGGAATGGGCCAAGACCGCGGTGCCCTTTCTCCTGAAGCTCGGCCCATCAGACAACGGGAAGCAGCTTGAGTTGGGCGATCACTGAGCACTGTCACTGGTTGCTGATCGCACTGACTACTGATTCCTGCTTACTGCTCCCTGCTTACTGGTTACTGATTACTTACTGCCCCCCGCCCCCCCGCGGTATTGACTCTCCCGCCCTGCGCCCCTAGCTTTGGACGATGGCGAAATCGAGCAAAAGGAAGGCGCGGCGAAAGGCGCTCATGCTGGGCCTTGGTTTGGATTCCGACGGTCACAAACGACTGACCACCGGACCGAACTTTGCCCTGCTGGGCGGCACCGAAGAAACGCACGAGTTGATGACGGAGAAAGTTATCAAAATTAACGAAAAGCTCGCCGCCAAAGGCAAGCAACTCGAGGACGCCACCGGGGAAGAGTTGGACGAAATTGCTCAGTCAGTGGGACTCCATCGCCGGGAGCCCAAGTGATGTTTTATGCAGGTTGAAAGCAGTCCGTACCTGTTGATTCTGGTGTTGCTGGCCGGCGCCGCCCTTTTTGCGTTGACGCCGCTGACGCTGGCCTGGCTTTGGGCCAGGAATTTCGCGCCGCCCAAGCCCGGTCCGGACAAAAATGCCACTTACGAATGCGGGTTGGAGTCCAAGGGAGACGCGTGGGTGCAGTTCAAATCGGAATATTACCTGTATGCGATCATTTTTTTGATCTTCGACGTCGAGACGATTTTTCTGCTGCCGTTTGCGGTGGCATTTGGCGGGCTTTCCGCCGGGGCGGCCATTGGCATGATGGTTTTCCTGTTGTTGCTGGTCGAGGGCCTGGTTTGGGCCTGGCAAAAAGGGGTGCTAACGTGGCGGTGAGGAGCAGGAAATGCGGTGATGGAGTGATGCAAAAAAACTCGCGCACCAGCTCCGGCTTTCACTTTTCACGTTTCATGTTTCACGATCCCCCGCTGTTTTATGGACGAAGGCCTGCGCAGTGAATTGAGCAAGCAGGGTATTTTTACGACGACCCTGGAGGACCTCTACAACTGGGGCCGCAAGAACTCCGTCTGGCCGCTGGGGTTCGGCCTCGCCTGCTGCGCCATTGAGATGATCGCCGCTTCGATGGCACGCTATGACCTCGCGCGCTTCGGCGCAGAGGTGTTCCGGCCCTCACCCCGCCAGGCGGATTTGATGATTGTGGCGGGGACCGTCACCAAGAAAATGGCCCCGCAAGTGGTGCGGCTCTACAACCAGATGCCGGAGCCAAAATACGTCATTGCGATGGGTGCCTGCGCGATTTCGGGCGGGCCGTTCAAGCAGGGTTACAATGTCCTCAAAGGCATCGACCGCTATATTCCCGTCGATGTGCATATTCCGGGCTGCCCGCCGCGGCCCGAGGCGCTGCTGCACGCGCTGATGACACTGCAATGCAAGATTGATGAACAATCGCTGGCGGGCGGCAGTCGTGCCCGCCACCTCGTGGCTGAAGCCCCCAGCGAATTTCCGGTGCCGGAGTATGGGGAGCATGATCTGGTTCCCTCCAAGAATCCTGAGGTGTGGCAACCGCCGGCCATCGTCCGAGAAGGATAGTTACATGGTTGCAATGTTACATGAGTTAAGCGGCTAACCCACGGGCGGGCCTTGGTTTGTAACTATGCAACGATGTAACGAATGTAATCTATTGGCTGTGGAATCACTCGACCAAATCAAGACCCGGCTCGAAGCGGCCGTCCCCGGCGCGCAGTTGGAGATTATTCTCAACGGCAGTCCGTCGGGCCAACATTCGTTGTTGGTAGATAATGGCCACGCACTGGCGGTGGCAAAGTTTTTGCGCGAGGACCCGCAGCTCCGGTTCGATTATGCCTCCAATGTGACGGGTGTGGACTGGCCTGAAACAGTTATCAAGGAATCAGTGAAGGTCAAACAGGTGATTGACGGGGTGGAGCGGGAGATCGACCATGTCACCGAAAAGAAAAGGCCTGGCTTTCTCGAAGTGGTTTATCATCTCTATTCAATGGAATTAAAACATGGGCCGCTCATCCTGCGGGTGAGGACTGAAGACCGGGCGGACCGGGCCCATGTGCCTTCGCTGACGCCGGTCTGGCGCGGGGCCGAATTCCAGGAGCGCGAGGCTTTCGACCTCTATGGCATCGTCTTTGACGGGCATCCGGACTTGCGCCGCATCCTGATGTGGGACGGCTTTAAGGATTTCCCCATGCGGAAGGACTACGTCGAGCCCGACGATTACGAATATGAACCGACGCCGCATGATGAAGTACTGGAAAGGGCGAAGGCACACCAGGCCGGGCCAGATGCTCCATCAGCGGAGTGAATTGACAATTCGTTTGTGACGAACCAACAAACCAGGGAGTGGCCGGAGCGGCACGGCACATTTGCCTTAATGCAAGAGACAAGGCATTCTTTGCCGACAGTATGAACACTGTGGCCAGCAACTTCGAAATCCGCTCCAAGGCCTCGCCTAACGGCGAGATGGCCGGCGAGTTGCTCGAGGTTTCGATGGGGCCGCAGCATCCCTCGACGCACGGCGTGTTCCGCATGGATGTGGTGCTCGACGGCGAGCGGGTGCTCAAGCTCAAACCGGTTTTCGGCTACCTTCATCGCAACCATGAGAAGATCGGCGAGGGCACGACTTACCTGAGCTCGATGCCGTACACCGACCGGCTCGATTATTTCTGCTCGCTGACCAACAATTGGGCTTACGCGCTGGCGGTCGAAAAGCTGGCCGGCCTGCAGGTGCCCGAACGCGCCGAATACATCCGGGTCATCACAGCCGAACTGACGCGCCTGCAAAACCACACGTGCCTCGCCGGCTTTCTCTTGCAGGACATGGGCGCTTCCGGCACGCCCTTGATGTACGCCTTCCGAGAGCGCGAGAAAATCCTCGACCTTTTCGAGGCGCTCACCGGGGCGCGGATGATGTGCAATTACATGCGGTTCGGCGGGTGCCGTTGCGATTTGCCGCCCGGTTGGCTCGAACAGGCCAAAAAGGTCGTGGCGGAGTTTCCGCGTTTCCTGGAGGAGTTTGAGGCGCTGCTGACCGAAAATGAAATCCTCATGTCCCGCACCCAGGGAGTCGGCGTGGTGCCGCGCGAATTGGCCGTCAACGCGAGCCTCACCGGTCCGATGCTTCGCGCCAGCGGCGTCAATTACGACCTGCGCAAGGTGGACAAATACGGTATTTACGACCGTTTCCCCTTCCGCGTGCCGCTGGGCGACCATGGCGATGTCTATGACCGCTACATGGTCCGGGTGCTGGAGATGCGAGAGTCGCTCAAAATTCTCGAACCGGCCATGCGCGATATTCCTGCGGGGCCGATTGTGGATGCCAAAGCGAAGCTGCGCGGGTTCCGCCCGAAAGCGGGCGAGGCCTACGGCCGCATTGAGGCCCCAAAAGGCGAGTTGGGCTTTTATCTGATCAGCGACGGTTCGCCCAATCCCTATCGTTACCGGGTGCGACCGCCAAGCCTGATTAATTTGACGGTACTGGAAGACATGTGCCTGGGCCATTACGTGGCCGACGTCGTGATTATCCTGGGAAGCGTGGATATAGTATTAGGCGAAGTGGATCGATGAAGATGTTTGCGTTGAAATGTTAGGCGAAGGCATTATTAAAGGCATGGCCGCGACGGCCAAAAACTTCCTGGGCAGTTACGTCCAGGAAGAGCGCTTGACCACGGTCCAATACCCGGAAGAGCGTCTGCCCCAAAAAGAAGCCGCCCGAAACTTTCCTTTCCTGGTCTATGACGGCAATGACTGGCAAAAGGGGTTGCGCTGTGTCGCCTGCCAAATCTGCGAGAAGGAATGCCCGCCCAAATGCATTTACATCGTTAAGGATGCCATCAAAAAGCCGGATTACATCGGCAAGCTGCAACTCCAGCCGAAGGTTTTCGATATCGACACCTCCGTTTGCATGAGCTGCCAGATTTGTGTCGAAGTCTGCCCGTTCGATGCGATCAAGATGGATGTCGAGTTTGAACTGAGCACCGATGATCGCTTTGCCAAATTGCTGCTGAAGAAAGAGGACCTCGCCAAACCGAACAAGTATTATCAAAGAATTCATCCGAGCGAAGCCGCCGAGGTGGACGGCCGGCTCGCCGCCGAAAAAGCCAAAGCTGAGGCCAAGGCCAAGGCAGACGCCGAAGCGAAAGCAAAGGCGGCTGTAGCCTCTCCAAAACCACCTCCTGCGTCCGCCCTGAAAACGCCAGCCATCCCGTCCCCTGCTCCGGCCCTTGCCAAGTGACTTGGCAAACAATTGCTTGCCGTGCGGCGCACTCCGCGCAATCTTTGACTCCTGTCACAGCCCGACGGGACGATGGTTCTGGAATCTGTTTGGGCGTATGCGATGGCTGATTCAATAGACCAGATATTCGTCAACCTGAAACACCTGCTGGTGGAACTTGTGCCGGCAGGTTGGCAGCCTTTCCTTTCGGCTCTTCTGTCCGTCGCCGCTATCATCCTCGCGTTCGCGTCACTGTTCGGCCTCACTACTATCCTGGAACGCAAGGGCTTGGGCCGCATCCAGAACCGCTACGGCCCCAACCGCGTCGGCCCGTTCGGCTTGCTCCAGCCTCTGGCCGATGGCCTGAAAGCGCTGACCAAGGAAGACATCGTCCCCCGTGCCGCTGACAAAGTCGTCCATTTCCTGGCGCCGCTGGTGCTGGTGGTTCCGGTGTTCTTGAGCCTGGCGGTGCTGCCAATGGGCCGTAACATGACGGCGGTGGATTTGGACGCGGGGATTTTGTTCTTTTTTGCCGTCGGCGCGGCGACCGAGCTCTCGGTGTTCATGGCGGGTTGGGCGAGCCGG
>Ga0210408_10000690_pt1 | contig 39461 bp, 28 predicted proteins | sample IncBWH4MmetaG_FD_155471 | JGI IMG/M metagenome (GOLD analysis project Ga0210408, IMG submission 155471) | Forest soil microbial communities from Barre Woods Harvard Forest LTER site, Petersham, Massachusetts, United States - Inc-BW-H-4-M | ecosystem: Environmental > Terrestrial > Soil >...
TTGCTAACCGTAGACGGACTCGCCTACCTAGGGTGCATGAGGACCAAAGCACTGATTTGTAGGTGTTTGACACAGCCACCGGGCCGTCCTGAGTACTAGGGAGGTTGTGCCTGGCAATGTCCACGACCACGATCGTTGCTATGCGATTGGATCAGATCACCAGTGACATTATCGAGACATTGAGGTTCTCGGGTGCTTCCTCGAATGCCAATTGCGCGCTGAGAACGTTAAGAAGGATGCTGCACAAGGCGGAGGAGTGGACACTGATTCGCCACGCTCCCAAACTCAAACTGATGAAGGAATACGGGCGTTCACTCAGGCTTGACGATGAAGCGGAACGGAAATTGTTGGCTGGAGCTGCTGCTTGCAATTGGCGGAAACGCAGCCTTCAACTTTTCCGAGACATCATCATCTTGATGCGCGATACGGGTATGCGAAACGAAAGAGAGCTTTACCGGATACACATCGAGAACCTGGATTGGGAAACCCGCGTGATCTTCGTGCCGGACAGCAAGACCGAAGAAGGAAGGAGACGCGTACCGATGAGCAATCGCGTCTTTGACGTTCTTAAACAACGATGCGGAGAAAAACGCGAAGGATGGGTTTTCCCGTCGAAACGCGCTGAGTCTGCTCACCTCACCACAATGGCGAAGAGATTCGCGAAGCCAGAGTCAAAGCTGGGCTTCCTGAAGATCTTGTCCTGTATTGTGGGCGGCATGATTACGGCACGCGGAATCTGAAGAGAACCGGAAACCTGGCTGCCGTCATGAGAACCATGGGACACAAGGATGTGAAGACTGCGATGCAATATCAGCATCCCGAGCTAGAGATCGTGCGCGCAGTGCTCGATCAAGACACAGCGGTAGAGAAACGGGCGTAGCCGGATCACACCTAAAACATCGACCCCGGTAAGTGCTTGAAAAGATGGTGAGCGCGGAAGGAATCGAACCTTCAACCTACTGATTAAGAGTTGTATGGACCTGCCGTGCCTCCAAGTGCCGCGCTCATCTGTTTTCAATAGCTTACGAAGTTGCGGTTTTTGCCACTGTGGCGTAAAACGAGACGCAGATTTTTTTACGATCCATCACTGGCCTTTTCTGCGGTCTGCGAGCGCCCCGAATTGAGGGCGGCCCGCACCAACTCCAGGTCTGGATGTTGGTACCTCATTGCAGTCTTAACATCCTTGTGTCCCATCGTCTTCATGACTGCAGCCAAATTCCCCGTCCGTGCCAGGACAAAACTACCGTAATCATGCCGAGCACAGTAGAGTACTAGGTTTTTCGGCAGGCCAGCCTCTTCTCGTGCTTCCCGAAATCGACGAGCAATGGTCGTCAGATGACCTGCTGTCGAGCGCTTCGAGGGAAAGACAAACCCCTCTCGTTCAGCACCACAACGGTTCCTCAGAATCGCCAGCACTCTTTCGCTCATGGGCACTTCTCTCCTGCCCGCCGGAGTCTTGCTGTCTGGGACGTAAATCTCCTTCTTGTCCCAGTTAATGTGCTCAATCCTCAGGCGGTACAGTTCTCTCTCATTTCGCATCCCTGTATCTCGGACCAAAACGATGATGTCCTTGAAAAGCTGCAGAGTGCGGGCGTCCCAATCGCACTTTTCTGCAGCCGCAAACAACTTCCTTTCAGCATCGTCGTCCAATCGTAGATTACGTCCTTGCTCTTCCATCAGCTTGATCTTGGGAACCTTTCTAATCAGTTTCCACTCCTCAGCCTTGTTGAGCATACGGCGGAGCGTTCGGAGAGCGCAGTTGGTGTTGGAGGCAGAACCATCAAATCGCAGACGTTCAACATCGTCGTTGGTGATCGTGTCTAACCTCATCTTGGCAATCGGCGTCGCAGCCAACAGCCGCCACCCATCCCGATAATAGACTTTCGTCTTGAGTGCCAGATTGCCGTCCTTTGCCCAGCCTAAAAAGCGCTTCGACAGATCCACTAGCCACGGCGCCTTTCTCGGGAGCGGGTCCCTGCCCTCATTGATTTCCGCGAGTTTCAGGGCAGCAATGGCAGCAGCCCTGGCTTTGTTGGTTTCTTTAGTAGACCCACGGTAGCGTATGCCCGCAACCATGAAGTCGTACCACAAGTACTTCGAGTCACCTTTACTATAGAGTTCCACGAGCATCCTCCAGTACAGCCCGCACGGAAGGCGTTCGTGTGTTTTTCCCCATGTACTGGAGAAGAACAATCTCATGATAACCTGCCCTCGCGAGTTTTAATGCCAACCGGCCGGAAACGCCAGCTGGCTCTGGTTCAGACACAAGCTGGTACAGTCCTGGATTTCTCTTTTCCCGCGACATCAACCTTTTCCTCCCTTGTCCCGGGGAGCTATGCGAAAGGAAGCGTTCCGCGATTCCAATCGCGAGTCCCGCAGCTAAGTATCGAGAGGCTTTTTAATCTGTATGTAGAATTCAGACAAACACAGATGTCGATCTCGGCCCGTCGATCCCGCCAGTGATCTATTGGCGATCGCCGTTTCGGCCTGCTCAACTGACTCTTTGCTGTCGCAAGCAGTCCAAATCAGCGAAACATTGCCCATGTGGAAGGCCTGGGGGGCACTTTTTCGTAAATAAACATTTGCCGGATTTTTGCATTTCTGCAAAACGAATTCTTCCGGTCTGATGGACCGAAAAGGCGAAATTGCGTGGCGGTCCAAGGCGACGTGGGGCAGGGTCGCCAATCGGTGTGCGCATTTCGACTTCAACGTCTGGCAGCGTTCAACCCGATGCGTTCTCGTGCGGCCTCGACCGAGGGCGTCTCTGTGTGCTTCTGGATGTATTGCAGCAGGACAGAAACCTCGTAACAGACTCTGCCGTGGAGCCGTACCCAACCCGGCCCAACTCCTTGGTAACGCCACCTCTTTAAAGTAGTCGCAGAGTGGCAGAGGATTTCGGCCGCTTTCCGAGTGTTCACCAACTGTGGCATTCGCTGGTCATTCACGGCCGGTGCTGCTTTTCGGGCGACCATAACCATCCCCTTTTTGTTTCTTCGGACGGCGAGAAACCTCGTTGGTTGCCAGTGTTCGGCGAAACCGGATCCTTAGTGGATGCTGACAAGTTGGAATTATTAGACGCGATCTGACGGAGGTCAAGTGATTGTTGCGTAAACACGGTTTGTCGTAAATCAACAACAAGGCATCATGCCGGAGGGATGACCGATGAACTTCTGGTCCAACTAGGAAAGCGCATCTGCACACTACGCAAGAGGCGCGGTTGGACCCAGGTGATTCTTGCCGAGCACACCGGTTTGGACCGGAGCTTCCTTGCGGACGTGGAGCGGGGTAAGCGCAATATTTCGATTCTGAACTTGTACTTGCTAGCAAAGGGCCTAGATGTCTCCCTTTCCCGCCTCCTGTCAAGGCTCTAATTTCTGAACTGGCGCTTATCCACTTTTCCTTGATTATTCCAAAGTGGTGTTTGGCGGATTATGTTTGTCTGTTACAACGCCAGCTGCCGGGTGTCCCCTAGACCACCACATCGGTCTGCTTACTCATGTGGTTCTCGACGCTAATCATGACTCCCCAGATGGGATATTAATCTTAACAGCTAGCGCTCGTTGTTATTACTCCAGAAACTGATTGACCTTGGTTGGCCGTTTTTACCGCCCTTCGGTTTTCGGGGGCCTACCGCCTTTGCGGTGCTTCCGTTTGGCTTGGAGCTTCCTGAAGTATTCGGAGCCGCGCTTGGCGATCTTTCTGCCCCCTTTTCGACCCAGCTCGCCGCTGCCGGGTCTTTCTTCCGCGGCATAGTCAGTCTGCACAGAGTGCTCTCTACGAAGATTGAAGGCTCTTTAGCATACAGCCTCGCCACACGAAGTGAAACTCGGCTGGCTCCGTGTGCTACACGACGCTAGTATCCGCGCAAACGTCTCGAGGTTCTGGACCAATCCCAGCACGTCTGACGGCAGATAGTTCTAGCGCCCAACTTTCCAAGGACTCAGCACGTACCGCTTTGTTTGAATCGAGCAGCCACGAGGAAGTACAATGCGTAACCCCATCGCCTTTTTGGGACGTTCCGCGAAAACCGGCGCCTCAAAGTTCATTGAGTTTTGTGTGCCCAACATTGATAGCTAAAGGAAATGCTGCCTGCGATTTTGATGTTGGCGATTAATGTCGTCGTCGTGATGGACACCCAATAAGCACCGGTTGGTGTCGGGTCACCGAGCGCTGTCAGGCTGCAACTGGGTGGTGAGGAATAGTGCCGGGCAAAGGAGTAGGCGCCGGAGGTTCCGCTGGAGAGGCTTCTCGGCTGTTCAGCAAGCCTGCTAACTCATTAAGGGTAAAGCATTTCTTCCTTCAGCATTCTACTGAGAAAATTCCGCAGAAGTTCAGTTGACCTGGGCTGAGACTTCTAACACACTCCGAACCGGGCAACGTGCCACCATACTGTCGGATCGGATAGGGGAGAGGATTACCAAACCCGCTCAGCGGAAGGCGGTGACGAAACTATTGAATCGACAGTCCGTAGATCCCATGAGAAATAGTGTTGTATTTCGAGCACTTGTTACGATGGTGAGTCTTTGTCCCTTAACATCGGCTTGGTGTCTACAATCCCTCGATCGGAGCACTCCATCCTCTCGCGAATATGCCGCGAGTATGGAAGCGTTCATTATCCCCAGCAGCGGGTCAGCAATGAACGCATATATGTACATTGCCGCGGGGTTGGGGCCGCATCCGGTCGCATTGCTACTCCATGGATTTCCGGGCAACGAACAGAACGGTGATCTGGCACAGGCGCTACGTAGCAATGGTTTCAATGCACTTGTCTTTCACTACCGCGGATCGTGGGGCAGCCACGGCGCCTTCTCGTTTAGCAATGCGGTGCAGGATGTCCATGCAGCCTTGCATTTTCTCCGTGCCCCTGAACAAACCAGAAAGTTTAGAATCGATCCCGATCGCATATACCTGATCGGCCACAGCATGGGCGGGCTACTGGCTGCGATTGTCTTTGCAAAGGACAGCCAGGTGCGGGGTCTCGCATATCTTTCCGGCTGGAATGCGACCCGTGAAGTGAGCACATGGAACGGTGCGGAACTGCAATCAGTTCTGAAAGATTTTTCGGAGTCCATGGGCCCATTGCGCGGAACCACGCCGCGTGCCCTCGTTAAAGACGCGAGATCCCATCAAGCAAAATGGAACTTGGAGGCATTGGCGCCTCAAATGGCTGGTCGTCCAGTGTTGGTCACGGCGGCTGACTATGATACGGATACGCCTAAGGAGGTCCATCAGCAGCCTTTGGTGGATGCTCTGCGCGCAGCACATGCTCAATCTCTTGCTTACCATATTTTGCCTTCCGATCATGAGTATTCCGATGCCCGAGTAGAGTTGATTGCCATCGTGACCGACTGGCTGCGTGAATTAGCGTCTGCCACCGCTGAAACTCCGTCTAAGAGTGCGGACGACTCACAATGAATACTGTTTTTCTCGAAGTATTAGCCGCTTGCCCGTCATCCGGGGCGAATCTCCGGCACGGAAAAGACGTGGACAATGCTTTCGTCCAGATAAACAATCGGGTGTCTCCGCACGGAATCAACGCTGCCATGAAAAACGTGGCAGTCATGCGGGAAGCCAATATGGTCGTAGTGCGACGCCCTAGGGGTGGCATCTGGCAGGTTTGTCAAACGGGGGAACAAAAATGAATTGTGTTCTGCGCGTGTTCTTGATTTTGTTATCTACAACAACGCTTTGCTCGGCACAAAATGTCGACGGCACGGCGTCACCGACCATTGCAGTTAAAGCTGGGAGACTGCTCGATGTGCGTTCTGGGAAATACCTCGAACACCAAATCATATGGATTGAGGGCGAGCGAATCAAGAAGATTGACAATGAAAGTGAAATTGCCGGTCAACTGCCATCAAATGTCCGAACTATCGATCTGTCCCACTTTACGGTACTCCCAGGTTTGATCGATGCCCACACTCACTTGACCGGATCGCCGTTCCTGTTGGGTACGGCATGGTTGCACGACTCCGTTCCACGTGCAGCACTGCGTGGTGCCAGAAACGCGCGCACGACCCTCGAAGCGGGCTTTACTACAGTGCGTGACCTAGGCTCGTTTGGCTATGCGGATATTGCGCTGCGCGACGCCATCAACGAGGGTGACGCGGTAGGGCCCCGCGCGTTAGTTTGTGGGGAGCAATTGAGTATTACTGGCGGTCACGGTGATGACACCTATCTTGCCCCTGAATTCAACTATACGGATGGTGGTGTCGCGGATGGTGTGCCGGCCGTAATGCGCATGGTCCGCCGAAATATCAAATATGGCGCAGATGTAATCAAAATGATGGCCACGGGTGGCGTGACGTCGGAAGCGGACGACCCGAGGGCGGAGCAATTCAGCCCGGAGGAAATGCGCGCGATCGTCGAGACTGCTCACCGCCTGGGCCGGAAAGTCGCTGCGCACGCTCATGGGAGCCAGGGCATAAAAGACGCAGTATTAGCGGGTGTCGATTCAATCGAACACGGCAGTTTCATTGATGAAGAAGGCATTCAGTTAATGAAAATGCACGGGACTTACTTGGTTCCTACTGTCTACCTAATGGATTGGCAGCGAGAAAATGCCACCAAGACAGGAATGACACCAAACATGCTGAACAAGCAAAGACTTGTCAGCTCCGTGGCCCAGACAAATGTTGCGCGTGCAATTCGAGGAGGAGTGAAGATAGCGTTTGGTACCGATGCCACCATGTATCCTCACGGCCTCAACGCTCGCGAGTTCGCCGTACTAGTGCGACTCGGCCTGACACCTTTGCAGGCGATTCAATCGGCGACGATCAACGCCGCTGACTTGCTGGGATGGTCTGACCGCGTTGGGTCGTTAGAAGTGGAAAAGTATGCAGACCTGATAGCGGTGGATGGCGATCCGCTCACCGACGTTACCGTTCTCGAGCGCGTCCGGTTTGTGATGAAGGGTGGTGAAACAGTTATCCGGAAATAGGTGAGATGCCGTACTTGAGTCGCAAAGAATTGCGCTACGCTGTGCGATTTCCAACGCAAGATAGCGGAGTTCCTCCCGGCTGGTCACTAAACTGGCCAACATGCTGAAGCCCTGATACTTAATCGTTCACATATGATCTGGCCGCAATTCATTTGACGGTGGAGCGCGAGCATAGCACCGTGCTACACGGTGGGACCGAGTGACTGGCCGTGCGGTTGAGAGTTTTTGCTGCGCGGACATTGCCGGTCTCCAATCCCAATTCTCAGGGTGAATCCATGCACCGCGCGCCGCGGTTTCTGCCATTGTTTGCAGTCCTCCTTGTGTTGGTTTTAGCATCCGTAACGGGCTATGCCCAGAGCGGCACAACCTCGGCCATTGGTTCCGTGGTGGATAAAACAGGAGCCTCAATTGCGGGAGCGAAGGTGGTTATAACCGACAGTACTAGAGGCTTGATGCGGGAGACGCGAAGCGACAGTACGGGGGAATTCAGTTTTCTGCAACTCGATCCTGGCACCTATTCCCTGACCGCAGAAATGACCGGTTTCAGAACCTACAAACAAGACAATCTGCAGTTGTTGGTGAATCAGCCGACTTCGGTGAAGGTTGTACTTACAGTGGGTTCAATCACAGAGCGGGTCGACGTCTCCGCAGAAGCTCCAACTCTAAACACAACGGACGCTAGCTTGGGAAATGCTTTTGACCAGAATCAAGTACGCCAGCTCCCACTCGAAGGCCGCAATGTTCCCGATTTGTTGACGCTACAAGCCGGGGTGGCCTACACCGGCAACCGGCAGGACGTGGATCGAGAAACCATCGATACGCGAAGCGGGGCAGTAAACGGAGCACGCAGTGACCAGAGCAACATAACTGTGGACGGCGTGTCGGCCAATGATGAAGGTGGACATGCCTTCACTTCAGTCTTGCCGGTCACGCTTGACTCTGTACGGGAGTTCCGGGTTACCACGAGCAATCAGAACGCTGACCAAGGGGGTTCATCGGGGGCGCAAGTGGCATTGGTTACCAAGAGCGGTACCAACGACTTCCATGGCTCTCTCTATGAATACACTCGCAATACGTTCACAAGCGCGAATGACTTCTTCGTCAAGAAAGCGGAACTGGAAAGCAACCGAGCCAACGCGCCGCCAAAATTAATTCGCAACATCTTCGGCGCATCCCTCGGTGGCCCTCTCCGCAAGAACCGTGTGTTCTTGTTTCTAAATTATGAGGGAACTCGGCGGACAGAAGAGCAAAGTAAGACGGTCCAAGTTCCAACTGCCAGCCTGCGAGACGGAGCGATCATTTATCAGTGTGTTCTCGATGACCCAAACTGCCCGGCCAGTAGCGTGAACGGCGCTACCCCCGGTTCAAGCTATTCAGTCCCGCAAGGCTATTTCGGGATATCCCCTACGCAAATCACGGCAATGGATCCACTGAATCTCGGCCCCAGTAACATAAGTTTGGGTTATCTCAAGACCGCATGGCCGGCGCCAAACAGCACTGCCGTTGGCGACGGATTCAACTATTCGGGGTTCAACTTCCGGGCACCGATTTCGAATACGAAGAACTGGTACATAGCAAAATTCGATTACAACATTACAACCGATGCCAGACACCACGTTTCGCTCACAAGCGCGCTGGCAAATGAAAATCTCGCGGGAGCTCCGTTTCTTCCCGGGCAGGTTCCGTCCCAAGCCGTGGTAAATTTTAACAAGGGGTTGATCGCGAACTATACCGGCGTTATCTCATCTAGGCTTGTGAACAGCTTGCGTTACGGTTTCTTGAGAGAAAGCCAAGGCGTAGTAGGCAATTCCAACCAGCAGGTCATCTATTTTGAGGGTTTGAATAATCCGCGTGGCGCGGTCACCCGTACGCACGCTTTCCAAAGACCCATCCACGAATTAACGGATGACTTGTCGTGGATTCGTGGTCAACATACCATTCAGTTTGGAACCTCTCTGTCTTTCACTCGAAATCCTCGTACAAGTTTCCTGCAGTCGTACAGTGCAGGCTTCACGAATCCAACGTGGTTGAATTTCTCTGGCTTCGCCGGCAAAGCCGGTTCAAGCTTTAACCCCCCGAACCATTCCTTCCCAGCAGTGAATGCAGTTTTTTTTAGCTCGTATGACTTTCCGCTGGCTGCGATCCTAGGCATGGTCCCACAGGTGGAAGCTGTCTATAATTTTCAGCGAGATGGAAGCGCCCTCCCTCAAGGAGAGCCAGCAACACGTCGCTTTGCCCTCGATGGCTACGAGTTCTACGCGCAAGACAGCTGGCGCTTTAGACCGAACCTAACCATCACATATGGGTTGCGGTATTCACTGTTCTCTCCCCCCTGGGAGACCAAAGGGTTGCAGGTCTCGCCCACGCCAAACTTAACGCCCTGGCTTGAGCAACGCGGCATGAACATGCAGAATGGAATTCCGTCATCCGTTGATCCTCCGATAGCGTTTGATCTATCCGGCCCTGCCAACCACAAACCGGGATACTGGGCCTGGGACTACAAAGATTTGGGCCCTCACATGGCGGTTGCATGGTCTCCCCACGCTCAGGGAGGACTGCCGGAAAAATTGCTGGGAGGATCTGACACTACATCGATTCGGGCCGGCTTTGGGATGGTTTATGACCGTTACGGACAAGGCATCGTCGACGCTTTTGATGAGGCTGGCTCTTTCGGTTTGTCGTCGACCCTGTTCAATAGCGGCGGCGTCGAGACCGAAGCCTCTGCCCCCAGGCTGACTGGCCTCACTACAATTCCGATAAAGGACAACAATGGCAACGCGGTGTTCCTACCCGCCCCGCCCGCCAAGTTTCCGCAGGTATTTCCAGCGGGCACCTTCGCTATACAGTGGGCTTTGGACAACGCAGTCAAGACACCCTACTCGTATACGATTGATTTTTCTGTTGGCCGAACACTTCCGGGTGGATTCTCCTTGGATCTCTCCTATGTCGGCCGTCTGTCGCATCGCCTGCTTCGCCAGGAAGACATGGCCATGCCACTGGACTATCGTGATAAGAAATCTGGCGTGGATTATTTTACTGCAGTGACAGAGCTGGCGAAGCTCTATCGAGGGGGCGTGACCAGCAGTAACTTCAACAGTTCCATCGTGAGCAGCCCAGTTGCAGCCTTCTGGCGGAACATTGTCCAGCCGGTTTCTCCGGGCGGCGCCTACAAGCTGGGCACCACGGGAGGGTGTGGAAGCGGTGCACCTGCCTCAACTACAGATCCTCTGCTAATGGCATTCGATCTGTTTTGTGGGGGCCAGCTTAACGAGACGACGCCGCTTCTGGCGTTAGACGTCGTGGGGGTTCCCGATGCGAGCCTGCCACTCACTTATTTCACATTCACCGGACAACCGTATACTTTCTGGAATCCTCAATTCGCCTCATTGCCCGCGTGGCGCACAACCGGAAGCGCAAATTACCACGCCTTCCAACTCAACTTGCGGCACAAGATGAGTAGTGGTTTGCAATTTGACCTCGCTTACACCTTCTCCAGATCGATCGATACTGCATCGGATGCAGAACGTGTTGGCCAAACAGTCTTCGGTGGCGGAGGTCTAGGAGATAGTGTCATCAACACGTGGCAACCAAACGCTTTGCGTGCGGTGTCCGACTTTGACGCCACTCATCAGCTCAATTCCAACTGGCTTTGGGAGCTTCCGATGGGACGTGGCCAAGCCTTCGCTAGAAACGCGAAGCCTTGGCTGGAAGCTCTCGCAGGTGGTTGGCAGCTTTCTGGCTTATTTCGGATAACAAGTGGTTTTCCGGTTTCGATTCAGAACGGTTTCAATTTTGCCACCAACTGGAGTTTCCAAGGCAACGCGATCCCGATTGGCCCTTTGAAGACCGGGGCGTTCCGGGTACAGACGGGCCCCAACGCGGGTAACATCAACCTTTTCCCCGGTAACTCAGCAGAGGCGTCGTTCCGCGCACCCTTTCCCGGCGAATCAGGGACACGAAATGAAATTCGAGGAGACGGATACTTCGGCCTTGACGCGGGACTCGCGAAACGTTGGGTGATGCCATGGTCCGAAAGCCAGCGTGTGCAATTCCGCTGGGAGGTCTTTAACGTCACGAACTCCGTTCGTTTCGATGTACAGTCTGTCAATCGGGCAATTGGAACTTTCGGCAGCGCTTTCGGCAACTACACAAGATTGCTTACCAACCCCCGGGTTATGCAATTTGCGCTTCGGTACGAGTTTTAATCGGAGCGCTCCTGTTGAAATGAAAAACCTAACCGTTGGGCGCGGATTCGAGATAAGACGGATATGGGCGGGTGCCCTGCTGGTCCTTCTTTCCTTCGGAGCGCCTCCTGCTCGCGGACAGGAGAAAGAACATCTGGCGCTGGTCGGCCCCACCGGAGACGTGCGCTTGGCGCAATCGATCCTGGTGGACGGTCACGCACCAGACTATTTGCGAGAACTATCTGATCGCTTCGGTGGGCGAGTGTCTGGTTCTGAAGCGTACGACAATGCCGCAGCGTGGGCTCTTAACCAGTTTCGGCAAATGGGAATCCATAGAGTCTATATTGAAACATTCCCCATTCCATGTGGCTGGCAAAGAGGAACAGCCAGAGGCTACATTCGTAGCCCACTCTCGCGCCCACTGCACATAGAATCTCTTGGGTGGTCTCCTCCGACACCAACGGGAGGTATTCAGGGAACCGTATTGGTGATAGAAGATCTTGATCCCGCCAAAATTGCAGCGAATACCAGTAAGATCAAGAGCCGGGTTGTACTGCTCAGTGCGGAACCTGGTTTTGGCGAAAGTTGGACGCATTTCGAGAAAGTCCAGCAAATCGTGTACAGACAACTTCATGATGCCGGTGCGGCCGCTATTTTGCTGCCCGATGTGGACCCCAATCAGCTATTGAATGCAGACGCTGCCACCTGGGACGGCAGCATCGCTTTGCTACCCGTAGCACAAATTGGCTTGGAGGATGCCAAGTTAATTGAGCGTCTTGCAGATAAGTCGCAAGTCGAAGTGGCGCTCGACTTCCAGAACCGCCTACTGGGTCCGCTCCAAGGAAAGAATGTTATCGCCGAGCTACCGAGTGATGATGAACCGAACCAGTGGATAATGCTGGGAGCGCATCTTGATTCCTGGGACTATGCCACCGGCACTCAAGACAACGGCTCCGGAGCGGCGACCATACTCGAGGTGGCGCGAGTTTTTCGATCTCTCTCCAGAGTGCCTCACCGGTCGCTGCGCTTTGTCTTATGGGGAGGCGAAGAACAAGGCATGCTCGGTTCAACCGCCTGGGTCCGATCCCATCGGCAGGAACTTCCAACCGTCGTCGCATATCTCAATACCGACAACGGTGGAGGCCATCCGCTGGGTTGGAAGCTGGAAGGGCGCAAGGATCTCCAGGATGCGATGGACCACATAAGTAAGTCATTGTCGCAGTTCAGTGGAGATGGGCTATCCCTGGAGACTACCTTCGACAGCGATCACGCTCCATTTGTGCTGACAGGAGTACCGACCTTTGACTTATGGATCGACGAAACCGCATATTTCCGAATACACCACAAAAGTGGTGACACCTTCGATAAAATTAACCCGCTCAACCTGAATGCAGGGGCGGCAATCGTTGCTCTAACGGCATATGCTCTGGCCGAACACCCAGAACCGATCGGAAAGCATCTTGATCTCCCATCGGTCACGACCATCATCCAGCAAGCGAACATCGATCTCGATTTCTTGAGATTTCTAGGTTGGAACTTTTAGCAACCTGCAATTATTGGCTGGCCTTCCACTTAAACCCTCTTACTGGAGACCTTTCACAATGTACAGGTCGCCAAAGGCGCGGGAGTAGGAATAAACATAGGATCTTCCATCTGGTGTGACCAGAACGGGGGTCACACTGGAAACGCCGGCTCGATCGGTAGGCGCGAGCCGATAAAGGAAGTGGCGGCGCGCGTTCGCAATCTCGACGCGGTAGATTTCGACGGGAATCTTCGAGTTTGCCACAAACAGAGAGGTTCCGTCGGCACTCCAGCGGATTGGCTTCTCACCATCCTCGATTCCAAGAAGCTTCCGCGGTTCGCCACCCATGAGTGGGAAAAGCCAGAGTTGCCGCTCAGAATCCATGGCCACTACGTATTTACCATCGGGTGACACTTGGTTACCGGCTGTTCCTTCGGGTGTAATGGCGGTGGTCTGCCCAGTTCGAATATCCTGAACCCAATCCCGTTGTCGATGCCCAGCTTCATTGCCTTGGTGAAGCACGCTATTCCCGTTGGGAAGCCAGGTGGCCCACTGATGAGATAGGGCATCGTGAGTAAGCGTTCTCGATAACTGCGCCTCGGAGAACTGCATCACTTCTGGAGTCTCAGCCGGTCGAAGGCCCCAAGGGGAAATCCCCAAGGCCGACTTGCCATCCGGCGATAGCGCCGTGGGCAACCCCTCTCCGAGTTTCCGTGCCGCCGAGCCGTCAGTCCTCCGGATGTAAGCGTCATAGCCTTTGCTGGCTCCTTCGGACTGGACCGCGAGCAACACGGTTGTGCCGTCGTTGCTGATGTCCGTGGCGAAAGAATTGTCGAGCCAGCCCAATTCCTGCTCTTTGACGGATGGGTAAATGCGGCCGAAGACTTCGCCGCGCCAGGTTTCTCGAGTCAATAGTAGGTGGCCGTCCCCACTAACATCGTGAAGTGTAAGAAAGCCGGAGGCGGGAAAGACCAGTTCCTGCTGTCCACTGGTCGTTAACTTATAGAGCGATCGAACGCCACGTGCGGCGGTCTCCATTCCTGCAATCCAAATCTTGCCATCCCTGGGGTCCCAGGCCAAGCCCCATATGCCTTCAAACTGTCTCGAAATCGTAAGCTTCTTACCTGTGAGGTCGACGATTGCTACGAACCCAGAATCATCGTCCGCGAAGGGATGCTCCAAGAACGCAATCTTGTCTCCTTGGGAGGAGAACCGCGGATGGCTTAACCAGGCACCGCCTGAAGTTGCGTATAAGGTCTTGCCCGGCAAGAGTTCAAGAGAGCAACGATCACCAGAATAGTGTGTAATCACCATGCGTGAGCCGTCGCCTGACCAGCTAGCGTCCTGAACATCCTCCATCAGTTTGTGTGTTGTATGTTCTCCGGAAGGAACGATCGCCAATGTGCCTATCGTGGCGACTGCGCCAAAATGCGGTTCCAGAAGAACCGCCATTTGACCAGATGGTCCGACGGCCAAGATGTCGGCATTTAGGCCAAGGGATTGCAAATTCTGTGTTCCCCTGCCACCCGAAACCGTAACCGAGAACAACTTCACAGGGTCTGCATCCCAGGTGGCGCTATATATTACCGATCGCCCATCAGCGGCAAACCGAGCTGCACGGACCAGACCTCGGCCAAAGCTCAACCTGGAAAAATCTGCCTCGGGAATCTTCGCCAAGTGGTGACTCCCGACCCATGCCGCTGCAATCACCGACACTGCGAAGACAAGCACGGCTCCTACAACCAAGAATAAAGAGGGCCGCGCAGTTCTGACTGCTCCATCGATCTGCGAGTTCGATAGAGGGAGCATCGGAATGATTGCTAGTGGATCGCCAGCCACCGATTGCGGGGTCGGTTGGAACGTTCGCGAAGAATCTAAGGATCCTCCCTGAGAACCGCCTTCTTTCACCTTCACGTCGACAGGGGCGATGAAGCGATATCCTCGACGAGGAACCGTCTCCACAAACGTAGGGTTGTCGGCAGAGTCACCCAATGCATACCGAAGCTTTCTTATGGCGGTATTCAGGCTCTCGTCAAAAACCACAAATGTATCGGCCGGCCACAGTTTGTGGCGGAGTTCATCTCGGGTAACAACTTCACCGGGGCGTTCTAGCAGCGTGCTCAAGATCTTGAATGGCTGGTCTTGGATACGGACCGGAAGTCCTCGCCGGTGGAGTTCCCCTGCGGCACGATCTAGTTCAAACAGACCAAAACGAATTCGACCCTGCTGGCTGTCCCTGATGGGCATGGGTTCCGACGCAGAAAGCGAATCCGGATTTTACCACCAAGACAGCCTCGCTGCGCGAATTCATGGCACCACGTAAATCATTGATACAACTAGCATTTGCCGGTCAGATACATCTCGGTGCTAGTTCAGTTGACCCCGGGAATGTGTTGCCTCCACCCTTGAGAACAGACGGTTGAAGTCGTGAGATCTGAAACGTAACGATTGCCGCTTGGCAATCCAAGTCGCGCAGCTTTCTCGGCGGTTAACTCGCAGTTCCAGTAGGAGAGCCATTGAAACTATTGAAACGATTGTGCGGAGTCTTCGTTTTAGTGACATCGATTTCGCCCGCGCAGACCATCGCAATTCGCGCAGGCAACTTGATTGACCCTGCGGACGGGTCGGTGACGAAGAATCAAGTAATTCTCGTACGAGATAAGAAAATTGTCAGCGTAGGAGCGAAGCTCAAGGTACCGGCTGACGCGCAGGTCATTGACCTATCGCACTTGTGGGTGATGCCCGGGATCATGGACGCGCACACGCATCTCACATTCGGCGTGCCTGGGTGGCAGGAAGAAGACCACGATTACCTCAAAGAAGGTACGGGCATCCGCGTGCTCCGCGGCCTTCGCACCGCCCAGCTGCTTCTAAACGCGGGCATTACGACGGTTCGTGACGTTGGCAATGATGGAAACTTTGGTGCTGTTTATTTGCGCGACGCGATCAATGCTGGTTGGTTTACAGGGCCAACGATTCTGGCAGCGGGAAAGATTATTGCACCGTACGGAGGGCAGAGTCCCGGCATTCCCCTCGAGATTGGACCGATTTGGCAGTTCGAATATGACGACGCGGACAGTCCATCGGAGATTCGAAAAGCGGTTCGCAAGAATATCTATTACGGTGTTGACCTGATCAAGCTCGTGGCTGATAGCAATAGTTATCACTATTCGGTGGATGAAATCCGGGCGGCTGTGGACGAGGCGCATCATGCCAATCGGACGGTAGCGGTCCACACCCTCGGAGGCGAAGCAGCGCAAAATGTAATTCTAGGCGGCCCAGATTCCATCGAGCATGGCGACAACCTCTCTGATGAGCAACTCACACTGATGAAACAGAAGAGTATCGTTCTGGTAGGCACAGATTTTCCGAGCGCCCACTTTGAAAGGGGTGGATATTCGAATGCCAAAGAAGCTGCAGCAGCCATTTTGGATCGACTCCGGCGCGCCTACAAGATTGGAGTGAAGATGGGGTTCGGCACTGATGTCGTCCTCGATTTGCCAGACGAATCTCGAGCCGACATGACCTGGGACTATCTGGCGGTCTGGCGAGCTGCTGGCGTGCCTCCGGCGGAGATTCTCAAATGCATGACGTCGCACAATGCCGAGCTATTTCGCATTGAGAAGGAGCGTGGCGCCATTGCCCCGGGACTATATGCGGACATTGTTGCCCTGCCCGAAGATCCACTGAGCAACATTGAAGCATTGCGCAAGATCAACTTCGTCATGAAGAACGGGGCAATCGTGCGAGGTCCTAATTGAACGACTTTCGACGGGGTGAGTCATGCCAGTGACGAACGTTCTTGAAATTCACAGATGGGTGGTCGGGCGAGCCAGGTTTCATCCGGGTGCGTCGACGTGGCTGGTTTTTACTAGATCATGTGCGCTTCGCGGCTTGTTTGCCTCGCTATCGATGATCGCAGCAATGCATGCCAGTGGACAACGGATACACGGCTTTATCGACGAACACAGTGACCGGGAGCGTGAAGTTGAAAGGCGTTTCATGGCAGTCCCGAACTCAGCTCGCTCGGAATTCGAGCACAGGACACTAACCAAGGAGACTCACCTTTCGGGCAGCGCAGGTGATCGTCGCACTGCGAAGTACCTGCTCGATCAATTCCGCTCGGAAGGTCTTGACGCCAACATCGAGGAATTCCGTGTTCTTTTGTCTGAGCCTAAGAGGGTCAGCTTCGAGTTACTTACGAAGCCCACGTTTCACGGCCCCACACCCGAACGCCCCGCGAGACCTCAAGAGACGAAGAACGCCAACATTTTGATCGGGTTCAACGCGTACTCTGGCTCCGGCGACGCAGAAGCAGAAGTAGTTTTTGCCAATTACGGATTACGTTCCGATTACGAGTACCTGCAATCGATTGGCGTTTCGGTGAGAACCAAAATCGTTCTCGTTCGTCGCGGTGATTCCGAGGCCTTTCGTGGAGTAAAGGTCAAACTTGCGGAAGAGCACGGAGCCGCAGGCGTGTTGATTTATTCCGATCCCGATGATGACGGGTACCATGCTGGCGCCACCTACCCGGAGGGACCATGGCGTCCGGCAACAGGAGTGGAACGGGGTACGGTTCTGTACGAGTTTATCTCCCCAGGCGACCCAAAAACTCCGACTGGGTCTTCGACAGTGCCTGTGCCGTGCGCGCGGCTAAGAGATAGTAATCTCTTCCCTGGTATCCCAGTTCTCCCATTGTCCTACGGGGATGCGAAGCATATTCTCGAAGTTCTGCGCGGATCCATAGCTCCCCGTTTGTGGCAGGGCGGACTCCCTCTGACGTATCGCACTGGGCCAGGCCCCGTAAAGGTTCATCTGCACGTTGCGATGAACAACGTCGTAAAAACGATCTGGATCGTCGTGGCTAAGGTCCGCGGCACGAAGGATCCCGACCAGATCGTGGTTCTCGGTAATCATCGTGATGCGTGGGGCTATGGGGGCGTGGACCCAGGAACAGGTACTGTCGCGTTATTGGAGATGGCCCGAGGCTTCGGAGTATTACTGCGCGGTGGATGGCGGCCGCGCCGGTCGATCTGGTTGTGCAGTTGGGATGCGCACGAACAAGGAATGATCGGCTCGACGCGATGGGCGGAGCAGCATACAGCTCAACTGCAAGGCGCTATCGCGTACTTGAACTTAGATGTAGCGAGTTCGGGCGGACCTCAGTTTAGTGTAGGGGCCGTTCCTTCACTACAGGAGCTCTTGAGCGACGTCGCAGCGGATGTGCCGGATCCAAATGGAGGTTCGATTTTGGATAGTGCGATTCGAGCCCAGAGTACAAAACCGGGAAACAAGCGCCTGCACGTCGACAGCCTTGGAGGGGGCAGTGACTTCGTCGTATTTCTGGATCACTTAGGGATTCCTTCCGTCGATTTTGGATTTGGGTCTGAATATGGCGCTTACCATTCAATCTTTGACGACCATCACTACGTAGAGACTTTTGCTGATCCTGGTTTTCGCTATCAAGTTGCTGCAGCACGTTACTATGGGTTGCTCACCCTTCGGCTTGCACAAGCGGACCTCCTACCGTTTAACTATGGCAGCTATGGTCGGGAAATTCAGAGTCAGCTAGCGCAAATCCTAGAACAATTGGGAGACATGAGACATACAGATGATATCGATGTACTGCCTTTGCAGACCGCTGTTCAGAGATTAGTGGTAATCGGCGAACATCTCCACCGTGACTACGAAGAGGCTCTGGTGAACGGAGTGAGTGATAGCGCGCTCTCGAAGATCAACTGGGCGCTAGCGAATGCTGAGCATGGTTTCCTGCTGCCGAAGGGCTTACCAGGCAGGCCTTGGTATCGCCACGCTGTATTTGCTCCGGGGACGTATTCCGCAGATGCACCTTTGGTCTTTCCTGGCATTCAACAGTGCATCGCCGACAACGACTTTGAATGCGTGCGTCGCGAAGTAGGGTCCCTGACAGCAGCCGTAGATCGGGTGACCCATTTGCTTGAGTCTCCGTGAGAACCATTGGCCGGCACCGTAAGCGGCAGAGAGCCGGCGGGGCTGCATGAGGACCGGAACATGCCTGAGCGAAATAACGTAAGCGACGATCTGGATCTTAGAGACAGGGTAGCCATCGTTACAGGGGCCGCTCAAGGCATCGGTCGTGCGACTGCGGAACTGCTTTCACTACGCGGAGCTCGGGTTGTTGTAAATGATGTGTCGGAGGTGGCCATAGTTACCGTCCGCGCCATAAACCGCGCAGGCGGTTCTGCAATTTCCGCCATTGGCGATGTGACGGATGCTACTGCTATTGAGCGAGTAGTTGCGACCGCCTTAAGCGCTTTTTCCAGGATAGACATCTTGGTGAACAATGCAGGCATACTGCGCGCTACACGATTGCCAGATATATCGGAAAGCGAATGGAACTTGGTAGTTGATAGCAATCTGAAGAGTGCGTTTCTTTGTTCCCAAGCTGTTTTACCCCATTTTATTCAACAACGTTTCGGTCGAATCATAAACCTATCATCCAGTGCTGGGAAAAGCGTCAGTACACTTGGTGGTGTCCACTACACCGCTGCAAAGGCAGGCGTCTTGGGACTTACAAGGGCTTTCGCAAAAGAAATGGCTCGCCACAATATCTTGGTCAATGCCGTGTGTCCAGGACTTGTCAACACGGCAATGGTTCAGGCAAATACCTGTGCCGAACAGTTGGAGGGTTTTGTCCGCAATTTTCCGATCTCTCGAATGTGCTCTCCCGCTGAGGTCGCCGAACTCATATGCTTCCTCGCTTCGAGCAAAGCGAACTATATCACTGGAGCCGCACTTGATATCAATGGCGGGGATCTAATGATTTGATTGGTGGCTATCCAGGTCACCTGCAGTGTTTCCGTCGCTTTATAGCGAACAGTAATGAACGATAGGTTTCAGCTACGAATGCTCGACTTAGCAGAACATCGCTTCAAGTGGCGTTTATTGACGCCTGATGAGTTGGCTGATCGTTCATGCCGCGAGTACCCCAGTTAAGTGGTTGCAACTCGTCAAGGAATGCACACGGATTACTGTATACCTGACCCTGAATATCTGAAGTCCTAAAGGAGCACGTGGCGAGCCGCAGGGAGAAGGCTTTCAGAACGGATGGTTTGGCCGATACAACGCATTCTTTCAGGACAACCGACGGAAAATGCCGAGTTGCGCCCGGGGCCTAATTCTGGGCTATTCTTGCGAAAAATGTTTGCCGTTGTATCAGGGTGCAACGGGGGCATCCTGCTGTCATGCACAACCGAGCCTCCGTTTATGAAGCGAAGAGGCACCTTGTCGCACGTTAGTAGCGCTCAGGATTACAGCGAGTCAAAACGCCATGTCAATCGCTGACAGAGTGCTTCCTTCCGTCGTGGAAGCTATTGGGAATACTCCCCTCATCGAACTAAGTCGCCTGACCAAGATAATTTCAGGGCGTATCCTAGCAAAAACGGAATTTCTCAATCCGGGCCATTCCAAAAAGGACCGGATTGCCCGCCAGATTGTCGAGGAAGCGGAAGCCTCCGGAGAGTTGCGTTCGGGCCAAACTGTTGTTGAGCTGACGAGTGGAAACACTGGTACAGGGCTTGCGCTCGTATGTGCGGTTAAGGGTTATCCGTTTGTTGCCGTCATGTCGAAAGGCAATTCACCAGAACGCGCTCGTATGATGACAAGCTTCGGTGCTGAGGTTGTCCTTGTTGATCAGGCACAAGGATCAACGCCCGGGCAGGTTTCGGGGGAGGATCTAGCTTTGGTGGATGCTCAAACGCGCCGAATCGTTCAAGAGCGTGGTGCCTTTCGCGCAGACCAATTTGCGCGTCAGGCCAACTCAAGGGCTCATTATCTTCACACTGCCAGTGAGATTTTGGAGCAAACACGAGGTGACGTCGATGTGTTCTGCGATTTCGTGGGATCTGGAGGTACGTTCGCCGGTTGCACGGCTCGTTTGAAAGAGTACCGACAAGAAATCAAGTGCTACATTGTCGAACCTGAGGGCGCTGCTGCGATAGCAGGGCATCCGATCAAAGCTCCAAAGCACCGGATTCAGGGTGGCGGCTACTCCATGAGTCACCTCGATCTGCTCGATCCCCGGCAGGTCGATGGCTTTGTTCAGGTGTCCGATCAACAGGCTATGGAAACCACACGTAGACTAGCCAGAGAAGAAGGCCTCTTCACCGGTTTCTCCTCCGGCGCGAACGTCGCGGCGGCTATTCAATTACTTTCAGCTATGCACAAGGGGCAGACGGTCGTAACGCTCTTGAATGATTCCGGGTTGAAATATCTATTTGGAGACCTCTGGCGATAGACCTGGCTTCTTTGGACGCAAACCATTATGGGAAACGCACTTCTGTGCAGATCTAGGAACGCAGTCGTTCTGGCGTCGGGCAAACCGGAACCTCGGAAGACCATTGTTGCCAGGCTTTAGCCAATTGGCAAGTAGCAACTTTTTGCACATTGGGTCGCAATTATCGGTGAAGTCGAACCCCGATGCGTGTGCGAGCGGAGACGAGAAACCAAAATCCGCGTTTCAGGGGGCATAGTATTCTTTGGAAGCGCTTGTAATCTGCCATCCAGTATGTTCACGAAAACCACTTCTTGATCTTCCGCAAAAAACTTCCCTTGCGTTTGGACCTTTCTGCTAGCGACACGCTTGGCGTCACAGGCACCTCTGTGCCCAAGCTGTGGATTAATGCGGGACAAAGCCCTGAACGACTGCTGATTGTAGACGATTTTGTAGCGGTCGGAGCCTCAAAGCTCAACCGAGATCAATGGCGCACTGGTACTTCGTCACAACGCCTTCAATACCAAGCACTTGCCATCTACAGAATTCAATAGAGTTCAACAATGGCCGGAATCTGGTTCGGGACCAAGGCCACTGAAGGGAGGTGTACCCGTCGCGACCTGTGCCGATACAATGCCGGTTGTCATCGCCACGACTAGAAAGAAAGTTTTGGAAAGGAGCTTCATTTTGTGGTCCTCCGAAGGACTCCGCGCGTGGCCCTAGCTGATTGTGAAAGTCGAGAACTGCAAGCCATTATTGAACGAGGCCCCCGACAGCGCCAGGTCAACCACGCCATTACCCTGCTGATATCTCTGAATGTGCATAGGCACCGCAACGCCGCTGATCGTCTGATAGTTCTGATACACATGGGACTGAATGTGCTGAACCCTCACACCGTTGCGGCTTTCCTGCCCGACGTAAGAAAGCACGACGCCCTGCCCTGCAGCCAGAGATCCGAGGGCCGGGAAATACCACACGGCATCTGTCTGACAGTTATGCCAGGCGAAACTGCCAGACGAATTGTTCGGCGTAACCCACTTGCCTTGTGACGCTCCCGTCTGTGCGTCACGAATTTCTGTACGTGTACCGCTTGTGAGTGCGAGGTCTATCCTGCTCTCGCCAGTGCCCAGCGCCTTCAAAGTAGCTGTGCCGGTATCTGACCCATTCCAAGTCACACTGCCGGTCAGCGTCACGTCGCTGATCGTGGCACCGCCCGTAAGCGCAGCTACAGCTCGGGCGGCGTATGCGACCGCTCGCGAATTGCTGGCAGGTTGATTTTGTGCGGAGACGAGACTGGTGAGAACTACGCTCAGAATCAAAACAACTGTTGGCCGGGGCATCGGGCTTCCTCCAAGATGACAGTGCACGCCACAACGTCAAGAACTGGAATCCGTTACGCCGCGTGAGCAGAACTATCTCTCAAACCTATGCGTAAGGAACAAAAGACACCGCTTTTGCAGGGGAATTTATGGGAGATGTGGAAGCCCGAGCCCCCTCGGCAACCGATCTCACCGTAAATCAAGAAGAGAAATACACTCTTCAGAAAACGATGTCAATGAGAAAAACTGGGGATTTTTCCACAGTGATACCTTTGTCGGGCACTCGTTGCACAATCTGACGCAAAGATATTATTCGGAGCTTAAGCGCATTTTGGCTTGTCACTCGGGAAGGCTGAACTGCTTGAAAAGATGGTGAGCGCGGAAGGAATCGAACCTTCAACCTACTGATTAAGAGTTATGGTTCTCATTTCGGCTGCAGCGTTTCGAACTGCAGTCGCCACAATAACTTAACGATCAAAAGACCCGCATGGACGGCTTTCGAAAACGTTGACAAAGTTGGCGAAATCGAACGGCATCTATTTGCGAAGGACACAAAAAGGACACAGCGGGATCAGCATGGTCGCAGTAAAGCACGAAGCAGCACCTGCCTTGGTTTCGATGGCATTGCCCGTGTCCCGTGTTCGCGTCCTCTGCCAGAACGACCAATGACTGGAGAGTGGGATTCTAACGCGGTCAGTTGCAACCCACTCGGCTTTCGCGGCTGGTTGCAACGCTCGGCTTCGGTTTTCGCTCTGAAGGCTTTTTCAAGTACCCGTTGGAAATATCGCGGATGTGACGAGAACTCGAAGAACCGCATGTGGCAAACTGTTCTCCGTTTCCGAAAGGAGAACCTATTCGCATGTCAGCCACGCTTCCAACTCCCGCCGCGCAATACCTAAGAATGTCTACTGATCGTCAAGAGTACTCGGCAGAGAACCAGTCTCAAGCCATTTCGAAATACGCTGAAACTCATGGGTTTTCTGTTGTTCAAACTTACTGGGACCCTGCCATCTCGGGAGTACTCCTTCGGAGACGGAAGGGGCTCCAGAAATTGATTCAAGACGTTGTGCAAGGCGTAGCGTCTTACAGAGCAATTCTTGTATACGACGTAAGCCGCTGGGGACGTTTCCAAGACACGGACGAGTCCGCATACTACGAGTTCATGTGCAAGTCTGCAGGGGTACGTGTGCATTATTGTGCCGAGATCTTTTCGAATGACGACACCTTGGAAAACATGATCATGAAGTCGGTGAAGAGAGTAATGGCAGGCGAATACAGTCGAGAATTAGGAGTCAAGATCTTGGCCGGGCAGAGACGAGGGGCAAGCCTCGGTTTCAGACAAGGAGCACAGCCGGGCTACGGCTTGAGACGATTGCTTGTGTCTGCGGATAAATCGCCGAAGCAATTCTTGGCGCCAGGCGAACGAAAGAGCATCGCGACCGACCGAGTTATTCTGGTCCCTGGTCCTGCCCAGGAGGTGCGCTGTGTGCGCGAGATGTATTCGATGTTTATCAACAAACGCATGACGTTTTCTGAGATTGCACGCGAACTAAATCGCCGACGAACACAATATATTGATGGCTCAGAATGGAATCTCCGCGCAGTCCAGACGATTCTCACGCACCCAAAATATATTGGCTGTAACATCTACGGTCGCTACACCCAAAGATTGTATACGCCACCCAAACAGAGGCCGCGATCTGAGTGGACTGTTATGCCGGAGGCTTTTGAGCCAATAGTGTATCCCGCAACTTTTGCGAAGGTACAGCGGATCAAGGAGCGGGTGAATGAGCAGTTTCCGCGGAACAGATCAGACAACGACCTCCTTGACGCTCTTCGTGCCATCCTTGCCAAGAACGGGCGAATCACTATCGACCTTATCGAGCACACTCCTAACACGCCGTCTGCTAAAACGTATAGTACCCGCTTTGGAAGCGTTAGCCGCGCCTACGAATTGATAGGTTACTCCGGTTTTTGGCGCGGAGGCTGGCTTGAAACGCGGCGTCGAATCCAGGTGCTGCGCAGTGACCTTATGGGCGAAATCGTTGGTCTTAATTACCCCCGAGTTTCGATTGAGAACCGTGGAGGATCCTATCGCACTCGCCTTCGCATAGACGACGGAAGGTTGATCTCAGTGCTTGTGTCTCGGCCTATTCGCTGTTACAAGGACACGATCCGTTGGCTTTTGGTTCCCCGCCAGGATGAATGTCGTCTGATAACTCTTGTCGCGCGACTCAATGTGGAGTGCGATGCCTTCAAGGACATGTTTGTGATTTCCCCAATCGGTAGGCCTGCAGCTGTTTACATCAAAGATAGCGACCTCCGGCTGCAAAGGGGTACTCGATTGATAGACCTTAAGGAGTTCTACGAGACTATCGAGAAATTAGGTAAACAGGTATAGACATAAGGGAGCCACGACGATTTCACGGTTTTGAACCAGTAGCAGCCCGAACAGACGGTTTCCTGAACGCGATTGATCTTTAGTGCGCCGACCGCTACAGAATCGTCGACAAGTCAACGCGCCTTCAGGCGGAGAACGTCCGTCGTGACATCCGCATACATGTACCTAACTACTGGGAGGCCAACAAGCGGACGGCGCACCAACAGTCACATATGGACACGTTGAGTTGTCAACAGACTTCGAGGAGGCCCATCTTCCGTTCGGACCCAACCACTCCGGCTGCCCTTGCTACCGTTGGAGGTTGTCCTGTGTCCCACTTCTAGTGTCGCGGACTGGAGGGTGCGATCCCGATAAGCCCTACAACGAACACATCGCCCCGGCAATCCTTGCTTGGAATACAAGTTGTTCCTCCGGACTCAGATCCTAGGGTTCCCTCCCAATCAGATGAAAATATGAAGAATCTTCCATCCTGGGATACGCCCCCTATGGCGTTCCTGGTACTGAAGTTCCACGATAAACCGGTGTTGCGGGTGTGGGCGAAGCGATACACAGTCCCGGTCGAGGGGGAAATTCCCAATACCTCGTTCACCCAGGCACAGGTAAACCCCCCTTCTGGCTGCAGGGATGGATTCGGCGCATTGGTCGTCGTAGAGAAAAATGGATTTGTGTCATTCGGGTCATCGTTTGACCAGTTCTGGTGCTGGTCTACTGCGCTGGCGATGCAGTCTCCCCTCGCAAGCGGCAGACCGGGAATAATCTTCTCTCCAACGGGATCCTTTCCAAAAGGGCGAACGATCTGTTGCCAAAACGGACTGTAGTTTGCATTTACAAAGTGCGAGAACCCCTCAGTCCAATGTCCACCACACGCACCGCCACTTGCAGCCGCTGTTCCGGGCAGGCATGATTGGTAAAAATTGGCGGTGCCGATCTGCCAGAAGTAAGGCCCGGAAGAAATGCAGTTGTCCACCTGGCCCCCGCTGGAACTATCATCCGCATCCGCCTGCGCCCACTGCAACGTGTTTGTCGCCGGGTCCACCGCAGTCAGCACAACATTCTTGAGATTGAAAGAAGTCCCATTGGCTCCGGTGGCGACCTTCGTGGCATCAACGGCCATCCCGACGCTGAGTTCGCTCACATTGGTCATGACGGCTGTGACGACGTTTGAGATGCGTGAGATCGACAGGATCGTTGGACTGACCAAACAACCCGTCTGCGCCACTATCGCCCACTGACCGTCTTTGGAAATCTTGACGTTGTGGACGTGTATTCGGTCGGGGATTGACACCGTGCCGGTCGCGCCCCAATCGCCAGTTACGGTTCCAGTCAGAGTGTTGAGGTGTGTGCATCCACTGCCGACCTTGTAAGCCACAACATCTCCGCCGGTCCCCTGGGTACCATTGTTCGAGAAAGTCGAAAGAAAAACCTGATCTGCCGGGGCTTTGCTGATTTCACCAAAACTGCTCCAAGTTTCAATGTAGCCGCTGGGCAGGCAGTTGTCGCTGGTTGTCCCCGAAGGTCCGGCACTGCCCGCCGCGAAGTCGAAGACAGTCGACGGTGTGGGTGGATTGCCTCCTGCGTCGTATCCGCTGAAGTCGTAGCTCAGAATTGTCGTGCCTCTTTGGCGATAGAGAAGCATCGGGTTCGCGTAGCTCCAAGCGGTGGCGCCCTTGCCGAGGTAGAAACCTCCCGTCGTGGGTGAGCTCAACGGATATAGTCGGCTTGCTTGCATCGAGACTGGATTGAAAGCCATCGGATAGGTGCGGGCGCCACTTCCCTGCAACATCAACAAACTAGAGTTCGTGTTCCACAGGCTGGTATCGCCAGATCCGCTCGTGGTGGTGATCCGTGTCTGGTTTGCCAGACTGGGATCCAAATTCGCGTCGGTAATGCGACACACGGGAAAGTTGAAATCTGAAGGCACCACGCAAGTCCCTGTCCCCGTCAGTCCCCCCATGTTCGGAATAGGGTCCGCATTCTGCTGAATGTTGTGGTCTGTCCTGGCGGTGTACGTTGGCCCACTATTGACAACAACGAGAGTCAGATTCTGAGCGCTTGTAGCTGAATCCGAATCGGTGACCTTAACCGTCAGTTGGAAGGAACCAGTCTGAAAGGTCGTTCCACTCAATACTCCCGTAGAGCCGACTAGTTGAATACCCTGGGGCAGCAGACTGCCGATCACGTTCCACGAGTAGGGTGGTTGGCCACCGATCGCGGAGAGGGAGGCTGAGTACAGTGCTCCGGCAGTGCCGGCCGGAAGCGTGGAGGTTGTAACTGACAACGGTACGTTGGGATTCACGGTCACTAGAGCCGCTGCCTGCGCATTGCCGGCCGAGGCATTTACGGAAACGGCTACTCTGCTTGTCACGCTAGGTGCGGTGAACAGGCCGCCGTTCGAGATCGACCCTGCGTTTGCCGACCAACTGACCGGACTGTTTGAGCCCTGGACGACAGCTGTGAACTGTTGAACTCCCGAGGACCGCAAGGTCGCTGTCATTGGAGAAATGGAGATACTGACGGGAGGAGCACCCGCGGCACGCTTTATCTGACTGGCCACAGAAACGCCACATGAGGTCGCGAGTGCAACCAGAACAGAAAGGACGCCAATCAGAAGACAATCCGACAGAATGTACCCTAGGGGAAGTGCCATATGAAAAGTGGACGAAAGACGGTGTGTCATCGAGTAGCCTCGAATGGGAAATGGGAGACTTTGTAAGTCCCTTCGAGGAAACTCTGAAGTAGAGGAGCAAAGAACAGAAGCTAACGCATGGGCCTATTGCCGCACGGAGGTATATTCGAGGAGCCGAATCGGGAAAATGTCAAGAACGGTCAACACTTTGTTCTTTGTGGGGAGGGATTGAATCATATGCCACCTTCACAGACATTTGACACTCAGCAGACGTACGCCTGTATTCTCCGACCTGCTTGAGTAACTGTAGGACTGCAAAAGAAACCGCTGCAATGAGCAAGAATCCTTGGGGCTTCCTTTTCTGTGTCGATTCCCGTACCACTTTGCACCATGGGCAGCCAATGTCCTACCCGGAGTTTGCGGCTCATTGCGCTCTTTTTTGCAGGAGGTAGACAATGACCACCAGCGCCACCGCCATGATTACTATGCCCAACCGACCAGGACGCAGATTGCTCCAGTAGAGTTTGCTACTCATGCAAACAGACTTTACTGCAGGTCACGCCAGCGTGCATTGCGGTGCGTATCGAACTGCGTGTTCGGCGTCCCAAAAGATGATTAAGCATGTGCGCCCCTCATAGGGAATTTAATTCCACAGACTTCGTGTTCATTCGTCACAGACACCTCTGACGCCCCCTGATACGTTTAAAAAAACCGGAATCAAAGGAGGCCAAAGTTTTTCCGTGAATCGCCATAGGGCCTCCTTTGCTCCTACTCCAGTCTTGCGAATAAGGCGCGGCCACTGCCTCGCACTCGCCGTCGCGTGCTTCCTCTGGGCGCTGCTGTTCTTGGGAATCTGGCGTTTGATTGTTTCTCCCTAGCCTCTCTTGCGGGGTGTATACTCTTCCTTGGTTTCGGCCCCTTCCCTGGTGTACTTCCCCTGGACAATCTGACAAGGAGAATACCTTATGTTTTTCCTGCGCGGCTTCGTTCCCGTCGCGCTCGCGGCGATATTGCTCGCGTCGCTGTACGCTCAGACGCCTCAGCCATCACCCACGCAACCAGCGCCACAGCAACAACAGAAGTCTCAACCGAAATGCACGGACAATGGCACCTACGTCAACAGCAAGGGGGAAACAGTAGAGCGCCCCAAGAACTGTTTGGCTGTTCCGGAGGGAGCCACCGCGCAATGCCGCGATGGTAGTTACAGCTTCAGTCACAGCCGCCGGGGGACATGCTCACATCATGGCGGCGTTGCTAAATGGTTGTAGAAGTTTGTTCATCTTCGCTCGTGGGCCGAACCTTGGGTTCCTAGATCTTTTACAGGAGACCAATCCCAATGACTCAAGTAGCCCCCTTTTACTCCGTCAATGAAGCCCTCAAGCCAGCCGCGAATCGCGTTCACCACAACAACAATGCCTGCCCGCCGGGACGCGATATACCAGCCCATGAGCGGCGTCAGGGAAATGGCGGCTATAGGCTCTGCGAGGATTGCCAGAAATACAACGCAGAAAACCGTTAGCTGTGACGCACAAAAGTCATTTCCCACCACGGCCCGTGGATGAGTCCGTCAATGACTCCCCACGTCCGCCGAAGTGCGTAGACTGGCAGCCCGTTTTCCAGTGCTACCGAGAGCGCTCTTAGACCCTCTGATGTCGCGCCCTCAAAGCGGACCGTCGGTACAGGAAAGCCATGTCCCGGTCCCCCCTCACACGATTCAAAAGTTTCTACGCCATTCGCTATCAGCATAACTACAATGTCGCGGATGCCTTCATCAAGCGGAGGCTCGAATCGGAGTTTTTTTGCGCGTGCTAAATTGTCAGGATCGGGGCGGAACGGAGTTCTCCCTGGACACTGAGCGCAACGGGACGGCGGATTCTCGCTTGCCGAGTCTTTCACCCTTGATTCATCGGTAAAAGCGTGGCCACGCTTTACCCTTTCACGGCGATGGTTGAAACTATGCACTTGAGTACTTTTCTGTGTCAAAATACACAGTCGTCTTCCAAAATGGATCAATAATAAACACTGGCGGAATACCGCCATGAGTCCGGCGAGCTATATACGGTGCAAGCGAAGGTCGTTCAGCATTAGACAGGAGGAACCTGCTTGTACCTGACCACAAACTTTTGGTGTTCTATCCATTTTGGAAACGGGCGCCGCGGCGACGTTCGAAACGCCTCGATTAGGTCCCGCACCATTCCACGTCGCCGGAGAAGGGTCTGCACCAAAGTTTCCAATTCTCGCCGATTTTCTCCGTACCACTCCGCAGGAATGTCAGCCGCGATATTCCAGACAACATCTTCTTCCATGTTCTCGATTCGGGAAAGCCAGGGCTCAAACGACGCCCAGTTGCGGACGTCTTCATACACCTCGTTCCGACCGTAAACTCCGCGCAGCGGGTAATCTGGAAACGTCCACGCTCCTGCATTGAAGCAGTACCCTTGATCTATGAAGGAAACGCAGTATTTCCGCTCCCGAAGTTTGCGCCAGAAGGCGGCCTGCCTGCCGTCGGCATTGCCCGTCCATTTGTCCAAAGCGAGGATACCTGCAAAGGTGTCCAGGTTCCGCACCCGGCCGAACATCTCCACCGGCAGATAGTCGAACACCTGTCCGTCCAGCGGGCTCACCACGTAGCGCGACCCAAGGTGTAGTCCCGACTCACATCGGATGGTATTGTGCGCGAGTTGCACATGAAGATCCGGTGAACGTTCCACCAGCCATTCTGCAACCTCCACCACTTCCGTCGCCGGCACCGGCAGGCCGATTCGCGCTGCCAGTCTTGTGGCCAGCATTTCGTTGGCTAGAACTCGAAGGTGCTGCGGGTTGTTACGGAACTTCACCACATAGAAGTTGCCATCGGAGCAGCGCATCTGGTGGCCCTGCGCTCCTCCCCGCATTCTGCGAATATGTTGCACGGCAACGACCGGCGTCTTCTTCTGGGCACTGATTTGTGATGCCAGGTTCGACATGAATCGATCTCCAGTGTTTTGTCTTGGTAATTCCCGGACAACCTTCGGCAAATCGACGCTTGATGCTCTTGCGCAAGCGCTTCAGTCGGGACCGTGCCCTACGCGAGCAGCTCGGAGAGCAAGTAAGGAAAGAGAGAGTGAGGTGACTGTTAGAGTTGAGGTGGTTATTCTCAATCCCGCACACACATTTGGTGTCTGCTGTCGAGTCCAGGCTTGAAACATTCCGTTTCATGCCTCCACCGGGCCAAGATAAGGGCTTGATGCTTTCTAAGAAAGCGTGGAAAACATGACAAATGAGGGCACCTTGTCGTGAAGAGTGCTACAAGAGCACAACTTATGAAATGGGAACGAGAAGAATGGAAAGTTCAATCGCAGTAAAACGAGGCACGAATGGTTCAGGGACGGGAGAAGTCCAATCATTGGGCCCCCTAGTTCCCGTATTGGACCTAAACGAAGACGACCTCACAAACCTTGGTTGACATGCTGGCGTGCATGTGTCACTTTCTGAAAATTGAGGAAACGGGGTCAAGGACACTCTGGCCCTCCCTCTCCCAATTGCCTCTCCACTGTCGGGTATGAGACGCCATGAAGGTTGCCCAGTGCAGTTTGGATCGAGATCAGATGTCGGTGCTCCAGCATGCTATCGACAACATGATTTGTAGTATTCGCATGCACGCAAGCATCCTCTCCTCAGAACCTCGGTTTCATGAGACCGCGCGCGAGATTCTGACTGCAAGCCATCACATTGAGGCAAGCGTGAAGAGCCTCGTTTCCCTTGCAAGCGTGCTTCGTCAGGGCAAACAGTCGGGCGCCACTGAGGATACCCGTTCGTGAAGTGCGAATCGGTTTTCCACATCCGCTCGACACTTGTGTGTGACAAGGGTCACTGACACCACGCCGCCAGTTGATGTCCAATGGTGCTTCCCACTAGGGACTCGACTGGGAATCCGGACCCTGGCCGAACCCCTAGTCCCCTCTGAGTCAATTGCTGAGTGCTGACGCACAACTCAGCGTGTTTGTTTCAGGTCTTGGTTTGGAGGGTGAGTGGAAACACAACGGCGGGCACCGAACGGAAACGTACAACTCCTAGAAGCATCTAGTAGAAAACCCCGTGAACTTCGATGGCGAGTGGACACGCTCCACGAGCGAAGAACAACCTCACACCTTCATGGGGATGAACAATATCTAGTAACAAGAAGCAGCAAGCCAAATGTTCGGTTATTGGTCGTCGACGATCACTCGGTGGTTCGACGCGGAGTAATCGCATGGCTCCATACCCTAACGGGATTCGAGGTGGTGGGCGAGGCCGGAACTGCGCGTGAGGCAGTCGATCAGGCAGAACTTCTCAAACCAGACGTCGTTTTACTGGACGTTGGTATGCCGGGCGAGGGTGGTGTGTCTGCATCATCGCAGATTGTCCGGAATTGCCCCAAAGCAAGAGTTGTCGCCTTCAGTGCCAGCGCGGACCCCGTCTATGTGCGGGGAATGCTCGCTGCTGGGGCATCAGCGTATGTGTTGAAGACATCGGAACTTTTTACTTTGCTCTCGGCCATGCGTTCCGTCCTCGCTGGTTCACGGTTTCTGGATCCTGGCCTCTCCCAGGTGCTGATCGAGGAGTTCTACATATTCCCCGAAGTTGGTCACAGGGCTCAGGACGTTCTTACTGCTAGGGAAACGCAGGTTCTGCAGCGTATCGTTTGCGGCTATACAGGCGCAGAGATTGCCGCTGAGTTGCAAATTAAAGTAACGAGTGTGAATACATATCGAACTCGCCTACGCGAGAAACTTGGTTTGAAGACTAGGGCTGAAATTGTTCGCTACGGCACTGCCGCGGGGCTGACGGCGAGGTGTCCTTCGGTCACTCAGCGTCCTAGTATACCTGTGGAGCCCGACCGGCCATTCGGCGAGGCCGCGGTATGTCGGAAAGTGCTTGGTAGTGGCCTTAAGGCTCTGGTTCGGGGGATGTCCTAGTGCATCCTTCGCCTCTCGTGACGACTATTCTTTCAAAACCAGCGATAGTGCTCTTGAGAGAATGGCCATCGACGGGGACGAACACAATCTGGCCTGCCATTGTGCTCTTCTCCGCAGTGGCGATTGGAGTAATTCTGTTGCTTCGTCGGTGCGACGGAAGACGCGAACGAATCCAGACCCCAGCAGCCTTGGGCGACTTGGATTTTCGTCTGCTGTTCGAGAACATGATGGAAGGAATGGCTCACTGCCAAATGGTCTTCAACGAAAGGCAACATCCGGTCGATTTTGTCTTCTTGGCGGTGAACCACAACTTCAAGCGGATTACAGGCTTGGAAGATGTGATAGGAAAGGCTGTTACCAACGTGATTCCAGGGATCAGGGACGAACATCCGGACGTATTCGCGGTTTGCAGCAAATCCGTTCTGACGGGCTGTCCACAGAAGTTTGAAATGGAATTCAAATCCTTGAGAAAACGGTTTTCAATTTCGGTCTATGGAATGCAGAACGGGCAGTTTGTTGCCATCTTCGACGATATTGCCGAGCGCAGGACCAGTAGCGAGTCAACTGGCGAGCTAGCCGCTATTGTGGAGTCGTCTGAATACGCTATCTTCAGCGCAGGTCTCGATGGCGCTATCAAGACTTGGAACGCGGGAGCGGAAAGGCTCTACTGCTATATGCAAGAGGAGGCGCTCGGGCTTCACACAACCGCGCTGGCCCCCTTCGCGAAGGAGTCCGAGTGGCGCGAACGGTTCCAGAAGGTGGTTCGAGGGCAACCGGTTCAAAATGTTGAGACGCAAGGGATGCGGAAAGACGGCAGTGTTATGCATATATGCCTGAGCTCCGCGCCTATTAGGAATGCTGACCAACAGATCGTTGCAGTGTCGTTCACCGCACGTGGAACGACAGAACAGAAGCACCGTGAAGAACGGTTGCAACTTCTCGGAGCTGCTTTTGCAGCCGCAGCCAATTCGATCACAATTGCCACCAAAGATGGAACTATTCTATGGACGAATCCGGCCTTCACGACATTGACGGGCTATGCTACGGAGGAGGTTGTTGACGGAACACTACGGCTGTTGCGTTCTGGGGAGCATCCTGTGGAGTTCTACACAAATCTGTGGACCACTATCCTGTCCGGCCACGTGTGGAGCGGTGAGGTCATCAACCGGCGTAAAGACCGGACTCTGTACACAGAAGAGATGACAATAACTCCAATCCGTTCGAATAACGGTGGCGACCTCCACTTCGTGGCGGTCACACAGGATGTCACCAGGCGAAACTCGCTTGAGGCCCAGCTCCGGCATGCGCACAAAATGGAGGCTGTCGGGCGTCTGGCAGGAGGCATCGCTCACGATTTCAACAACCTGTTGGGCGTCATTGGAGGATACGCCGAGATTCTGCAAGACCAAATTGGCGATGACACCACGCTCGCGCCAATGGCACACGAAATTAGAGCTGCAGTTAACTCTGCGGCCACACTAGTCGCTCAGCTCCTAGCGTTTGGGCGGAAGCAGTTACTCCAGCCTCAAGTGGTTGACCTGAATCTGGTGGTGAACGAAGTCGCCCAAATGCTTCGCAGAGTCATAAGTGAAGACATCATCCTGAGCCTGGACTTGGCTCTCGACGCTGGCAATGTCGAAGTCGATCCTGGGCAGTTGCAGCAAGTGATCATGAATCTAGCAGGCAACGCCCGCGACGCTATGGGGACAGGTGGAACTCTTACAATCACGACCAGAAGCGGGGTGTTGGATTGCGACTGTGTTCGGGCAGACGAATTGAGGGGAAAGGAAAGCTATGTGACCTTGTCATTGCGTGACACGGGAGTTGGAATGGACGCGGAGACGCGGCTGCGTGCCTTCGAACCGTTCTTCACGACCAAGCCGCTTGGGCAAGGCACAGGGTTAGGACTGGCCACTGTCTACGGGATAGTGAAACAGAGTGGAGGCTGTGTGTGCCTGTCCAGCAAATCCAGACAAGGGACTGTTGCGAATGTTCACTTTGCTAGGGTCGACCGAAAAGCGCCACGCAAGGCGGAGCAGTTGCCACGTGGACCATCCCCAACCGGTACAGAGACGATCCTCCTGGTCGAAGACTACGGCTCGCTACGAGACGTCGTACGCGTAGGCCTCGAGAAGGGTGGATACTCGGTGATGACGGCAGAAAGTGGGCCCAAGGCTCTTGATATTGTGAAATCGTACAACGGACGCATTCATCTCCTCGTGACAGACGTCATCATGCCGGAGATGGATGGACCGCAATTGGCAAGCCAGATAGCGGCACAGCAGCCGGAGATAAGAGTGCTGTACATGTCTGGGTACGCGAATGAGGTATTGGGTCAACATGGAGTTGTTGATTCCGACGTGGCGTTCATCAAGAAGCCATTCGAGGTCTCCATGCTCTTGGCCAAGATACGTGAGGCACTGGAGTCAACATCGGTTGGGAATGAACGGCCCAATTATCCGGCCGCCTAGTAGACAGACCGACTTTTGATCCTCAGACTGACAGAGCCCGATAGTCGCCCCCAAAACGAGTCACGATTCCCAAATTGGGAACCCTCGCATAAAAAGCCCTGCCCGCTGCCAAAAGATAGGCTAAGATTGGCGTCGTGAGAGCTACTTTGACTGTGCCCCTCGCCCACCTGAATGTGAAACCCGTGGCATTGAGTACGCGGAAGTATGAATCCCGTCAGGGTATGAAATTGGGTTAGAGATGCCGCGCAAACTCGAATACTTTCTCCTACAGTATGCGCCCAACGCGTTGACCGATCAGTGCGTCACTGTCGGGTTGGTGGTGCTGGACCCTAGTTCAGAGACCGACTGCTTCCTAGTCCGGTTCGCCGCAGACTGGGAGACACGCGTGAGATCGATCGATCCAGACCCAGATCTAGAAGTGCTGACCGCTACCTGGCTGGAATTTGACCGAATGTTCCGCAATCCGGAGCAGGGCGCCGAGTTGGTCCGAACTATGGAGGATTCGTTCTGCAATCTTGTCCGGATTTCGTCCAGACGGGAATTTGTTTGCGAAGATGTGATTCCGCAGATTGACGATTTGCTCAGGCACGAACAGCAGAGTCACCTAGACCCTCCGAGTGCCTGGAAAGCCGAAAGTCAATCTCGCTAGGAACTCAGTGTCCAGTGGGACAACGCGGCTCAGCACTGCGATTCGCACAGGGGCGGTTGTGCGGGCATATTCCTTGGGTTTTCGGAAGTCACTTCTCCGTGTCATCCCTCGCACTGGAGAACGCACGAAGCGTTGGTGCGTAGCGGTGCGTGTCGCGCTCGACTACGTAATCTTAACGGAAACGGAGACGAGTGCTGGGGCCATCAGCGATTCGCCACAAAGCATCCGAAACCACAGCACTGCGCGGTTGTTCTCCCAAAACGGAACCTGAGCTTCCTAAAGCGGGCCAAGCCGCTCCATCAGAGAGAAAGAGCCCCAAGGTCGTTCGTAAGCGCAAAGTGCCAAAACCTATTCCTAACCTCTGAGAAACAGGTCAGTTGAAGCAAGGCCCTCCCGCTACGCCCCTCCGGTATCACCGTAAGGAAAGAGAGTTGCATAGAGAAGCAGCGTCCCTTCTGGTCTATTGAGGAAGCAACTCCATGCCACGTTACATTTTGGTTTTCGTGCTCTTGCTCAGTGCAAATCCCGTATTACACAGCCAAGCTGTTGTTCCACAAAGCGATTCAATTGCGAATGAATCGAACAGCCAACCGATTCCTTCCACTATGAAGTTCAGTGCTAACGTCCAGACTTTGGACGGAGAATTTCTGTCTGGTACGCGAGGTTTGACGTTTGCATTCTTCAAAGATCAAACCGGCGGTGCTGCACTCTGGATCGAAACGCAGAGTGTCACTTTGGATAGCCGCGGTAGGTTCACCGTCGAGTTGGGAGCCACACGTTCACAGGGAATTCCTGCTGATATTTTTGGCTCTGGGGAACCACGGTGGATCGGTATCACTCCCGAGGACGGAGTCGAACGTCCGAGGATTCAGTTTGGCAGTGTACCGTACGCCTTCAAGTCCGCCGAGGCAGACACTTTGGGTGGGAAAAGACCAGACGAGTTTGTTTCGGTCCAGCAACTTGATTCCATCTTGAGCGACGCACTCCGAAAGGTACCGATGCAGACTCCTCCAGTTCTTTACATGTCGAGTGGGTCTTCTTCCGGAACAGCTGGACCTCCAGCATCGAGCCCCTTTGCCGTACCAATGCAGAATCTCAATGCAGACTTGCTGCACGGCTTTACCGATTCTGCGTTTGCCAAGCTGGGAGAGATAAATCTGTTCTCTAGAACACAGAGCTTCCCAGGCGGAGTGCGTCTGCCCGCGAACTCGTTTGAGGCCTATAGCAGCCAGGTCTTTGACTCGGCATCGCTAGACTTTGAATCCGCTGTCAGCGGTCCTCAGAACGGCAGGCGCGCCACGCAACTCTTTAGGTGGATTTCGCAGGCGTCTATCGGTGTTGCCGACGGTCCGTCCGCTAGACTTGCTTTGCTCTTCGGAGCAAACGGAGCGACTCCGAACCAAACGGGATTTTCGATCAACTCAGATGGTACGATCAACTTCGCACCTGGACAACAGTTGCCGGGTCCAGCCGTAGTAGCAGCGCTGTCGGCAGCGCCGAACGGCGCTGTTGCGGCGGGCGTGCAGGATGTTCCCACCGTCGAGACCCGCCTCTATGTCTGGAACCAGACACCACCACCCGGTCAAGCGATCCAAGCAGGTACGAATGAGGTAAAGTTGGCACCATGCCCTCGTGGGGTAAATGGTACCGATCTCTGGCACTATGTGTATATCCATGGAACAGGAACCCCTGAAGTAGTGCTCATAACCGGCGGCTCGTGTAAATCTGGAGCGCTGAGCGGGTCGCTTCAGTTTACGGCAAGCTATGCTCACCCGTCGGGCTACACTATCGGGACAGCGACAGATGGGGTTCAAGAAGCAGCCATTGCGGCAGTCATGCCGAACGGACAGCCATCACGACAAGTCATGGTTGATCCGGGCACCCATCTCTTCCGCGCCAGATTCTCAATCCGTGCGTCTTCAATTACCGTGATGGCATCCGGAGCAAGCGTGATCTGCGCAATGAACGATACCTGCGTCATGATGGGCGATCCTTCAGACGCGAATGCCTTTAATAAGATCGTGCTTCACGGGCTCGTGATAGCCGCGGGCATCCCTGGCGGGACCTGGCCTGCAGTGGAAGACAATGCGAACGGTTCCAGAATCGAAAATCTTAGCACTGTCAATCCCTCAGATTTCAGTGACACCTTCGGCTCACTCATCCAAATCGACAACGACCAAGCGGCCGTTGTGGATGGCCTGGACACACATCTTGGGTCTTGGGGTAGGTGCGACGCCTCCTTCTGCCCGACCGCCATTGTTGGACCGGGTCCGTACTCCAAGAATGCTGGGATACTTTGGATCCAAAACTCCAACATTAGTCTTGGGTGTTCGGCAAATGGGATCGACAACGAGAACGGCAACGCAGTAAACATTAGCAATTCAGTTGTGCAGGCGTACCCGCAGTTCGGAATACGGGCACGGACCGTCTTCACCTCCGCCACAGTAGACCTTCATGGTGTGCACGAGGAGATTGGGAACTGCGTGAACCCTCTGGGAACGGGTATGGCGGGCATCATCGTGGGAGGTGGAAAGGCGACGGTATCGGCAAGTGGGAGCCCCGATGGGAGGCTTCCGGTCTACGCGAACCAGGGGACAATTCGCTATTTCTACCACATTGTCGTTCACAGTAGCACAATGGGAACATCTCCGGCCTACATGGCTGGCACCGCATACACCAACGGGTTGGGCACGATAACCGTCGTGTGGAACAAGGTAGGGACTGCTGGAATCATTAGCTATGACGTTCTGCGCGTCGCCGGCGACGGGGGTACGACCTCGATAGCTCCATATGGTACAGGGCCGTTTGCGATTGCGACCGGAATACCAGCAACTAGTTGCTCGGACAAGGTCTGCTCGGTTGTTGATAACGTGGCGTCTGTTCCCGCTTTGTACACCGTCAGCAGTCAGACATTCTACTGGCCTTCGCTGTGGATGTGGCCAGGAGTAGTGATCTTGACCACGCCAAATGACTATCAAAATACTGGAGGTGGAGTACCGACACAATACTTCACAGATTCTTTAACAAGTAGCAGCGCGGCTGGCTTCGTGGCCTCGGCGGGTGCTTCTCAACCCTCTGTTTTCGCTAACCAATGCGATGTACAGGGTATCTGGTCCTCCATCTGGATGTCTTGCCTGGCTGGGAATGCCGTCTCCAATGACAATCCGGCGATCGGGGCAACAGTGATGCAGTTGTCTGCATACGGAGGTGCCCCAGGAGGGCTAAAAGGACGCTTGAACTTCACACTTCCGCCCGCAAGCTCGGTTGGAGCCACACACGTCATAACTATCCACGATTCTGACGCAACGAAAACATTCGCCACACCGAATAATAGACCCAGTTGGGATGACAACGACACCTACATTGGCTACGACAATCCTCCGGGCAACTTGCTGCCATGGCTATCTATTGGAAATTCGCATTCCATCTCGCTGTATATTGGCAAAGCAGGTAACTCATTGGATCCGCCCCAAGAACGACTCACAGCGTCGCTGAAGCGGTTTGCCGTGCCGGTGCAGATGACACAGGTGCAGACAGGAACCTCGGACAATACTGATGCCGCTGGCACTGTCATCATTTCCAGCGGAACCTCTGCACCCTACCCGTTTGCTGGGCACTATGTTTCACCGCCCAGTTGCAGCCTGACACCACTCGGCGATCCGACACCAACTGGTGCTTATTGGGCCTCCATCACGGCCACTACGCTGACTGCCAACATCAAAATCGCGGGCAGTATTTCCTTTAGCTATCTATGTTGGGCACACAAAACTCAATGAACGCTGGGGGCGTGCCGATTTGGCCGGGCCGCCCCAAGCTTATGCCAAGGGGCGCTACTTTCCACGTCAATCGTCGCTAGTGCAAATCGAGAGGGCCTCTCCCGAGCAAACTGACATTTCAATACAGCAATTCGTGGTTGCCATCATTGAATCCTGAACGGATCATGATCTGCTGGCCGCCGCAGCTCCTAATTACTGATGAATCTCACTCAGTCGAGTCTTACGATAAATACGTCCGAGCGCGGCGTACCATCGACTCCCGTGCCGAGTTGGGCGTCCCAATCCGAAGTAAACAGAAAGAAGCGGCCGTCCAAAGAGACGTTGCCTAGAGGTTGTGTCTGAAAGAACGGAGCGATCCAGGTTGCACGATTGTGGGCAAACCGCC
>Ga0210408_10000691_pt1 | contig 39461 bp, 24 predicted proteins | sample IncBWH4MmetaG_FD_155471 | JGI IMG/M metagenome (GOLD analysis project Ga0210408, IMG submission 155471) | Forest soil microbial communities from Barre Woods Harvard Forest LTER site, Petersham, Massachusetts, United States - Inc-BW-H-4-M | ecosystem: Environmental > Terrestrial > Soil >...
CGCTTCCGGCACCGACACGGAGCGCAATTTGTCCATTTCGTAAAAAATCTCCGTCAGCGATGCGGCGACGACTTCATTTCGCACTGCGGCGGAAACGGAAAAGTAGCCATGCTGCCGCAACGCGTTCACGCCGCTGCGCGGGCTGTAGGTATAACCTTTGTCCTCGCGGATGTTCATCACCAGGCGCGAATTAAATGCGCCGCCATAGAGAGAGTTGGTCAGGCCCAGCTTCACCCAGTCCGGGTGCTTGCGCGTGATGGCGTGGCAGCCGGCGAGAATCTGTGTCTGGACTGCTCCTGGCATGTGGACCAGATACACGCGGCGGCCACGCGGATTCGCCGGCGCCGCGCCCGCGGTCGAATCGGGCTTTTTTCCGGACCATGCGCCGAAAACTTTTTCGGCGGTCTTCAGCATTTCCTGCGCTTCGAAATCGCCGACGAGCAGCAAGAGGCCGTTTTGCGGAGTGTAAAATTCGCGGTAAACCGAGAGCAAATCTTCGCGGCGATATGCGGCCACTTGCGGTTCGCTCGGCGAAACTTGCCCGTACGGATGCGCGCCGAACAAAACTTTTCGCAAGCGCTCGCTCGCGAGAAACCCTGGCTCGGTGCGCTGCAACTTTACTTCTTCCAGCTTCTGGCGGCGCTCGCGTTCAAATTCGGGTTCGGGGAACGACGCTTGGCGCGCCAGTTCATTCACCAAATTCAACAGCGGCTCCGCGAATTCCGAGAGTCCCGCGAACGAAATCGCGCTGGTGTCTGCTCCAGCGCCCGAAGAAAGGTCCGTGCCGATGCGCCGCAAATCCTCTTCGATCTGGCGGCTTGCGCGCTTCGTTGTCCCTGTTCGGACGACAGTGGCCGTCATTTCAGCGAGTCCTGGCGCGCGATCGGCAACCGCGGCATTTCCGGAACGGAAAAAGAGTTCGCCATGAAATTTCGGAATCGAGCGGGCTTCCGCGAGAATGACTTCGAGTCCGTTCGACAGTCGCACTCTGGTGCGTTTCGGCCACGTCACCGCGCGTTCGGGGGCGAGCGCGGGAACGCCGACGGCAACTTCCACGGCACGGGTGGCCATTACGCTGCCTCCTTTTCGCCAACGGACGTGGGGGCCCCGGCCTTGACGGGGGTGCGAAAAACGATAGCGCGTTTTTCATTGCGCAGATATTTTTTGGCGGCGGCTTGAATCTCTTCACGGGTGACGGCAAGAAATCCATCCAGAATGGTGTTCACCAGTTGCGGCTGGTTATCGAAGAGCGTGAAGCACGCGAGAAGGTGCATCAATCCATACTTGGGCATGTAGCCGCCGCGTCCGCCCTCGAGCGTGGCGTAATAGTCGGAGCGCCATTTCACTTTCAGTTGCTCGAGTTCGTCCGCGCTGATGCCGTTTTCGCGCAAGTCGCGAATCACGGCGTCAAACGCATCGAGTGTCGCTTCGCTGGAATATTCCGGCTTGTGCAGAATGCGCGTGGTCATTTGCGTCGGCCCGTTGTAGCCGAAGAGATCGTCGATTCCGCCGCCAGCCTCGACGGCAATCTGCTTTTCGAGCACCAACTCGCGGTGAATTCGTCCCGCACGACCGCCCTGTAGCGCTTGATCCAGCAGTGCCATGGCGCACCAATCGGCGGTGCGGCGTTTAGGCATGACGTAGCCGATGGCCATTGCAGGAAGCGTGCCGAATTTTTCTTCGACGTGGCCGCGGCGTTCCTCGGTTTGTTCCGGCTCGCTGGGATCGGCGAACGGTGGGCCCGCTCCCGCGGGAATGTCGCCAAAATATTTGCTGGCGAGCGCGAGGCCTTCTTCCGATTTCACATCGCCCAGCATCAGAAGCACGGCGTTGTTCGGCACGTAGTAGGTTTTAAAAAAGGCCTGCACATCGCCCAAATGCGCGGCGTCAAGGTCCGCAAAATCGCCGTAAAAATTGTGCGCGTTGGCCCAATTGCGAAACGCTACCGGGGGCATGTCCAGCCACGGGAAACCGCCATAGGGCTGGTTCATCACGTTGACGCGAACTTCTTCCTTTACAACGTCGCGCTGGTTTTTCAAGTTTTCGTCATCCACTTTCAGAGCACGCATGCGGTCGGCTTCGAGCCAGAGGATGCGCTCGAGCGCGTTCGACGGCACGGCTTCGTAATAATTTGTCACGTCATAACTGGTTGAGCCATTCAACATGCCGCCGCTGGAATTGACCAGCTTGATGTGCTGCATTTTCGGCGCGTTCGCGGAACCTTGAAACATCATGTGCTCGAAGAGGTGCGCAAAACCGCTGCGCCCTTGCGGCTCGAGCCGGAACCCGATCTTGTAATAAACACCGACGGTAACCACGGGCGCGGTGGTATCCGGCGCGACTACTACGTCCAGTCCATTTGCCAGTTTGGTGCTTTCTATTCGAACCTGGAATCGTTTCACGCGTTGCCCCCTATGACCTTTGCTTTTGGTTTCTCTGCCACGGAACTCTTGACCAATTCGGCCAGCGTGCCGGCGGGATCGTTTGAGAGCACGCTCGCCGCCAGACGGTTCAGCGCGTCATACGCATGCGCAAATTCTTTGGGTGATTCTTTAAGCGCGTCCAAATGCGCGCGCACCACTTGGAAATCTCCGCGGGAGAGCGAACCCGTCCATGCGGCTCGCGGCCCCAGCCTTTCGAAATTCTCCAGTACCTGGCGCGTCAGGGGCAACAACGCGCGCACGGCTTCGCTGCGCTTCATCCCCAACGAGACGAGCAACTGCGTGGCGGCTTCCTCGACCGCGAGCACGTGACTGGCGGCCATTGTGGCAGCCGCGTGATATAAGAGTTTCTTGTTTCCCGCGATGCGCACGGGCGATCCGCCGAGTGCGCGGGCAATTCGCCGGGCAACTCGCACCGCCGGCGTCTCCCCTTCTACGGCAAAAACCTTGCCTTCCAGGGAAGGCACTGAGACCCCGCTGAACGATTGCAGCGGATGCATCGATCCAACCGCCGCGCCACGCGCCTGCAGCGCATCGAGCACACCCGAGTTCATTGCACCACTGGTGTGCAGGACAATTTTCCCGCGCAGCTCTTCGTCGCCGATGCGCGCGAGTTCCTGCGCAATAACAGCGATTTTATCATCATGCGCGGCGATCAAAATAATCTGCGATGCTAATATCTGCCGTGTCATTCCGGAGCAGGCTCGTCCTGCTCCGATGAATCGAACAGCTCGCCGCGCGGTGGCTTCGCTGCGGGTAACAACTGCGCCAATCTTCCATCCCTGTTCGCGCAAGCGGCGTCCGAGCGCGCGTCCCACGCGACCCGCCCCGATGATGGCCAGGCTATTTGGCATCCTTGTTAGGATAACCCGAGGCTAGGCCGAAACCAATTTCCGGGGCCTACGCTTGCGATGACTTGGCGCTTTGTTCCGTGTTTGCCGGTGCTACTTCGATGGAAAACAGGCCGGCAACATCTTTTTGCTTTAAGGAGCGGAGGCGGTCGCGGAGTTGGGCGGCTTTTTCGAATTCGAACTTTTTGGCGGCTTCGCGCATTTGGGTTTCGAGTTGCTGCAACATTTCCGCGAGTTGCTGTTCGTTCTTGATATTTGCGGTGGCGGCATCGAGGCTGGCATCGTCCACCGGCACGGTCACGTAATCGGCTTCGACGATTCTTGCCAGTTCCATGTCCACGGACTTGATGATGGACATGGGGGTGATGTTGTTCTCTTTGTTGTAGGCCACTTGCTTGGCGCGGCGGCGGTTGGTTTCATCGATGGCTTGGTTCATGGAATCGGTGCGGCGGTCGGCGTAGAGAATGGCGCGGCCCTCGATGTGGCGGGCGCAGCGGCCGATGGTCTGGATCAGCGAGGTGGTGCTTCGCAAGAAGCCTTCCTTGTCCGCGTCCAAAATGGCGACAAGGGACACTTCCGGCAAGTCCAAACCTTCGCGGAGCAAATTGATTCCGATGAGGACGTCAAACTCACCGCGGCGCAAATCGCGCAGGATTTTGATGCGGTCCAACGTTTCCACTTCGGAATGGAGATAACGGCACTTCACGCCGATTTCGGAAAAATACTCAGACAAATCTTCCGACATGCGTTTGGTCAACGTGGTCACCAGCACGCGCTCGTTTTTTTCGGAACGCACGCGAATTTCTTCCAGGAGGTCATCCACCTGGCCTTTCACCGGGCGAATCTCCACCTGGGGGTCCACCAAGCCCGTTGGGCGAATCACCTGCTCGACGACCACGCCCCCGGCTTTAGTCAGCTCGTATGGACCGGGGGTCGCGGAGACGTAAACCACTTGATTGACGCGGTGCTCGAATTCTTCAAACGTCAGCGGGCGATTGTCGAGGGCCGAGGGCATGCGAAAGCCGTAATCGACAAGGGTCTGCTTGCGCGCGCGGTCGCCGTTGAACATCCCGCGAACTTGCCCCACCGTCTGGTGGGATTCGTCAATGAACAGTAGATAGTCCTGCGGGACGTAATCAAGGAGCGTAGGCGGGGCTTCTCCCGGCAAACGCCCGCTCAGGTGCCGCGAATAATTCTCGATGCCGTGGCAATAGCCAATGGTGCGCATCATCTCGAGGTCGAACATGGTGCGCTGCACCACGCGCTGCGCTTCGACGAATTTTCCCTGCTTCTCCATTTCTTTCTTCCACCACCACAGCTCCTCTTGAATGCTTACAATGGCGCGATCGCGCTGCTCCTGCGGCATGACGTAATGCGTCTTCGGATAAATCGGCACGCGCGACAAGTCTTCCTGGCCGGCGCGCACTTCTCCGGTGAGCGGATCGATCTGACGCAGCGTGTCGATCTGGTCGCCCCACATTTCGATGCGGTAAGCCTGATCTTCGTAGGTGGGATAGATTTCGATGATATCGCCGCGCACGCGGAAAGTGCCGCGGCGCAAGTCCTCGCTGCGGTCGTACTGAACGTCGACGAAGCGGCGCAACAGGGCTTCGCGCGAAGTCTGATGGCCCTTTTCAAGCATGACGAGCATGCCGTAATAGGCTTCCGGCGAGCCGAGGCCGTAAATGCAGGAGACGGAAGCGACGATGACGACGTCGCGGCGTTCGAAGAGCGAGCGAGTGGCGCTCATGCGGAGCTTGTCCAACTCGTCGTTGATGGTGGCTTCCTTGTCGATGTAGATGTCCGCAGAAGGAACGTACGCTTCGGGCTGGTAAAAATCGTAGTAGCTGACGAAATATTCGACGGCGTTCTCCGGAAAGAAGCCTTTGAATTCGTGATAGAGCTGCGCGGCGAGAGTTTTGTTGTGCGCGAGGACCAGCGCGGGACGATTGGCTTGTTCAATCAGCTTGGCCATGGTGAAAGTCTTGCCGGAGCCGGTGACGCCGAGGAGAACCTGGTGCTTCTCGCCGGCTTCCACGCCGCCATAGAGCTGCTCGATGGCCGCGGGCTGGTCGCCCCGGGGCTGATAGTTACTGTGCAGCTTGAAATTCATGGGAAGGGTCTCCTGCTGCTTCGCCGGCTGCTGCCGAAACCCTCATTATACCCCGGCTTGCAAGCTGCGTGCTCGCAGGGGAAAAACAGAGGCGAATTCGAATCAGGGACGAGTAAGCGGCGCCTCCGTGACCAGCAACACTTCCGCGTGGCTCCTGGCGTCCACGTTGTAGTGGACATGGTTCGAGCCATCGGCTGTGGCCACGACGACATCCATGAATTGGGTGGTTTCTTCCGTGGCGCGAACGACGAGGCCGGTCTTGAGGGAAACATAGGTGATGGTCTCATTGGCGCCTTTCGCCGTTCCCATGGTGCGCAACTCGTGAAGCTTAAAATTCTCGGGGGTCGCGTCTTTCGATGAAGATTTCTGTTTCAGCTTTGCGGTGGTGAGCAGCACAGCGCAAGTATCGGGAGGAGCGCTGGAGGAGGAGACTTCTCCAGCGATCGAAAGCTGACTTGCCTGGCAGGGCTCGTCTCGCACGTAGGACAACTCGCGCTCCCAAAGTAGTCCGGCGATCGGCGCTTCGGCGCGTTCCGCTTGCTCGGACTTCCATTTTTCGCCGGACTTCAAGCCGTTGGCGGGAAGAGTCCAGGCGAGCGCAAAGCGAGCGACCCATTGCTGCCAAGCCTGCTGCTGCTCGGGAAAAAGAGCTTCCAAACCCGTTACGCCGTTCACGGAACCGTCCGGTGAAATGATGAACTCGATGCTCTTGGCATTAGGGTCGACGCGTTGTTTGTCCCAAGCGGCCTTTTTTCCGCCTGGCCTCTTCAGCCAAGCACCGGAGTCCAAAGTCAGAAACTGCCCGCGCGCGCGAATCGCCGACTTGCCGCTCGTTTCCCGCACATCGAGGATCTCGACACGCAGCAAACCGTGAGCATCGATCTGCGCGTCATTCGGGGCCATGGGCGCGACAACCCGGCTTTCGGTCTTGACGGTCTTGTCGCTCTGAAAACGGACGAGGTAGGTGATGGTTTGGCCCGGGCGCAATTTAGGCAGGAGTTGGACGCGTCTTTCGCCGGCGCAAAGTGGGGCCGAGGCAAGAAGCAAGAGTGCGCCGATGCGTTGGAGTTTGCGTGTCATGGCATTTGCCGTTGCTCCTGGTGTCGCAGGGTCAATCCGCAGGCTGGCGGACACCCGCCTGTTCGACGGAAACTTTTGGTCCATCCAGGGGCCCGGAAATCTTGAGCACGTATCCACCACTTGGATCGCTCGCTTTACGATCTTTGTCTTTTGGCGGGTTGGCCGTTTCGATCTCCAAGTCGGCGTTTCGCCCGAAGCTGAGTGTCCCGTTCACCAGCGTCCATTGCTTTCCGCCATCAAGCCGGAAGTCTTCGAGCAAGATGCTGCTGTCGCGCAGGCGTAGTGAACCCTGACCGGTGGCCCAGCGCGAAACGCCCGTTTGCACCGCGCCATCCGCGACACTCGCGTTGACGTCCCAGCCGCGGAACTCCACCTTGTTCAAATGAAACTCGCCGCGGCCGGCGAGCTTTCCCAGAAGTTCTTCGCGGCCCACGCCTTCGGTTTTCACCTGCAGAGTCCCGGAGGCTACGCCGCCCAGGCGCTCGGCGATGCGGCCCGCTCCGGGAAGCTGGGCCAGATTCACACGATCCAATTCGGCGGCAATCTCATAGACGGGCCGCGGCAAAAATCTAGCATTGATTTTCGCGCGCACTTTGCCGCCCGCCCATTCCGCCTGTGATTCGCGAACATCGAGTCGCAGATCGTGGAGAGAGCCCTGGGCGAGAACGTGTTCCAGCTTCAATTTTTCGATCGTTAATTGCGCAATGTCCATCTCGCCTTCCGCTTTCACGCGGCGGACCAGTTCGCTCGCGGGCGGGCTCGGCGCGGCTCCTCCCAAGAGAGTTGGCAGCAGCCTCTGTAACCAGTTGGGACGCGCCCGGGGGCCGACCCAGCGGTCTAGGTCCGCGGCGTCCAAGCGGTCCACGCTCAAATGAAAATTCCACTGCGGTTCATCTTCGGTCTCGGCCTGAAGCGATTCCTCAATGTTTCCGGTCCAAGTGCCGCCGAAACCGTCGACCTTCACGATGCGTGCGACGCGCCGGCCGTCAATCCAGTCCAATTCACCTTCGGAGATTTTCAAAGGCTGGTTCAATCCGGCAACTGTCAAATTCGCTTTGCTGAAAGCGATTCTGCCATTCCACGCGGCGCCGCGCGGCTTCTTCCACTCCCATTTCGTGACAGCGGTCGCCGGACCGCGCAATTCCCAGCCGTGATTCAGCGGGTAGCCGAAGGCAGAGGATAATTTCAGAAAATCTTCCGCGTTGAGGATGTTTCCTTCGATGCTGATGCTTCCGGAGTGGGCATTCAGATCGTGAGCAAGCGTCAGGTCGGCGGCGTTTTCCATGACCGACGCCAAACGACGGCGCTTCGGAGCGAGCACCTCGCGAAGGTCGCCGCCAAGCGCCACGCGCACTGGTCCAATCGCCAACAGGCCGCGCTCGCGGCCACCGCTTACGGGGCCGATGCGAAGCGGCTGCGCGAAGCCGGGGACTCTCACGGTTCCTCCGCCGCTCGAAAGCGCCGCCGATTCCAGGGACAGCGGCCAGCCGCGGAAGATCATTCCGCCGGTAAAATATTGTTCCGCGGTCACACCTTCTGCAAGGCCGGGATGAAACGCGCGATACCAGGCGAGCAGATCCGAGGCCTGAATCCCCATAGAGTCCAACCGCAATTCGATCGACGGGGTCTTCTCGCTGACGAAATGGAACATTCCGCGGAGATTCGATCTTGGCCCCTCGACGGCGATTTCGTCCGCTGCCAAGCTGCCAGTTCCGACGTTCCAGCGGCCCTTCACGTTCACATTCAGGCGAGGATTGTCCGCGCGTTCCGTCAAATCCCAGCGATGCATTTGCGCGGCGCGCGCTTGCATGGTGAATTTCCAGTCACCCGGTCCATCGTCCTTGGCCATTCCGCTTTTGGCGCTGCCATCCAGGGCAAACACGCCTCGCAAACCGTAATCCTGGCCGCGGAAAAGGCGAAAGACATCCGCGAGCGACGCTTCGCTCCAATGCAAAGTGATTTCCGCGGGCTGCAAGCGCGTCGAAGTGCCCGCCAGGTCGCCCAGCACTTTGATCGTTCCGGCCGATTGCAGAGAGACTCCGCTACGCCAGGGTTGGGCCGCGAGCTGCAATTGCCAGCGGCCGGGCGAGACCTGCTCGACACTCCCCGAAACACTGATGAACGCGAAGGGCAGCTCGTCGTCCCCGGTCTTGAAATTGATTCGCCCTTCCTCGAATTCGATTCTTTCCAACCGGTTCACGGGCGCGACAGGCGACGGCGGCCCATGGACAGGCGCGCTTGGCACAGAGCTGGACTTTGCCGGCGGCAGCCACCTCTCCAGGTTCCAGCGGCCTTCGGAATTCCGCACCAGAATCAGGCTCGGTTTGTTGAGCGACATGGTTCCAAATTCAAAATGTCCCCGCAGCAGACCTCTCCACCGCAGGCCGGCGCTCAACTGTTCCGCGCGAAGGAAGTATTCGTGGCCGAAGGCGGGGTCCTCGCCGACGGTCACACCGTTGGCGTCCAACTGCGGGCTCGGCAGAATCCGGGCGTTGAAACTCACAACTTCCACCTGGCGGCCGAAGGCTCTTTCGAGTTGCGCTACGAGGTACGCGTGAACGCGATGGGTACGGGCAAGAACAGACACGCCGGCTTGCGCGGCGATCACGAGCGCCACGATTCCCAGCGCCGGTTTCCACCATTTTTGCAGCTTGCTCATCTCGCTCGGAAGTTTCGCAGACTCATGGGCAAAAGGGTAGGGGCGAGCCTGTAAGCACAACGGCTTAGTGAGTCTGTTTGCAGAAGTCTTTTCTAGCGCTTACCGGAATCCTAATGCACCGTGCGGAGCATCCGGCTCCAGCGCGTTCGCGAAGGGAGGTGCACGAGCGTATCGAAAACGCCGGCCAATCGCGACCAGAACGTACTTTCCCCGCTGTAGTCGCTGCTCTTCGCGTCGACCGACCAATAAACCAGGAAAGGACGCCCCATGATAGCGTCGCGGTCCACAAATCCCCAGTAGCGGCTGTCCTGACTGTGGTCGCGATTGTCGCCCATCGCGAAATACTTCCCGGGCGGGACCACGATTTCGTCACCCTTAACATATTTCCGGATCTCCGGCTTCCATTCCGGGATGGTATTGGGCGACATCATTTGGCCCCGCGTGGGAGGAAAAGAATAATTGAAAGGATCGGCGAACACCGAAGCGTCATGGACAACATAGGGCTCATTCAAGCGTTTCCCGTTGACATAAACATCGCCGTCGACGACCTTCAGGCGGTCTCCCGGCAGCCCAATGACGCGCTTCACGAAATGCGGGTGATCGCCAAAGGGGTACTTGAACACGATGATGTCGCCCCGTTGCAGCTGCCGGTAGGGCAGCACTTTTTCGTACCAGGCACCGGTTCCGCCGAAAATGAATTTGTTCACCAGCAGATGGTCGCCGATCAGCAGCGTGCCCTCCATCGACGCCGACGGAATCTTGAAAGCCTGTAGGATGAAGCTGGTGCCAAACAGCGCCAGAATTACCGTCACCAGCAGCGACTCCAGGTATTCGGAAATCGTGGTCTGGTCTTCGTGATGCTCCTGCTTCTTTTCCGGCGCTTGTTCCGCGACTTCCGTTACTGTCTCTTCCGGCATTCCGCCTCAGCCTTTCGTTTCCGCGCGTGCGAATTGTTCCAATGCGCTTCGCGCCGCGCGTTGCTCCGCTTCCTTTTTCGTGCTGCCTTCGCCGGCGGCCACGCACTCCCCCTCTATCCACACTTCGATCTGGAAAACTTTCTGGTGGTCAGGGCCGCTCTCCCCGGCCACGCGATATTCGGCCGGCGCCTGCCCGCGTCCCTGCAAAAGTTCCTGCAACGCGGACTTGCGATCGGATTCCGAGATGCGCTCGCCGCGCTCCTCGAGCGCCTGATCGAACAGCACCGCGCGCAATACTTCGCGCGCAGCACCCAGCCCGCCATCGAGGTACACCGCCGCCAAGACTGCTTCGAACGCATCGGCCAGGAGCGTCTGCTTGTCCCGCCCGCCGGTTTTTTCTTCCCCGCGCCCCAGCCGCAAGTGCTCTCCGAGACGGAGGCGCCGCGCCGCCGTTTCGAGGGAGCCTGCGTTCACGATGCGCGCGCGGCTTTTGGAAAGCTGCCCTTCGCTCCACTCCGGAAAATTCGCCAGCAGGTATTCGCTGGTAAGCAGCTCCAGAACGGCATCCCCCAGGAACTCCAGCCGCTCATTATCCCGCGGGAGCAAGACGGAGACTGCTTCTTCCGCGCCCGCTACGCGCAATTCGGGGACTGCTGAACTGTGGGTCAGCGCCCTCTCGAGGAGCTCCTTCGTCGAGAACCTGTAACCGAGACGCTCCTCAAATGCTCCGTCCGCGATCCGGATATCTTCTTGCATAATTCCGCCGTGCCGGCGGCCCGGCCTATTTCGGCGCGCTCAGTTCCGTCGCGCTCTTTTTCTTCGCGTCCTCCGCCTGCGCCTTGCATGTTCCCTGCATGGGCCCCGACATGGCCGTACATTTGTTGAAGGCGGCGATCGCATCATCGAAATGCGACGTGGCTTTGTTCGCCATTCCGAGCAAATAGTAGTTCACGGGGTCCGGGGTTGGATCGATCTTCACCGCCTGCTCCAGTTCCGGTATCGCTTCCGCATTCTTTCCTCGCCGCACGTAGACCAGGCCCAACCCGCTGTGAGCCATTGCCAGCGTCTGATTCTTTGCCGACGCAAAGGCTTCCTCGGTCAAGTTCTCGGGCTTCGGGAGCGTTGGCGTTATCTCGATGGCTTGCTTCGAATATTGCTCGGCTTTGGCCAGCACCTGGGCGTTAGCAGGATCGGAGGCGCTCCCGCGTAAGCCCCGCGGCAGCGCCTGCGCCAGCAGTGCGAGCGTGGAGACGTCCTTCGGCGCCAACGCGATTTCCTTTTCGCCATACTCCTGCATCCTTTGGGTGTTCCCGGCCTGCAAGTAGGCATACGTCAAAGCCCCCAATACCGGGGATTTGTAGCGGCTTTCGGGATATTTCTGGAGAAAGGCTTCACCGGTTTCAATCCTTTTGGCGGCGTCGTTCGGATTGACGGCTTGAAAGGCTTTGAACGCTGCATCTTCGTCCGCATTCGCGGGCGCCGGGACGTCCAGCGTCAAAGGAGCAACCTCCGGCGTCTTCGGTTTGTCGCTCTGCTGCGCCGGAGGCTGGCTCTGGCTGCCCTGACCAGACAGCAAACTCTGCGCCGCTGCGACTCCGCATGCGGCCGCCAACAACGCCGCGAGACATGCGCATTCGAGGCAAATATTCCACTTCTTTGTCATCCCTGTTCTCCTATTCCCCTCTTGACTCAATTGGTCTTCCTGAGTGGCGCTACCTCGGCCACTCAGCCAAATCCGCCCGGAAAAAAACGCCCTTGGTTCACGGCCGCGCTACCGGCTTTTCCGCGCCCAACATGGCCAACTCTTTTTGTGCCGTCTGCTTGGCCTGGTCCGGCCCTCCCTGCACCGCCAGGGCGGACTGATATTCCGTCCTCGCCACTTCCGAATTCCCTTCGTCATCATAAATCCGGGCCAGGTACACGTGCGACCAAACCAGTACCATGGGATCCGCGGTCGCTGCGTGTTCCCCTGCTGTCAGGCGGCCGAATACTTGCTTGGCTCTCGCCGCGTCGTGGTCCAGCAGCGCCACCAATCCAATTCCGTACCACGCTCGCGCCTGATCCGGATATTTTGCCAGAACTTTTTGAAACGAGGCCTCCGCCGCGCGGGGATTTTTCTCCGCAATCCGCCGCTCCCCTTCCGTCAGCGCCGTGATGACTTCCGCATCATTCGGCACCGTAGTCGGGGCAGCCTTTTTCGCGCGCGCTATTCTCTCGTTCGCCGCTTCGTCCTCCGGATTCACGGCATCGGCGGGCGCGAACTTCACCGCCGCCAGCCGTTTCGTCTCGGCGCCCAAATCAATGGCTCTCACCAAATCCGGAAAGAAGAGCTTCATGGACGGCTCGGAGTTCTCGAACTTAGGCAGAGCCTGGAAAAGGGGTTTCACCAGTACGTATCCGTCTTCATCGTCCCGGTTCATCGCCGCTTCACGTTCGCCGGGCGACAAGCGCTTGAGTTTCAGCTCCACCGCTCGCACCATGCACTCCGCGAAGTACGACGCATAATCGTCCTTCAGTTCCGGCGAGAGCCGCGGCGACGCGGCGGCCTTCTCGAATAACGGGCGTTTCACGGCCGTCACGTGGGCATACATCAGCGGCAGCGGGTCCAGCAGGAAGTGAAGAAACGCGTGACGCAGCAAGTCCGTCGGAATCTCTTCTCCTCCGCTCAGCACCAGCGCATAGTGATCGCCAAAATTCCGCACGTTGGTGATGCGGCCCACCAGCGGCTCGACGACGATTTCAAACGTCCGCGGCGCGGACGGCTCCAGGATTTCCCGCAGATATCCCGACGTCACGAACACCATCTGCGACACTGGTTCATGCAGCCGCTCGACTTCGCGGTTGTAAATCGGCTGCACTTGCCGCCACAGTTGCCCGATCTTCTGTTCCTGGTAATAGCTCGAAAGGATTTCGCTGAAGCCTTCCAGCGCAATGACCTCCGGCGGCAAATCATCCCGCCGCAAAACGGGCTGAAATCCAGGCGCGGGCCCGGACACCAGGCCAAACCACAAATACCTGGAAAGCGTCGCGCCAGGGTCCCGCAACTCGTGGTGCCGGTAGAACTCCCGCACCGCCTCCACGGCCGGTCCTTGTTGCTGCCGCAAACGTTCACGCATCTGCGCGCGGAATGCCGTCCAGTTGTCGGAGCTGAGGTTCGACTCGAAGCCCGCGGCCAGCAGCGCGCACATCGTCGCGAACATGGCCTCGCTGCCGTCCACGCTGACGGTGCTCTGCGGCGCAATTCTCGTTCGCCGCTGTGGCGCAGGTTCCTGCGCTGTGCGTGGCGTTTGAGTTTGCACCTGCGCGGGCATTGGCGCGGGTGCCGGGGCCTGTCCGGCCGCGGGCAGCGCCATCACCGCACACAACCCAATCAACGTCATCTCTTGTTGAATTTTTTTCATGCCTTCTGCCGTAGTCCTCACTGGGGTCAGTCGATGATTTCATCTCCGCCTGTCGCGGTTCGTGGAAGGGCATGCCTGGCAGCGGTCTGTGTCCTCTCGCAACGCTACGGCATCATGCCAATCTACAAGCCCGCAACGCACTCCGTCAAGGTTTCGCGTTCTTCTCTGCTAATCTCTGCGGACTCAGCGTCTCTGCTTTATCTGTTGCTCTTCGCATTGGAACTCCACTGGTCCGGGACAACGCTTGCGCCTTGCCCAAGCATCTGCTAACAGTGGAGATGCTCCCTGGCCCTGCGCGGGATGGCCCGCTCCTATGATTCGACCGCTGATGAAAACCCTGCCATTGATTCTCGCATTTTCTTTTCTCGCAGCGGTTTTCCCGGATGCCGTTTTCGCCCAGTTAGTTCGAGAAAATACGCCGCCGCGTCAGCCGCAAGCCAGTGCCAAACAGGATGCGCCCAACTCCGCTTCCGCGCAAACGCCCCCGGGAATCAAGCGTCTTTCCCAGGAACTCCAATTGACCGGCGAAGAATCCTGGATCGACACTAGCATCGACGTTCAGGCAGGCGAACACGTGCTCATCACCGCCACCGGCAAGCTTCGCTACGCCGATGCCAAGGACGATAACGGCCCGGAAGGCCTCCCTCGCGGCTTCAAGGACCTACTGCGCGTACTGCCATTCAATGAAACCGGGCGAGGCGCGCTCATCGGCCGCATCGGCGACAAAGACGCCGCCCAGCCTTTTGTTATCGGCGCACGCCGCGACGTGATTGCCCCCGTCTCGGGCCGCATTTCCGTGGGCGTCAATCAGGCCGCGGACGATACTGGCGAGGGAACCTACGCAGTACGCATTGAAGTTTACTCCCCAGCCGGTGGCGCCGTGCGCGTGGTCGCCAGGCAAGTCGCTTCATTCCCCGGCATCGACAATCCTTTGTTCTCGAAAATTCCTCGCCGCGTTAGCGACAAAGAGGGCAACCCCGGTGACATGGTCAATTTTCTCATTCTCGGCTCGGAAGCCGCCATGCAGCGTGTGTTCACCACGGCAGGCTGGGTGAAAGTCGACGCCGACGTCCAGGACACCGTTCTCCACGGCATCCTCGGGAGTCTCTCGAAAGAATCCTACTTGACCATGCCCATGAGCGTGCTCTACCTCTTTGGCCGCCCGCAGGATTACGGCTGGGCTCACGCGGAACCCCTCAGCGTCGTGCGGTCTCGCAACCATCTGCGCCTTTGGAAAGCGGCCTTTCAGGTCCGTGGCGAGACGATCTGGGTCGGCGCCGCTACTCATGACATAGGCTTCGAGCGCGACCAGCGCAACAACGGCATCACCCACAAGATCGATCCCGATATCGACCTAGAGCGCGACTACGTTGAAAAAACGCTCGCTTCCACCGGCCTCGTCGCCGAAATCACTCACTTTCTCCCCGACGATCCGATGAAAGAAGCCAAGACCGCCACTGGTGGCACTTTTCACTCCAACGGCCAGGTGCTCATCCTCAAACTTGACGAATCCGCCGCGAACAGCAGTACGAAATAGCCGTAAGTATCCAGCCTTTGCTTTGCCGCTTCCAGTTAAAGGATTATTTTTCCAGCAGCGCGCTGAGCAGATTGGCAAGCTGTGACTCTTGCCGTACGACCATCTCTTCATGTGCGGCAGCGCCGTCGCCAGCTGTCAAGCGCGCGAGCTGGCCCGCCAAATGGCGCACCGCCACGTCGCGCGGCACGTAAGTTCGATTCGTGGGTGCAATCGCTTCCCAGCCCGATTCGGTTCGCCGCAGTTCCCAGCGAATCATTTCGTGCCGCCGTTTACTGTCCGTTTCGCCGCCGGCGATCATCGCCCGGGAACTAATCTGCAGGCGCGCCCAGCCGCGGTCGCGCTTGATATCTACTTTTTCCACGTCAAGTCGTTCATAAATCACTACCGGCAATTGCAGTTTGGAAGGATCGCTCGCGCGCAGAACATTCCCTGTCGCGCTGCTCAATTCGGAGATCGCCGCGGCCACTTCCCCGCGCGAGGGAACTTTGCCTGCCGCGGCAATGATGATGCTCGATGGAACTTCGGCCATCGCGGTGCCATTCTCCGGAGGCGCCACCGCTCGGCTATTCACCACAGCTGTCCGTTCGGAAGCCGCCTTCGGTGCCCTATTCGATGTGGAGTATTTTGCAGGAGAACGCTCTCCAGCCGCGGTGGCTCCTTTGCGCTGCTGCCCGTTCTTAGGCACTACTGGCGCAGCCTCAGCCTTGGCAACGGTCACGCTTCCGGAATCTTCCACTTTATAGCGATAAAAATGCGGCCTTCCCCGGGATCTCCAATAGGGTCCGGCGTAATTCTGCGCCTCGAATCCGGTGTTCACCAGGCTATAAAAACTGTGCTGCGATGGGTCCACTACGATCCCGACATGTCCCGGCCAAGCAACCACGTCTCCAGCTTGCGGCGTTTTCACGCGGCTAAAATTCTCGTTCCCCGCATAGATATCGAACGAGCTGGCGTACGGATACTCGTAACCTGCATTCAAGTAGACTTGATGAACCAGGTGTGAGCAGTCTTGCGTGCCCTCGCCGGATGGCTCCCAGCCCCAAGCCTTATGGACGATCGCCCGGCCTTCTTCCGCCGTCAGCAGCCGCGAATTCGATTCCGCTTGCGCTGGTGGGGGCGCCGTCTGTGCCTGGGCTGATGAGATTCCGGTGACACAAACAAATGCGGCGCAGCAGGTCAGCACAACAGCCCGTGCTGCATTCCAAATGAACGCAATCCTCGCGTTGACCATAGCCCCTTGACCCCAGTAGTAGCCGGGAGACAGTTTTCCCTTCTCCTAGAATCCATTTTGGGCAGGGAGGGAGCAATGGAACTTGCTCTGTGCGTCATCGGCCAAATGGCCAGTGACCAAGAGCATCGAAATCAATTGGGTTTTAGGGCTGGATTCCGGAGGAGGGCTGGGGACCCCGAGGTTTTCTTAGTTCACGGTTACTTGGACCATTGTGGAGTGGCTGAGGTTGCCTGAAGTTCCGGTTATCGTGAGCGTGTATGTCCCCGCAGGAGTCCCCGTAGGGGGATTCACGGTGAGTGAAGCGGTCTTCATCGTGCCTCCGTAGGACGCGGTGATCGTGACTGGCGTGCTAGCGGTCACGGCGCTGGTGGTGGCCGTGAAGTTTGCGCTACTCGCTCCAGCCGCTACGGTCACACTTGCGGGCACCGTGGCGGCAGGCGCGCTGCTGGAGAGATTCACGGTGACGCCATAGCCGGAAGCTGGCCCGCTGAGAGTGACCGTGCCAGTCGAGGACGAACCGCCTGTGACCGTCGCTGGATTGACTCCGACCGACGAAAGTGTCGCCGACCCAGGCGGCGGGTTCCCGTTCCCGTAGCCGCCACAGGCGTAAGTGCAAAGTGAAACGGCTAGGACTCCCGCCGCAGCCGCAAGCGCGGGCCGCCAACGGGAAGTACGGCCCAAATTGCCACTTGCCATCAAAACGGCCAGCCACGCGACCAACACCGCCAGCGCCCACCACGGCGCCATCGGCGGCCCCTGTCGCGGCAAGACCAACGGCGTTACCATTCCACGCGCTTTCGTTATCAAAGTCACCGTCGCCGTCGCGGGATTCGACCCGTCAAGCGTCAGCGACGACGGCGAAACCGTGCAAGTCGCCGCCGCAGGCGCGCCCGTGCAAGTCCAATTAACCATCTGATCGAATCCATGCGCGGGCGCGGCTGTAACCATGAAGGTCGCTTGTTGCCCCGCGTTAATTGTCCCGCTGGGTGGCGAACCGGAAACGCTGTAGTCTGGCGTTCCACCCAAAGACCCTAGTGTCATCACCAGGTCCAGCCGCCCGTGGTTCAGCCCGAGGTTAGGATCTAGCGGAGCCGCATTCGCCACCGCTGTTGCGGTCCCGGACTCTCCAATGGCCCCCTGTAGGTTGTGCAGCAGCGCCGCTCCCCCCGAAACAAAAGGTGCGCTGAACGATGTTCCCCATCCCGCCGCATACGTTGCGAACGGGTACGTGGTCACAATCGATTCTCCCGGAGCCGCCACCCACACAATCGCGGTCCCATAGTTGGAGAACGACGAACGAGTGTCCTGGTCGCTGGTTGACGCTATTCCCATCACGTCGCTTTGCAGCGCCGCCGGATAAACTAAAAGCGGTGGGCCCTGGCCATCGTTCCCCGCCGACGCCGCGCAGATAACGCCCTGCTGGTTGGCATAGTCGAGCGCCTTCTGCAGCTCTGCCGAACTCGTCTTCATGTCGAAGCTCATGTTGATCACGTTGGCGCTGTTCTGCACGCCATAGTAGATCGCCCTCAAAATGTCGGAGAGCGACGCCGTCCCGTCCGAATGGAATGCTTTCAACGGCATGAGCTTCGCCGTCGGAGCCACGAGGTGGATGATGCCCATCACCATCGTGCCGTGGCCAAAAGCCGCATATTGCGAATTTCCATCAAGTACGGCCACGGACGACTGGTCCAGCACGGCCACCGACGACTGATTCACCTGCGCTGGCGCGGGGCAAGTAGCGGCACTGCACGGGGTCGGCGTAGGAAAAGTAGGAGGCAAATCGTTCAGCTCGGAACCACCTGACTGGTTCCGCGTGAAGTCGTAACCATCCCCCGGCACCAATACCGGTTGCAATACCGGGTGGTTGGGATCCACTCCTGTGTCAATGTCCGCGACAATCGCTGTTCCCGTCACGTTGAACGTCTTCTGCGCGTTCTGCACTCCCACAATCGATGCCGCCGGTTGATTGACGTAGCTGTTCCACGCCGTCTGCGTCGTGGAACCTACAGGGTAGGGCGTCGAATTTCTGTCCTGCAGGAGTGCACTCGGAATTGACGACGGAACCAGGTTCGTCAGATTAACCAAGTTGAGAAGCTGATTTACTTCAGCATCCACAATCCCGAGCGGATTGCCCACGAGATTCAACAATCCGTTTAGGTCGAGTGGGCTCGTGATGACGAAGAGCTGCCCTAGAGGATCGCCCAGCCCGCTGACCACAGTGCAGATCGGGGCCACCAACAGAGGATTGCACGCCGTCCGAAGTGCTTGGAGACTCAGCGTCGAGCGCACGATGAAGCTGTTATCCGCCCGTGCCGGCGTAGCCCACAACAGGGCCACCAAGATCGCCACGAGCCACAATCTGCGTTTCATGGCGCGGCGCTCCTTTCTACACGGCAACTGCGCTCTTTCACCGCCCGTTGCGGTGACTTACTGTTCCCATTCAAACTCTCCGGCCCGGCCCTCCCCAATAATTCATACAGGCGCATGGACTCCCCCTCTCACGCGTCATTCGCACACGCCGAAAGACAATTCTGCGAAATGGATAACTTGAAAGATGGCGACATCGACGGGTTCCTGCCTGACTAGCGCGACATTATCCGGACTGGCCAACGCAGACCGTCCCTCTCGGAGGCAAATCGCAAAGAGGCCGGTCGTGCGAAGGCCAGTCCAGCTCGTCCCATCTAGTAAGTGCGAGAATGAAGCGGAAAAATAGGAGGAAAAGTCTGCAAAGATGGCTAGGGTAAATACCTGAGTCAAATCTCTTAGCCTAAAAGATGAAAATGATTGTTGCCAGTTCTTTCAAGAGCGGACCCCGCGGTTCCGCCATTGCAGAGCGACGCCTTATACTTGATGGCGCTCCATGGCAACTAGACGCTGCTGAGAGCCCGTTTGAGCACTTCGCGCGAAATATTGGCCCCGCTCACCAACAAAGCGATGTTGTCGCCGTATCTAGTGCTGATTTGCAGCAGCGCCGCCGTGCTCGCCGCCCCGGCTGGCTCGGCCAAGACGTGTTCTTCCAAAAGTAAAGTCTCAATCGCCCGCAGCATTTGCTCTTCACTCACGAGCACCACCTCATCGACGAGGCTCTTCACCTCGCGCACGTTCACCGCCTCCGGCGTTCGCGTCGCCAGCCCATCGGCAATCGTCTCGCACGTCTCCGTCTCCACTACTTTCCCTTCCTGCCAGGACAAGTAGTACGACGGGGCGCGCTCCGCCTGCACGCCAATGATCTTCACTTGCGGCGCGATCTGCTTCGCAGCCGCTGCGATCCCGCGAATCAGCGCCGTATCCCCCATCGGCACAATGATCGCGCTGGTCTCGCGAAGCTGCTCCAGGATTTCGCAGCCTATCGTCGCGGGCCCCGCCGGCAAATCCTCATCGGTAGCGTCGTTCAAGAAAAACACGCCCGGCTGCTTGGCATATTCCACCACCAGCCTGAACGCCGACGCCGGATCGCTGTCCTCGCTCTCCGTGATGGCCGCCCCGAGCGCCACAATGCGCCCTCGCTTCACCGGGTTACAATTCGCCGGCAAGAAAATCCTAGCCTTGATTCCAAACTCCTTCGCCGCATAAGCCACCCCCGCTCCATGATTCCCGGTGCTGCAAGCCACTACTTCCCGGATTGTTCCCCGATTCAATCTTTGCTCTAGCGCCCAAAGCGCGCCCCGCACCTTGAACGATCCATTTGGCAACTCCGTCTCTAACTTCAGATAAACGTTCTTGCCGGTTGTTTGACTAAGGAATGGCGCTGCAATCAACCGCGTCGGCGGGAAATACTTCGCTACGAATTTTTGTGCCGCTCGAATCGTGGAAATATTCGGAACAATTTGCGGCCTAGCCTCACCCGTAGACGAATTCATCCGATCACCCCTTTGATTAGCTCCCAACCATCTCCAGCACGGCGCCGGAATCCGTAGTCAGTTCTTCCGCAGCTCTCGCGGGAAGTTGGAGAACGATGCGCGCAAGCGCCAAACTATCATTCGCCACTTCAAACCGCCCCGAACAATCCGTCTTCACATACGGCAAGCGGTGCGCAAACCGTTCCCGTCCTGAAACGCGGACTTCAACGTGCGCGCCTTGCGAGTCGGTGCACTCCAGTTTCCATTCGAGTTGGCGTGAATCGCGCGCACTCTCGCGGAATTTTCGGAAGGTGTACTTCTCTCCGTTATGCCACAGCACCGCTTTACGAAACATCAAGCCAAACGGCATTTCATAAATCAGCGCCTCGAAAGTTGAGCTTTGCCCCCGCGCGCCCGGGAAATGGATATGCGCCCAGGTCCAGAAATTCCGATGCCGGTATCCGCAATTGTGACCCTGCATCCCGTACCCCAGCGGCTCACCGTGAAAAGTCCGTTCATTCAGCCCGATTTCGCCCGAGAAAACCGCGTCGGAATGCGGCGTGCGCGAAAATCCAATCCAACCCTTGCTGCTAAGCTCCACCCGAAAAGTTGATCGATATCGCAAATCCCAGGAGATTTTCTGCCCGGAAACCTCCATCCGCCCGCAGCACCCGTTCTCACCAATCCGGTTCTCGCCAATTTCCAGAAAAAAAGGACTCGCCCCGCGATTGCTCAGTCCCGCACCGCCCGCGCCAAGACTCTCAACCGGAAATCCTTGTATCCAAGTCTCCGGCTTCCCTTCCCGCGGAAACCACGTCGCCCAAACTTGCACCGGCTGCCCCTGCGGATCGCTCGCGCACCCGCCCCGCCCCGGATTCATCAACAAATACCGGAACCACCAAGCCCCGCTCCCATCGCTCATCCCCACCCGCAAGAACCAAACCTCATACCGCCGCCGCATCGAAAGCACGCTGAACCGCTCGTTTAGCGTCTTCATAAGTCAGCAAGAATAACACCGCAGCGGAAATCGCGGACTCAGACCTTGTCACGTAATTCCACCAACTGCCCGCCAAATATTTCGAAGCCTCTTGAATTAAGTCCCATCGAAAATTCAAGTGACCGCCACACACCCGTAACGAACGTCTGCGACTGTCCTGAGCGGAGTGTCGGTACTTGAGGTGTCGGCTAGGGCTGACAGTCGGCGAGTGCGATTACAGACCACCACAATGAAAAACCACGACTTGCAGATCAGCCCGCTCCGGCCTCTGAACTGCTTCGTCGAGGGCAACAGCTCCTCTGAGCTGTACGAATCGGATCCCTGAGAGACGCCTCATGAGCAAATTAGTCGGATTGTGCTCGCCGTTGGTTCTGCCGTTGGCAACGATTCCCGTTGAGAACGGCCCTACCGACGGTAACTCATGAGTTGCCCGGCGTTCAGTTGCGCTTCGGCCGCTACCGTCCATCAGGATCCGCTTTGAAATGTCAGGAAAGAAAAGGAGTCACACGTATGCAAATCCATTCGCACAAAACACGAGCTGCAATTCTCGCCGCTTTTGTTGCTTTCTTCTCGCTGGCCCCTCGCGCGGCCGGACAGAACGTCACCTACAAGCCTTACATTCAGCCGGGTGACAATGGCCCATTCGGTGCCAAGGATCAAATGGTGATCGCTTGGCAAACGGATGAAGCCTCGCCGAACTCGGGCGCTTTCACCGTGCAATTCGGCCAGAGCGTTTCCTATGGCCAAAGCGTGACGCCTCAAGGCCGTGTCGTCGACAATTATCTGGCTGCCGATCCGACCTTGCCAGCGCCGCTGCCGACGGCTTCGGGTCCGCACTCCAACTATTCCGCGGTGCTGAAGGATTTGGAGTACGACACAACGTATTTCTATCGGGTGAACGGTCCGGGCATGCCGCCGGGTGGCTTCGCGGCTTCGTTTCACACGCGCAAGCGCGGAGATGATTTTTCGTTCCTAGTTCAAGGTGATGAAGGATTTTTTCCGGTTGTCCCGGTTCCCGCCGGGAGTGCGCCGCGGATCGCTGATTACGAGGCGCGGATCGTTCACCTGATGTACAACGTGCAAAATCTTTTGGTGCCGGGCGTGCCCAAGCTGCCGAAACCTGACCTGGCGCTGAACACCGGCGACAACGTGTATAACACCGGTGCGGAAGGCGGCTACCGCGACTTTTGGTTCCCGGTATGGAACAGCGATGTCGACTCGAACGAAGCGGGCGCGCCATTCATTCGCTCGATTCCGTTCTACATCGTGACGGGCAATCACGACACCGGGTCGACGGGAATCAATGTCAACATGCTGGGCAATGACAGCGCGGGCCGGTTCAGCGGCAATACGGACGGCGGCGATGCGCTCGCTTACTTCAACAACTATTACTTTCCGCTGAATGGGCCGATCGGAGTTGATCCGCAATTTATCTACAATGGCGACACCTCCACGCCGAACGGGATGCTGTTCAGCTTCATGGGACACAACTACAGCTCGCCAGCGGCGATTGCAGCGTACAAGGCTTCGACACAGACCGATTCCGGCAAAGGGCCGAAGCAGCAGATCGATCATGAGAGCAACTACTCATTCGACTCTGGCAGCGCGCACTTCGTTTTTCTGGACGCGAACCCGCACCTGTTCGATGGCGTGCTCGACGGGCCAGCCATAACCGCGGCCCCGCAGCTCACCTTTCCTCCATATCCGTCGGTGCTTCGCGATTGGCTGATTCATGATCTTGATTCCAGTTCGCAGCCGTGGAAATTCGTGGTGTTTCACCAGCCGGCGTTTTCTTCCGGGAATGCTACGGTCCGGAATAACCAAATGCGCGCGGCCGCAAAGTTCCTCGAGGACCACGGCGTGAATATGGTTTTCAATGGGCACGAGCACAACTACCAACGCACATTCCCCATCCGTGCCAACGCCAACGTCGCCGCTGGGCCTTCGACGCCAGGGCCCGCGGCGGTGTCGATTGACACTTCGTTCGACGGTGTCACGCAAACGGTGCCGGATGGCGTTCTGTACATTGTCGAAGGCGCTGGCGGAAATCGTGATTTCGACGGCGACCTCAGTCCCGCCCGCGGTTCCGGCTTGGGGATCGACCAAGACGATTCGGCGACCGGCCAGGGCACACTCGGAACCTTTATGTTCCCGAATGGACCCGCATCGTGGCTCGATACGAACCTGACGAGTATCTCGATGTCGCCGGTGTTTTCTGCCGCAGGAAGCGGGCCGAAAATCACCGCGAAGTTCAAAGCCAAAGTGTTCTCCTTCGCCGACGTGGTTGTCAGGGACAACAAACTGACGCTCTATCAAATTACTGAACCGCTGACTTCGTCTTCCTCAGCAACCCCGTCCAATCCAGCCCCGTTCGGCACCGATGTGAGCGGAACGCCGTTGAACGACCCCATCCCGGACACGCTAGTCGATCCAGCGACGGGCAACGTTGTCTCCGCGCCCGCAACGGGAGCTTCCGCCCTTCTCGACAAGTTCGTCGTAACCAAGCCGGACCTCTCCGAGAACTTGCGTGTTCACCTTTCGGCTCCACATTCTGTCGTCGGGGGCGGGCAGCTCACCTACACCTTGAACGTCCGGAATGGTTCGTCGCACGGCCTCAATGGCACGCAAGCTGTCTTCGAAATTCCCAACGACGTGACCTTTGTTGCCTCGCCCGATGGAACAGCAACCCAACTGGGCAACCAGATCGTGGTTACCATTGGCCGTCTCGACGCCGGTGGCGATGCCGTGGTGCACCTCCAAACTCACGTCAATGCCGAACCGGGCACTGCGCTCACGACCGCAGCTCTGCTCCGCTCCAGCACGGCTCTTTCGGTCCAAGCAAACGAAGCACACACAAAAGTCGCCATGGACTCCGAATAGCGTCCTCTATAAAAAAGGGGGATGCGAACAAGAATAAGCCGTTCCTTCTTGTCGCGTCCCCTGTTTGTTCCTGTTCGGAGAGGTCTCTTTAACGACCGCTGGGCTAGAAGAATTGCTTTAGCCGCATCACGATCCGCCTAGCGCCCGACAGGTGTGGTCGCTTAGAGCATTCCTTTACAGCCATCACTCGTATCGCAACGCCACCATCGGATCGACGCGCATGGCTCGTCGCGCCGGAATGTAACTCGCTCCTAGCGCGACCCCAGCCAGGACGAGCGCAGCGCCCGCCAATGTCACCGGGTCGCTAGCGCGAACGCCATAGAGGAGACTTGAAACAAAGCGCATGAGACCAAACGCGCCACCGAGACCTATGGCGATGCCCGCGGCCACGAGGCCTAGCCCTTGACCAACCACAAGCTTCAAAACATCGCCGGACCGCGCGCCCAAGGCCATGCGAACTCCGATTTCATGGGTGCGTTGCGCCACGGAATTTGCGATGACGCCGTAAAGTCCAACCGCCGCCATCACCAAAGCCATTCCTCCGAAAGCGCCCAGGATCAACATCATCACCCGCTGCGGCGCCAGCGACTCGGAGGCCAACTGGCTCATGCTCATCACAAATCCCACGGCTTGATCTTTGTCCACGGCCCAAATCGCGCGCTGCGCCTCCTTGGCGACGCTATACGGATCTCCATCTGTGCGAATCCCGAAACACATAATGGGCTCTGGAACTTGCGCGAAAGGCAAATAAACTTCGGAAGTCAACTCCGCGGTCATTCCCATATGGTGAACGTCTCCTACTACGCCCACAACCTCAACGGCGCCCTTCACACCTTGGACGTCGATTCTCTCGCCCAAAGGCTCACCATTCGGCGCAAGCCGTCGCGCGAGGCTCTTGCTGATGATCGCCACTCCCGGCGCGCCTTGATTGTCTCGTTCCGTAAACAATCGTCCTTTGAGCAAGGGAATCCCAAGCGCGCGAAAGTAGCCGGGGGTCACCGAGCTCCACATCATCTTAGGTCTTTGGTCCTCGGGCGTTGCTTGGCTCTCCAGGGCAACCGTGCGCCCTCCCCACCATCCGCTCAGCGGAAGAAAGGTCACCGTGCCCGCGGCTTTCACACCGGGAAGCGACTGGATTCGTTCCATCACCTGGTCGCTGAACGCAATCTTCTTGGCGTCCGTCTCGTACTTATTGTTCGGAGGCAAAACGCGAATGGTCAACACGTGATCCGCGTTGAACCCCAGATCACCTCGCAGCAAATGAACGAAGCTTCTGAGTGTGAGACCTGCCGCCGTCAGCAGGATTAACGAAAGCGCCAGTTCCGCAACCACCAGGGTGTTGCGAAAGCGGCGTCCTTGCGTGCCGCCCGCCAAGCCACGCCCGGATTCCTTCAGCGCGGAGTTCGTGTTCAAACAAGCCTGCAGCGCCGGTACCAGCCCGAAGACCGCGCCCGTGAGCAGCGATACCGTCAACGCGAAGACCAACACCCAACCGTCCATAGGAATCTCTTCCACGCGCGGAATGTTGAGGTTGAAAATCGTGGACGGAAACATCGTGACCAGCGCCCTTGTGCACAAGGAAGCGAGCAGCACCCCGACTCCTCCTCCTAGTAGCCCCAGCAGCATGCTTTCCGTAAGGAACTGGCGCACGAGTCTCAACCTCGTGGCCCCCAGCGCGGTGCGGACCGCCACTTCTTTCTGCCGCCCGGCGGCTCGCGCCAGCAGCAGATTGGCAACGTTAGCGCACGCGATGAGCAGCACGAAGCCCACCGCGCATAGCAGCACCAGCAGCGCCGGCCGGACGTCCCCGCTAGTCCTCTCGCGCAGGCTGATCAGGTTGGTCGCATCGTCGTCCTTGTTTGTCTTCGGGTACTCCAGCGCTAAACGGCCGGCGATGGCGTTCATCTCGGTCTGGGCTTGTTGCATGGTCACGCCTGGCTTCAGGCGAGCCATCACCCGCAGGTAGCGGTACCCACGGTCATTAGCGGCTTCGGCGGCTACCGTGAAAGGGGTCCACAGCTCGGTAAGCGCCGGATACTTAAATTCCGGCGGCATCACTCCCACGACGGTGTAAGGCGCTGCGTCAAGCGTTATCGTCTTGCCCACGATGTCCCGGTCGCCGCCGAACCGGCTTTCCCACATCGAATAGCTCAATACGGCCACGTGGTTCTTTCCCGGCTGTTCTTCTTCGGGTAGAAACGTGCGGCCCAAGAGCGGCTCAACGCCAAGCACTCGAAAGTAATCGGCAGAAAACGCATAGGCGATGATGACTGCCGGTTCTCCCCGGCCTGTCAACGTGTATTGCAGGTCCGTCGAAGCCGCCATGCTCTCGAAAACGTGGTTCTGCGAACGCCAGTCCGCAAAGTCGAGCGGCGATACCAGGTCGGTGGTATAGCCGCGCGCCTTGTTATATCCCCAAACAGTCACCAACCGCTCGGCGTCCTTATAAGGTAGCGGGCGCAGCAGCACCGTATTGACCAGGCTGAAAATCGCTGTATTCGCCCCAATGCCGAGCGCGAGCGTCATCACCGCGATCATTGTGAAGCCCGGGCTCTTGCGCAACATGCGCAGGCTAAAGCGCAAATCCATGAAAAAGTCTTCGATGGACGGCCAGCGCCAGACGCTTCGGCTATCCTCTTCTGTCAGCGCCACGTTTCCAAACTCGCGGCGTGCAGCAGCAGTGGCTTCTTTTCTGGATATGCCTCTCGCAACCAACTCGTCGATTTTCTCTTCGAGGTGCTCCCGAATCTCTTCCGACAGATCGCCGTAAAGACGGCGGCGTGAGAATAATTGCTTGAGCCATTTCATGATTCGCTCCCCCCGCTAAGACACGCGCAATCCCTTCCAGTATTGTTGAGAGCCGTCATTCGTATCGCAACGCCACCATCGGATCAACGAGCGTCGCACGGCGCGCGGGGATATAGCATGCCAACAGTGCGACGAAGATAAGGAGCACGGCAACGGCCGCAAACGTCTGCGAATCGTGCGCCGTCACTCCAAATAGCAGGTTCGTCATCAACGGCGTCAATCCCAAAGCAGCGCCTATTCCAATCACCACGCCCGCCATCGCCATCTTTGCGCCCTGCCTTAGCACCATTTGCAGCACGTCTCCACCCTGCGCCCCGAGCGCCAGACGTATTCCAATTTCGCGCTGGCGTTGTGACGCGGTGTAGGAAATCACACCGTAAATTCCGATGATCCCCAGTACCAGCGCCATTGCACCGGCAATCCCGAGCATCACCAGCGTGAACGAAGTTCGCGCCATCGATTTGTCATAGACTTCCTGCATCGTCCGCACCGATGCCAGCGGCAAGCTCGAGTTCACCGACCATACGGCCCGCCGGACCTCGTTAAGAAACGCTTCCGTGCCGGCGCGCTCGCTTCGGACGACGAATGTCACCGTCCGCACCACGTCCACGGGGCCGGGTCCACGAAGATTTCCCGTCAGCGAAGGCCAATAAACGATTTCCGGCGCATTTTCCTGCACTCCGTTTTCGCGCACGTCCTGCACTACGCCGATCACTTCGTGCCACGGCATCGACGAAAATTCGCGGAGCCGCTTGCCGACCGCAGCGAAGGGCGTTCCCCACATTTCCCGCGCCAGATTTTCAGAAATCATCACCACCGGCCTGAGGCCGTACACCTCAGTCCATGTCAGCTCACGGCCCGCAACGATTCTCGTGCCGCCGGCACGAAAGAAATCCGGAGAGACGAACTTGTACAGCCGCAGTGGCGCAATTTCGCCATTGGAGCGCGTCTTGTCCTCTGCGTAAATCTCATCCCACGCCGAGTCGAATCCCTCCATGGGCATTTCGCTGGCGAACGCCGCGGACTTTACGCCTGGAATCGCCGCCAGCTTGTTCACGATCTCGTTTTGGATTCGCACCACGCGCTCTGGCTCTGCCACCAGCGCATCCGGGATCGCGATGCGCATCACCTGGAGATGCCGCGCGTCCGTGAACCCCGGCTCGACCGTTCGCAACGCCTGGAAAGTGCGTATCATCAAGCCGGCGCTCACCAGCAGCACCAGGGCCATTGCCACCTGCACAACCACTAAAACATTGCGCGCGCGGTGACGCTCCCGGCTCACGCTCGTTGTCCGTACCGCGCTCCGCAACGCTAACGAAGCTTTCGGCCCGGCATATTTCACCGCGGGAATCAACCCGAACAGCAAACCCGAGAGCAGCGAAAGCAGCATGGTGAATCCGAGCGTCCGCGTATCCAGAGAAATTTCGCTCAGACGAGGCAGATTCGCTGGACCAATGGCCATCAAGAGCCGCACTCCGCCATAAGCGACAACTACGCCGAGCGCGCCGCCCATCAGCCCCAGCATCACGCTTTCTACCAGAAGTCCCCGCACGATTCGCGTCCAGGCCGCCCCAAGCGCGGCGCGAACAGCCAGCTCCTGCTGGCGCGATTCCACGCGCACCAGCAACAAATTCGTCACGTTAGCGCAGGCAATCAGCATCACCAGCCCGATCGTCCCCATCACCACCCACAGCACGTCGCTGACGTTGCCGATGACTTCTTGTTTCAGGGGATGAATCATCGGCGTGATTTTCCACGTCTCGTAAGCATGCGGGTTCGTCCCAGGTCCGTTGGACCACGAGTCCATCCAGATCGGCAACATTCGGGAGATGTCGGCGTTGGCTTCCGCAATCGTGACGCCCATCTTCAGCCGGGCGATTCCGTGATAACCGAATCCCGCCAAGATCAGCTTCCCGCGGTCGAAGGCCAGTGGCAGCATTACGTCGAAATCCGTATCAACGAACCGGAACCCTTGCGGCATAACGCCGACAATTTCCCGGGGTCGCGAATCAACAAGAACGTTCCGTCCAACGACCGCGCGGTCTCCTCCGAACCGCCGCTGCCAATACCCGTAGCTCAGCATCACGCGCTCCGGACCGCGCGGAATCTGGTCCGCCTGCGATAGCCAACGGCCTACTTCGGGTGGAGCGGCAAGCGCATGAAGCACGCCGCCGCTCACCTCAACCGTGCGCACTTGTTCCGGCTCGGCTAGGCCTGTAACGCTCGCGGTTCCTGTATCCCACACTCCCAATGACTGGAATGCGCGATTATGCTCGGCGTACGTGAAATACATGGAGGGCGAAAGGAGCAGGCCATTCTCAAAATCCGCCAGTCCTGCCGCGCCCGGCGCGATCTGGTGTAGCGCCACCAATTCCTGTGACTTCGGATAATTCAGTGGTTTCAGCAGCACGCTGTCCACAACGCTGAATACGGCTGTGTTGGCGCCAATTCCAATCGCGATCGTCAACAAGCTAACCGCGGTGAACATGCGGTTGTGCCGTAGAGCGCGCAGGCCGTAGCGAGCGTCGGCGAGAAATTCTTCAACGGACAGCCAGCGCCAGACGTTTCGGCTATCCTCTTCGGCCAGCGTTACATTCCCAAACGCGCGGCGGGCGGCGGCCGTAGCTTCTTTTCTCGGCATCCCCTCCGCCACCAACTCTTCGATCTTATCCTCAAGATGTTCCCGAATCTCTTCGTAGAGCTCGCCGTATACGGGGCGGCGCGAAAACAATTGTTTGATCCACTTCATGATTCACCCCCGGTCAACGCGTGCATTCAAGTCTTCGACTAGACCTGTCATTCGTGCCGCAACGCGACTATAGGATTGACGCGCATCGCACGCCGCGCGGGAATGTAGCACGCAGCGAGAGCCACAAGCGCGAAGAAAAGAGCAACAAACCCGAAAGTAGCCGGGTCACTGGCTTTGACTCGGTACAGCATCGACGAGAGACCGCGTGTGACTCCCCAAGTCGCGACGATGCCGAATGCCATGCCCGCGAGTGTCAGCTTCAGTCCTTGCCCGATAACCAGCCGCAGCACTTCGGCGGGATTGGCACCCAGCGCCATGCGGATGCCGATTTCGTGGGTTCGTTGTCCGACGGAATAGGCCATGACGCCGTAAATCCCAATCGCCCCCAGCAGCAACGCCAGCGCTCCGAAAAAGCCGATCATCTGCGTTGTGACGCGCATCAGCGTGTTCTGCTCGGTAATGAGATCATCCAGGGCGCGAATCGTCGAAACCGGCTGCTCGCTATCGACCGACCAGATCACTTCACGAATCGCTGCGGCAAGCCCCGGGGCGGGGCGCGACGTGCGGACGACAATCGACATGTAGCCGCTGGGAAATTGCGCCGCGGAAGCGTAGAGCTGAGGCTCCGGCTGGTCGCTCAGGCTGAATTGTTTGACGTCCCGGACAATGCCGACGATCGTCCAGGTCTTGTGTTGCAGCGGGATCTCAATTTCCCGGCCGATGGGATCCTCGTTTGGGAATTGCTCTCGCGCCAGAATCTCATTGATAACCGCAACATTCGAGGAGTCGGGGCCGTCGCCTGGATCAATCGAGCGTCCACGTAGCAATGGAATCTGCATGGTGGAAAAGTAATCGGGAGAGACGGCTGTGTATTGTGCTCCAGGTTCATCTGTGGGCCGCGCGAGTGGTCGCCCCACGATATGAATGTGCTCAGTCTGGTTTGAGCCGCCGAAAGGAATGTACTCGCTCGCACCCGCCGAAACGACTTCCGGAAGGGAACGAATGCGCGTCAGTATCTCATCATAGAAATTCCGTACTTGGGAGTCGGAAGTGTACTTATTTGGGGGGAGCACCAACTCCGCGGTCATGACGTTCTGGGATTGGAATCCGGGACTGTCATAAACCATGCGAGCGAGGCTCTCCACGAGCAAAGCCGTCGAGATCAGGACAACAACAGCCAAGGCGATCTCGCCGGCAACAAGCACACGCCGCATCCGCGGAGCCCAGCCGCCGCTAGAAGTTCTTCCCGCATCCTCCTTGAGAGCACGAGCGAACTCAAAATCCGAACTTTGGAATGCGGGCATCAGCCCAAAAACTGCTCCGCAAAACAGCGCGATCCCCGCGGTGTAGGCAAAAGTCGTTACATCGAGATCCACCCGGCCGTAGTTCACGAGGTACCCGCGAATGCGCTCCGGGATGGCATTCTCGACCCAACGGTTGCCGCTCGCGGCGAGGAACACCCCCACAACACCGCCCATCGTGAAGAGCAGCATCGATTCCGTGAGCAACTGCCGTATTAGTCGCGCACGCGACGCTCCCAACGCGCCACGCACCGCAAATTCCTTCCTGCGGCCCGCGCCGCGTGCCAACAGCAGGTTTGCCACATTCGCGCACGCAATCAACAGAACCAGTCCGACAATCCAGAAGTCAATCATGACCTGCTCGGCGCCCTCGTTTTTTCCGATTTCATATGTCATCGGGCTGAGCAAGGAAGTTAGATTTGTATTGGTCTGCGGGTGAAGTCTCTGCAGTCCTGCGGCGATCGTGGCAATCTCCGCCTCGGCTTGTTTTTGGGTGGCACCCGGTTTCAGGCGGCCGAACCCCTGAAACCAAGACCTATTTCTGTCGGCGCGCTGTTTGTTGTCGAACGCGATAGGCGACCAGATGTTTGCGATGCCCATGAGCGGGAAATGAAAATCGGACGGCATGATGCCGACTATGGTGTACGCCTCGCCTTGCAGTTTGACCGTTCGGCCGATGATGTGTGGATCGGCGGCGAAGCGATTTTCCCAAAGCCCCCGGCTGAGGATAGCCACATGGCTCGAGCCGGGTTGGGATTCCTCCGGCAAGAAGGCGCGACCGAGCATCGGTTGCGCTCCAAGAGTCTGAAAGAAATTCCAGCCTACCAGCCCGCCCTCCATGCGGTCCGGGGGACCGTCACTTGTAAGGTTGAATTCCCAGCTTGTCCAGCACGCGAGCTGTTCGAAGACGGTATTTTGCGCCTGATAGTCGAGGAAATCCGCCGTGGAGGTAACACCTTTGCTAGTCCACCCCTTTTTGGTGTCATGCGAAAGGAGAACCATCAAGCGAGCCGCTTGAGGATAAGGCAAGGGCTTGATAAGCCAGGCGTTCACGTAGCTGAAGATGGCAGTGTTGGCGCCGATTCCGAGCGCAAGAGTGAGGACGGCGACAATAGTAAAGCCGGGAGACTTGCGCAGCATGCGCAGGCCGTACCGCAAATCTATGAAAAAGTCTTCGACGGAAGGCCAGCGCCACACGTTTCGGCTGTCCTCTTCGGCCAGCGTCACGTTTCCAAATTCGCGGCGCGCGGCAGCGGCGGCTTCTTTTCTAGGCATCCCTCCGGCGATCAACTCCTCAACTTTCTCTTCAAGGTGCTCTCGAACCTCATTCGAGAGATCACCATAGAGACGACGACGTGAAAACAGTCGCTTCAGCCACATCATGATTCACCCGGCGCTAAGACCCGCGTAATTCCGTCAAGCATCGTTTCAAATCGTGACACTTCACGCTCCAGGTGCTTTGCTCCCTTGGCCGTCAGCTTGTAAATCCGCACACGCCGGTTTGTGGAGGACGTGCCCCACTCGGCTTTGACCAACTCTTCCTTGAGGAGTCGCTGGAGCGCCGGATAGAGCGAGCCTTCTTCAATCTGAAGCAAATCGTGCGATGTTCGTTTAATGTGCTGCGCCAGCGCATAGCCGTGAAGCGGGTGCCGCTTCAATGTTCGGAGAATCATCATCTCCAAAGCCCCCGGAAAAAGGTCCCGTTGCTCGCGGTTTTTCATGAATGGAAAGTTTTCTCCAAACCTCGACTCACCTAGTGTTAGTCAAGGCCTAGAGCAAAATAGTATGGAGCCGTCTCGATGTCAAGAGAAAAAAAAGGACCGCGCCGACAGCAGGGGCCGCGGGGCCCCTGCTTAGACACGGGAAGGATGGATGCCACGGAAAACGAGAGGCGCCGGGGACGCAGGCGCCTTCGCCGATGCAAGCCTGCTCACCAACTGAGCAAGGCATAACCTCCCTGGCCAGCGCGGGCGGGTGGAAACGTAGTCGCCCCGGCCCCGCCCCCACCAAACTGCCCATTAAGTAGGAAGGCAAAACCGGTGACCAGATAGCCCACTCCTCCATTGTTAAGGGGAGTGGTCGACGGGGCGGAAGCCCCATTGTGGCTGATCATGGCGTTCGGATCAGACGCTCCGCCAGCGGCGCCAGCGGCAGGTCCGCCACATGGCATGGAATCGGGTTGACCTCCGATACCGCCGTGGGCGACGGCAAGTGTCGCGCTATTGGCGTCTAGGACTTGGGTATCGCCTCCATTGCCTCCGGAGATGGAGAGGGCAGCCGCACCGTGGCCTCCGCTCCCGACGTCTATTGTTAAGGTTTGACCTTCTTGGACCGCCAGGATCGTGCTCGTGTAGGCGCCGCCACCTCCGCCTCCTCCGTTATTGCATCGCAGAACAGCTCCGCCTCCTCCGGCACCATACAGCTCGACGTACAGTCGGCTGACTCCAGTTGGCACGATGAAAGTGCTGTTGCTCTGAAACTCCAGTCTGCCAATGAGCCCTCCAGTCGGGCCAGCAGGTCCCGCGGGGCCTTGCGGACCGGTCGGACCTGTGTTACCTGTGGCACCTGTGGCTCCCGGAGCTCCGGACGCTCCCGTAGCACCTGCCGGGCCAGTAGCACCGATGGTGCCTTGGGGTCCTTGTGCGCCGGTGAGCCCTTGGGGTCCGGTTGCACCGGTTGGCCCCACGGCACCTGTGGCACCGGTGTCGCCTTTAACTCCTTGTGGACCGGCGAGGCCTTGCGGTCCGGTTGCACCGATTGGCCCGACAGCGCCTGTGACACCAATGTCACCTTTCGCTCCTTGCGCACCGGTAAGCCCTTGAGGCCCAGTTGCACCGATCGGCCCTACTGCGCCTGTGGCACCAATGTCACCCTTTGGTCCCTGCGCCCCGGTGAGCCCTTGGGGTCCGGTTAGACCGGCGGGCCCAGTAGGACCAACAGCTCCCGTGCTACCCTTTGGTCCTTGCGGGCCAGCGGAACCTTGAGGTCCGGCCGGACCAGCAGGGCCTGCAGGGCCAGCAGCACCGGTGGCGCCTTGGGGTCCCGGGGGGCCGGCTGGGCCAACGGTCAAGATGGGCAGCAACGTCACGCTAAGGTCGTTGTTGCCCGCAGTTATTTCGACGGTGCGCGTGTCCGCATTCCAGCCCGACTTCGGGATGGCAACGACCACCTTGTGCCAGCCCACGGCGACCTTCATGCTCATCGGCGTAACTTTGCCGGTGTCTGCTCCGTCCATCCAGACCCTGGCACCCGTCGGAAACGAAGTCACCTTTAGCGAGCCATTTCCCTGCGCCCCGGCTCTCCCAGGCGCGACCAAAAGCACAACGGCCAACACTGTCATCCAAACAATCCTGCTCATCCACAGAACCTTGCTGGGGTGGTTCATCGAGTCCTCCTTGAACGCTTTGCTGCTCAACTCCTTGGCGCAAACCTGACGTGCGTTGTGGCTTACTTCGAGGACATAGTTAGCTGAATTAGCCGCAATTGCACCACCATGGCCCCCGCATGGTATAAGTCATTTGTTTTCAACAGAAAGGAAAGGAATTGCCAGCCTCAAGATCGGGACGCCCTGTAACGAAAGGTTACCTTTCGGGCACAAATCCGTGGAACCACGTAACATACTTTCGTCTTAAATTCGCCAAGGAGCGCAGCCGTGCGATGCCGCGATAATCTGATGCATTAATTGACGATACATTTAGCGGCGTCGGCCAATGGCTTTGCCACGTCCCTCGCGTTCATTGACTTGCCGGAAAGAGCGGCCTATTATCCATCCCCTACGGAGTTGTCCTCATTATGATTGGCCAAGCCCTCGGCCACTATCGCATCGTCGAGAAGATCGGCGCAGGCGGGATGGGTGAAGTTTACCGTGCCTATGACGGCCAATTGGAACGCGACGTCGCCTTAAAAGTTCTGCCTGCCGGTACCCTGTCTGACGAAATGGCAAGAAAGCAATTTCGCAAGGAGGCATTGGCGCTGGCCAGGCTCAATCATCCAAATGTGGAAACCGTTCACGAATTCAATACACAAGACGGCGTGGATTTCCTGGTCATGGAGCTCATTCACGGAAGTTCGCTGAAAGAAAAACTGAAGGAAGGGCCTCTGCCCGAAAGCCAAATCATACTTCTGGGATCGCAATTGGCGGAGGGGCTGGCCGCGGCCCACGAGCAGCACATCGTCCATCGCGACCTCAAACCGGGCAACCTGATGATCACGCCTGATGGGCGGCTGAAAATTCTGGATTTCGGTTTGGCTCGTCTTTTTCAAACGGCACAAAACTTGGATGCGACCGTAAGCGCCGCGACCAGCACTGCGGTCATATCGGGCACCGTGCCTTACATGTCCCCGGAACAATTACGGTGCCTTCCCGTGGATGCGCGCAGTGATATCTTCGCGGCAGGCGTTGTGCTGTATGAAATGGCCGCTGGTCATAGGCCGTTCCCGCTTTTGCAGAGTGCCGAGCTGATGAGCGCCATCCTGCACCAGACCCCGGAGCGTCCCACCTCGTGCAATCGCCTGCTCTCGCCGGCGCTCGAAAGCATCATTATGAAGGCGCTTGAAAAGGAACCTGGGCAGCGCTGCCAGTCCGCGCGCGAGTTGCGGGTCGCGCTCCAGGGGGTGTCCGCTGGCAGCCCCACACGAATCCCTCCAAGCCGGTTTCGTCTTTTTGCGACCGCGGGAACTGCGGGAGCGCTCCTCCTGATTGTCGGGTTAGGGCTTGGCCTGAATTTCGGCGGGCTGGGCGATCGCTTCCTGCGTCGCGCGTCCGCGCCAGGTCGGATGCTGCCTTCATCACCGGTCAAGTCACGCCGGTCTGTCGCGGTTCTTGGCTTCAAGAACGTTTCAGAGCGCCAGGATGAAGCTTGGCTTTCCACCGCGCTTGCGGAGATGCTGACCACCGAACTGGCTGCGGGAGAGCAATTGCGCGCTGTTCCGGGAGAAAATGTCGCTCGGATGAAAATCAATTTGTCGCTGCCGGAGACGGACAGTTTTGGCCAGGATACGCTGGAGAGAATTCGCAAGAATCTGAATGCCGATGAGATTGTTCTTGGCTCGTATGTTCCTCTTGGGGGAGGCCAGATTCGCGTCGATTTGCGTCTCCAGGATACCCGCGCCGGCGAGATCCTCGCGGTTGCTTCCGTCAAGGGAGATGAAGCCCAGGTGGATGATCTTGTCGGCCGCGCCGGGACTATCCTTCGGGAGAAGCTCGGCGTCGGCGCGATCTCCCCGGCACAAGCGCTCGCCGTGAAAGCAACTCTGCCGCAAAACCCCGATGCCGCTCGCTTTTATTCAGAGGGGCTGCAAAGGCTTCATCAGTTCGATTATCTACACGCACGCGACTTGCTCCAAAAGGCCATCGAAGTTGAGCCCCAGTATGCCCTGGCGCATTCCGCCCTCGCCGTCGCCTGGAAGGGACTCGGCTACGATGCCAAGGCAAAGGATGAAGCCAAGAAAGCCTTCGATCTCTCTGCCGGTTTTTCTCGCGAAGACCGGCTGTGGATGGAAGGACAATACCGCGAGTTTACAAACGATCGCGCCAAAGCCGTCGAAACCTACCGCACGCTGTACGAATTCTTCCCGGATAATCTCGATTACGGCCTTCGTTTCGTCTCTTCGCAAACCACTGCAGGTAAGGGCAAGGATGCGCTTGCCACCTTGGACATGCTCCGCAAACTCCCCTCCGCGTCCACGGAATCTGCTCGCATCGATCTCGCCGATGCGGTCGCCTCGGCATCTCTCGGTGATTACAAGCGACAGGAGCTCTCCTCTGGAAAGTCCGTGGCCGCCGCCGACGCCCAAGGCGCGCGCCTTCTCGCCGCCCAGGCGCGTATTTCCCATTGCTCATCCCTGCGCTACGTTGGAAAACCTAAAGAGGCTATCTCCACTTGCGAGGACGCTCAGAAAATTTTTGAAGCCGCCGGCGATTATGGCAACGCTGCGCGTGCCCTCAATAACATTGCCGTCGTCCTGATGGAGCAGGGCGACGCCGCCGGCGCTCAAGCAAAGTATCAGGAGTCGCTGGCCTCTACCTCAAGAAATGGTGACAAGCGGTCGCATGCCATGGCCCTGAATAATCTTGCAGGTGTTCTTACGTTGCAGGCCGATTTCCCCGGTGCTCGGAAGCTGCTCACCGAATCCACGGACGACTTTCGCGAGATTGGCGACAAGCGCGGCGTCGTCACCTCCCTCGAAAATATCGGCATCATCCTGACCGGTGAAGGAAAGCTCGGCGAGGCTGCCAAAAAGTACCAGGAAGCCCTGATCATCGCCCGCGAAATGGGGAACAAGAGCCTGACCGGCTACGCGCTATATCTCTTGGGGGAGATTTATGCGTATCAGGGCAATCTCACAGCCGCGCGCAAAAGCGACGAGCAAGCTCTGCAAATTCGCAGCGAACTTGGCGAGCCGCGCACCATTAGCGAAACCCAATTGTCACTCGCGAACTTGTCGCTCGAGGAAAAACAGTACGCTAATGCCGAATCGCTTGCCCGCGATGCCTCTGCTCAGCTCGAAAAATTGAACTCCGTCGATGACGCCTCGGTTGGCTACTGCATTCTCGCCCGTGTACTAGCGGCGGAGGCGAAAACTGCCGATGCGCAAGCCGCCATTGAAAAAGCCGCCGCTCTCACGCAAAAAGGGAGCGACACGAGCGCGCGCCTCAGAATTGCCATTGAATCCGCCTTGCTTCGCGCCAATTCCGGTGTTCCGGCCGACGTTTCCGAAGCCAAGAAAGCAATTCAGTCCGCCCTGGCTGACGCCACAAAACAAAACCTCACCGGCATTCAGTTAGAAGCTCGGCTTGCCCAGGGAGAAGTCGAAATGAAGTCCGGCGATCGAACCAACGGCCGCGCCCATCTCGCGGCCCTTCAGAAGGATGCCGCCGCCAAGGGATTCTTGCTGATCGCCCGCAAATCCGCTGCCGCCCGTCAATAGGCGCATCGCCCGAGGCTCGTTGCGGGCACGCGCAGGCCGCCCGATGCCAAGGGGAAGAATGAAGTTTGGCGCGCAATCATCACTTGGGCAACATTCAGCTGTTTGCAGCCGCCGCCACTTCTCGTTTCCTCGATTCGTTCCAAAGCTGAATGTACGGCTCCAAATCCTTCATCATTTTTTGGAATTGCGGGAGGTCCAGCGATTGCGCGCCGTCGCTGATGGCTTTTTCCGGCGCAGGATGCACTTCCACGATTAATCCGTCGGCGCCGATGGCCACGCCAGCGCGCGAAAGCGCCGGCACGAGGCTCCGCCTCCCTGTCGCGTGACTCGGATCGAGAATCACCGGCAAGTGCGTCAATTCGTTCAGCGCGGGGATCGCCGCGATGTCGCAAGTGTTTCGCGTCACAGTTTCGAACGTGCGAATTCCCCGCTCGCACAAAATCACATCGGCATTTCCGTGCGCCGTGATGTATTCCGCGGACATCAGCAGTTCCTTCACCGTGCTGCTCAATCCGCGTTTCAACAGAACTGGCCGCCCGCATTTTCCCAGCGCTTTCAGCAGCATGAAGTTCTGCATGTTCCGCGCGCCCACTTGCATCACGTCCGCATATTTCGCCACCAAATCCACGTCGCGGTCGCTCATCACTTCCGTGATGATCGCCAGCCCCGTCGCTTCTTTCGCCTTCTTCAGCAGCTTCAATCCTTCTTCTTCCATGCCTTGAAAATCGTACGGTGAAGTGCGCGGCTTGAACGCGCCGCCACGCAGCATTTTCGCGCCGGCTTTCGCCACGCCCTCTGCTGCTTGCATGATTTGTTTTTCCGATTCCACCGAGCACGGCCCGGCAATCACCACGAATTCCGCGCCGCCGATTTCCGTTCCGTTCACTTTGATTCTTGTTTTGCCGGGGCGGAATTCCTTGCTCACGAATTTGTACGGCGCCGATATCCGCACCACCTTTTCCACTTGCGGCATGGCTTCGACGGATTCTAGGCACGCGGTCACGTCGCCGACTCCGACGACGCCGATAACCACGCGCTCTTCTCCTTCGATGGAGTGCACTTTGTAGCCGAAGTGCTCCACCTGCTTTCGAACTTCATCGATCTCTTCGCGCTTCGCGTGCAGTTTCATGGAGATGATCATCTTTCCGGCCCTCTCAATTTATTTCGTCCCCTAAAGCAAAAATTATCCCCTAAAACAAAAAACCCACTCGATTGGCGAGTGGGTCAAAAATTTTTTCTGTAGATTCGCTTACAGAAACGCCCCCCGCCACCTGGATGAATCCCAAGTAAATCGATACCAGCGATAAGAGTTGGCGAGTTGCGCTTTCACAGGGTGCCTAGTGTATTTCTTCTCGTTTCCCCATACAACCAAAATTTTCAGCCGCGGACGCGGACGGCGCTGAAGCTGAGAATGACATGGCCTCCGGCCGTGGGGCGGCCAAAGCTGAGCATGGGACTGAAGCGCGAGAAAAGCAGCATCTGGTCCAACTGGCGGCGCAGTTCCAGGCTGCTTGGGCCGGAAAGAATTTGATAATCGGTCATGTGGCCCTGGGCATCGACAGTGACATCCAGCAAGAGGCCGTGGGGCAAGGAAAGTTCGAGGTCATGCTGCTCGGGGGCCCAGGCTTGCGGATAGTCGGAAAGAGAAAGCAGCTTGGCCTGGCGCATGAGATTGAGATCGACGTCGTTTTGCACGGCTTGCACGGTGATGCCGGGGACGATCATCT